>Ga0179591_1417796_pt1 | contig 12106 bp, 19 predicted proteins | sample CZOMad2_1_08_16f_FD_182891 | JGI IMG/M metagenome (GOLD analysis project Ga0179591, IMG submission 182891) | Vadose zone soil fungal communities from Angelo Coast Range Reserve, California, USA - CZOMad2_1_08_16fungal (PacBio error correction) | ecosystem: Environmental > Terrestrial > Soil >...
TCTTCAACAGGAGAGGGGGAAGGAAAGGGGAAAGAGGCTGACCACATCCTCTGAAAGGGAAAGGCTGTTAATGGCATTGAATCTTGTAAAGGCAGAAAAGGGGGAAAAAAAAATTTTTTTGTTTTGGGGTTTGAAAAAGGAGGGAAAAACTTCTAGAGGCTGGCCACCATAAAAAAGGAGCGTCCCAACTAATGGAAAGGAAAGAACCAATTCCTTCGAAAAGAAAAAGCACCTGTATCAATCCAATATGAGGAAAGAAAAAAGACCTCTCCCAGAGCGGGGAGGAAAAAAGAGGGAAAAAAAATCGGCCTATAATTTCTCGGGGAGGGTGTTTTGGGGGGGGGGGTTGTTTTTGGCAAAAAAAGAACCAAAGGGCTCCGTGGAAGGACAGAAGGGAACCAGGGTCCGGGTTCATCACGCAAGGGGAGGGAGGAACATGGACCGGCGCTTCTGGGGAGGAACCGGGGTAACGCTCTTTCACAAAGGGTATGGTTCCACATCTGGGGCCCTGGGGGGAAAGGGGAAAAAAAAAAGGAACGGCACCTGCTTTTTACCGAGGCGTACTAAAGAGAAAAAGGAGTACTATCCTACATCTCGAGAAAAAGAAAAAAAGAAGGGAAAAGAGGAGATGCCTGATAGTACTTTCAGGGGGTGAGAAAGGAGGGAAAAAGCCTTTTGACTATGGGTGGGGCAGGGGGGAGGGGGGACCGATTTTAAACGAAACAAAAAGGAACAGGTCAAACTTTATTTTTTTAAAGCACTCTCGGAGGAAGGAGGGGAAAAGGCAAAAAGAAAACGGTTTCAACGTATGGAGAAAAAAAACTTCTGGGAAAAGCCCCGGGCAAAAATGGTTCAGGGGAAAAGAGAGGAGGGCTTTATGATTGGGGGAAGAGAAAGGGTCGGGATTGGCGCCGGTGACAGGGGGAGAAAGGGGAGCTTTCCTACTGGGGGGGGAAAGGAAATCGTTGGTATCTATAAATGGCCTGAAAAATCTCCGGGGGCCGGGAAGGAGGGGGGAGAAATACACAATTCGACTTTCAGAAGGGGGAGAGGAATGACCTCCTTTACCTCGGATTTGGGGAGGGGAGGGCCATCTCCTTTTGACGCAGTGTCGCGAAGGAGGAAAAGAGAAGGAAGGAAAGTAAACTGGTAGGATGGGGGAGGGAGAGGCCGAAAGAAATATCCTTTTTTCTATACGAGAGAGAAGAGAAAAGTATGGTCGTTATCCAACAGAGGAACGGAAAAGGCCCTCTTTGAGAGAAAGAAGGGGAGGAAGTGAGAATAGTAGGGGAGAAAGGGAAGGGGAGCCATCCGAGCGCCCTTCGCAGGGAGACACGACCTCGGTGTCAGATTTCTGGAAAAGGGGAGAAGAGGGGGGGGATAAATTCGCCAGGCACTGGAGGGAAGGATGAGTCTTCGTTCAGAGGAAGAGGAGAGTACTCCACCGACCAAAAAAGTCTTATCTTCAGCTGAATTATAGCAGTAAGGGAAAGGAAAGAGGATTCTCTTTAAGCCGATGAGGTAGGAAAAAGAAAGAGCCGTCACGTGGGGAAAGGGGGCCGCGGAGCTTCAGTTTTATAATGAGAGAAGACTTTAGCATTCGATTATTCCTAACCAAGAGAGAAGGATGTAGGGATTATTCCCAGCCTGATTCGCGAAAAAAGGAGAGAGAGGACTCGTGGTGAAGAAAAGAGCTCTTCCCGGGAAAAAAAGACCATCTTTCCAACATCAAGAAAGGAAGCGAATCCTGACGCGGGGAAAGGCTCACTCTAAACTGCTCTGCAGCGAAGGAGGATTGATTCCGCGCCGGGGGGGAAAAAAAGGGGGGGGCGCTGTCCTATTATAATTTCCTGAAAAAGACTCCTCCAAGGAGAGAGGAGGAAATGGGTGTCTTAAAGAGAGGGGGAAGAGGGGGGATATTTCGCTTGTTCGCTCAGTGGGAAAAAGCGATTCTCTTTATCGGAATATGGAAAGGGTAGTCTCATATCGAAAAGAAAAGAGAAAAAGGTTCCGCTATCACACACGGAAAAAAAAAAAAAAAAAAGAGAGACGTTTTTTGTCCAGGGGCGGAAAAAAGAGCCTCGATATGGAGGGGGGGGCTCGATTCGGAGGTCTTTTCAGAAGGGGGCTGCGCCTTCTTCATCTCATGAAGGAAGAGAGAGAGAAAAAAACGGAGTATTATAAAAGAATAGATATCTTGAGAAAAAGAGAAAGGAGGACTTCTAGACGGAAAGGGGAAGAGAGAAACCCCTTTAGTCCAGTAGAGAGAGATTGTCGCGCGGAAGAAGGGAGAGAGGTCCTCGTACCTCTGGAAGGAAGGTTGCGTCTCGTCGGTGGAGAGTCGTAAATCTCGCGCTAAGAGGCCGCGAAGTACGTTTTTATGGCGAGAAAAACAGCGACAGAAGGACGGGAACTCGATTACGAAAAGAAAAAGCGACTCTTCGAAAGGAAGGAGTTCCCGGAAGGGGAGAATTCAAATGCTTAACCTTATGAATTCGGCGTAAGAAGAAAATTATGCAATCCGATGCAGAGCAAGGGGGGAAAGGGCCTTCCGAGGAGAAGACTTTCCGGAGGAGGGTGTATCGAGACATGAGGACCCGTGCAGGACTTCCAATAAACCCCTCAGACTCTCTGGGGGCCCTGTCTAGGGGGGGTGGAGGATCAAAAAATCATCTCTAGAGACGGATGGAGGGGGGGGGAGGAGAATTTCATCGCTATTCAGAAAGGGAGGGAACAAAATTACGTATAACTTAAGAGAAGGCACAATAACTTTTACGCAAGAAGAAAGAGGTGCCAAGATCATAGGGGGGAAAGTGCTATTTGATATCTAGGCAGAAAAGAGGTCAGTCTTACTATAATAACCTTTTCCTGAAAAAGATCTTCGTACTGGGGGGAGAAAAGGAAGAAAGTCTTCGAGACTGAAAATCACTTCCGTCATCTTCAGCAAAAGACTTTCTCACTAATCTCTCAGACGAGAAAAGGAGTCCGAAGTCTTCCACCGATTTAAAGCGCGGTCTTAAAAGGAAGAGGGGGAGCCGGCCTCTATAAAGAAAGGGAAATGTGCATGGGCCTATCCAAGCGGAAGTGAGGAGAAGGTTTTGGCGACTCTATAAAGGGGGGGAACATCTGTTTCGTACAAGATGAGGGGAAAGGCTCAATTCCAGAACCGCCAGAAAAGGGAAGGGGAGGAGACGAGCAAACTCTCGCGAACAGGCGTACCGGGAGGAAAAGAAAATGACGGCTGCTGACCACAGAAGAGGGGGCAGAGGATCTGTAAGGCTACGTGAGGGTGAAAGAAAAAAAAGAGGGGGACTTCCCCCCGGCCAAGAGGAAAATACTCATGACTTATCGATCAAAGGGCCTCTTTCCCTACAAAAAAGAAGAAAAGCATACACTTCCTTCCCCTGGCCTGTAGGCGGGTCTCCTTCCAGAAAAAAAGCCGCGACAGATCTGGCGGAAAAGAGCGGAAGGAAACGGATAATTCGCTGTGGCTTGGGGGAAAAAAAAGAAAAGGAACACTCCGTTTGACACCCCTTGACTGGGACCCGGAGAGATTTCCTGACGCCTGGGGAAGAGGGGAAAAAGAAAAATTTGACGGTAACGCGCGTGAAGAAGATTTTCCCAGCGGGCGCAACGGCACCGGCCCAGGGGACACAAAAAAGGCCACCGGGATTTCCCTCGGTCTCGGAAGAAACCGGAGAACAGAAATCCTCTCTCAACCCCCCCAACGAGGAAAAGGGAGATGGGGCGAGGGTGGTTTCGTACGATACGAGGGGAAAAAAGGGAAGGATTGGTTGGTCTACTGGGGAAGGGAAGGAAAAAAGTTGGAAACGATCAACATGGCAGGAAAAAAATACAAACTTTCTTGTGGGTTCAACGAAAAAAACAGCGAGAGTTCGTGAAATGAAAAAAAAAGGCGGTGATAAAAGGAGAAAGAAAAGCCACGACGCAAAAAGGGGGGGGGGGGGGGCTGGTCACAGCACCGGGTGGTTATCCAAGGGAAGATTTCCGCAAAGCAGAGGAGAGGGAGGGGCAGTCGACACTCCGTTAGGGGAGGTTCCGGAAAAAGGGGAAAGATTAGCCTCTTGGTCGGAAGGGGAATTGGGATCTATCCGTTTCAGGAGAGGGGGGGGGGGGGAGACTCTCGCCGGGGGAAGAAATTGATTTTTTTTAGAATACCCAATGGAAGAAAAAAGGGGAATCTGCCATTCCAGCCATTTAAAGGGAGGGGGGTGCAGGCCAAGGGGAGGAGGGTGATGTTCTTGACAAGAAAAAGGGGCCTTTCGCGATTTATAGAGCAAGAAGGGAAGGGGGAGGGGGAAATTCTCCTCCAGAATCCTTTTTCAGAGCTGCATTAGTCATCGAAGGGAGGGAGAGGCACAACAACACTGTCTCGATGAGAAAAAGGAGAAGAGGCTACCAGTCAAGTTAAAGAGGAAGATGGAAGAGTAAAGGGAGAGGCCTTCTGCAATTTACAATAAAAAAATAGGTTGAAGAATTCTTGACAGGGGAGAGGAAGGAGGATAATCTTCGTAAAGAAAGAAAAAGGGGGGAAGGAGCATATGCGAAGTTGATGCGTCGCCGAAGAAAAAGACGCGAGATAAAGTGGAAGAGGTCATGAGAGGGGGTTCATCGGAAGGAAGGGAAGGAAAGGACTGCGATCCCTAGCACTTTACAAGGAAAGGGGAAAGCCATTTCTCTAGATAGTTTCCGAGAAAGAAAGCTTATCTTCCAGTTTAGACTTGGGGACTTACTAGGAGTGGGGCATACTTTAGCAATAAAGGGAGAACTAACCACCTTCCCTACTAATAGTAATATTAAAAAAAAGAGGGAGAGAAAATGTTCCCTCGAGCTGGAGAGGGAAAGCGATCTGGGCAGAAAGAAAGGCAAGGGGTACCCATCATTCCTTCGAGAAGAAAAGGGAAAAGTCCTGCGCTTCAGGAGGAAACTTCTACAGAAAGGGGGGGGGAGGGGAGAAGGATTATTTCGCGGAAGAAGGGATCAAAAAGATACCGTGTCGGAGGGAAAGGGAGAATTGTCCTGCTGCGTGAAAAAAGAAGATGAAGAAGCCGTCATTTTTCGTAAAAAGGAGCATGACGGGGTATCTTTCTCTGTGGGGAAAGAGGGGGGGGAGACTTCGGAGGAAAAAAGGAAGCCGCGATATTTCCTACTCATGGACCTTGAGACGAGAAGAAAACCTTTCCGCATCAAAGAAGACGGGCCGGTTTTTGGTCCAAGGGAGAAGTCGTCTAAAATTCCGAATGAGAGAGGGGGTGGCTCTATTCTTAACCGGGGGAGACTGGCTGCTCTCATTCCAGAGAAAGAGACAAAAAAAAGAACAACAAAGAGGCTTAGTCAAAAGAAGAGAGGGGAAGAAACTGCGCTGGCTCCGTCAAACCGGGGAAAAGGGAAAACACATTGAGCCTTCTCTCGCGGAGAGGAGCTGCAGCAACCTTTACCCAAACGAGTAAGGGAGGGAGATCGCGTCCCTTTTGTGAAAGGGGGCGACTTAACTCTGTTAAGGCTACGCGCGAGAAGAGGACGTTTGCAATTCGCACCAAGAAGAGAACTTCCTTGAGGAAAAGGGGGGAATTGACTGTACTGCCATAAGAACCTCGGAAGATTCTTGAAAAAAAGAAAGGGCAATTCATCCCTAGGGAAAAAAAGTTATTTTGTGTGCTCCATTCGAAAAGAAGGACTTCCTCTTTCGGTGAAGGAAAGAGACTCTCAGGAAGTCGCCGGAGGGTCTGTATCTCGGGAAGGGACCGTCATGCTCGGCAAGGATATCTTAATGAAACCTAGGGGAAGGCTTTTCATACTCAGAAATAAGGATATAGACGTCTTATATGGAATTTGGTGTGAAGGAAAGGGAATAGTCTAAATTTCAGAAAGGTCAGTAATTCAATCTAAAGATCCTAAGAAACTGACTCCCGCGCGGTCGAGGAGGAAGGCTTGAAAAAATTTCATCGCTGTGTCAAAAACGTGCTATGGGAAGAGGACGGACTGCTCTTACTTAAGAAAAAACCTTGGGCCGGAAAAAACTGGAGGGTTCTTTGGAGTAAGAAAAAAAAGAGGAACTGACGCCTCATTAAGAAAAGGAAAGAAGGAGGCCTACTTTCCACGAAGCGGAAAAAAATCTCTCATCTCACTCCAAGTCTTACAGGGGGGGGGTGGGAGAAGGAAGAGGATGGAGACATCGCGAAGGAAAGAGGGGAAAGTACTTTAAACTTTCCTGTTCTAGCAAGAACGGTTGTTTCGATCAATAGTTCGAGGAAGGGGGGAAGCGTGATGTCCTGCGAAATCCAAAAAGACAGAAAGAGAAGGACGGGCGGTAACTCTCAACATAGAGGGAAGGGGAGGGACAAAACCGGAGATTGAAAAAAAGAAGGAAAAAAAACCATCGAGGTACGTCTGAAAATTGATAGAGGGGGGGGGGATTTCTAAACCCCAGAAGGTCGGAAGGAGAGAAGGGCTTCCACCCGAGAGAAAAGCGGGGATCCCAAATACCTTGCCTGAGGAAAAAAGAAAGGGAGAAGCTTCAATTCCGCAATAAGTCACAGGAGAGAGGCGTGTGCAGACTTCCAATAAGAAGTAGAAAAAGCTTGCGTAACTTGCGAGAAAAGGTGTAGCGGTGCTTTTAAAGGAATTCCATCCCGTTGATAACCCTGGGGCAGAGGATTGCGGAGAAGGGGGGGAGGTATGTAAACATAAAGTGTAAACAGGGAAAAAAAGAGTGCTGCCTTCCATTTGGGGAAGGGAGTAACCGTAGCCACCCACTGAAAAGGAAAAAATCGTATCTTAACGAAAAAAATGAGCCAATAGTAAAGAAGAGCTCAACAACAACAACGGAGGGGGGGGGGAGGATAGAGATGTCTGGAATTAATGGGGGAAGACGAGTTTACCAATCCAGGGTGGGGGGAAAAGGAATGGAGAAGGGGGCCAGGGGGCCAGTGGCCCCTCTTGAAAAGATCAAAAAGGGGGGGGGGGGGGCAAGCGCTTTAAAGGAGTATTTGTCCAGAAAATAGGAGGGATCTATACTTGGAGGGGATGCAAAGGAGGTGATCACGATTGAATGGGGGAAAGAGGAAGGAGGGGAAAACACCGTCTAAGGAGCAAAACTTACAGGGAGAAAAGCCGATGTCGAGGATTCTTGAGTGGGAAAGAAGGACAAGCGTTCTTTCATGCTAAGGGGAGGCCTTCCTGTCGCTACTTGTCGCCAGGGGAGGGGGAGAGATCCTTTCCTGAGGGGGGGGGGGAACGAGACGGGTGTCCGAATGAGGGGGGGGGGGGAAAAAATTCGACTTCTCCTTTACAGAGAGAAAAAGGGGAAGAAAAAAGAAACCTTTCGATTTCATGTTGTAAGGGGGAGTTGGAAGGAAAAGGGTGACTCATTTCGCTAGAGGGGGGGGGGAATCAAAGCCAGGGCTTAAACAAAGGGGGAGAGGGGTCTTTTCTCCTAACAAAGGAAACAAAAAAAAAAAAAAAAAACCCCCAAAAAAAAAAAAAAAAAAAAAAAACCCCAAAGAAAAAGAAGGGGGGAAAGCGGCGGCAGCGAGTCCTCGCACCTTAGGGAAGGGAAAAAAACGACGGATGATCCGTACGCATTCCTAATTGTGGGGAAGAAGGAAGGGAATTCTTATCGAGGCCGGACAGAGGGGAAAAAAGAGGCGCTGCAGAAGAAAGAACTCGTTTGCAAGGAGAGAGGGATGGAGAAAGTCTTGAGAAAGGTCAGACAGGCAAGGGGAGCAATGCCTGAAGTGAGGAGAGTCCGAAGAGGGAGGATTACTCCACCGACCTCTAGAAGAAGGGAAAAAAGGTCAGCTGATTAAGATCAGGTACTTGACATAGAGAAAAGAGGGGAAGAAGATGTCTCGAGAGCGTCGGGGGAAGAGGGAGGCCAATGTCCTACGGAGAGGAAGGGGGAGCTCCTTACTTGGGTCCTACTGGGAGGGGGGGGGGGGGTCTCCCAGTACAAGGTCCAGAAAAAGAGGAGGAGGAGGTCTTCCCTAAGCCTGAAGAGAGAAAAAAAGATGCTGATCTTTTTGGAAGAAAAAAGATGCCGCGCCCTAAGGAAGAAAAGAAGACCAAGACATCTCGCGAAAGTTCCTAAGAAGAGAAAAGAAAAGGCTCTGTCATAGGGGGGGGGGAAAACTCCTGATGGGGAAGAGGCACTATGTATTCACAAAAAGGAGTGCACTCATGTATTAATAAGGGGGAAAGAAAGAGCGCCTCCTAAGGGAGGGGAGAGGGAATTCCTTCACTTTTTCAGAAGAGGGAGGACTTTTTTTAGGTAGAATTTGCAAACGTACTTCTCTCTATCGAGTGGAAAAGGGAAAAAAAATTTACGAGGGGAAGTCTCATACTAATCAGAAAAAAATTTGCGGCGAGAGCCTAAGAGGGGGGAGAAAAGTGGTTCCTCTGGAAAAGAACTAAATATTCATAGCAGGTAGGGGGGAAGGATTCGTTCCTTGCTGCAAGGTCTCGCCTGGGGGAAGGGAGAAGAGAAAAAAAGAAAGATACCCTCTCACACCACAAAGGAAAAGAGAGGACTATCAGGGGAATCCTGCATCGCTGCGAAAGGAAGGAAAAGAAAAGGGGGTCATCAACGGACAGAGAAAGGAGCCTTATATCGAGAAAGGGGGGAAAAAAAAAAAAGCGTACCCCAAACGATTCAAAGGGGAAAAACTTTTGGAGGTCGTCAGATATTCTCCTAAAGCGTCGTCCCTCAGAAAAAAAGAACCAAAGGAGGAAGAGGGAAAAGGAAATTTTCCCTGTAGCGACCAAAGATCACAACACGTCTAGAAAAGAGTTACGGAAAGGGACGTACTGCCACGGGGCCGAGAGGGAAAGGCGACTGCGTGTTTAAAGAAAAAGTCACTTCATACATGCTGAAGGGGAACGGGACCGGTCTCTTTTGTGGCAACAGGAAAAATTTCCCCAAAAAAAAAAGAAGGAACCGAGGCAGAGTCGGGAGAGGGTTTACAGTCCGAAAGAGGAAGGAAGGAAAAGGGTCTGGAGAGAGGGGGAAAAGGAAGGGAGGTACACGTGCATTCCGGAGAGCCTCTATAGCGTCTTAAAGAAAAAAGGAAAAGAGGGGATAGAAGCATGCTTTTTCATCCAACCTAAGGAGGATGAAAGGAGGAAGGTTTTTTGAGAATTTCAGATAAGTCGGACCCAAGGCAGAAAAAAGGCCAAAAAGGGAGCAAAACGGCTTTGCATAAACGTGCGGAAAAAAAAAGGGAGGCTTACCAAGCTCGCGTTGTTAGCAGTTTGAAGAAAAGGCCGACTGCACCTACTTCCGGGCGGACAAAGAAAATGGGTCGGGAAACTGATCGAGAGGTAGGAGGAAGAACTAAGGCTCTATTACCGGGGAGAAAAAAGGAATATGCTCCCTTGAACCTCTCCTGGGAAAGGGGAAGAGAAACAGAGGGAAGAGTCACTTTCAAGAGGATGAAAGGGAGGAGGCGCTTGTATTTGTAATTTGAAAGAAAAGGATTGTATCCATCTCTCTTCAAAAGAGATTGAATGTTCTATTCAAATCTTAATTCTTCCGGAATCAGGGGGGCGAACGGGGAGGGGATGTCTCTGCAGCGGGGAAAAAAAAAGGACGGAGAAATGCCATACCTCCGACGAAGGGGGGAAGGAAAGGGAGGAATCTAAACATCTCGCTAACTTTCTGAAAGGAAAAAAAAAAACAACCTAAAAAAATGGAAAAGCAACCGAAGGAGGACCACATCATCGGGAGTACCGGAAGGATGAATCGGTAAATTCGAAAAGTAAGAGGGGGGGGGGCTTTCTAACCCCGCCAGAAGAAAAAAACAAAAGGCGATCTTCTTCCACCATAAGTAAAGGAAAGGCAAGTGAGTTCCCGACAAAAGCTAATCTCAGGCCTTCTCAAATTAAACCTTAAGGAGGGTCGACTTACAATCAGAAAGAAAAAACAGATCTTTCGTAACGGGGAAAACGTTTAATTTCTCTTTGCGGGGGAAAGGCAGTCCTCCTTTGACACCGACGAAAAGGGAGGAGAAGACTCCTTGACGGAGGGGCGAGGGGAAGGGGTGACCGTTAACGCGCTGTCTGAAGGGTGGGAGAGTGGCCACTGTCACAAGTAACCGAGAAAAGGGGGTATCGGTATCGTACTACCAAAAATGCTTCAAATAACGGAGCAAAGACGAGGATTATTACAATAAGAGAGATGTGAGGAGAGACTATTGGGGGGGTAGTGAACTATACCGAGGTACAATCCAGTTGGGAAGGGGGGGAGGGAGGTTCCTTTTGTCCAGTGGAAAGGGGAAAAGAAAACATTGAAGGCACGGAACAAAGGGGGGGGGGACCAGAAAGCGCCTAAAGGCGGAGGAGCTATAAACGGAGGTGAAAAAAGAAGAGGGGTATCCACCGGATTTAAGGAAGCTCCCTTCTGGCAAAAAAAAAAAGGGGTCGCGAAAAGAAAGCTCTGTTCGGGATGGGGGGGAAGGGGAAATCGCACTAAGTCTGGATGGTGCTGGGGAGGAAGGGGACTTATTCCTCTTGGTCAGGGAAACGGAGTTGTGGATCTAAAAGGGAAGGAGGTGTCAAGAAGGAGAAAGGGAAGCCTTCTTGTTTGGATAAAAGGGGAAGTGAAACATCTGCCTTCAAAGACCAGGGAAGTAATCTGGGGAGGGGGAGGAAGTATTTCCATCTCCGTGGACGCGGGAGGGAGGGGAGAGGCTCACGACAAGGACGTACACTGGGCAGCTGGGCGGGCAGGCGGGGCCGAAAGAATCCTTTTTTCTCTACACGGAACAAAGGGGTGCGATTCTCCACAACCTCGCATGAAGAAGGGAAAAGAAAAAGTTAAATTGCAGAAGGAGCGAGGCCGGCTCTATGCGAAAGCCGAGACTTCTGCAAATTTACAAAAAAAAAAAAGGATGGTACATTCTATTTCGAGATTCCTGGAACTACAGGAGGAAGAGGAAAGGGTCATCATATGACGGGGGGGCGTCAGTTCCTCTAAGAGAAAGGAGGAGTAAACCACCACCTGAGAAAAGAGGGGGGGAAAAAGGAGTATCCGTCATCGTAATTAAATTCAGGGAGGAGAGAACTTTCCCCCGCGAGGGGAGAGGGGTAAGCCTATTTCTCGAGAGCGTCACGGGAAAAATTTTAAGAAAAACTTCATTTTACCTTTAAGAGTAAAGGGGGTCAGCCTTTTCGCATATCGAGGAAAAGAGAAAGAAAACTAACTTCTATCTACCTAGGATGGATGGAAGGAAGAAGAATTCTCTCACCAGGGGGAAAAATGGGGTTAATAACGCTCTAGGAGGAAAGACCCTGTCCCGGGAAGTCATCAGGAAAAAAGAAAATCATCCTGCTAATTCAGGAAAAAGATGAAGGCCTCACCTAACAAGAAAGGGGGAGGGGAAAAAGTGCTTATTCGAGACGGGGGTAACAAAGAATCAGGGGAGGTCACTCCTTTAGGGGGGAGAAAGGAAAAGAAGAAGGGGCTCGCCGCCGATGTGCTCGGGCCCACGCTTTGGCCGAATCAGGTTCTCGGGGGGTGATATGTCGCATGGGGGGAGGGAGAATGCAAACTTAGTCGTCTGGGGAGGGAAGGCCGCTGAGATTGAAAGGGGGTGAATTCCAGAGTAGAAAGGAGCCAAAAGATCCCTAATATGTGGAACGAAAAAGAGAAAGTGGGCGCAAGAGAAAAAAAAAGAGCCTCTATAGAAGGGTTTCTACATATCTTTCCTGGGGGGAGGGAAAAATTGCGGCAGCTCATTAATAGAAATAGGATAAACGACAAAGAGAAAGGAGAGGGAGGTCCTAGCTGCCGGAAGGAAAAGAAGGAAAAACGACCGACGATACAAAAAAGTTAGGAAGAGCGGCTACTTTTCCGCTGCCCGAAAAGAGAAAAAAAATGGAAAAATCTCGGTATCTGCGGCCTTTGGAGGCTTCGGAAAGAAGGGGGGAGAAAGCTACGGCGTCTCACAAAGAAAAGTTTCAATTCGAAAGAAGCCACCTGAACCAGAGGAAAAGTGACGGACTTCCAGCGCAAATAGGAGGGGAAAGAGGCTTCTTGGCAAAAAGGGAAGGACAACATTCTTTTCCTAGAAGAAAAAAAAGGGAGGGG
>Ga0179591_1286146_pt1 | contig 12105 bp, 9 predicted proteins | sample CZOMad2_1_08_16f_FD_182891 | JGI IMG/M metagenome (GOLD analysis project Ga0179591, IMG submission 182891) | Vadose zone soil fungal communities from Angelo Coast Range Reserve, California, USA - CZOMad2_1_08_16fungal (PacBio error correction) | ecosystem: Environmental > Terrestrial > Soil >...
GGGTTTCCATCACGCGAGGGGAAGGTGAGGGTGGGGTGAAGGAGAGAGGGTCTTAGGGAACATGGAACTCAGAAAGGACAACTAAAAGACCAGTATAAACCCTCCCCCGGTCCCTCTCATTGTGGTTGAGAGGGAACAGAGGGAACTGGTGCTGACATACCCCCAAAACAAAGAAACTCGAAGTCTACTCCTAGGGTAACCAGCGCTTGCTGATCTGAGAGGCAGTCTCAAAAAAATGCAAGAGCACGGGGAGACGCGCTGATACCACAGGAAACAGACTTCCGAGGCGCCAGCCGATCTGAATCACGCCCAAGACCAACTCAGATTCTTGCGTAGAAAGAGAGATATTGGTTGACTGGAGGGAAAATATCGGCTAGAAAAGGAATCCGGGATGCATCTCAAGTAGCCGTTAAAATGGTAGCGGGAGGCAACACGTGGGTTAAAAAAATGGTATATTCGAATCAGATGGGGGAGGGGGGAGGGCGAATCAATTTTCAATCCCCTCAGAACCCACGCGTGTGGATAGTAGGGAAGGAGTCGGTTATGACGGCTGGGAGAAGAGAAGCCTTTAAGTTTAAAGGCAACTCCCTAAAAGCTGTTAAAAGGGAAAAACTCACATAAACCATCGGGAAAGAAGCTAAACAAATGAAGTCGCATAAGGAGGAAAACCCTAGGTCTTGGAGTCGCGGAAAAAAACCAAAAAAATGGGGAGAAAGAAAACTTACACACGGAAATGTTTTTATTAAGACCGCCGGACTTTCATCAAGAATTGCGCCAAAGGGAAATGGGGTGGTCTGGAAAAGGAGGGGTGCGAAACATGGTGTCGGGAAAGAAAATGATCAGACGCATCTTAAGTAGTCGCTGTCTTCTTGTTGGAAAGTGGTGACGTTAGGAAGGGGGGGGAGCGCACAGAAACCGGAGGGGGGGAAGGATTGGGGCTTTTGATCCTTACGATGCTGTTGAAATCTGTAGTAAAAGTGAACCACCGGCAATCATCAAAAGAACCGAAGAGGATTCGGAAAGCGATGACCGGGAAGGGAGCATCGAAAAACAAACGTAAAAAGTCGCTGAAAAGACGCGCTTGTTCGAAGCTCACGGGATGGAAATACGAAGCGGGAATTAGAAGTGTGGAGAGGCGAACCAGAAAAAGCCGACGGGCCCGGCGTGCCGTTCATAAATACCATGATATGGCCATGACTTCTCCCTGCTTCCTGAGGGGGGGAGGCAGACATGTGGGGGAAACCAAAAAATAGGATCTCCATTAGGGCAGTGATCAATTTTTCCAAAAGATTCGCGGATAAGACCTCCGAAAGCTTTTACCCTGAGCAACGAGGAAAAAGCAGGGGGGGGAGATAAGAGATTAGAAGGTAGGCAGTACTTTACGGATTAGAAAAATGGGGGCAATAACGTGGGATGGGGTGGCATAAATTGGTATCGAGGGTCAGGGGGAAAAAGGGACAAGGGTAGTCGATAGGTTTTTCAGAAGGACAAACGGGAATAAAGAGAAGGGTCGTGATTAAGGGAAGGGTTTTCAAGTTTGATTTGTGCATCTGGAGGTGTGAACCGAAGAAAGAAAGAAAAGGGGGTGGAAAAGAAGGTGTGTGTGTGACCGAGCGATAGAGTTCCTTAACTTATCACTACTGGGAGGGGTCAGTTCACCGCCGCCTGCAAAAGTCGCCGAGAATACATGCAATGGTAAATTCGAGAGAAAAAACACGGAGAGTAGATTCAAAAAATATCATCTCTTAATTGGTTGGTGAAAAAGTCTGGAAAGAACAGCCAGTGGGAGAATGGTCAAAAGAAGAAGAAAACGAAGGAAAATGTCCAAAAAGAAAGGGACGTGGGGTCTAATTGGACAAAGCCAGGGAGCTTGCAGCTACGGGCAAAACGCAAAAGAAACGTCATCCGACCTAAAAAAACAGTTGCATTTCGAAGTAGGTAAGGTAACGTTTTGCATGATACAAAAGAGATCGCTAAATGGAAAAAAGGTGGGAAAGAGGGGACTCAAGAGATAAAGAACTCTCATTGGTCTTAATAACTTCATGTTTGGCATCATCTGACCGTAGATTCATGAGAAATCGCTGGAAAAAGGGAAGAAAGTCACTTTGGGGGAGTTCCGGCCATCTGCGGGATCGAAAGTGATAGGGGGATAGGCAAGAAATTGGAAGGGACCGACCGACTGTCAAGAGGGACCGAGGCGGTGGGTGGAACCCAACAGGGAGGCAGTCCCCTCGGGCAAAGGCGCCGTCATGAATATCCTGGGTTGGGAGCTACCGCAAATGCCTGGCCGCATCGGATTTGGGCAAAAAATCTAATCGCAACCGTGAGAAGGGCCTCTCGGACTGACAGGAGCTCGTGCTGGTCAACTGAAGTGATTTTTTGGATTTGATGCCGCCATCTCAGGGACTGAGTCAGCTGAAGGGAAGAATGGTGCGTGCAGGAGGCTGCTGGCACTTGCCGGTGGGGTGCAACGCCGTGACGACGAAATTGCTGCACGCAGGCCGTCCGGCTCCAAGAAAAAGCTCCTCACAAAGGATCCAGGATTGGGAAGCTGTGTCTCGAGCAAGAGCCGCAACACTTTCAATCGATAACCGGACTCCAAAATGCGTCGGCTCCCGCTGGATTAAAGAAAGAGGAACTTCCGTGCTAAAAAAACTTAAGACCAAGTGGAAAAAAAAAAAAACTCGTTGGCTCCCCCTATTGATCAATTCGATTCTAAATCCGGCGGTCCTGCGCGAGAACAAAAGAGATTGCAACGAGGGGGAATGTCAGGTGGTGGTACGAAGAAGCACTACTCCTCGTTGGTTCGAAACCGAAAAGGACTGGTCGATTGTTTCATGCTTTGAAATTATATCGAACGGAATGTTGGTTTATGTGAGTTGGGGACAAGATCCCCCCCCCTAGAGGAGGGGAGGCCGGTACCGCGCGCCTTGAGCAAAGCATCAACTGAAATTCACGTCCCGCGCTCAAACACTCACCCAAAACAAAGAGACAGAGGAGGATAGGCGGATAACAGGGTACTCAATCCCAAAAACGACCCAAAAAGACGCCAAGGATTTTCCGAGAAAAACTAATGACCCATCGTCGGAGATTCCTTCACCATCGCGAACCAGATCATCAAGCAAGGCTATCGTCTGATCCCCGTCAGCCATAGAGAAAACGGAGCTGCAAGCCGGAAAGCCAGAACCATCTCTCTCAACAAAAAACTTATGATTGATATATTTGTTCTGGGCGGCGGCATGGCAGCTTCGCGGGCGGAGGAAGCCAAAGGGCACCGATGGGGGGCGATATGGGGAATGCCTATACGCACGCGCTTGTCCGAAGGATGATTTTACGAGCGGAATCGGTGGGGGCGTGATGCGTAAGGTGACATCCGCCCCCCCTCCTATTAAAGGGACGGGGTGAGTTTTAAGGGAGACGGACGTAGTGCATGCTGACGGGAACAAAATGCAGAAGACTGGAGTGGGGTAGGAAATACACCCTAAGCACCTACACTCTCCATAGAGGAAACTCCAGAAAAAGTTCATATAACAAAGTTCAAACAGCTCATCAATGGCGTCAGGTAAGGGCCGGCGTAGCGGCGAGCATCCAAACAAAAAGGGGGAGGGAACCGAATAAGGCCAAGTTGCAGTTTGAGTGGATCTAGCAGGAAAAAAGAGGGCAGCAGAGGACTCCGCGGTGCAAGTGTGGAATGTTCTTGATCGTTGACGTAGCCCGGAGGTAGGGGGTCGCAAAGTGGGAGCAACGCGACTTACAGTCCGGCGTAAAAGAGTTAAAGCTGTGAACAAGTCGAGGCTCAAAAAAGCGCCACCCTTACTCCTTTGGCGTAGGCGTGAGGGGGACAGGAACGGCACCGGTCAAAGGTCAAGAGTCGTCACGGACGTGGGTGAAACCACCACCGGGAACGGAAAAAGAAGCCGGTAGGAACAAGAGAGGAAGCGAGCGTCTGATGCGGTCATCCTCATTCAAAAAACGCAACTAAACAGCTGCCTCAGGGGTCAAAGGGCGCCGGCATTGAATTCCAAAGGCCTTCACTCTTCTAGAACCAAAATCCTATGGAGACTACGAATGTGGGGCCGGTCTTCAATAAAGACAAAGGATATGAAACGAAGCCTGTGCAGTCCGGGAATGCGAAAGTGACAAGCCAGAGAAAATCTCGGGGTGCTTGCAATTTTCAGACGCCTCCTGGCCAAAGTCCTCACCTCACGGCAGGAGAAAAAAAATTTAAAGGGTCCGGGAGACTCACCTCATGGGCAAGTCTATCAGAAAAAAGGCGGTAAGAAGAAAACATTAGTGAGGGTCCGAAAGGATAGGGTCCTTACATTATGAGACTGAGGAAGAAGTTTTACAAGACAATGGAAAGAAGAGGGGGGGTCAGCAAAAATTAAGACGACGAATCAAAGGGCTTGAAGACGAGAAGGGGGGAGGTGGTTTGGTGGACGGAGCCGGCCAGAACTAGGACCCTGCGGACGACTCCCAGTTTTTAAGGACGAGGGGGGTTTGGGAAATAGCGGGTTAAAAATTAACACTCTACATGTCTGAACAGCTGCAAAAAAATTCGCAGGAGAGGGAAACGGAAAATCTCAGAAAAACAAAAAGAAGGGGAGAGAAGGAGTCACAGCGTATAGAGAGGGACAACCTTTTGCAGGAGAAGAGGAGGACCCCCCACTGGAGTGATCCGATATCAGATACAAACCTCTTTGAAAAAAGATTTTCGTGGGGGGGGGGGAGCGCTGGTTCAAACGAAATGAGGAACGGAGAAAAAACTCAAACGACAACCCTTCATCGGAAAAGGAAAGGGGAAAGGGAAAGGCGAAGACGTGGGGAGGGTTGTACAACTATTTCCCGTGTGAAAACGAACGCAAGAGAAGTAAGGGGACTCAGACAGAAGGGGTTGTTCAAAAACTAGCATTTTTTCTCGAGGAAAAGTAAGGAGAGGCTATCGCGGGAATAGCATTATCATGGAGGGGGATCTTTCCCTTACCGCTGCTAAAGTTAATAGTGATTGAGGGAGTCGCCTGACGGCACTCAAAATTTCAAAAGAAAGAAAGAGGGGGACCGGAGGAAGGGGTTTCACAACGACAAGTCTCTACCCGCTTGGGGGAAATTCAGGGAACAGTCAGTAGTGAAGGGGAAGGATGACGACAAGAAGGTGCGCGAAGAAGGATGGTTTGTAGTAGAGAATAAAAAGGGGGGAAAAAAATCCTCTCGTGTAAGGAGAAATAGCGAGGAAACACTCGCGGAAGAGGGACCGTTGATGAGGGTTGAATTTAATCTACACATACTTCCAGCTAGGAGAGGAAAAATTAGGAGTTAAGGAAAAAGCTTTCCTGAGTTCCAGGTTTTTTTGTAAGAGACGAAAGGTGGAAAGAAGAGGGAGAGACACCAGGATCACTCCCCCCTACCATCAGAGAATTACAAGTTTTGGTCCAGTTTAGATGAGAAAAAAAATCTAACGCGACCCCCTTGACCCTATAACGCAGACTAACTCTTCCGAAGATGGCAAGACATCTTAATAAAGCAAACCGGATTTCTCCTCCAACTACTTCAAACAACCGGGGGGGAAAACCTCGTTTCGCACAAACAACCCAAGAATGAGAAAAAAGGAAGAACAGAAGAGAAACTTCGCGATACTCAAACTGGCAGCCGCCCGTTTCCACTGTCAAACTTTGGGGTAGGGGAAGAGCAAAGGGGGGAGAACGCCGATCCTATAGGAGAGCCTGCGGAGTGAGGGTGGGGGGAGGAGGGGGAAAGGACTATCGGAAAGGTTTTTCCGGTGAGGGGGAAGGAGACCAAGGAGAGGAGGTGAGGGGAGTGAAGGAAAGGCCCTCGCAGTGGGCGCAAAGCCATCATCGAACGTCCAAGAAGTGAACCAATCCCAGAGAAATGGAGGGAGGGAGAGCAAATGGGAGAAAGGTGAGAAGTTCGCACCCCGAACAACCCCAAGAAAACAATAGGGAACCGAATAAGAATCCGACTTATTACCCACAGGTGGTCAGAGATTAGAGGAAGTCGATCGGGTAAGAAAATCTCATACAGGCGAAGGAGCGATGATCACCGCTCCGTCTCCAAAGAAGAGAGGGGACTCCCAGCCTACCCATCCTCTTCCCGAAAACGGCTGGCTTACAAGAAGAAATATTTGAGGTAGTGAAGTGAGCTCTCGGGACGATAAGAAGGGGTCAGACCGGGAGGGTAAATGATAAGGGTCTATATTTTTACATGCATAGACGCCCAATGTTTCATCAACGGACTTCGAATTTCAAAAGCGAAAATAGGGGTCGGGGGGGGAGGAAAAGAAGGGGGGGACAATCAAGTAAATACCTCCTAAGTTAGCGTGGCCTGTGTAGGTTTACGCATGATTGAGTGAATTAGCTGGGGGGGAAAAATTCAACCGAAGGTAGTCAGGGGGGACACTCCAACCCTCATAAAACAGAGAAATAGAGGAAGAAAGGGGAAAAAAAATCGGACAGAACCGGGTCTCTAGATATCAAATAAAAAAAATCTAAAAGAGAGGCGTAAACCCAGGGAAAGCGGAGGCGCGCTCCCAACCAGTGGGGACCAGGCCGGGGGGAAAAAGGGAGAAAGTGGGACACAGTGCGGGGGGGGATCAGCAGGACCTGAGGGGGGCCGCATGGTTATAAGGGGGGGGGTTGTCAGAGGGGTAAAAAAAATTAGGGGCGGGAGAGGGCTAGAAAAGGAGTTAAAAATGTGTCGTGTCATTAAAAGAACATCCTGAAGCAGTGAGAGGAGGAGGACGGGAGGCGAGTGGGAATGCTCGTCAAAAGCATTCCACCATCAGTTGTACGGGCTTTGGCTGGGGGGCAAAAATGACGGGACTCCGCGGCAAACGGAATTCCAAGGTTTGGTAACCAAAAAATCCGGAGAAACTCCGGGAGTCCGCAGCGGAGAAGTCCCACACCGCACCCCCCCAGCGAGAAAGGAGGGAAGGTGGGAAGGAGAAAAAAGCATGTAACCAAAACAATCGTGCTCTTTACCCAGTTGAAAGACTACTGTCCGTCCCTAAGGAAGGAGAAAAATGTGAGGAGGAGGGAGACTCCAACAATCCATTCAAAGGCATGTGGGGGGCCGAAGGAAGCAATAATAATAACGAGCGAAGTACACAGAGGGAAGAAAGAGGGTTGGGGGGGTTTACTTCCGGTCTCTTCCGCGGGGAGATGACAATTGTCCGGAAACAAAGAAAAAAGGGGAGAAGACTTGAGTAAAAATTAGCAGATGTCACGGGAAAAAGCATGAAGTGGGGCAAAGGGGGAGGAGTCAGAGAGGAATCATGAATTCGACGGTATACAAACATTATAGTTATTTCAGACTAAGAAGTGGAGGAGGGCCGTAGGGATGGTCAGAAGGGTGGGGTAAGATTTTACCCGGACAATTGGAGAGGGGGTGTCAGCCATACAAAACTTTACTGGAGAAAGAGAAAAGTAGGGGAAAGGTGTGTCGTTTAGTGTTGTGGGAAAAGAGCGGCCGTGCTTGGAGGGGAAAAAGGAGACGGGGGAACACCAACGACAAGGGTGGCAATTCGAGGTTGTGCCGAGCAGCTATCGTGCCGAAAAAACAGAGAATGTTCTGACAACAGCAAAAAGAAAAAAAGTCAGAATGATCCTGCTGGGTCGAGATCCACAAAAAAAAAGGAGGAAAAGAAAAGAGAATTTTACAAGTCAAGAGAGAGACCTGGGTGAAGCTGCTAGGAAGGACAAACGCTGTCTTAGGATAATGGGAAACAGAAAAAGAAGGGAACCAAACGAATTCCAAAAAACTTGGAGGGGGGGGGTAAAGGGGAACGACTAAAGAATGAACCGCTTGCAACGGCTCCTTCCAAGAAAGCAAAAGAAAAAAACCGTCATAGACCATCAAGCCAGGGGGAAGGGTCTTCTGGAGAAGGTGTGTAACACAAAAAAGGGGTGGTTGGGGTTGCAGAGGGAAAGGACAAAAAGGCCAATCCCGGGTAAAAATAGGACTAGATAAATCCTTGTTCCCTCTCAGGACAGTTGCTTCAATAAAGATAAGTGGGGGGAAAACATATGACTTCGTCGAAAGGATGAGAAAAAAGGATGATACAGAATGCATTAAAGTAGCAGGGAAGTTTCCCGGACCATTGCTAAGTTTATTCGTCAGTGTAGGAATGAAAAAAGGCGCGAGAAGGGGGTCAAAAGAAGGACAAAACGGGGGGGGAACGTAAGGGGTTGGGGGACCCCAACAGGGAAATAATAACCGAGGAAGCAAGAAGAAAGTCATAACTATAGACCTGGTAGTTGATACTACCCGTCCATGACTCGCAGAAAAGAAGTTTGAGTCAGTGGTGGAAAAGGCCAGAGAGGGAACAAAGGAAGACAGCAACTAAGTAAAGACGGCCTACTGATTTTTTTGGAATAGGCTACGCTCGCGGCAATCAAAAAGGAGACCCGATGCCGGGCACGTCTAGTTGGAATCGTGCAGGGGGTAGGGGTGGAAGAACAGGGGAGGGAGAAGAAGTCTTCCAAGCAAGGAATTGACAGGCGCCAAGCCACTCATAAACCACATTAATCCGGTGGCCTGGAAAGAAGATAAAGGACGAAAATGTCAGAGAAGGGTAGTTCCTCCTCCTACTGCCCGAGCAGATCAGGGGAAAAAGGAAGCATGAGTTAGAACCATTACGGGCCTAACTAAACTACTTCCAAGAAAACAGAAAAATTGGAAGCGTGAAACAAAAGGAAAGGATAATTCTATTCAAGAAGTCAGGTTTCCTGCTCTCAAGAAAAAACGGTCCGTCAGAACAGACTTTAAAAAAAAGGGGGGTGGATGAGCTCCGCGAAGCTCCAGAGAGGAGGGAAATCAATGGATAAAGGAAGGGTGGGGGCAAATACTTTGTGTATAGGGAAATCGAAACTCTGGGTTTTGTTCTGGGGGGTTTTGCCCTCAAAGTGGAGGGGTTTAGGTGAGTGGGACAGGAAAGGACAGGAGGACAATGGGAGCAAAGAGGGTATTCACTCACGTCGCTAAAGAAAAAAACAGACCGAGACCCGGATGTTTAAGATTAAGTGGAACCTTGATCCGGGCAATACAAACCGACAAAGAGGCAGAGAAAACGAAGAAGGAAGGAAAAGCGGTGAGTGATAGGTCATCACATATCTTAAAAAAGAGAGCACTGCAGAGCCGCTGAATCAAGGATGACTATCGAAAGCTGGGCAACCGGAAAAAGAAATGAAGAGAAAAAAAAACAACGGAGGAGGAGAAAATAATAGTAATATCACTTACGAAAATCAGATCGAGAGAGAAAAGGACCCGTGGAGAAGGGGGCGTATCCGTGCTGGATGAGGGGGAAGAAGGGAGGGGGGACAGGAGGGGGGGGATAGCGCGCTGGGTACCTAAGGCGGCGTAGATTTCGAGCAATTTTTCTTTTGAGGGAGAGAGAAAAAGGTGGCAGCCCAGTCCATAACAGAAGGGTCGAGCCGGGGTGGGGGGGGAAGCAGAGGGAAGGAGTGGAAAAAAGGAGGAGGGGGCGAATGCTCGCTGTTCATCCAGCAAACACAACTGAAAAGAGAGGCTAGTAGAAAAAAAGAATAAAAGAAAAAACGAAGTTAGAAAGATATAAGAAAAGCATGAAATAAATCTGACGCATTGCTGCCGCCCAGATAGGCGCGCGTCGCAAAAATCCAAAAAGTGTTAGAACGAAGCGGACATGGCATGGTTGGATCGTCTGGGAGAAGAAGCATCGCATGTGGGAAGGGGGTGGCGAAAAAAAAGTAAACAAGGTGGGAGGGGAGGGAGGAGTTTGGCCAGGTAGGAGGAAGGTGTCGAAGGGGGAAATCATACGATTAGGAAAGCGGTCTGGCGGAGGAAACCGTGGAGAGGGTATTTGAAAAAGACAGGGAGAAACGAAGAAAGATCCTTTGAGACGTAGGCGGGATTGGAGCCGGACGCCTTCTAGCCAAGTCGAACACACGGCTGGGTCAAAAAACAGACGGCAGGCTTAAAACGCCGGTCTGCCATACGCGGAACAATCGAGGAAGAAGGTCGCAATCGGGTCCAAAAAAAAAAAATTCCACCGCTTTGGAACGTTGCCAAGCCAGACAGGAAACCAAGGGACGCCATTGCCCCATCATAGAGGACGCAACATCCGAAGGCGCCCGGCCATTGCATTTCTAAAAAAACACAGGATATAGGACATGACGGCGAAGGGCTTCCGTTGAAAGATATACAACTTGTGTTTGGAACCCAACGACAGAAGACAAACGTCGGGAGGAGAATGGGTCGCGCCGCCTTCCATCCTATCCCTCACGCAAGAGACACCTAGCCGATGGTAAGAATCAAGAAAGAGGAAAGTTCATCTATAAGCGAATGTTCATAAGAGGTAAGAATAAAAAAAATGAAGGGAAGGGGGAACGACCTTATGAGAGGGCCTGATGCAAAAATTTATCTCTTAGTAAACCGTTTTACCCCTACAAGGGAGGAATTGTGAATGCAAACGGTACACAAAAAAGGAAATGGCGTAGGGCGAAGGGGTGTGTAGGGGGGGAGTTGTGACGGAAAGACGAAGCGGCTTCTTATTGACACCTTACTACCCACGCCAAGTTTAACCTAGTTTGTTGGGGGGAAAGGAAAGCTTCGGCTGACGGAAACTAAAGTCTGTTCCTCACGACAGAACAAAAAAGGTAGCCAGAGAATGGCCAAGGGGGAAAAAAAGCGTAGAAAAAGAAAACTGAGTATGAGAAGAGAGTCTATGGTCCCGCGTACTCCATACTTTTGGAAAAGGCTTAATTAGCTGGCCACGGTTGATCATGACCAGAGAAGTAGGGGGACAACAAAAAAATAGAAAGGAAAGGGGAGGGGGGATCGTCCCTCCTCAAAAATTGGCATCGAACTCAAATAAAACCACCTCACGCAAGGAATTACGAAGTCCAAGGAGAGGTAAAGTGGGTGAATGGGAGAAAAAAGAGATACTAAATTGTCCCGTGGAACATCTGACAAGATCCCCAAGGAAGGCAAAAGATGGGGAGGAAGAATGTTGTGAGGAACTACTGACACGAAGAATCGCTGATAGCAAGGAAGGGGGCATTTCATGCGTGGAAAAATACCAGCAATGCAATGTTAAAGCGCAATTGGAGCGAACCTGCGGAGTAGGCGAAAGTGGAATGACACCCGACGGGCAGGAGGGGGGGGGGGGCGGGGTGCACCCCACACTTGGCAGAAAGCGGAAGCAAATTGTCCTAGAGGCGAAGTAGATGAACCCTTCAACCATCCGGACGAATCTGTTGGGGGAAAGTGAGAAGAGGACGGGCAAGAGACGGGTTACTGCAATAGTCCTCGACACGTCTGGTAGGGGGCAATGACTGAAGACGTATTGGGTAGGACCAAAAGGCGAAATGCCTAGCGCTGAGATCCTGATGACGTGGGGCTAACCGCTAGTGGACTTGGACCTGGTTAAAAAAACCGGGAAGACGAATTGGGAGGGAACAGCAGGACCAGCCGATAAAAAAATAAACGCCTCCTTCATCAGGGATCAGTTTGGTTCCTCTGTAAAAAACAAAAGAGAAATCGAAAGTCACTAAGATAAGAAAACCGGAAGCCTGCAGGTACTGATCCCGAGGATTTAAACTACACCTTAAACGAAAAAGGGCTCCACGCAGAACTTCCCAAACTGTGGCCAAGCGTAAACCAACCACGCTTAGAATGGACAAATCAGGAGAACTGTAGAGATCACTCAAAATCACAGCACCGGTGTCTCCCTAACCAAAGGTTGTTTTTACAGCGGACCACTTCTCTATGACAAAGCCGTAGGAATAGAAGGGGTGGGTATGCTTTGAATGATAGGAAAAACGGCTGTTTTTATGGGGGGGGTTCCTCTCCCGCCTAGTAGAAAGAGGTGAGGGTGATAGAAAAAAATTCGAAAAATAAGAAATCACATCCCCGCGTACACAAAAACTACCCGTAATCGGAAAAGATGGAGAGGGGAACGGTATAATTTCTCCAACCTACCAAATTGAAAATAGAATAATATAGAGGGAGAAAAAAAAATTATCGGAGTCAAGAACGAAGACATATCAAAAAGCAGACTGAGACCGCTGACCAGGAGGTCCACCTCAACAGAACGGAGCTTAACCGAACAGA
>Ga0179591_1315653_pt1 | contig 12105 bp, 12 predicted proteins | sample CZOMad2_1_08_16f_FD_182891 | JGI IMG/M metagenome (GOLD analysis project Ga0179591, IMG submission 182891) | Vadose zone soil fungal communities from Angelo Coast Range Reserve, California, USA - CZOMad2_1_08_16fungal (PacBio error correction) | ecosystem: Environmental > Terrestrial > Soil >...
TTGGAAGAGACAACGACGTCCATACGAAAAAAAGCAAGGGTTCGAAAAAAGGGTCACGTCTCCGGTAGATCGGAGGTCTCTCAGGCCTCTGCCGGGAACTTGAGGCAAGGAGACACCTAAAAAAGCTGAGAGATCGCAGGGGGAATCTTGGAGGGGGCAATAAATGATTCAACTAGGACGTAATAATACAAAATTACGGGACCGAGGGAATGAGGAAAGGACCCACAGGTTGTAAAAAGAGTAGGTCCCATTACTAAATGGCTATCCCTGTCGCAATTGCTGAAAAATTCCAAAAAAGTTGGGGAGTCAGCCATCAAAAACCTGGACAAAGCTGACGGAAAAGCATATGGTCGCAACGAAAAAAAACTCACGAACGGTTCGAAAAAAATGGCATAAGAGGGAGGAAAGGCTTCAAAGGCAGATCGGAGGACAAGGGTTTTTCGGCATCTTTAGTGGGAAGTACTGGCGACGAGGGACTGGGAAAAGGAATAAAATAACGTTGGGATGGCATCAGGAAGGCAGAGGGAAGCTGCGTGTCCATGGCCCAAACGCATTAAACCCCGGGGGAGCAAGTTACATGGGAGGAGGCAACATGCTCTATCAGGGGGAAGGTCTAATTGAAAACTCCCATGGTTAAGCAAATCAACTTGGCCAGGAGCAGAAGGCCCCGATGGACCAACACAACTCAACAAGGAAATGAATTGGGAAAAGACCGGCACAACACGAGGAAGGCAGGGAAGTTCCAACGAACGACAAAGTTAGAGTCAAAAGCCCAAGGGGAGCTGTTGTCAGACGGCCCATCAAGTAAAACGAGGCGGGCCATAGAGGGGGGAAAGTTGTAGGATGGGGAAGGGGGGGTCCTGAGATCACAGCAGCGCCAAAAAAAAAGAAAACAAACGACTGGTAGGGGGGGAAATCCAAATACTTAAGGGAAACTAAGGAGTTGGCATAAGCAGGGGGGGTTGAGAGTAATCTCAAAACGGAAAGGAAGGTTTTTGAACAAAGAGGGTATTCAAACAAACGTCTTCCGCTTAATTCCTACCTTGCAAGGTCATGGTGGGAAAATGGGATTTTTGGGTGAAACCAGACGGGGGGGGGAGAGTACATAAGGAAAACGAATGAAACAAGATCAATTCAACCTATTTGAAGACTATTCCCCTTTTAAAGGGGTTTCATGGGAAAAGACACGCAGGACTGATGCGAACTGAACGACGGGGGGGTCAAAGGGACCGTTTTGGAATGCTGATTTACACTACAGGGAGGAAGTTCTGTCGAATTCTAGTCGCCACCTTGAAGCTGGGATAGGTTTGAGTGGGGGGGGGAGCATAAAACGTGAACCAAAACTCAGTTGGGATTCCAAGTTCCCTGGTCAAAAGCCCTCGAATGCCACGGGGAAATCAGTGGGGACACGCCTACCAAAAGGTCAGCACGACACCGTAATTTCTTGGTTCATCCCCGTGCAAGACAGATTTTTCCAGGGCCGGGAAGGGGAAAACGACAAAAACGATCAGGACAGGGAAAATACATCGGAAGGACCAATTCGAAAGCTAACCATCTTCTTTCAGATGCATAAAAAGACCGCCTAGAATGACTAATCTCTGCTCCTTGTTGCAAGAACTTCATGTTTAAAAAAATAGCCGTCGGATAGGGGGACTGCTGGGATGAGGGGAACGGGAGGAAGGGAATGCCGAAGAAATGCGGGGGAGGCAAGACGGGAAAAGTGCCTGAGGGGGTGCAAATATGGGACACTTGGCTGAAATGGGAAGGGGGAAGTTTAGGGCCTGCTCAGTGGACAGGAAAGCCTCATGGAGGGACGAGCAGAGTTGGGCCAAAAATTCAGGAGGAAAGAGGGAGATTCGGATTAACAAAAAAAGAACGCCCAAGCCAGTGGAAGCAGGACCGGAAAGCGTGATGAAAGGGAATCCCTGTTAACCTGGTAAGAAAATAATGAAACGACGGGAGGGTCAAGGGGGGGGACCATCTAAAAAAAAAAATGTAGGGGGAAACGTAAAAAAGCGTTTTAGCGTAATCAACGAGGAAAGTGCAAAGCCTCGGGTAGAGGAGGGGGGGGGGTGTCCGTGAATATTGATTCCGTTCACACAAAACGCCATTGCGTTTTGGGAGTGAGGGGCCTGCAAAAACACACAGATGTCGGAACTCTAGCTGCGGCAGACGGGCGGACGCCAGCGGGGGCGTACTCCCTTCATGGTTACATTTGGGGACGCAGTTTAAGACCCTGTTCCCAAGATTTAAGCGGGCACTGAACGGTGAGGCCAGGCAAAATGAGAATCGGCGTGTGAAAAAGTGTCAACTGCTGTGAGAAAACCCAACCAGGCGGTCACATTTGTAATCAGGGTCCTCATGGCCGAGGGGGAACCAAAAACCCTCCACTCCTGACACAGACCCGAGAAGAGGCCAGTGAAAACTTGTAAAATGACAGTCTTTCCATTTCTACAGGGATCAACGCGGATTTGGCAGACGACCCGGCTCCAAGCGGAACTGCCGCGGAATCGGGGCAGGTTTTGCAAAAAGGGGGTAAGGCATCGAGTCCCACCGTTACATGGGGAATCGGCCAAAACGCGTTGGGGAAGGCCGAGCGCGGGTGGGGGGGCACACAACACCGAGGAGACGGATTCAGGGTCTCCCCAAAAGTGGCCACAGGGAGGTGGGCGCGAATTGAAATCTGTCACGGGCAGGGTGTGGGGAGAAAATAGTTCGGGGGCAATTAGGAGAGAACTCCACGAGAGGTTTCACCTTGGAATCTTTAAGCCATGAAAAATTTAAGGCGCACGAGGTGTGGGAAGGGCCATAAGTAAAAGGAACCGGTCAGAACGGGGAAAAATGTCCGGTCCACGGAAAAAAAACTAGTGAAGGGTGGCATACGCCATTTGGCCTCGCGGGAAAACGGAGAGTGATCCTTGTATTAATTGTCCACCGACGTCCGAAAAATAGGGGGGTAGTTTCTGGACGGGGAGGAGGGAATTTGGGGGACGCAGGACCTGCCTTCCTGAACGCTGGTGGGAACCCAGGAAAACTCAGAGCACGAGAACTCGTGAGGGCGGAAACTCTCAGGACTTTAAAGGGAGGGGGAAACAGGGGAACCTCAATCAAAATGGACATCAATCACTCAAAAGGCCAAACTTTTGGGGAATTTTGTCGGTGAGAAATTTGGGGAACTGCCAGGTGGGCTCAGCGACGGATCGACAGTTTACGGGGGCGACTCTTGGGAAAGGAAGTCCCTCCGAGCCCGGGGTACGCAAGGGGGGGACGAGATGAGAACATCAAGAAAAGGGGACAGTGCTCTTCGCATAGGGGGGTCGGTCCCCTGTGCTGTCCGAATCTCATAGCCAAACAACGGATGGGAAAAGAGAAAGCAGCAACGGGAAAACGACACCACTACGGCGAAAGTCATGAACGGACGCGAATCGCAGAGAAAAAGGACGGTTTCGGCCGAAACCGCACGCCATTGCTGGGAGCGAGTCCAAGCGCCAACGCCAAAATAAAAAAACGTCCTATCACCGTAGGGACGGAACGCAACCGGTCCAAATTCTCAGACAAAGGACACAAATGGAAGTGGAGGAGCCATGCCATAGTCGATAATGACCACAAGCAATGGGAAAGAGAGAGTTCCGCCAAAACTACCGAAGAGCTCAGACGGGCAAGGAAGATCACAAAGCCGGTAGAACCAAGTTTTGGATGACAAATAAGCAGCTAAAACAGAACACAAGAAATTTGAACTAGAAAGAGGGGGGGCCAGGTGCCCAGCAAAAGCAGGGGGAAGGGGGGCGGCCATGTCATCGAGACCAAGGCCCCCCAACCAGGTACTATGTGAAGGAAAGGGCGGGCTGCGCCTAGGCAAAACACCGCGAGGCAGCAAATGGATATCAAGGATCCAAAAAGAAGCCTGCAACTCAGGGGGGGGAGCGAGAAAAAGACAGGAATATGCTACAAAAAGGCCTCCTCAGTGACTCCCCTGCCAAAAAAAAAAAAAAAAAAAAAAAAAAAAAAAAAAAAAAAAAAAAAAAAAAAAAAAAAAAAAAAAAAAAAAAAAAAAAAAAAAAAAAAAAAAAAAAAAAAAAAAAAAAAAAAAAAAAAAGAAAAGGAGGGGGGGGGAGGGGGGAGGGTGGGCCCGGTCAAAATTGGTTTCAGATCCCCGGGCCGACGCATTGCCGAAGCCACGGCGGCAAACAAATCCTATCGGCAGTCTAACATTAGGAGACAACCTACTGAACATGGGGCAACAAAGATCCGCCAGGAAAACCATTTTGGCAAAACCCAGATCCGCGTCAAGGCTGGAGAAACGCCGCCGACGGAGTACCGGCAGAGATCGAATATCCCGGGCACGTCAAAAAGACGCCTTCAAATGCTGGTTCCGGGAGCGTGAACGAGGACCCTGCTTTAAAATTGCTGACGCGGCGCTGTTGGTGGGTGGGGGGGACGCGCACCCTAAATCCGCGAACGATTCAAACGGTACCTACGCCGCCGATTTAGCCAAACAGATGAAGCCAGCAACGGGCCACTGGACGGAGGAGACTGGAGCAAAAGGCCGCCAAGGATCGGCGAACCTTTTCAGAAAAACAGGTCAAAGCAGGAAGGCAAAGCCGAAAGCATCAATGCTCCACCCAGCGAAGAAAGGCGTTGGAGGACTCGAGAGAACAAAAAAAGGAGGGGGGCGAAGGAAGCGCGGGAATGACCCATAGGGCCGGAATTTTGACTAGTGCACCGATGAAGTATCGGCCGAAGAAAGGAACAAGGATGGTAGCGCGAGAAAAAGTAATCTCGAACGCGGGAACGCGCAGCCACGTACACACCTGCACATGGAAAGGAAGGCCGACGGTCCACTCAGCGTTCTTTAAAACACTTTCCGAGAAGCCCAGTTGAAAAGGAAGGCGACGATGGAAAGCCGAAATGGTCGAAAGCCTCCTACAGTTTTGGGGGGTCGGGGACAATCCAGAAAAGGGCCGCCCTAGAATAAAAAAACCACCTCTTTCGAAGAAGAAAAATTCGGGAAGGGCGCGTCGGCTGGGACTCATAGGAAAACGCTGGGGGGAGAATCGCGCTTCCCAGAAGATGTTACTAAAAGATATCGGTGCCGTCTCAAAAACGACGGAGGGCCACCCCATCTGGTCATGTCAGGGGAAGCCAATGGCAGTGCCACGAAAGGGGGTAAAAAATGCACTCAGGTAGGGCGATGAACAGGCCATTTTGGATTCACCTATGGAAGAAAAAGAGGACCTGCCACCGTATCAACCTTACGAAAACGAATCGTGGGCCATAAACGTCTCACTACAAACGAGGAAAGCCACACACACGACGAAAAAAGGAGCAATCCACAGAGGTGTGGAGGATGCCAACTTTTGAACTATCAGTTGTACACCATAAAAGAGGACGGCCTTCGTCTCCGGGTATCGGTGAAAAACAGGGCGTTTCCTTATGTGAAAAGGGACCAGAAAAACCGCAAACGCTTACACACCACACACAAGATGATGGGTCTTCGCGACGAGGGGTTTTGAAGAGCTGTTGGGGGGAACAAATCAGTCAAGACTACAACCAACGAAGAGAAAGTAGAGGATGAACCCTCGGGGGCTTCCAACAAGCATTCGTCGTGAATGCTCGACTTCCCAGTCGGGTGGGAAAAAATTGGGGGTGACGAGGAAGAAAAAAAAAAGGAATGACAAATCACTGCGCCAAGAATGTAAGCAAAGAATATTGGATGGTGGGACAGCAGTTTTGAAAACGAGGCCTGAGGGCAGGGGGGAGAGAACACTTGGCGTAGTTTTGCGGCACTCAGTAGGGAAGACGATGTCGCAAAAGGGAAAATGAAAGCCTAAGGTGGTTTGCAACGGGAGCCAAAAGGGCAGCTCCGGAAATAGGTTGAATCAAGGAGGGAAGGAAGCGCCTCGAAGTGCCGCTAACCAAACCCATGTCAGCGCCCTGCATGAGGGCCAGGACCCGGCCTGACGGGGTCGGCGTCAGCAACCAAACGTAGGCTTTCCCTAATCAGGGGAGGATCCGATGCCAAGGCCTTTTCATCTAAAAAAAAAAAAGAGAAAAAAGCAATCATAAGCCGCCGAACAAAGGTGCCTGGACGGGAACAATTTTTAGCATATTGGCGTCGGCGCTGTAAGTGATGCGACTGGGTGGGGGCAACAGGGAAGACACATATTGGAACGGCCGGGGGAAACATCTTTCCTCGATGTTTTTTAAGGCTCAGAAGAAAAGGCTTGAGCTGGCACGTGTAATAAATGGACGAAAGCGTTTTGCAGAACGTTCGAGAATCGTAGACTGCGGGGTATCAGCGCTACGAACGCAAGCAAGGAGGAACGGCAAACGGAAAGAGGGGGAAAAAGGAAAAAGTTGAACCCGCGGCGGTTGTGACCCAGCCCTCCAGCAAGGTCCCACGCAAACGCGTGTTCGGAGATCAGAAGGTCCAAAAGGCTCCAGCAGGGAGAGGGAGGGGGGGGGGAAGGGGGGAAGATTTGTAATGATTTGCAGGCGTCGTGCCTTTGCAAAAAACTGCGCGACACGGAGGGTGAAGTCGCCGCTTAATCCGCCAGGAACACTGGGGGGGCAGAACGCGACGTGGGAGTGGTTGCGAGCTCGCACCTTCCGTTGCCCGGTGAGGGGCAAAAAGGGACCGCCTGGGAAAAAAAATCGGCATTACTCACGGCAAAGTGGCGCCACCAAAAACAACATCCTCTCAGGCTGTAAGCAGGCAGCGCTCTCCCGACCCGAGATCGGGGAGTCAGGACGTAGACAAGGGATATTCGAGAACGCGGTTAGCAGTCGGGCCTGAACCTACAGCGGACGCCGCTGGGAGGGGCAAACTGGGAGAGGGGTCAGTCCCATGCCCACCTTCCGAGCGGGGGGATTCACGAACGGGGTAGAAGCAGAGGAGGGTCAAAGCCCAATCGGCGGCGATTGCTGTGCAGACAGGGACAGTCTGAACACAGGTTCGACAGTAAAAATTGGGAGCTGGTGCCGACGGGGGTAGAAAGATTCAAAACCTGTGCAACCTTTCTAGGGACGAAAGCAGAGGGTCGGTGTTGGTCTTGTTACCAAGACTGCCCAAGAGAAAAGGGGGAAGGAACAGACCTAGGTCGGTTAGTGGCCAACCTGCGTTGGCCGAGCGCGGGTTAAAGCGAACAGAATCGATGATGACTGTGCCAAGAAAACCCTTCTCCAAATGGGGTGGGGGGGGGGGGGCAGGAGGATGCCTTTATTGGGGGGGGGGAATCAATCCCTCGAAGGCCCGGATGAACGGCTTGTGGTGAACATCTCCTTTGCGCTTACGAGCAAGAATAGGGGAGGCCGGATCAAGACTAGTCCTCCAGGGAAGGTTCAGGGCCTATCATCACAAAAGGTACCATTGACGACGCCAGACAAATTCATTGGGGGATTGTAGAAGAAAATGTGGGGGGAACGAAGGGGGAAAGACGGAGACACGGGTCGACCGGGGAAAGTTTGCGCATAAGCGCAGCCAAGGCGTAAGAGAGGGTCCAAACCGAAAACTGGTCGAAGGAAGAAGGGAGGAAATTCGCCGTGTGGGGGTTCTCAACGGTGCTGGTGCCTCCACACAAAAAAAACAAAAGGAGGAGGAGAACAAGGTCCGCAAGGGCGTGGAGCACCCTACGGCAACGAAGATTATGACGGCGCAATAGGAAGAACCATCGGAAAAAGGGGGGTACGGGGCTCTACGAGAGATGGGGAGTGGCGCTAAAGGGGGAAAAACCGCCTGGACCAGACGGTCCCGACCCCGCTGACAAAGGCGTTAAACAAAAACTTCAACCGACAAATTCAAAACCAAAAAAAAAAAAAGTGAAGGAGGAATTGGTCAATGGTCCTAAGGCACGAAGGGGAACCTGCACAATGCTGTGGAAGAAGGAATGTTCGCACCTACGAGTTTGGCACTAGAAGCGGGCAGTGGAACAAAAAGCCCGACGGCAGAAAAAGGAAAGAAGTATGCAAAAACCCACAATGAGGCGATCCGCCAGAAAAAACTACCCTATGACGAACAGGGGGCAAGGGGTCACGACACGCGAGGGCTGACGCGGAAACCGCGGACAGCCCGAGGGGCCAATGTCGGTAGAACTGCATGAAGACGAAAAGGAACGAATGACAGAGAGGTCCATTCTCGGGGCTCGGCAAGCGAGATATCAAACTAGGTCCACCAACCAAGAAGGGGGGACGCCGGGAGGCTATCAGATTGCATTAATTTCTACAAACAACGCCTCGTGCCAGCACTTCATTGGGTAGCATGAGCAAGAAACCTTCAATGAAAGAGGCAAACCGACGCATCCGAGAGGTGCGGAACCAAAAGCAGAAAAAAAGTTCTCAAAAACAAACCGCGGGGGGTGCTATCTACCACGGAATGGAACGGGCGGGAAACTAAACTGGCAAAAGGTGCACATCCAGCCGCGGCGGGGGTGCCGCTGGGGGGAGCCGCAGGCCCAGTGTACCGCGAGGCGCAAACGAATTATGAATTCCTCTAACGGGACCAATGAGAAGCGCCACAAAAGCCAGGCGATAAAGGCAACTTGAAGAATAGCTGACCCCGGCAAGCTGTTGGGGGGGATCTCAGCAGGCAGAGATGAAAAGGCCCGAATTGTTTCAAGGTCGGGCCCTACGGAAAAAAAAAACGGACGGGGACCAAAAAAAAAGGAAGCCGGCAGAAGGCGTCAAACAAATACGACGGCTTCCCGCTGGCCCCGCAACCGCCAGAGGACCGCAAGTCATAAAGAAAGGTGCTTTCTCGACGAAGGTGTCCAGGGGGCCAGCGTCCCAGGCCAAAGCAACCAAGGCGAAGCATCCATAGGAACGGAAAAAAAAAAACCCAGTCAACGCGGGCTCCCAAAGGTCGCACTAACTGGGTTTGCGCCAAGGGAGGGGAAGAGAAAAATGAAATAAAAATTTTGAGAAAGGTCCACCACGCAGGAAGGTACGCTTTAATACCATGCCTGGCCCAACGGCCTTGCGCGCGGAGTGAGGGACCCGAGCAAGACGATCAAAACGGCATCGCTAGCGGATCGCGGAGACATTACGGGAAGAACGCGCCCCACTAATCCAAGGCCTATTCCGGCAGCGGCCAAAGGGGGCAAACTACGGGACAGGGGAAACGGGCAACATGGCTTCAATTCAAAAGAAGCCACAATCGGTTTCCGGGAATCCACGGGGGAAAAACTCAAAAACTTTCAGGGGGAAAAAACATTCCCCGGGAAAGAGAAAAGAAAAGGGATGCCTTCCAACTTCTATTTGCTAAAAGGCAGCCAGCGGAGATTCCAATGCCTCGGAAAGCTTTGTTTAAAAGAGGGAGGAAGCTGGGTAGACGTCCTGCCCCAACCCCCTGCAGATTTACGGTACAGGTCCCCGTAAGAGGCTTCTCGAAAAGCGGCTCATGGGAGGGCAACAGGGGCCAACGTCCAAGTCAAGTAAGCGCTGACATGTGGAGCGTCAAAAACTGGGCAGCGGCAAACTAAGGGGGCGGATTGAACCCGGGTGGTGGGGATGAATGCTGAACAAGGCCCGGCCGCCGACTAGGAAAAGCCTTAAGGGCGAAGGGGCAAAGGGTTTGCGCAAAAAGGAGGTCAAAAGAAAAACGAGGCGAAGTCAGAACCGACTCCAATTAGGGAAACCAGCATCAAGGTGGAAGGTGGGGGTCTGACGCGAAACCAAAAAAAATATCGTCGTCAACGTGGGGGCCGAAATTATCGTAAACAGTGAAAAAAAAAAGTGGGTTCCTTATGTATGAAACCGGGCAACGCGTCCACAACAAAAACGCGGGGGTAAACTTCACATAACCCAGAAAAAAAAAGTGGAATCAGAAATCAAAAAGGCGACGAGGATTTGAAGAGCTGGTATAATCTCTAAACAAAGGAGGGAAGGGGGGAAGAGAGAGGGGAAAACGACACAGCTTCGCCTCAGGCACGCGGTGCAACGATTCCACCTCTGGTGTTAAGGGTTTTTGGGGTTGGACCGGGGGAAAAAAAAACTGGGAACGCCTTACCCGAAATCACGGCACGACGAATGGCCTAAAACATGATGGTGTGGCGAACCACGCCCCTGAGCGGGATCGCGCCTTGATCACAAAAGTGGGAGGACTTCCCCTCGGAAGAAAAGGGGTTGGGGAGGGAGCCAAGTGTCCCCTCCCTTTAAAAGGCTTAGGGTTGCGGGCGCCTGACCGCAATAGGCTTCAAAAGGGACGGTCAAGACCGACGAAATGCCGCAAAGGGGTCACGCCTTGGGTTCCACTGGCCAAAGACAAAAATTCATAGGGGGGGGGCACAACAAACGGTGCCTTAAAAGTTTCTCCGGGACTTCTAGAACCCCTAATCGGTCTGACCCAGGTCAAAAAACGAAGGGGGGGAGAAAGCATCGTCTCAATAGGAAATCCCCGCCGAGCCGACGGATCGGGGAGGCAAAGGGGGTGTAAAAGAATTGTCGAGGCAGGAAGGACCAATAGGATCTCCGGGTGGTACTGCCCTTGCTGCGTAAAGTGATGGAAGGCCAGTGCCAGACCAGAAAAAGGCAAAGGCGGGCCGGCCCGAAGCGGGGGGACCAAAAAGGAAGACGAATTTGTGACAAAGTGTAGCTCAGAAAAGTTGGAGGCGGCGGGGAGGTGCTTGACGTTCATGGGGGGCATGAGCAAGCTCCAAGGTTGGCGGGAGGTTCGGAGAAAAATGAAGATATGCTCTTGTTATCCGCAGCTCAAATCCGGGTCAGATGGCCGAAAAGAAAGACGGCAAGGTGAAAGGGGATAAGGTCACAGGTCGGGGGGAGTGGGCCATTGTGTCACAGCTCACTCGCGTCCAAAAGAAAACGAGTGGGGAAGTTCGAGTCCTTCATTACTTGAGCGGGGGTTGAAAGTGGGGTGGGCTTTCGCCAGGGCCGGAGGAAAGGTTATTTTGGGAGTCAAAAACAAACCGGGGACGGGGTGAAGTGAGTAAAGTCGCACCTGAAGGAAGGCGTGCCATGTAGTCTTCACAGCCCGACGCAAGGGAAAGTGGCAAGGGGGGTTTGCAACTGGCCTTTTTGGTGGGCCGATATTCGCCCAAAAAAAGAGGTTAAAAAAAAATGAAGGATTGAACATCGGAAATGATGTCGCACCAACCAACAGCGCCCGGGGGTAAAAGAAGAGGTGGGTGGGGTTGTTGGAGTCCTCAGGCCTCGAGCGGACCCGAAAGGAAGGCCGTCAACTAGTAGGACATGTAGGTCGGGAAGATCAGAAGGGGGAGTAAGGGAAAGCTTTTCCGCGTGGGCACTCTCGGATCTGGCTGCCTGGAAAGGGGTTAAAACCAAAAGGGGCGGCTGGGAAAACTGTTTGACCTGCGTTCCCCATTCCGGCGGGTAGTTAAAAAACAAAGAATGTAGAAGGAAGGGATCGCGTGTGGCCATCCCTCGGCGCTATCTTTTAATCCCCCGGAAAACTAACCCATGGAAGGGGACCGCAGGAGAAATTGGTCTTGCGGCGGGTGAGAAATATTCCTTTGCCCTGAATATTAAGAGAGCACGGGCCGGGGGTGGGGTTTGGAAGGGTAGAAATCATAGCCCGGAAGTGGGGGGGATCCCATACTGTCACGCCATTAACAACAGGGGAAAGTTCACATAGACAGGTGGCCTCGCAATCCTGTGAGGGGGAAGACGGGAAAAACGCACAGCCGGAGATACAAAGGGGAACTCCTTCTCTTAAAAGAATGGTTAGTTCTGCGGGATGCAAAGACGTGTTATTGAGAAGCAGAAGGGGAGGGGGGCGGGGGAAGCAACATGAACATCTCTCCATTGCAAAAAACCCGCCGAGCGAGTGAAACTCAGAGGGGGAAACGAGGAAATTCTAGGTCCCCCATGGCGTGGGAAAAAGTGAAAGGCAAAGGCGGAAGGGGACATTGAGAGCCCGAAGAGTCTTGGGGGAATTTTAGTTGAAGAAGGTTGGTGACATGTTGGGCTGAAGACCGACATCGGACATGGTGGTTAGGGTGGGCGCGGTGTGGCTCTTAATAGGTGAACATGCGAAGAAGCGAGGGTGCAATACAGGTAAACGAATGATACTTCAGAAATCCTCAATTTGCTTGAGGAGTAGAGTTAGTGGGTGGGCCAGCCCTTGAGTTCGGA
>Ga0179591_1304555_pt1 | contig 12104 bp, 12 predicted proteins | sample CZOMad2_1_08_16f_FD_182891 | JGI IMG/M metagenome (GOLD analysis project Ga0179591, IMG submission 182891) | Vadose zone soil fungal communities from Angelo Coast Range Reserve, California, USA - CZOMad2_1_08_16fungal (PacBio error correction) | ecosystem: Environmental > Terrestrial > Soil >...
CGGCTGATGCGTTGGGGGGTGCAACTCACGAGGGAATCCCGATTGGAGAGAAGGAAGGTCATCGTCAATGAACGGAAAAAACCGGTGCCAGGAAGGCAGGAGAAAGGGGGCAATAGCTCACTACTTCTCCAGGACAGAGGGTGAACTTTCCACCTTCGGAGCGAGGTTACCCAGGAGTACCCATCCCCTGAGGAAATCGCCCTTGCGATGCTAAAAACGTCACAACTCACGTACTCCTGAAAGAAAAAAGAAGGAAGGTCCATTCTACTGACAGATACGGACGTGGCCGCCCGCTCACTTCGTTTCTCTGAAAAGTAGGAGTATGCTAATGCCGCCACTCGGCGCGTTTTTGACGAGGAAGGGGGAAGGGTGGCAGCCTCTCTAATCAGGCCAGGATGGACCGGTATCGAATAGGGGGAGACCATCATAATCTACGTGTTTTTCCTTAAGGGGGAGGTGCGATGGCGACGAGTTTGACAGGGGGGGTAAGGACCGATAGCGCTTTCGGGCCGGTGCAGCAAGGACTCAAAGAGGAAATTCAAAAAAAAAAAAAAGTTCTTCCTTCTGCTAGCCCAAAAGGCCAGCGCCACGTTGTGGATCGGTGGCGCGCGGAAGGAGGTATGGAAGAAGAAGACGATATCATAAGGGGAGGGCGAAGCATCTTTGTCGTTCATCTTGCTCAAAGAGAGGGAACAGGAGAGTGCAAAGCCAATCAGGTTAAAAGGAAGAAGAGAAGACGTCCCCAATGATCGGCGATAGGACTGAAGCGCTCTAAGTTGGGGAACAGCCATACCGGGGAGCTTAAAAAAAGATGAAGGTTCAATCATCTGCGGCGTAGATGCCTTAAGGGGCGAGACAGGTTTACCTTATTAGGTAAAAGGGGAAGGGAACATGCTTGTCGGGTAGGCTGATAGAACGGAGGGAATCCACCAGTGAGGAGGAGCGCTTCCGCCGCTGAGAAAAGAGCCGCCAGAAAAAGGGAAGAGGAGTGTCCCATCATCAACTAGAAGGATCATTAATGGGGAACCTTCATCCACGCCGCCGAAGTAGAATCTCTATAACAGCTGACGCGAACCGCAGCAGACTTTGGTACAAGAAAAGTTTTTCTTTTCTGGAAAAAGCAAGCGCAGCGGCGACGAATAACTCAGAAAAAGCCCTGGGAGGGAGCGGAAAGAACTGCTAGCTTCGCCTTGGGACGCACATCGTCGCAAAGAGCAATACGCCTTGAACTGTAGGGAATAAAGGGGGGGGCGGACTCGTGTGTGGTTGGTACGGAAGCCCGCGTGCCATGATTGAGAATAAACGCGAGGATTACGCAGCGGAAAAAGCGCCTGCTTTCATCAAAAAGAGAAGCCCTGTTTCCCGAAGAATCGTTGAGCTCCAGGCGGAGGAAAATAATCTGAAATTCCTGGAAAAATATCTCCTCAAAACACCAAAAGGGGAGATAATCAAAAAAAGGCAGATCTGGAAGAGCCGCCGAGATAACAGTCATGAGAAGAAGAAAACCACGTACGGAAACTTTCTTTGAAAGGAGAAGAGATTCTTGCCAGGGGAGGCGTCCTCCAAAAGCTGAGCAGAGGTCAAAGCGGCGACAAAAAAGGGGCCAGCGGAGTCCCAAAAGAGAAACGAAAATCCTCTTATTCTATCAGGGGAAGACGGCTTTCGCGAGTTAAAAAAAGAGAGACGCTGTCCTTAGAGAAAAGGGAGATTCTTTCCAGTCCAGCGGGTTCATCTCGCGGAGGACGAAGAATAAACTGTTAGGGGAAAAAAGACGGCGCGCTTCAGAGAGACACTGGCGCGAGGCAGGGGCTTTCATTTTTCGGGGGGGGAGACACATAAGGAAGAGAAGAGGGAGTGAAAAAAATGACATGCTTTCAAAAGAAGCGAGCGTCTATATCAAAAAAAAAGCGGCGGGGAAAGAGGAAAGGAGGGAACAAGATCAGATGATCCCGTGGGAGGAGAAGCACATGCCCGATCTACTCGAACTCTCAAAAGACCCCTCCTGGAAAAGGGGAACCCGTTTCCTCCTCCCCTTAAAGGGAGACAGAACGCTGATTGGAAAAAAGGTCGACCTCAGGATAAGGGGGTGAATGGGAGAGTAATAACAAAGGAAAGCTCGATTCATCGCGGGGGGCGAGTAGGGCTCCTTACGTCCACTCTCATGCTGAAGAACATGCAAGGGTCGTAAAAATAGGAAAGGGGAGCCCAGATTGAACGAAAAGAGGGGAAAAGAAAGAGTCATATCGCTGTCGAAACACAGTCACAGGAAGAATCTCGCCACCGAAAAAAAGGGGATGGTCTGAAGCGGGAGTGAGTGGCCTCATAATACTCGGGCCGAAAAAGAAAAGAGCTGCTGAAGGTCCTAGCTCAAAGAAAGAGCATAAAAAGGGAATAACGGGAAAAACGCTTTCCATCCGCCTCGCGAGGTTCTGCTGGCCGACTAGCCGAAAAGGGAAAACAGAAAGAAACTTCGACAAATCATGGGCCTCGAGCAGAAAAGCAAACCATCTGTCTGTCATAAGGCCCGAAGCCCCATCCTATACGGCAGGTCGGAAGGAGGACCTATAACATCGGCGGCTTCAGAGTCGGGCCGGAAAGCTTTTTGGGAAAACTCGTTTCAGTAGAAGATAGAGAGGGTGAGCATCTGTCGGCAGAAAGTAACGACCCGTGTGCCTTGGGTAATCCGGGGGGAATGAAGCGGTACCAAGAAAAAAGGGCAATTTAATCTCTGGACTAAATCGGGAAGGGGTGGCTCTTAGTGGCCGAGAGGAGAAAAACTGTCCACTAATGCCGCACGGGCGGAGATTCGCCTAAAAAATCTGCTAGCTCATTGAAAAGGAGGGGAAGATGTCTTGCTCAAGGAATGGCATCATCCGCGGCGAGTGCGTGTGGACAGGCAAAATCCGCCAAAAGGGAGGGAAAAGGATGCGAGGGGGGAGCAAAAAAAGGCCAGAAAAGAGACTTGAAGGGGGATGAAGACTTGAGTAATCGACATGCTACAACGGAAGGAAAAAGGAGAGAGCCCTAATCCTGCTCTCAGCGATGGCGCTGAAATGCTCTTCCTCTGTGCGTCAGGGGGGAATCATCAAAAGCGCGACCGGATGTACTTCTTTGGGCTTGGCTGTGGGGTATGTCTGGGGAGGGTAAAGCATAGGTGGGGCGCCTCTCCTCTCTCCTCCTTCTTCCGAAACCCCCCCCCCCCCCCCCTTGGTTTCTCCAGCCGCCCGAAACAAACCCCACACCCCCCCCCCCACCCAGAGAAAATAGCCACCCCCCCCTAAGAAAATCCCCCCCCCAATAGGGGAGAAAAAACTTGCAAAAAAGAAAACACCCCCCCAATCAAAACCAAAAAACCCCCCCCCCTTAAACCAAAAACCCCATGGAAAAAAAAAACGCAAACGAAGAAAGGGTAACCCACCCCCGGGGGGGGGCGGAAAAAAAACCCCCCCCCCCCCCCCCCCCCCAGAAAAAAACACCCCCACCCCCCCCCAAATAAACCCCCCCCCCCCCCACCCCGAACCCCGAAGAACCCCCCGCCGCCCGCCCTAAAAAAAACCCATAAATAGTAAGAAAGGTAGTGTTATAACCCCACCCCTCCCCAGAAAAAAGAAGAAAAATATGAGACCCCCCAGCACACTTCCCCTCAAATTAGGTAGGAAAAGAAGAAGAGAAAAGAGGAAAACCCCCCCTCCCCCCGGACAGAATTAGAAAAAAAAAAGAAAGAAAAAGTACCCCCGCCCCCCCCCACCCTACCGAAAAAAGAGAAGAAACACTCTTTTGCCACCCCAAAAAATTGAAAAAAAAAGGACCCCCCCCCAAAAAAGGAAGAAAAGAAAGAGAAGGAGAGGAAAGCAAAAGACCAACCAAAACACAAAGAAAGGGCCCCCCCCCCTCAAAACCTCGCCCCCCCCGGAAAAAAAAAAATAAAAGAGGAAAACTAAGATTTCCTGCCCCCCACCCCAAAAAAGCCCCCCCCCCCCCCCCCGCCCAAAAAAACCCCCAACAAGAAGAAGAAAAAAGAGAAAGAAGGGAAGAGGAAAAGAAGAGGAACCAAAAAAGCAACCCCCCCCCCCGTCCCGACCCCACTAAGCACCCCCCCCCCCCCCCAAACCCCCCACATCACAACCCACCCCCCCCCCCCCCCAAAACCAAACAAGGTACGCACCCTGACCCCCCCCCAAAAACCAAAAACCCCCCCCCCCCCAAATTTACCCCCCCCAAAAACCCCACCCCCCCCCAAAAGGCAATACTGTCCCAAAAACCCCTTCCTCCGTCTTCCCATTACAAAGGAACTTATGACAGAAGTGATACACCATCTCATATGAAGGAAGGGGGTAAGAAGAGACCTTCATGTGGAGAAATCAAGAACCGTACACTTCTATCTCCGATACCGTCTAGGGGAGAAGAAAAGGGGAGCGCTATGGGCGCGGTCTAGTCAAGAGGAAGGAGGAGATGGACGAAGTGAACTCTTCGCGGGGAAGAAAGGAAACTGATCAATCAGAGACATCAAAAAAAAAGGAGGGGGTTGTAATCTCCGGCGCACCTCGAGAAAGAGCGATTTCAGCGGCGGCCAGCGGAAAGACTAGCCAGAACATCTCTCGAAACGGAGGGAAGAGAAAGCCGGTCTCGGTCTCTCGACGTAGTTGCGCAAAAAATCAACGGGAGGGGGACCTCACTATCCTGTTCCTGAAAGAAGGATGGTGGAGCAACGTCTGCAGCCGCGCGGGGCATGGGAAGATCGTTTGAAGAGAGCATCTTCTTCTGAAGCCTGAAAGAAGGGGCTCTGCTGTCTGAAGGGAACCGCCCCCGACGAGCATCGCATCGGTAGGGACAGCGTATCACTGAGCTCGCAAGGGGGAAGTACCTTGGCAATCTTTGGGAGGGAAGATCTGGGAAAGTGGAAGGAAGGAGAGTCCTCAGGCAGGAAGGGACGCCGTCCTGGATGCCGAAAGAGACCCTCGCAGGAGTATTTTGCAGGGAAGGAGGAAGCGGCTGATTCTGGGTGGGTGGGTTTTCACTAAGAACGGTCGGCAGAAAAGGGGGGGGGGGGGAGAAAAAAATCCCCTAATTGCGGGACCTGAATCCTGTCATAACCGCACACGTGCAGGAAAAGACGACCGATCGCACTAAGACACTCACAAAGAGCCCGAGGCAATCAGTAAAGAAGAGGAACTTCGCCGCGAGAGGTACCAGACCAGCAACCCTGGAAAGAAAAAAAAAAAAAATCGCCGCGAATGCTCACTGGAGAAGGAAGACGATCGGAAAAAACGAGGGAGGGGTAAACTGACTTTCTACTGAAGAGAAAGGCGTCACGTCGGTTCTCGAAGTTTCCGCTCAGGGGGGGACTGTAGGAAATTCCGCACTGAGGCTAAAAGGGGGGGGTGTTGCGGCTTTACGCTTCGGAAAAATAGGAGGAAGGGAGGGGGAAGGGGGAAGGTGGTCGCAAGGGGGGGGGAGTCGGCTCGTCGTCCAGCAGGAATCGAGGGTGGGTTGCCAAAGGGAGTAGTTTTCCGCTGGCGAAGAGTTCTGCCAAAGGGAGCGTAGAAGATCAAGGAGCAGACGGCCATTGGGCGTCTAACCAAACGGTAAGAGAAAAGGCCAAGGAGGCATCTCCACGTGGGGTGGCGGACGAGGCAGATGAAGGTCTGGAAGAGGGAAATCAGACCTCGTTTCGGATGAGCGAGATAAAACCTTCTTCTCTTTCAGCAGGGGGAGAGAGGGGGACGAGTCATCCAATCAGGTGCATGAGCGTGGGAAGTAGCACGACGGCCCAAATGAGCGCGAGAAGAAAGAATACGGATTTGAATCGAGACGAGAAAGTCCTCTCCCATGAAGAAAAATCATCGGCATGGAATTAATTAAAAAAAGGGGAGGAACCCTGGGTCAAAAGGGGAAAGAGAAGGTCAAGCACACTTTTGAAATTTAAGGGGTTAGGGCATGTTCGCGTGCCAAAAACTTGATCCGGCAAGGGAGAAGAAGCTAATGAAAAGGGAGGTGATCTCGCCGCCCCAGCCGAAAGCAAAGCGGAGGGCCTTCCTTTTTCGCCCCACTAAAGAAGGCCGCGACGCCTAATCCAGAAAAGAAAAGCGCACTGGGTTTTGTTGCCAGGGAGAGTCGGAAAAAAAGCCCTCGAAAGAGAGCGCCGCCACCCCTCGAAGGAGAGGAAGGAGATACTTCGCCTTGAAATAAGGGAAGAAGCGCGCTCTGCCGAAGGAGATCCAGCGAAGAGGCTTATTGGTGGACGCCGTCCTGAAGAGAAAAGGGAAGAAGGGCGCCTCTTGCCCTGATGCTCCGCCGGTCAAAAAGAAGGAGGAAGAATCGCGGCGCAGGAAAAGAGTAAAGATCGCGAGCCTAAAATGGTCAAGCCTCGTGAAAGGGTAACTCCAGACTCCTAAAGGAAGGAATCTATCAACAACAAAAGGGAGAGATCATCTCGTCAATTAATTCAATAGTGAAAAAGACGAAAATCACCTATCTTCCGAGGGGAAAACCTGCGGCGCGCCGTAGTAAAAAGTGAGAAGCCTGCGCCGCAGGAGAAAAAAAAGGGACAGGTTACCGCTTAGCATCAGGGGAAAACAAAAGGCGTCCCTCCGGCCGCGCGAGGGAACACTAGAGTCCTCTTGCATAAAAGAGGGGACGATGGCGATCAGTTCAATTCCATCTAGTTAACGATTCGTGCAAAAAAAAAAAGGCCATTCTCTCGAGGGTCGGTCGTCAAGAGGGGGTTTCTATCTCGCGCTGGTGCCAAGGGAAAAAAACACCCCAGCTGGGAGGGAAAAAAGAAGGAAAGAGGATCGCTAGGCGTAGCGGAAGAGATGAATTTGTTTCGACACCAGGAAGGGAGGAGCATCTGCTTGGGGACACGACAGGAAAGAAGGTCTGGAGGGAGTATCACCTATCAGAAGAGGGCGCCAATCTCACTCTTAAGATGGGGCACTCGCACATTCCCAGCTCCGGGAAGCGGCAAGCCCTCTCCAAAAAAAAAGAAGAGGTCACTAATCAGTGTAACGGGCTCAAGAAGGGAATCTAAGGGGAGAGGAAAAGCTATGTTCATGGCCGAGGAAAAAACGAGCTTCGGCTCGGCTCGAGGAAGAGATCGAGACGGGGAAGGAGAAAGGAGGATCACGCAAGTCCACTCTCATGAAAGGAGGCTTCCTAAAGAAGGGGGGGAGAAAAAGACTATTCCTCGACAACGAGCTAAAAAGGGAAATAAGCGTGTCCAGACCTGCGAAAGAAGAAACCGCTCTCCACACTGGGAGGGGAGTTCGTCCGAAGGAGAGGAGGAAGAGAAAAGAGAGATTCTGAGGAAGATCATTCTTCACCTGACCTAAGGAGAGCGGGGGCGCTTCTCCATCTCCCGGGGAACTTCTATTCAGTTCTGGACGAAAAGGGGGGAAAAATCGATTCAGTAAGGTGCCTCTGCAAGGGTCGTCGAAAAAACAGAACACTCCACGAGCAAGAGTAGTACCTCACCATCCCATCGAGACTGCAAGAAGAAGAACGTGATCCTGAGGGAAAGGCTTCAGCGAAAAAAAAGGGAGGATTTCCTCTCTGTCTTCTTCGGAGGAAAGGTTGAAAAGACGCGGCGATTTCAGAGAAAAGAGGGAGGGGTACTCCTTTGAAGGAAGGTACCCGAGCGCTCTTCTATTACCCGAGGTAAGGAAAGGTCTATATTTATGGGCGCGTAGGAAGCAACGAATGGCCACTGGCCTTCCTGCAAGGGGATTATTCCCTCTATGAGATGCTGGAAATCCCTTTTGAAGATGGAGAGGAAAAAACTGCATCAGAGAGGAGGGGAAGGGTGATAAAAACTGCAAATACATAAAGAGGGGTATTACATATTCTCCATCCGAAAAGAGATGCAAGAGGACTTTAATCATCGAAGGGGAGGAACATTTCCTGACAAATATCCCAGAAAGTTCAGAAATTGATAGCGTCCGGATCAAAGAAAGACAGAGGGCTCGGTCCGGTTAGGTAAACTAGAGGAAAATGGTGTGGAGAATATCGACGCCGTCGGCCAAAAAGAGACCCATTAACATCACCGAGAAGAGGGCTGAGAAAAAATAAGAGATCGGTTCTCGAGTGAAGGAGAGCAAGGAAGGTAACTCATCAGGTATAAAAAAGGAACTACAAAGGAGATCGTTCTATAATCACGAACGACGGGTAAGGGAGAAGGAACCGATTCTCGACGCTGGCCGCCGCTGAAGGGGAGAGGAAGATAGGGGAGCCTGATTCAAAAAAAAGAGAGAAGAAAAAAAAGGATTAAGGAAAAGGAAGGATGGGTATGGGGAAAGAAAGTCGATGCAAAAAAGAAGGAACAGCGTCCAGCTGCATCGACTCGCTAAAAAGGAAAAGGGGCGTCATTCTCAGACGAGAGGAGGAGACTTTTCGGTGGAAGGACCTGCGGATGGACCATTCGACAGCGCGGAGAAAAGAAAAATACAAAAAATCTTCGTCCTTTTGATTCACTCTTCATAAAAAAGGGGAAGATCGGGAGGAAAGAGAGCTCTTAGAAGAAGTAAGGACACCAGGGCTGCGGGAAGATTACCACCGGAAAAGGTCTTATAGGGGGGAGGATCCTGTCATGCGAGAGAGAGACGATTACTTTATATGGGAAACAAGAAACTGGTTTTCATCGGTGTAGGACGTCTTCAGTCTCTAGGCAGGGTCTCAAAGTCGGCGGGTAGAAGGAATGGATGGATCTTCTCAGAAAAAAAGGGAAAGAGGGGAGGGGGAGATTTTCAAAGGGTTAACCAGAAAGCAGCCGGCGGGGAGAGGAAAAAAGAGAAATCCCTCTCAATCCGAAGAGAACCTAATGCGCTCAGCAGAATGAGGGGGAAGAAGAGAATATCCGAAAAAGTGCAGAAAAGGATCTCACTACGCTACGAGCTGAGAAAAGGGGGGAACGAGAAAGAAGTCTCCTCTCTCTTCGGTACAGCTTAATCAGCCGAACAGAAAGGGGAGACTTTTCGATTAAATAGAAAAAGACGGGCTTAACAATATCGTTAAATAACTAGGGTAGCTGAAACTGACTGATACGGAAGCGCGAGGGAAGAGAAGCACGGCTCACAAAGGAAGAGGCCGTTCTCTGTAAGGGTATGGCTGTAGGGGAGAAATCGGGCCGGGGGAAGAGGAATCTGTTTGTTGCCGGGGGGGGGAACCGCTCTAAGAGACAGAGGGGAGAGTGAGAATCGAGTTTGCCTGAATGACGTCGAAAAAACGCGGGCTATTTCTACCGCAGGGAAAGACAAGGTCTGCCGGTGCAAGAAAACGCCCGAGCGCGACCATTCCGGAAAGGGGTCGAGCTCCAGCGTTCCTTCTGTCGGAAACGGAAAAGAAGAACGCAGATAAAGCGCGGCATCAGGTTGAAGGTGGAAAAATCTCCTCGTTCGAGAAAGCTGAAGGAGGGAACTGCTCAAATTATCGCAGGTACGGGGAAGAGAGGCAATCCAATCATGTCATGGGGAGGCCTATCCCCGACGGCCCCATGAGAAAGAAGCGCGCTCTCCGGGAACGCAGCATCTCGTGGATAGGGAAAAATCAAAAACATAGGTCTACTTTTTCAATCAGGTAGATTCTCAGACGAAGGGGCGGAGAAAGAGTATGGTTCTCTTTGAAAGGGAGATGGCGTGCGACGTCGAGGGAGGGGTGCGCTCTCATCCACCAAAAGGGAGAGGGTCTCCGCGCGAAACTGATCTTTACTCAGACCAAAAAGTCTTTCGCCATCTTAGAACTCTCCTTCCTGGGGTCCGGGGGAAATGCGCCACGAAAAAGGGACATCAGCAGAAAAAGTGCTCTACTAACGGCTCCAGCAGCCGTTGGGGAAAAGGAAGTCTTCTTCTTCACCATCCGATACAAAAAACGAAAGTCCTCGTAGGAAGACCGAATCGAAGGACGGGGGAAAGGCCTCAAGAACTGAGCACTAACTCTGACGCACTAGGGGAGGGATCTCTCAAGAGGGGCTTCCTTCATCAGGAGGTGGAAGACGTTAGGGGAGCTTCTCCTCGGTGGAGGATTCCGCTGTCACATAGGGGGAGGGAAGAATCTTGGAGGGAGGGAGGCTTCCAAGGAGATCTTCTCTAGGGGGTCCGAGAGGAGAAGGTGAACCCTCTGGTTGAAAAAAAGGTCTTTCTTTGAGTTTTCCATACTATGTGACCATTGGACTTCCATGGGGAAATAATAAACCAACAACAACTGAGTGAAAAAAGGAAGGGGCAATAATTTCATCTTTCTGACGACCGAAGAAGACTCAAACTCTTCGGAAATCCTCTCTAAAAACTGAAAAAAAAACGGGGAAGTTTCTTACCGGGGGAGGAGCTTCCCCTCGGAAGGAAATACCGAGCAGGGGAAGCAGGTCACCTCTAGGCACACAGCCTTCTTCCACCCCTAGGATTCATTACTCCCTCCCGAGAGAAAGTTAAATAGGAAGGGATCGGGCTACTATTGTTTCAAAGAACTTCTGCTCCAGGAGAAAGTCTCTACGAGGAGGAAGAGGGGGTAGTAAGGAGGGTGCCGAAGAATACGTTTTGGGGGGGGGGGGGAAAAAGCTCTTCTTCTCTCATCTGTCTCTGCGGCGTGACGGCAAGGAAGTGGGGAGACAAAACCAATTGATAGGGAAATTGAAAAAGCTTTCTCCCGCCGTGCGAGGAGGAGAGAAAAAAAGATCAGATCTAAACTGGAGAGAAAGGACTAAAAGAGTCTTTCACTCGCACATCAAAAAAAGAAACATATCCAATACCCTCCTGGCCCCGCAGAACAGAGAAGGGGAACCCGGAGAACAAATCTAAGCCATGCCGCTTTGAAAATTTCAGAAGAGAGATGAATCCACAGGATAGGGGATTCAATCTAGCGTGGATAGGAGCTATCAAAGACAAGGAAGTCCACGCTCATACTATGAACATAGACCAAAAACTAGGAAAAGCCGTTGAGCAAGAAAGAAGACCACGAGGAGTAGAGAAAGAAGAAACCGGAGAAAGGAGCGCACACACTTTAGGCTGCCAGATGAAGGGAGGACTCAGAAGGGGGATCGCTTCTAAGGTCGAAAGGAGGGGGAACCTTCCGAACGATCTCTCGGGCGGCCAGAGAAGAAGACCAACTCCCCCAAAAAAAAAAAAAAAAAAAAAACACACCCCCCAAAAAACCCAAAAAAACAAAAAGCTGTCAACAACCCTTCGATTCTGCTGGAAAAAAAAGAATTCGAATACCGGCGCGAATCCATGGGCGAGGAAGGGAGGAGGCAAAATCCGCAAAAAAGGGACACCCAATAGCCGACTGGGGGGCGGAATGGAAAAGACGTCAATTTCCGAGAACGACGTAAAGTGTCTTCTTCAAGCACGTCTCAGTAGGGGGAAGAATGAACCGCGGGACAAGGAGGAAAAAGAAGATCTTCTTCGGGGTCGGGAATAAATCTCGGCGATTTAAAAAAAAGGGTGCTTGGGACTGCCAGAAATGAAAGAGGGACCTCCGAAAGATCATCGCTGACGGCGAAAGGAGTTGCTCGTAGTGACCGAGGGAAAAGGACTTCCTGCACCGTGTGGAGGAGAGAAAAGGACGATGAAAGAAGACTTTCGAAAAAGGGGGAGGAGGGGAAGAGGGCTTTCTCCTGGTGCAAAAAGGGGAAGAAGAAACCGAGAAAACTTAAATCCTTGAGCCCTATCTCTGGGTATGAGAAAATTACTGAAAAAGGAAGGGACAGAGAAGGCCAAGGAACTAGGGGGGACTGTATACTGAAATGGGGGGCTCACCTCTGCCGAAGAAGAAAGCTACCGTAAGCCGTCCTTCCCTGATTGGAAAACGGAAGGATCTAACACCGATAACGAAAAGGGGGTAGGTACTGTAAGGCTACTGAGAAAGCACCCGGGAGGCGCCTATAATCTCGACGCAATAAACGAGCTTCCTCCAGAAAAAGAAACGGCTGAAGAACTTTCTCAAAAAGCAAGGATGAAATGGAGGGTGAGGGGGGGTCACCCGCGGGAAAAGCAGCAGGTTGAAAAGCAGAGACCTTCTCTTCGAGAATCACGAACGAAGAGGGAGAGGGGCTAGTCCGATTCGAGGAAGAGCTGAACTAGAGATTTTTATCGAAGGGGGGGGAAAAAAAAAAAAAA
>Ga0179591_1179849_pt1 | contig 12103 bp, 15 predicted proteins | sample CZOMad2_1_08_16f_FD_182891 | JGI IMG/M metagenome (GOLD analysis project Ga0179591, IMG submission 182891) | Vadose zone soil fungal communities from Angelo Coast Range Reserve, California, USA - CZOMad2_1_08_16fungal (PacBio error correction) | ecosystem: Environmental > Terrestrial > Soil >...
GGGGAGGAGGGAAGAAGGAGGTAAAGGTCTAGATGTAATAAGTTCGGGGCAGAAACGAAATCGAGGGGTGAAATAGGGACGGGGGCGAGTGGTAATGGGTACGAAAAGAACCGGAAGGCAGTCTTTACGGGGGGTTCTTGGGGAGAGGGGGCTTGAAAGACTAAAGCATTTTGACAGGACAGGAGGGGCAGGGTAAAGAAGGCCAATCCAAATTATGTTAAGGAATCAACAAAAAGGACAGATGGGTCGGAACTTCGCAAATGGGGGAAAGGAAAAACCACACAGCCTTTAAGGAAGGACTAAAATAAAACTTTTCAAGGAGCAAAGAATCACCGAACGGTGGCTCCCAATCCGCCCTCGAAAAAAGAAAGAGCTGCAGTAAGGGAGATAAAAGACCTCCAGCCCTTTGGAACCCGGGTTCTCAAGGACTACACCCGAGAATATGAGACAAGACTAAGGCAAGGGACGTGAGAGGTACGCGCTTGCAACAGTCAAGAAGAGAAAAGAAAACCGCTCTCACAAATCGAGGAGGAAGAGTATAATAGAGCGAAGGCGCTCATCCGGACTATACTGGGATTTCATGAAAGGGCGGAAAAAAGGTAAGCAATCGACATCTCCTTGGTGAGGAGAGCCAAGTTAACCTTAGGGGGCCTAAACCGGGGGCACAGTTCAACCACTCGCCGATCATTGAGCTGGGGGGGAAAAAACATCATCCCTCTCCCGTGCAGAGCTCAGTGGTAGCACTGAAACGACGAGTTCCGTGCAAAGAAAACAGGAAATCTTCCACAGAAAGCAGCTTTGGAGTATATGGAAGGGCCGTACACCGAAGCTTCAGGAAGCTACGAAGCGGCTTATACATAGATCAAAGACGCCTCATCTCTTCAAGGACGCTTCATGTTCTTACGTACAGTATTAGAGGGTAAAGGTCTTGAATGAATCCGACTTTAAAAAATTCAGGCTAAAACTCGTCAGCGACGTCCGAGGACTAGACCCACAAAGTGATGAAGAAGGACCGCAGATGGGGGATCTTTCCGGGAGGATTATCACAAAACTGAGCAGCAAGAAAAGCCGGGCGAGACCCTGCGGCAGCGGGGAAGTCAAGGTTAGGGAGAACTCGCACCGCATCTCCTCAAACGACGGTAATCACAGAAGGCGGGGGGACTACTAACCAAATTGCGACGTAATAGGACAGCCCCCGGGGGATGGCGTCGGACAGCAGCAGATTTAGGTTGAAGAGAGAGCCCTCTAACACCTAAACGTTTCTTTTTCTCAGAGAGAAAAGATAGACAAATTTCTCTCGAAAGCAAAATTCAGAAGGTAGATAATGTCGGTCCAAGACGTAGAAAGAGACACGAAAGAAAAAGGAGCGAACTTTGATTTGTCGGTCCGAGGAGTCTACAAACCCTCTTGGGTCCTTCAGGACTTAAGAGATAGTAAAGTCACTTAAAAAGAAAATCGAAAAAAAGAAAAGGGTCTCCATGTCCTTCCTCTATGGATAGGTGCTTCTCTACAGAGAAGGGGGGAGTTACAAATGCTCATTCCCAAAGTGAAGTGACATGAAAGAGAAAATCACTCCTGGGGCGACGTGCGAAGGAGAGGGCCGGGTGTTCCCCAACAGTGACGGTCGGCTCGATGGGGCGAGAACGCATAATTCAAGAACGTACGGTCGTCCAATTAGCGAAAAGGGGTCATTCGGCTAAAATGTGCCAAGATCAAGTCTTGGCTGCAGTAAATTCCGATCTTGAGGGCCAGGAAGAATCCGGGCTATCCCACATGAAAGAGTCCCGGGGAGAAAACCTTTCGCTCTCCTAAATTAAATCGTGTCCGGGGGTTCGGGCTCTACCACGAAAAAACGGAACATGGGAGGGCGGGCACATTTGTCTAGAAAGAAGGCGCAGGGGGAGCGAAAGGGAAAAAAGGTTATTGACTTACGGCAAGTCTTCTTGCAAGAGGGATTTCGTTGTCGGTAAGACTCCTCGGAAGGGATCTAATGGAATGGGAAGATAATCGCCTGAAAGTGGCAAAGTGGGGTCGGAAGTGAGTTCCGCAAGGCGAGCCGCCAAGATCTGAAGGGGGAAAAAGGAAGGCGTGGCGTCATCGACAAGAGTCAATATCTACATATCCTCAGAGGACCTGGCTCCTACGAGTCACTACACGTCGAATTAGGGGAGGCGTGGTCGGCGGGGAATGGGACTCTCTCACAAAAGAGCCTTACAACACTCCGGAGATCTGCGGCCGTCAATTCTATCCGATAAGAAGAGAAGGCAGCGAATGGAAGGGAGGAAGGACGGCAGGCAAAGATAGGCGTTTGGAAAATTATGTTAGACGTCCTCCTCGCCCGAAAGGCCAGATCGCGAAAGGGAGAATTTATCGCGTGCGTAGAGAGGTTAAAACAGTAGACGGAAGTGAGAAGGGCACGTCTTCAGTGAGTTTCTTCTCCCGAATAGAGGAAACCAATATTTGCTTTCTGACCGCCTACCCAGTGAGGAGAAAAGGGAAAGCGGCTAAAAGAACGTGGACCAGCAAGGGTCACATTCAGATATGAGGGCAGGAAATTCGACCGGGGGGGGGAAAAAGGAACTCTAGGCTTGGGCTCTTACACTCAGGTATAAAGAGACCAAAAACAGGGACCGCTATCAAGGGGGAAAGATTCTATATGAAAGCGAGATGTCTATTCTTGACTAAAAAAAGGGATCCCAGAAAAACGTCGCGACGAATCTATCCGGGGGCGTTCATGATCTTTGCACCGGGAAGAAAGGGTCTGCCAAGAATGCAGGCATCGAGCCCTCCCAACGTGGTGCGTGAAGACTACGCAGTCTGAGATCTCTCATTTCGAGAGGCGTGGCGATGCCTGGGCGAAAACTCACAACCTCGAAGGGGCTAAGGGAAAAAGACAACGGAGTCCCGGAGAACCGGCATGTGAAGTTTTCTCAATTTGGAAGAAGAGAGAAGGGGGGGAGAAAGACTCCAGAGCCGTTTATGGTTGTTCAAGGGGGGGGGGGAGAGGGGTGTTTCGGGACACGACTGGGAAGGCGGGAGTGGGGATTAAATCAGATGACACCCGCTATTGTGTGGGCCTTCAGGATGGGGGGAAAAAGGGGGAGAACTACTGGCATCCGTAAAAAAACAGCGAGCAAAGGAATGGAAAACAACGGGAGGGAAATATAGAGATGCAAGTTTTGTCTTGACAGCAAAACGGAAGGGGAAGGCTTTCCCGGCTTCAGCACAAGTTTTAAGAGAAGAGTCACAAAGGGTTTTCTCAAGAGAAACAAGCAGGAATCTGAAAATCCACGAGGTTCACGAACCAAGGAACAGCCCGAACTCGAACAAAGGTCTTCCGAGGAAGGAGGGTCCGGATGATGCTTCCAATTGGGAATGCAGGGTCGAAGGGAAGCCTGGGGCTTTTCTCGGGGGAAGAAGGGAGGGAAGGTTTAGAAAGTACCTGACGGACCAAAACCAGAAAGAAGAAGGTAGGAAAAACACTCATAAGAGGAAGCGATTCACCTGCTTTAGGGGGAGAGAAAGGAATTAGTACGCCCCGCCCTGCCGCGAGTAGAGGGGGAAAGATGATGCGAACAGCCTTGGTCGCTGCCAGACATGAAAATACGCCGTTCCCCTCAAGATTCTATTCGAGAAGCAATGGAGGCGCCAGGTGAAGACGAGATAGAAGATCCCCAGCCTGATCGTGAGGAGAGCGGTCGAATTTCCTTAAGGAGCGAAAAAGGGGGGAAAAAAAAAGGCGACTTTCGCGAGGTCTGTATGGGTCAAGTCCAAAACGAGGGGGACGGGAGAAATCAGGGGGGTAGTAGGAGAAAAAATAGGAAAACACAGTATCTTTCAGAGTCTCCAGGAGAAAGAAAGCGGCTCCATCTGCACGCTGACTTTCAGATGAAGGGGCGGGGCGGATCGGTCCAATACGAGGGCAAAAGAAGAGCTGGCCATACCTCCCGCTGCCATAGCATGATTCCGATCGGTTAGCAAAACAGAAGGAAGAGGGAAACTAGCCGTCTTGGACCAACTAAAGATGATGGAAAGAGAGGGAACATGAAAGACGAAAAGAACACGTCACTTGCCGGATCAGCATCGAAAAGGAGTAGGCTCGGCGCCAGTTCAGAGGTAGGGATATAAGGAGGGTGTCAGCTGGACTCACATTGCTACGGGCAAGATCATTGGGCGGAGAAAAAAGGAAAACCGGCCACATGCCACTCTTCGAGACCCACAGAAAAACATACCCAGAAGAGGGCGAGGAAAGAGGCCGACGCAATCTCCCTATCATTAATTGGACCGACTCCTCACTTTTAGAAACAAAAAAAACGAAAGAGAAGGCTTCGCGTCCTCACTCGGATAACGAAACTTCCCGGAAACGGAAAACATATACTGCGGATGGGTCACCATCACTCTGCTAGCGCCCGTGGAACGAAAAGGGAGTTGCATGCGGGAAGTCCTCAGAAATTTGGCAGGAGCAGAGACGCAATGCCTCCAAGAGAATGAAGCGCCAGCATGAAGAAGAGGGGGTTTGGGCCGGGCCAAAAGTTCCCAAAAAAAGGGTAGTCGGCTTTTCCAAAGGAAGAAGGAAAGATTTCGCCAGCCATAGAGCATCGCCGAATTTTTTGAAAAAACGATCCTAAAACGTACACAGCTTCTGCAAGGAAAGTGACTATGAAAAACAAGTGTGGTAAGAGAAAGGACGACTGCGCAAGGCTGAAGAAAAAAAGAAGAAAAGAGAGGACATTGCCATAGTGCTGGGCTAGGAACTTAAGGGGGAGGAAATGACGTAAGGTCTTCAGAATAAACCCAAAGGCGGCGGGTCTCATCCAGGCCCCCGAGCCGCGAGAGAAAGGAGGAGGCAGCCTGGTGAAGATGGTGGAAGCTGACTAAAACGACCAAGTAGGGATGGGGAAACGGAGGGGGGGGGGGAGGGGCCGAGGACGACGACCCCTTAGAGGGTTGGAGAGAACTCTTCTCGCCGAGAAACCCCCTCCTAAAAGTATGAAAGGAAAACTGGAAGAGGAAAGGCCAAAAGAAGGCCGGGGGTAGATCACACATCCTAAAAGCAGGTCTTCACATCTTTGAGTAGAGGGAAGTTGCAGAAGAAGAAAAGAAGACGAAGTTCTAGAAGTGGGGCGAAAAGAACAGTGGCTTGATACTTTGCGAAGAATTTGTGCACCTCGGGGAGGGGTAGAGAGAAAAGGTAGGGGATGGTGGGAGCGAGGGCGCTAAGGTGGCCGAATGTTAATTCGAAAAGGACTTCCCCTTCATGAGGGAAAAAGCGCTAATCGACTCTCGAAAGACCCTCAACAAGAGTCGCACTAGGGCTTGTGCTTTAGAGGAGAGGGGAGATATCCTCCCGGGACGTGTGTCAAAAAATCGCCGCGAAAGGGACGGAAGGCAGACCCCGGCTTGGAGGGGGGAAGGAATTCGAGTGCCCGGATATGCGCGAGTCCTCTTCTTGACCGGATCTGCCTTGCGAAAACCGGTTAATGAGATTATGTTTCTATCAAAAAAAACGGACAAAGTATGAAGGGGGGAAAGGGTAAGGCGAAAGAGTGGCTAGACGGATCGACAAGCGGTACGATAGGGAGGATAGAACCAGGTCCCTGCCAGGAAAAAAAAAAAAGCAATAAATGGGACGACTGGAAGTCGATCACTCGTATCTTTTCTGCTGGATGTTGTTTCTCAAGCCGTGAGAAGATCGACAGCGGCACCGAAAAAAGGATTGGGGCGCCAGCGCCTTGAATGTTCGAAAGAAGGGCGACGGCGTCGGTTAGGTCTGCGGAGATCTGCGAGATGCGGGGATGCGTGTACGTCGGGAAGCTTGGGGGGAAAAAAGTGGAGGAAGGACGGACGGGAGGTAGGGGCCGCCCGGCCCTGGCGTTGTTGTTACTCAAAGCCTCCCATTGCGAGGTGAAGAAGATTGTACTTGCGGGTGGATGTGGACTTACGGATTGGAGTATAACCCAGAGGAAAAAAAACAGGTCCGGAGCAAAATGCTTTAGAGGTTCGTCAAATGGGACGACGTATAAGAAAAAAGACGTAAATCAACTTCCTTCACCTGATCTAAAAAAATAACAGAAAAAAAATGCAAAGGAGATGGCAACCCTAACCTCGTAGAGACGCAAGGTCGTCCCAGAAAGAAGGGAAACCTGCGTCAATCTCGAGACCAACAACAACAACCACTAGATAAAAGATTGACACTGGAGGGCGGCTCAAGGGGAATGGTGCGCTCAAAAACTGTGGAAAATGGGGGCCTAGGCAAGGAAGTCGGGTTAAGACAAGAAGGAGAGGGGCGCGAGTTTGGTATATCGAAAAATGCATTTGGAGACCTCAATTCGGTTGAAAAGGAAACTGGCTGGAGCCTGATTTTACAAGAAAACAAGTCAAGAGTTATACCAAGAACCAAACTCACGGAACCAACTGAGGAAGCGCAAGGGGGGCGGCCGGTTGGCAACAACGAAAGGAAGACGGCCTTGACGAAGAAAGGACTGCCCTCAGGCTCTCACCTGGGAAAAATCTCACAAGACCGAAAAGCAAAACGAAATCCGCCCGATCTACAGAACGCTCCAAAGCAATCCCGTTTGTCACCTGGAAAAGGCGAGAGGGAAGGGGAGAAACAAGTAGGGGGCGGGGGGGCCGTTTCGAGGAGGAGGGGCCACCGCAAGGAACCGGGCAGGTACAAATTCGAGCTTAGCGATCGAGGTAAAAAGAACCAGCCATTCCTTGCAAAGAAAGCCGGGGGGATGGAGAGGGAAAAGTTTCACACAGAGCGAAAAAAATTGAGACCACTCGCCAATCTTTCGCCTTAGGAAGAACCTCCTCACCAAAAACGCCAGAGAGATCTGGGTTTCTCGAACATCACGTCATAAGGAAAAAAAAATAAGAGTACCTCGCCGAGAGGGAAACGGGCACTCTAGTGGGACAATAAAACCTTTTGGGATAAGATCTTCTGAGAGGAGTAAAGAAAGAAAAAGAAAGAGGAGAGGTCTAAAAACCTACTTTCTTGATAGGGAAAAGGAAGATAGAGCAATGAATCAATCGAAGGAGCAAGAAGTAACGGCATTTTTCGTCTGACGATGAAATGGAGCCATTTGAAGGAAAACGGAGGAAGGGAAGCGTACGGGTAAATACATTAGGCCACTCAGGGAGAAAAACAAAAAGAAGCAGGCGAGAAGGGGCCACGTTTCACTGTTCCTGAGGAGGTCACATAACTGTCGACGCCAAAATGAAAGAGAGAAAGGGGGGATGACGATGAGAATAGAAACTCTGATTCTCCTCAAAAATAGCTTAGAGGGAGGAGGGAGAGGGGGGCTAGCGCCCCATGTCGACTGGAAAGAAAAAAAGGGTGAGTGGTCAGAACGCTAGGTGGGAAGGGGGGTGTTAAGAGAGGGAAAAACACCTAAACCATTTCTTGTCGCGTAGGACGCGTCGAGAGAGACAATTTAGAAGAAGGAAAGAGCCTCGGTCGCTCTCTTTTCGTCACCCGTTTAAAAAGGCAACTCGGCCTCACTTTAGTGTGACGGGGGCGAGGGGTGGTAGGTGATGACAGCCCAAGGTGGGAAGCAATTAAAGCGGAGTCAGGGAATTAAAGAGGTAAAGCCTCGACCAGACTATGGCGTCCATTCTTCAGAGAGAGGCTTCTCTAACTGACGAAGGGGTCGTCGGTAGGGCTCAAGAGGGAAAAGGACTGAAGTCAGCCGCATGGGTCTACGTTGCTCTTATATAAGTTTTTTCCCAAAAGGGAAGGGCAGAGGGGGATCAGTAATACGCCTGAAGAAAAAGAAATCCAAGGGTCGCGCGAGAAAAAAGGAGGCAACATATATTCAGGCTGGCGCGGCAATGAGAAGGAGGCAAGGAGCTCAACTCTACTAGTGCAATCGACAAGAATCCAGAAATCAAGAATGAAAGGCATAGGGAGAACCAAGTCCTCATATCCACGAAAGGGAATTTGGCAAGAGAAAAGACCATCGTGCATAGTTTGTCGATAGGGAAAGGAAATCGGTCTGCGCGGTTCACGGGAGAAAAGGAGGAAAGAAGCGCTTACATTCTCTTGATGGGGGTCGGACGAGGGGCACTCTCGGAAAGGTCTGCGTCTCAAGGGAGGGGAAAGAGAAAAAAAAAGTCCATATTGCATCTTTTCTTGAGGAAGAAAAGAACGATTCACCTAGAAATGAACGGATCAGCGAAAACCCAGGCTCTCAGATCTCTCCGACATAAAAAGGAAAAGGAGAATCCGATGAAGCTCCCCGTCTAGATGGATCCGACTGATGGTTGGAGGAAGGTTGGGGACCCGCTCTCATCACGCAAAAAAAAGTGTCCAGAGCCTAAAGGGCTGCTGTTCATGCGAAGAACCTCTAAGAGCACGTACGGAAGACGGGGGAGATTGGGAAGAAGAAAAAAAAGAAAGAATCGTAGGGGCAATTTGCCGTCCGGATAAGCCGAAATCCCGATCCAGTAGCTGCAATGTGAAGAAGTCAGGGAGGTGAAAGCGGATCTGAAAGAATCCTTTTAGCTTGGCCGTCAGTAGGCTGAGAAATACTAAGAAGACAAAAATTAGAGTGCTTCTGATACACTAGAGGAACCAATCAACTCCATACGCGAAAAAGGCGGCAAAGAAAGAAAGATGCGGAGGGGTGACGACTCCGGCCGCGCCACCAGAATTCTCTTTTGGGAAGAGAGCTAGGAAAGGGAGGCCTCACAAGGGGAGACGAAAGGGGCTATCAACTTGATTGAACGATGCCTATATGAGCAGAAGAAAGAGAAACGAATGGCTTCCGCATAGAATCGGCGACGAAGCTATCGGCGGTAAAATATGATGCTGAATCAGCAGGCAGAGCCGGGGGGTAAAAAGCCCATAAGACCTACTACGACTCGGCTAGACTCTCATGAAGAAGGAGTGGCGAGGTCTGAAAGAAAGGATAACACCATGAAACCGTCCAGATGCAAAAAACTGCCCGGCCCGAATTGCATTTAGCAATTGGAGAGAAAAAATGGCCGGCAACCATCTCCTTTTTGACGTTCAGGACATAGAAAAGGGTAGAAAGGAGGTCTTTCTTCTGCCACCCGGGGAGAGACGAAGTGGGAGAGGAAACAGAGTGGGTTTGAAGAGACTTGGTTCCCAAATTGTGGAATAATGAACGGGAACTGACAATTAGATACTTTTCTGCGAAGAAGGTGAGAGATCTCACCCACCAACTGTTAGTATAAAATATAGAAATATGCAGTTGGGAGGCACGGGAAACGTCAAAAAGGAGAAAAAAGTGGCACAGGGACAAAACATCGGTGGTGCTCATGATGTGACTCCCATCCTTCATAGGGGAAAATACGCGAAGGAAAGCCAAAACATACCTCTAAGACACGTGGAAGAGGGAGAACTGAAGACGACCGGAACAGCTAAGTCTTCCCTTAAGAAAATGCCATTCAGGTCCTCGTTACTCAGGTGAGTTCGCTCAGGGACTTGGAGAGGGCAAACGGGAGGAGATAAAGTAACGACGCCACGACTCTCGACATTAGAAAAAAATATATTCTATAAGAAACAAGATAAGGCGATGACTGCAGGGGGGGGTTGAAGATTAAGTAAGGCCAAGAGCAGAGCACCGCTCTCTTCTTCGCAGGGCCTATAGGGGAAAATGGTACGCCAGATGAGCAGCTACTCATATTACGGGAAGGGTCACCGCAGGAGCGAGTCGCTCCACTCCATGTGGATTCAATCCATTGGGGGAGAAGAGAGGAAAGAACCCAAGTACTATACTGGGAAGGGAGAGGACAGGGAATGACAAAAGCTTGAAAGGGGGGACAGGAGGGGAGGAGTCTCTATTCTGAGATTCCGGGAGAGTCTTCATCATAATACTAAGGATTTTGTCGCGAGGGGGGCGCAGCCAGGACTGAGTAGCACCGGCTTTCCGCTCGCTTTCCCCGAGTCCAAGACAAAGAAAAGGAGAAGAGAAGCGTTCTCAAGCCTTTCGTTCTAAGGCGGAAATGAAATAGAAAAGAACTAGTTGCACGCCTCCAATGCATCAAGGAATAGACTTTAGCGTATAGAAGGGGACCGCATCTCCTCTGCGGATTAAAGGTAGGAAGGGATAAGATCGGGGTTGCACCCATTACATCTCCCAGTAGAAAATGAAAGGAAAAAGATAGAAGGAAGAGAGAGGGTAGAAAATGTAACACAGTTGGATATTGAGGGAGGAGAAGGGGGGCGCTGTGCCAAGCATCTCTCTTCAAAGGTATCATGAAACTCGAAAAAAAAAGGGGAAAAAGAAAGGCAGAGGACTTAAACATAAAGGGGAGAGCATAGTGAAGTGGAGACGAACCATCCTATCATACTACGGAATTTGGAAGGATCCTCAAAGGTAAAGCGAGAAAGGAAAGTCGCGACTCCATTTGCCCGAGCGAACTCTGGAGGGATCTCCCTAATAACAATCCCAGGGGGAGGGCAAATCAAACTCGGCGATATACCGGCTGTCATCTGAACGGGTCAAAAGACGGAGAAGAAAGAGGAGATCGCCTCAGCCCATAAGGCCCTTGGCCCGCCATCGAGAATGGACTCTCCATCATGGGATCTTTGACTCAGAAAGAAATATACATTTGGACCCTTAAGGCCGACCGGAGGGGCGCCGTCGTGAATCGTCCCTGCAAAGAGGGAGAACTCAAGCCGGGGTAAAAACGGAGATAAAAAAAGAAAGTCCATACAGAGTCGGTCTCTAGAAAAAGGTCTGAAAGGCTGAGCATCTTTGTGGGTAAGGCTTCTTCGCCACGAGAACAGGAGAGAAGCCAGGAACCCGGAACGTGCTGGTAGGGTTAGGGAAGTCGGGGAAAGATGACGCAAGTTAAAGAACAGAGAAAGCTGACACAACGTGCTGTCTAATTAAAAGACGCGACCTAAACATCCATGTCTCCCGCTGGGGAGGGGAGGAAAGAGTATTAACTAAACACAGAAGAGGGGCTGAAGAAGTCAGATCCGAGCGACTCTCCCCAGGACAGAGGTTAGCGTGGGGAAGACTGATAAAAAAAAAACGTCACTGGGGAAGACTACCAAAAAGGGAAAAGCCAGGGATAATTGGAAAAGAAATAAGAGACTCGAGTCATCCTTTGGAGGAGAATCGAGTGGGAAAGATAGAGGAGCCGTCACCGTGCGCTAAGGTTTCCGGGTTGGACAATGGAGTTGGAAAAGGGGTCAGAAAGGCAGCGATTTCTTCTGTCAGCTCCGGAGGGGTGGGAGAAAGAGCACGTCAGATTCCGCGTTGTTCGCGGGCGAAGAAAAGTAAAGTCCGAAGGAAAAGAAACTTGAAAGAGGAAAAATAGAAGGCAAAACATGCCGTCGTTATTTAGTTCGGGTGTAGGCGTCCTTAGGGAGCACGAAGGAAGAGAAGACCTTGCAGGGGGGTTCGCCCCTCGACGATGAGGGAAAAGAAAGATAAAACCCAAAAAAGAGGGTCAAAAGTTCGAAAAGAGAGGAAGAGGCCCTGAGCTCGCCGGGCCGTTCTTCCGAGCTTCCGGCAGTGCACAAATTAAGTTAGGATTGGAAGACAAAGCTAAGGGAGAGGGCGTTGATGAAGTTTTCTTGCAGAACGGCACAGGGGAGAACAAAAAAAAACAAAAGTCAAAGCGATAGGTTCTGGGAATCCTGAAAAGAAACGGTCGCGCACTTCCTTGGTGTTATATTTACGAAAGAGCAAGAGAAAGTCCTTTGGAACTTTTGTCTACAGCCGGGAGTCTAAAGAGGGACATAGAAAAGAAAGGGGGGACCTCTCTCGACGTGAAGGAAAAAAAAGGGAGAGGGGCGTGAGAGGCGGTCTTTTCTCCTGCGAGTGGGATAAAAAAGGAGAAGAGGGTGGGCGCGTGCCTGCTGCCAATGTAGGTTGTTGAATCCCCCTCCGAGGTGAACAAGCAGTGGGTGGGGAACGGTGTTCTGGCTTCCCCATAAGCGGATTGGACTTTATAAACTCACTGAAAAACATGTCCATCGAAGAGGAGAAAGAAAAGACGTCGATATAAAAACGGAACCGTAAAAACCCTTCCCGTAGTGAGTAAATCCCGGCACTGCAGAGGGTCCCCCTCGACTAAAAGGGGAGAGAAATTGAGAAAAAGAAAGAAAAAGGGAAGGGAA
>Ga0179591_1378431_pt1 | contig 12103 bp, 23 predicted proteins | sample CZOMad2_1_08_16f_FD_182891 | JGI IMG/M metagenome (GOLD analysis project Ga0179591, IMG submission 182891) | Vadose zone soil fungal communities from Angelo Coast Range Reserve, California, USA - CZOMad2_1_08_16fungal (PacBio error correction) | ecosystem: Environmental > Terrestrial > Soil >...
TCCATCGCCGGCGGGCCCGACGGTAAAAGGTATTCGGTCACGTGCGGGGCTGGCCCAAGTGTCTAGAATGGAAGAAAGGAAGAGATCAAAAATGTCGGGGGAAGGGAGTTGTACGGATAAACAAAATCTAGAAGAGGAGGTTGGGGGGGGGGAAAAGGGGGTATTGACAATTCCGACATTGGGAGGGGAAACACATACTCAATCACTCAGGTTATAAATGGGGGGGGGGGGAAGGGGAGGGGGCAGACTATTTTTCAGGGAAGACTGGGAGACGTGAAAGAAAAGGCACCATCTAAAAAGGGGGGACAATATCGACGGGGACGGGGGAAGGAAGAATCCCGGAAGTTCCTTCAAGGGAAAAGAATGCAATGTCAATACGGGAAACAGGTGGGACGGATGGGGAGGTCAAAAAAGTATCCCTTGGACTGGGGGGGAGGAAACAGAGGAGAATAAGAATTCGAGGACCGTAAAACTTCACCGCTGTATATGGTGTAAAGGAAATAAAAAATATCCGACACTCAAATTGACCTAAACAACACTTGGGTGCGGGATGGAACCAGGAGTGAATCCCCGTCCTGTAAAAATTCTGGGGGCCGAACCAGGGGGGATTTGGGGGGAGGGAAAAAATGGTGAATCATCGAGCTCTTTTGGCTGTTACCTTCCAAGGGGAGGCAAGAGGGGAAGAGCTGGGGGGGGAAGAAGCAGAATAAGGGTTGAGTAGGAAAGGAAGAGAGGGAAAGTTGATCCTTTGCAAGGAGGTCAATGGTAGCCGTTCTTTGGGGGGGGAAGTATAGGACCATAGAATGACAGAATCAGCAGCTACAGAGGAAACAAAGGTGTAGAAAAAGAAGGTTAGGGGAAAGGGTTTTATAGGGGAAGGAAGGTACAGCCAAAAAGGAAAAGGGTCGGTTTAAAGGAAAGAGGGGGGGGACTTGAATGCCACAAATATAGGGTTAGGAGAAAAAAAGAAGGTTCAGCGCGCAGGAAAGACTCCGTGAAGGGGCCGGATGGTGAGGGGAGGTCTGGACTGATGGTCTAGTGAAAGAAAAGGGCCGTGGGAAAAAGGAAGGGGACCGGTGCCGATAGTTGATTCTGGGAAGCGGGGGGGGGGAAGGGGTTCAGGAAGGAAGGGGGGAGCTGAAGACAGAAGGCTTTGGCAAACATCCATCTCTCTCAACAACACATTAGGGAGAATATAATGTTTTGGTTTAAAACAAGGAAAAGGGGGGTGAACCGAGCTGCAATCAAATGCAGAAAAACCGAGGGCAGGTGGGGGAAGAAAAAAAAAGAGGAAGAAAGTACCACCGCGGAAATTAAACCAAGGCAAAAAAAATTTTTCGTTACATGACCAGAGAAAGAAGGAAGAACAAGAAAACCATGATAAAGAGAGTATTCAAAGACGCCGTTGGAAAGTTTGGGGAGATAGTGAGGAGGTGGCAAAGTACTCTTTAAAAAACAATGGGTTGGGGGAAGGGTGGGCGGTGAAACATAACCTCGAATGAGAGAAGAGAAGGAGGATGCTTGGGGGGAAAAGAAAGCTAAAATGGGGAGGGGAGGGCACTTGTAAGAACGGAAGAGGATAAAGAAAAAACGTACTCGGAGGACGCAAAAAAAAAGAAAATGGACCAGGAAATGCTGAAAAAAGGAGGAGCCTGAAAAAAAATACGGGACGAAGGGGACAAAGTTGCAAAACACACCTAGGGTCAACATCTTGAATGGTAACAGAGAAGAAAAAAATAGGCGCCCCAGAATCCATTGGCAAAAAGGGTGGCTGAGCCAGAAAGGGGGGGTGGGGAAGCGGTGGGAAACTATGGTTTCCCTATTTCGGTCGAAAAAAAATAAGGGAGGGGTGGAAAAATACCTTTCTGTTCGTCTTTTAGATTATGGGGGAGAAATAGAATCCGGGGGGGAGGGGGGGGGGAAAGACCGACAGACAAAGGACCGAAGCTGCGTACCTCATAATTTCAAACCACAAGAAGAGAAAAGGAATAAGGCCTGCAGAAGACCGAGGGAGTAAAAATGGAAGGGAAAAAAAACGGGCATAACCGTGAAAATACGGGTCCGATTTACATCGAATCCTGCGGAAAGGACGGTGATCTAGGGAATGGGAATTTATGAAGGGCTGGCAAATGTCTTTCCAGCTCGGAAGGTGTACAAGAAGGGGAAAGTCCGGAAACAGACAGGTAAGAGAAAGGAACGGCGGAAAATGATACATGTCGGAGCGCAAGTAAAATTGACGTTGCCACAAAGAAAGAGAAGGACGATTGGGGTCGATAAAAAGCGGGGTCCCCGGAGAGTCAACTTCGGGTTGAGTATTGAATAAAGACGTAACGTGCCCGCCAGAATAAAGGCAGAGAAGGGGTTAAAGGGAAAAGGTACGACCAGGAATCGATTGAATATAGAGAATCAACAACACCGCTTCTTAGGTAGAAAAGAGCGTCCGACGGATACAAAAATTGAAGGAGGGGAAAAGCGAGGTCATATTAGATTCCGAGATGAACTACGGTGGGGAATTCAATCATGGAGAAGACGAAAAGAAAACAAAAGGGACCTCATTGCTTGTTGGTAAAAACTTAGAGTGAGGTGGTGGGGGGGCACGCGGGGAATTATTGGAAAATAAAAACTATTCCGATTCGCCCAACAGGGAAAACAACCACAACCCACTGGTAGATAAAGATTTTAGGTGGAAGGAGGACATAAGATGGGGGGGACCTGCCCTATCTTTAAAGGGGTTCACAGAAGGGGGGAGGCCTTCCAGGCCACTTGGGGAAGAGAAGAAGCCAGCTCTAGTGTGAAGGACAGAAGACGGGTAGAGTGTTGGAAAGAACTAACGGGACTGGTGGACGTGGGAGGCAATTGGACAGAAGAAAGGGACTGGTAACCTGTTTACATGATGGGGAGGGAGATGGAAGAAGGCTGGAATGGGGAGATCGGGGAAAAAAAGGGGTGGGAAAAAATAAAAAAAGTAAAAGGGGACCCTAAACAGCTAGAACTTTTATGTGGGGCGCGGGAGGGAAAATGGGGGTGATCCCTCCGGGGTAACCAAAAGACTGTTGGGGAAGAACAAAAGAAGGGGGGAATTTGAAGGGCCAAAAAGGGAGGGCGGGTGCTCGCGTGAAGTTTTTTCTCAGTAAAATTCTCAGGGGGATGGACATCGGTGGCGTGCAGACTGGCAGGGGACTCGTCGAAAGGGCAGGTGGTGTCAAGGTGTGGACGAAAGGGACGCGATTTGGCTTATCGCGAAGTAATGGTAATGAATCATACAGCAGTGTTCTACATCGAAAGAAAAACACAAATAGGGGAGTTCGAAAAAAAAGAAGATGGTATCAGGTAAGTTGAAGACCCAAAAGGAAACAAGGGTGTCATTTTAGAAAGAGGAGGTATGCACACTAATAATTAGGAGACGAGCTCAAAAAATAGGTTGGAAGGGAGAAAAAAGGGAACCAGGATGGGAGAAGAAGAAGTAAACAGGGAAGACCTGGGGGAGAGGGGGTGACTTGTTAGCTTCTTCTCAGGGCTATTTTAACGAAAAATTTGCCGGGGATTCGCAAATACTGGCACCTTGCCATGGACGTTTTTAGGAGAAAACCTAAGGGGGGGGGAGGGTTAAATGTGGAAAGAAGGAGGGAAGGAAGCCAAGGAGGGGGTTAAGGAAACGGCCGGGAAAAAAAAACAACAACTGAGATTAGTAAAATGAGTTGGATGGGGGGGGGGGAGCAAGGGTGACTTGCAAAATATCTGGCACCTGGACCACCGAGTAAGGTGTTAGAAACGCAAGGGGGAAAAAAGAGGACGCCAGAAACGCCATCACCCCCTGGCGTTTACAGGAAGAGGAGAGAACCATTCAAACCAGGTTCATGGACTAACAGAAGGGAAGGACGAGAAGCTAGCTTTATCGAAAAAAGGAATCTCGGCTATAAGGGTGAAATAAAGTAAGCGGACCTTAAAAACCGACAGGTGTAAAGGTGCGGTCAGAAGAGGAATCGGGAAATGATCCCAGATGTGTGCATTGTCGTGATTGAAATTGAAGATGCAACTTAAGGGATGGGAAAAATACTGAAAGCGGGATAAAAAAAGTCCACCGTAGCGCGACGCAAGAAAAAAGCGCCATTGAAGGAAAAAGGGAATGCAAAGGACAAAGAGGGAGGAGCGCTCCAAAAAGAACTGGGAAGAAATGCCAATAGCAAATAGAGGTCAAGTGGGAAAAATTTACCTACCAAAAAAAAGAGAGGAAAGACCACGGGGGGGGCGCAATAAAGGTAGGGCGGATCCAAAAAAACATACTTTTGGGGGGAAACGGAAGAGGGAAAAGCGTTGGCCCCTATTGAGAGAAAAGAAAGGGAGGGGGTGGGCTAAAGATTAGTTCTTTATCGGGTCGGTTCAGGGGGAGACAGAGAACGCTGTTACATCCCGGTATACAAAAAACCAATGTAAGGAGGGACATAAAATGGGTTGGTTTTCCAAAAAACAGGAAATAACGGGAGAAAGGCGGGCAGGGACCGGACCGTAGGGCCCTTACTTAACCGAGGAAGTACTCGGTTCTGAACAGTCGTGTGAAAAGGGACGCAGCTTCTGAGGGTCTGCGGAGAAGGAGGGAGGAATCAAGGGGGAGGAGGATGGAAGAGAAACCCAAGGTTAATTAAGTCAACCTAAAATAAGGTAAATAGTCACCGGTTCTGTGTGGGGGGGGGGTGGGGGATGAAAGACCAGGCCGTTTAACAATATTCGGGAGAGGATGTCCTTGGCGTAAACAAGAACACGTTTCACCCGAAGTTGGTTTCGGGGGCCCAGTCGTGAAAAAACACAGTTGTTAATAAGTGTGGAACTCATTCAAGACTCGGTTATGGGGAAGAATCAGGGGGGGTACCGGGCGTTCAGGGAAAATGGGAATATCGAAGGACGAAAAACGGATTGGGGGGGGAAAATATAGAATAGATTACCATCGATCAGGGGGGGACGGAAATGGGAGGGGGGAAAGGGGGGGGGGGTGGGGTGGGTGGGAATGGGGGGGTTGGAATTGGGGGTTTGTTGGTAGTGGAGAGGAAGGGGTGAGGGGGTGAGGTGGGGTTAAGGGGGGGTGCAAGGGGCGTGGGGGGGGTAGATGGTGTTGAGAGAGGGGGGGGGAGAGGAACATCTAGGAACGGAGGGTGGGGAGGGTGGTGAGGCGGTTGGAGGAGAGTAGGGGTATGGATTTGGTATGGGGGGATGTTTTGTAGGGGGAATGGGGAGGGGGATTGGGGGTGGGTTGAGCGGGGGCTATCGCGTTGGGGGTGGTGGATGCGGGGGAGTGTGGGTGGGGGGGAGAGGGAGGTCGGGTGAAGAGGGGTGTGGGTTGGAGACTTTTGGAAGGGTGAGAAAGGCGAGGGGGATGAGTAATTGGTTGAGGAGAGCGGGGGGGTAGAAGAGCTGGGGCAGGGGGGGGTAGGTGGGGGCGGAAAAAGGGAGTGATTATGACGGGAGAATAGGTTATGAAAGAGGGAGGTGGGTGGGATGAAGGTGGGTGAAGTCGTGGTGGAGAAGGTAGGAGTTGTAGGGGTGGGGGTTGGATTGTGGGGTGGGGGGGGAGGGATGGGGAGTGTTGGAGGTGTGGCCTGGGAGGGTGGTGGGGGGAGGTGGTCGGGAGGAGGGGGTGGGTGGAGGAGGGGAGGGTGAGTATGTATAAAGCGGTGGATGGAGGAACTGAACTTGGAGGAAGAAAAAAGAGGACATCTTGTCTGCTGGGCAGTCGCTCGGCACTCCGTTTATTCAGAGAGGGAAAGAATTTAAGAAGGAATCAAAGGATGGGAGCTAGGGGAGGGTGGTGTACTGTCCCGGGCCTAAGAAGATCATTTTACTTGTTACATAAATGGGGGAAAAGGGTCCGGGAGAAACGTCCATGTCCAACATCCTCAAAACAAACATAGCCCACCGGGAAGAAGAGAAAAGTCGGGGGATAGGGGAAAGTTAGGGATGTGGGGGGTGTACCGGAAGGAGTGAAGACCTTGCCATCGTATTCAGAAAGTAGACCCAGTTCAAAGAAAAAGAAGCCATGAAGGAAAAAAGATGGGAGAAGAAAGGGGGGGGGGGAAGTGCGGGGGAGGAAAAATATTCAGCAAGAAAAGAGGGGACTGTATGCAATGGCCCTAACTTTTGTGAAAATGTTTGTCTTTCAAACGATTGAGGAAGGAACGAAAGAGGGGGCCGGGAAGGATGGAAGGAACCGGACGTAAGAAATGGGTAATCTGGTTGAAGAGGAAAGAACCCGAAGAGAAAATGCAAAACGAGAATATAGGGAAATCACATCTCCGGTGTCGAGAAAAGAGGGGGGAAAAAATTACTTGAGAAAAACGCCGGTTAAACCAAAAAATGGGTTTTGGAACCCTAATAACTTCGCACCTGGGGGAAAGCGTTGGATCGTTTGGGGGGAGACGGTACAGAGAGGTAGTGAGGGAAGACGGGGGGGGAATTTAACTTCATCTTGGGAGGGCGGGGACAGGTCGCAAGGGCATTGTTGTTCCCCTTGCAAGGGAAAAAGCGGGGAGCTGGGGGAGGGGGGGGGGGATAAGCCGTAACGGGGAAATCGACAATAGGAAAGCGCAGGACGCCCCACAGAACAACTGGGGGTTGGAGGGAAAGGGAAATCATAAAGAGATTTAGATTTTCATTCAAGGTATAGAGGAAACAAAAAATGAAACGGAAGTTGTTAAAAAGGGGAGAGGGAAGTATGGAAACTAATAATCACTAGATATAAAAAAAGTGTTTTTCCGAAGAGAACGCGTACAGAGTAGGGGAAGACGGAAGTACGCGAAAAGCGGATCCGGTGGAGGAAGGGGGGGAAGGGTGGGAGACTAGGAGGGAGATGGGCTATGTAGGGGGGGGAAGGGTGTCGAAAGCAAAAAGGAAAGGATGGAGTTTTCTGCGGGGCGGGCAACACCCCCGAAAAGCGGGGTGGGGAAGTCAAAGGGAAGGTGGAAAGCTGCCAGAAAAGGGAGTGGCCACAGGCATAGAGAGCAAAAAAAACACTTCGGAGGATGACCAAGGAAGATATAGGTGAGGGGTTAAATTAACAAGAAAGAGCTGCAAAAGGCCGGAAAAGAAAAAGGGAAAACAACGCTTCGAGGGGGATACACAGGAAAAGAAAAAAAAACTTCAAGGACCACGGCACCACAGGTAGGGAACTAGAAAGAAAGCACTAAAAAGGAAGAAAGAGAAAGAAAACCGAAAAAGGAGGTCCACTCCATTCCAGGCGGTATTCCGAGGACTTAGAGCTTTTGGACAGTTTTTGAGAAAGAGAGGGAGGGAGAGATTGGGGCAAGCCTAGAAGGAAAAAAAGAAAAATGGGGGATTTGTTCTTGAAGCTGTGGAACTAAATGTACTGTGAGGGAGGGTCTTGTCAGAACAGATTGGTGGTGGAGGAGGGGGGCGGTATCAGTCCTGAGATTAAGTGGGGGGCATTAAAAAAAAAAAGAAAAAAAGGTAAAGGACTTCTGAAAAAACAATGCCAGGGAGATTTGTGTGATCCAAACTGGTGAAAATTTTCACACTAAAAGGTTCCAAAAAGAGGGAAGGTAAAAAGACGATCCCAAAATACCACGTAAAAAGAGGGGTTAAAACAATGGAGAGTTAGGGGGGGGGAGAAACCCAGGGTGGGGGGGGGTTCACGGGCTAGGGAGGGAAATAAGGGGGTCAACTCGAAAAATAAAAGGGGGGAAAAAGGTGGAAGGGGCTAACTTAAAGGAATTCTTGAGGACGTGGGTAGGATTCTAAGATGTTTAAAAGAAAAGGAAAAAAGGGGAAAAACTCCTGGTGAAGAACTGGGGCCGGCGGAAACAAAAAAAGAGCCTGTATAGCTTCTCTCATCTGGGTTGGGGTAAATGACAAAGGTTAAAAAAGAAGGAGGGGGAAGGGGGCAGGGGGGGATCACCGTCAAGGTATGCACCTTAATAGTCTTACAATAGGCAGCACATAAAAAGGACCGGAGGGGCCGTTGACGGCCGAAGGGGGGGAGGATTAGAGGGAACAGGGGGGGGAAAATAGAGGGGGGGAAGTAGTAAAAACAGCTCAGAAAAAAAAGAAAAACCATGGGACTAATTCAAAAGGGGGGAAAGAATTAGAGATACCCGGGTGATAGGTTGAGTAAAGGGTTAGGAAAAAAGGGAAGGGGGGGACCTGGGGAAAAAGTGATTGGGCAGGATTGCCGTGGGGAGTAAAACACTCCTTCGTGTGCTCAGGGGGGGAAGGGAGGCACTAAAAATTCATGATGGGGGAAAGGAAATGGGAAACAGAGCCTTCAAACAGAAGGGAGAATAATTGAAGTAAATGAAGAGGGTGGAAGGAGATCTCCAACAACAACAAATTATTGAGGGATAGGAGATCTTCATCGGCGACGGTACAAAGGGGAAAAAAAGGGGTCTAAGTCACGGGGGGGGGAGGGGCAACGGCACGATAATTTGAAAAAAGGACGAAGACACCCTTGCGGACAGGAGGGCGTTTGGGGGAATGAACCCAGTCCAGCTATAATATTCTTTGGGGAAAAGCAGGGGTAGGGCGGGAGAAAACAGCAAACCAATGAAAAAAAGATAAAGTCATTTTGCGTGTTTCATGATTTGTGGGGGGGACCTGCCTCGGCTGACCTTGAAAGGAGAAGCCGGGAAACGCATTATAGAAAAAGAGAGAAGGGGAGGAGGAGGAGGGGAAGTGTTAAAGGTACCGGATGGGAAAAGGAGGGAAAGATATGCAAGGGCATAACGGACGGTAAGGGAGGGAAGGGGCAAGGACAGCTGACTGTGGGAAAACAGATTCGAGGAAGGGATAGGCGAGGGGGGGACGTCGATTCAAAGGGTGTCGGGGTAGAAAATCAAAAAAAACGAAGAATCACTAAACTAGATGGGCGCCCGAAAGAGTCAAGTTGTTGTCGAGACAGGGGGAGGAAAAAAGAGTGAGAGAACTCCGGGGGGACCAAAAACTTGGTTGGTTGAGAACACCCAATTTTCTGAGGCAGTGGAAAGAGACTGGGTAAAATTATCCAAAGTGGGGAATCGGAGTGCGTGGAAAAATGTTGGCAGGTAACGTCATGACTTGGACGAAGGACTAAGCAGGGTTGTGCCTGTCCATGGCGGTCAAGGGGAAGAGGGGAAAAAGCCTTCGAATGAAGCCAGATGAAAGCTACAAGCGAGCAAGTAGGGTCAACGGAAGAAAATAACAGTAAGTGAGTATGAAATTTTCCGAGGGAGGTACAGGAAAAGTACTTTAAAAGGAAGAGTTGGGGCACACAAATAATATCTAAGGGAGAAAAAACAGAGGGTTGGAAAAAAGTAAAGCATCGATCGGAATAGCTCAAGGAGCATTGAATCACTGTGGAGGGGAAAAGGGTATTCTTGCGGAGGAGGAAATGGAAAAATTTTAACTGGGTGCCCTAGGGGGGAGGGGATAAAAGGCGAAAAAAGGAGGGAAGGGTCTGGGGAGGCGTAAAAACACCTTGCGGTTGGTGATGGGGTCACAGGCAGGGTGGGAAAAACTGGCTAGGCCATCCTTCTGGGGCGGAAAAAGAAGAGAACTAAAAAACAACAAGGATAAAAAGAGGAGAGGGGGGGGGGGGCTGGGGTTTTCTCTTTAAGTGCGAAATTGAAAAAGGAAAGGACAGAAAACCCGTTCACATGTGGGGGTTAAGAGGGAAGACTCCATCTCAGATTTAGCAGGGAGGAGCCAGCGAAGGTTGGGAAACACCAGAAAGAAAAAGAGATAAAAACCGGGCAACCAGAAGACAAGGAAAAATTCTACTTAGCGTATTCCGCTCGAAGTTTAGGAAAGAGGGGGGGAGAAAAACCTCGGGGATCTAAGATAAACTAGAAGGAAAGGGTGGGAAAAAAACGCAGGGAAAAAAAAAAAAAGTGGAAAAAGGGTGTTAAAAGTAAATGACCGAGGGGGGAACGAAAGAAATCTTACTTTTACTCTTGGGGTTCGTTCTTGAAGGAATGAAAGTTGGGGGGGGTGCCTTGTTGGAGGAGGGGGGGGGTAATGCAACTGGGATCAGGAAAGGAAAAAGGGGAGAGGAGACGCAGACAAGCGTAAATTACAGGCCTGAAAAAAGGGCTGAAACAACCGCCGAGCCTGGTCTCTACGTGAAATGCCAAACAGGCGCAATAAATCCGGGGGGGGGAAAGAGAAGGTGAGAATGGTACACGAAGAGCCAAAAAAGAAAGGTAGCCCAGATCACTGGGATCAAATAGAAGTAGGGTTCGGAGACAAAACGGGTTGGGTAAAGGAGAGGGAGGAGGTTCACCTATGGAAGACAAAAATAGGGGAAGCTGGGGGCGACTTTTCTTATTCCGTCTGATGAGGACTAAAGGTTAAAAAGCCCTAAAAGAGAAGGGACTACCAAAGCAAGCGAAGGGGATACGCTGCTTTGCTGATCAATCATGGGGGGGGAAAACGAAAAAGGGAAAAAAAGAGAGCCAGGGAAATCGGGAAAAAGGAACGATTGAACAGGTGTATGGAAGGAATAAAAGCAAACCTAAGGATGGGGGGTAAAAAGGAAAGTTGAAGAGGGGAGGATCCGCATTCTCTTGTGAAAAAAAGTGGGATATAATGGGAATGATAAAGGCTGGAAGGGGGCGCAAAATCATTGGGCAAGGGGGGGGACCTGAAGGAAAAAATGAGGGTAAATACAGGGGGGGGACGTGATATGGTTGTGATGTGGGGCACAGGTTCAAGGCGCAAGAAAAAACGGTTCAAAAAAAATCGGGAGGAGGGGAAGGGTGAGACAAACAGAAAGAAGTTTAACAAGGTTAGTTAGAGTCCTTCTTGTAAGATGAGAAAAAGACGCCGCGCCAGGAAGGACAAGACGAAAAGGAAGGGGTGAAGCTTGGTAAGGGGGGACCTAAGCGGGGAATTCAGATCAAACAACACCGGGGAGGAGTATGGAGATATTCAGGAGGTCCGGGACCGACTTGCCAGTATAGCGTCGGTGGGGGGGGGATGAGAGGGAACGTAGTTAGAGTCGGGGAAGAAGAAAAGAAACGACCACCCGCAGACCGAAGGGAAATGTTTGTAGTGCACCAGGACCATCGAGTAGCGTTTGTTGGGCCGGGACACAAGGGGGGGGTAAGTAATGGACGAAACACAACACTCACTAAAAAACCATATACCCACCGGATTAATCATTTGAGGTTGATGCCTTTTAGTGGGGGGGGGAAACGGGCCGCTTGGGGGAAACGCGGTAGAGAGGAAGGAAAAGGGGATTCAAAACTTAAAAAAGCCTTGAGTTCAAGATGGTGGGGAAAAGTCCATCCTACCTTGTATTGGGAAGCGGTGGGGAAGTGAGGGCAAGAACGTGGACGATGGGGGGAAAGACCAAGAGAGTTTAAACGGGGTGGGGAGAACGTGGTGAGGCAAGAAGCTTATCCATGAGGCAGGGGGTAAACCAGGCGATTAAACTTTTATGGGAGGGAGAATCAGAAAAATAGAAGAAGAAAGAAAAGGGGGAAAAAAATGTCCATGGCGAACACAAAAGGGGAAAGACAGTTAGCAAGAAAATTTGGAACCAACATGGGTGATGTAGGCGAACCCAAGAACGAGGGGAGGGGGAAAAGGGGGGATCGGGAAAAAAATTCTTTTTTTTTCTAGGTACCAGGAGAAGGGGGGAATAGATGGGGAAGACTGCATTTAAGGTGGTTTGGGGGAGCTAGAGAAAACTTGAGAAAGGCCAGCGGGAGGGGCTTTTATATACAAAGTACGTGAAATCCTATCAGCTGGGCAGAAGCGCAAGAAAGGAAAAGGAGCTTATTAGATACAGTAATTTAGGAGGGGGTTGAAAAAGAGGATTGCCCAAAATAACCAGGGGGGGTGGAAAAGGAGACTTGCAAAAAAAAATAAGATAGTTATCTACTAGAGCAAAAGGATGTTTGATATAAGACCTTAACGTGAGGAAAGACGCAGGGCGTTCCCTGCGGAGGGACGGGGGGGAGCTCGGGCGGCCTTGAACCAAAGGTGGAGGGGCGTCCTGCCCGGCTGTACATTCAGGATGCTTCATTTTTCTTCGGACACCTGGAAAAGGGGGAGGGGTGGATGCAAGGTTCAGCTAGGGGGGGGGGGGAAGAAGGCTTTGGGGGAAGAAAAAAGCCCC
>Ga0179591_1433773_pt1 | contig 12103 bp, 3 predicted proteins | sample CZOMad2_1_08_16f_FD_182891 | JGI IMG/M metagenome (GOLD analysis project Ga0179591, IMG submission 182891) | Vadose zone soil fungal communities from Angelo Coast Range Reserve, California, USA - CZOMad2_1_08_16fungal (PacBio error correction) | ecosystem: Environmental > Terrestrial > Soil >...
TTATTAAAAGGCAGATAAATCATAAGAGCCATCGGAAGGACGGACATCAGTACCGTGTGAAACGCACTAGAGAGTAGGCTACATCTTAGAATTTGCTACTCAGGGCTCACCTGGAATGCAACACGGAATCCCATCAGAGATGAAAAACGCCTGTAGGAACATATAGAAGCAGCTATTCACCGGTACTGACAATACTCATTATACGGTACCGCCACTAGTAGCGAGTCCTCGGCGTCCAAAGCCAAATCAGCAACGGACGAATCAAAATGACCTACGTTCTGGTAGTGGCGGGGACTGTAGAAGAGCAGCATTTAGCTCGAGAAGACAGCTAGCTATACATGCGGTGGGCAAAATACAAGATACACGAGGACGACAACTCATTACAATCAGGGAAGGTCGGCACAGGCAAGCCGATGAGAATTACACACCACAGCCCATGAATGAGAGGGTCTCGCAGGCGCGTAGATTAAGTAGAAGAAATAACACGGTCCAAACAATCTGTACGCTTACTAGCTCACCAAGGCTTCTACCTGTCGTCAACTGTCGGTGGTTTATCACAGTAGAACAAGAAGACAGACATAAGCGGAGAACAAAACCATATCAGACGCGCATATTGAGAAAGCCAGAGCGCGACAACCGGTCAAAAGGGATACACACGGCACGCTCGCAAAAAATGGGGGGGGCGGGGGGGCGATGCAACCCGATTATCACTCAGAGGCGTGTACATAACCATCCAATGTCTCTAAACAAACCGTATTAATTACACACACGGCGACATGCCGCTGACATCAGTAGTCACTGCCAATCTCGTTTTGCCAACCCTGTGAGGCAACTAAATGCTTATTTCTTTACGTGGCGAGTAGTTCATCACACATCTTAGAGACATACGCAAAGAGCTGCACAGCCCCCATTAAGTCCAAGTCAGGTGCGTCCCATACAAGGAAACCAAGGAGCCTTAATAAAAGGGCAAGAGGAGATAAAGCCGCCCCTATCAAAGATCAACTACAGTCCCGAGCATGCTAGACTAAACTGGGGCATAGGTCTACAGGACGACAATCACGGGTAGCCGTACAGGGGAAGCGCAGCGAGCTGCCGCCCGAGACAGCACAACTCAGATGGACACGGCTTGAGGGCAATATACCCGCTCGCACGTTTAGGGCCCCGCCTTGGGTTTGCGACTCCCATCAGGACTTAAAGCGAAAGATCTCGAATCCCTGCGGAGATACCAGGGTGACTAAGATTCAAATACGGTCGCATGTTGCTGTGGTGTAAGGTCGTGATCAGCTTACTGAACTAAGTAACCTGGGCTTGAAAATTAAGGCCCCTACGCAGCCGGGACAGGGCTGAGAGATTGAATCTGTCAGAAACTCCGATACTGCGAATCAGAGATCAGGCTCAACGCGCAGTATCGCAAAGATCGGCACTCGAATGCCTCAGTGTACCGGTCGAAAACTCAAGGGAAAGTAGCATCCGGAATGGTTCGCAGGCAGTAGCCGTCTAGACAAAACTTGAAAAGATATGCCGGGTAACTGTACATATCTCACGCACCTGCTAACCAGAACACAAAGCGAAATAATAAAAGCAGATCATTCGGATAGTCCTACAAGGGTAAAGAGCGGCATATTCAGCATAAGAGTAACTCATTCCAACCCCGCCTGTGATATCGACGGCACCCAACTAAGATGAAGACATAAAGGAATTGAGCATTTAACGAGAAAACCCTAGTCAACTAGCTGGTACTGACTATTCTAGATGGCTTATGCCCCACAACAACAAGTATATATCAATTGGGCTCCCTGAACAGCCCGTACCCTGAGTTAACAAGGCGTGAGCGTGGACGTTAAGTGAGCACAGAGAAGATCACAGCGGAACCGAATCGCGTACGTGTAACGCTGACTTAAGTTCCGAGCACGGTGTGTTGTTGTATCAGGAGGAAATCTACAGAATTCAAATACACACGAAAATATATAAAGGTTATTCATAGAACAATAGGGTCGGCAAACATTATGCATACACCGAAACGTAGAAATCGCTTAACGGAACCGAATATGGGTCCGTGTAATTGCTCATGAAGCCCACTAAAAAGACTATAATCAATCGAGTCCGGATGCCGGTTAGTAAACAGCGAAATATAAAGGAGTAGCATGTCGGACACCGGAAACAAACCACAAAAGGGTGAGCAGACCTCGGTGCCTAGGCGTAGGCTTACACAATATCAAGTTATGTTAAAGGCTAACTAGCTTAGATTAAACACGAAAAAGAAATAAACGGCTGATAAAGGATAGAACCGTGAGCAAAGTTGATGAGGCAGCATAATTCGCGACACAGCGAGAGAGACCATACCCACTAGAAGAAACGCAGGCGCATCAAATAAATCCCAAAAGGCTCTACTCATACAGAGGCATACTTATAAAGTACTTTCTTGAGATATCCAACGAGGACACTCAAAGGACGGTCACAAAATGATTAGCAGGGACTCGAAACGTGGCTTTCAATTCATTAGCGGCTTTCCGAAGAAAGACAAAGAGCTAGAGTCACGCCGCTGGTAGCATTAGCTGCGGCCAAAACAAGACGGGACTAATTGATGCATAATCTCACCTCGACGTAGAGCTGAAACCGTCCTGGGGTAACATATATCTTCGATTCACCTAAATGGTACTACGGGTGGCAGTGGTCTAGAACTGCGAAGTGAAATCACTTTAGTACTATGCGCGTGATAAGGATCCAATTGTCCAATGCAGTAGAAACAGCTACATACAGCTGATTGCCGACCTGAACCGAGGGGTCCCCGTCCGACCCAGGTCAAGAGCAGCATGTATCGGTATACCCTGCGTGGCTAAACAGAGCCGCTTTGGATCCCGGCCTCAGCGCGTCCGGACTCAATCTCATCGGTCGAACAGGCCCGTTAAGAGGATACTCACAAAGTTGCAACTTGCGCGATACCGAGCGCCGGTTCCTCACCGAGGCTGCGAAGGTGACAAACACCTACACTTGTGTTTTCCCAGATGTATCAGCTACGGTGAACTTTAACCTGCGCACTCCCAGTTTAGGCCAGATACCTAGAGCCGGTAGAAAAAAAAACAGTACCTGGGTCCGTAAGCCCAGTACACAACATGGGGCCCTACCGTCAGGTCGACCGTGCTGATATAGTCACTTAGCAAATGTTTTCATGCAAAGAGCTATTGTATCCTACTAGGTGCTAGATCGTTAACATTTATAGAAGGCTCCAGAGTAGAGCAAGGGCTGCTAGGTGCAGTATAATGAACTGAAAAGAAAAAAAGGACGGACCCCAGGCCGGTCATAAAACAGGGGATAAAGCGACGACTTATCCACGTCGGTAGCCGACCGCTCAGCAACAAGTCCGATGGGGCTACGGACATTAAAAATCACCTAAGCACTAGGTGACTGCAAGAAGACGTCGCCCGGCTGGTCTCACATACAAAAAACAAATCTGAGGGGGTCACATACACAGGGGCTACAGGGATGGTGGCAGAGTTCGCAGAGCAGGGAAGGAGCGGCTTAAAGTAAGTGCGATCCGATCCAAGGCGGGGAAAAAAAAAAAACGACAACATACCCAAGCAAGAGTGAGCAAAGTGTGAAGGCCTTGCCCATGCACGGAGCGACGACACTTGAGCAGTACCGCGATCACAAAAAATAGGTATACAGACACGTGGCGGCCTAACTAAGTTACCGTTGAACGCGGAGTATATCAAATCGCGCGCAACTAACAAGAAATAAGCGACGCGATGTCAGTGGAGTGAAAACAAAAAAGACCGCTTGCAGTGACCACAGCCAACGGTTCCTGCAAAAGATGAAACCAGTGAACAGTGAGTCCTTAAGGCCCAAGAAGCCAAAACATCCGACAAGATAGACATAAAAACGATGATGCGAAATACAAAGATGTAACAAGAGTACGTCGACAAGCGATCAGGATTAGAATGTACGCTTGCCACACACGGTAAGAAAGCAATCAACGGACCTCGACCCCACCAAGTAAGAACGCTGTCATAGTTGGGGTCGACAACATCAACAACCATCCTGTACCGCGTCGAAATCCACTTAAAGGGAAGTGTGAAGCGTGGATAAGACCAGGTAAATCGCGAACAGTCGTTAGGGATGACTAACTTGGGTGTAAATTAGCCTCTACGGGAGAGGTAGCAATGCCCAAAAAGAGAACACATCCACACATAGCATGAAGAGTCCAGAGAAGGGTGATACCAATCGCGAGTCTACGGATCGCCAGAAGCCGGGGCGAAAGCATACGCGAAGGACCAGACAGGGACCCGCGTGGGGCCAAACTACGCCATCCGCTACACCGTAGAGGGTGAAAGGTCCAACTAGCAGGCCAGGTAAATTAGCAAGCTGAGATAAACTGCAAAGACCCGTTGCGCAACCACCTTCAGAGCACCTCCACCATTAGGAGAGGCCTCACTTGCGAGGCAAGCGCGAAAGAATACATGAGGCAAGACTAGGTCAGAGGTACTAAAGCAAACCGGATCCGGCCTGTCGAGGAAAAAGGGCACTGGGCTTCCCCAGGAAGGAACATAATAGCTAAGGCGAAAGCATTGCGTTTAAGACGTCTCACCTGGCAACCAAACCGATAAGCAGGCAAGAACAGTCACACACGTCTGTCCGCTATACTACCTGGGACATAGGCCAGGCCTGCGTACAGATATTGCAAACGCAGGTGGGACATCACGGCGAGTCATAGATCCGGCGAGCGGGATAATATTCTAACGAAACTAGCACCTGAGACAACTTAAACAATAACCCCAGAAAGCTACCACACTGATCATAACGACGCTGAGGAGCTGCTGAGAGAGCCAAGCACTATGAATAATCAACAACTGATATACTGGGATGAGTGCAAACGTCACGGCTGAGTCAGCATTTCACGAACGAATATGCCAGGTAATTAATTCTACCATAAGACCATCACTCCAAACTGCGTCATAACTCGAAAAGAAGTACTGGCCGAAACCTACCGCAGGACTCGCGTACCCTAGTCCCACGATAGGAGTCTCTTTTACACACCCCCCTCATATTTTGACGCCCCTGGTTTATCAAGTATTCTACAAGCAATAACAGTCGAACTTGGTATGTACGTGACCTTGGCCATGAGGTACGGAGCCCATCCTACCTAAGACAAGACTAAAACAAGCAACCTAAAAACGCGTGGTGTCTGTAACTGCACACATGTCTGAGAACAAACCAAATTTTTCCACATCCCGCAAACATGCCACCATGGTGGCCAAAAGCGAGGCACCCCGACCCCCAGTTAGGACGGGAGACACGCGGAGCGCCGTCCCGCGAAGCGAGAAACGAATCACCATCGAGCACAATCCTAGGCGTGGGAGCCGATACAACGCTACAGAGTAAATACAAAACGGATGCGTAAGTGCCGCAGAAGGATGATACGCCGGAATGCGAAGAGTAAACGACCGGTGAAGGACCGTGTTGGCTTGCAAAGCCAATCTCAGGGCTATTACCCGTCTCGGCTGAATCCACAAACTAGCGGTGACATCCAACAACACGTGCCGACTACCAGAGGTTAATTAGTAGCTCTTTACTGAAGGAACAAGCTTTCTAGATTCTTATAGCCGAAAAAAAGCGCCCTCGTTAACGGCTAGGACGGCCCCAAAGCTCAGAAATTTCGGACCTTGTGCATTAACGCTGCGCAGGCGGGTGTAGGAGGCCCTATGCATCAGGGACGAAGGATAAGGCGGATGGAGAATTCTCAACCTTAGGTCAAGAGAGAGCTTCACCGAGGCCGCATAGAAAGACCCAATGAGCGGCTTGCAAAGCTTTCTAGCGCGTAGGCGACCCTGACGTTCTCCTAGAGCGTCTGCACAATGTTGGCTCGACTGAAGCCGACAGGCATGAGACGTGCATCAAAATAACCTAGTCGACTAACAGAGGTGTCATCCTCACCCTAGACAACCCAAGCATACGCAACTACGCCACTCGTAAGGGGCACTCTAAGGTTGTGACTACTGCAAGTGACAAGAGGAAGCTAGAAAAGTCTAATGTACAGACTGCTAGCCGCACCGAGGAAGCAATCAACCACAGTGCTGCGTTGACTAAGCCGAACAGACGCAGAGAGGGTGGTACACTCAGCAATTAGAGAGTCTCGAAACAAGTTAAGCGACGCAGGCCTAAAGTCGTCAAAGCGTGGCGACTTATCGCTCGGAAATAGAAGCCTCAAAATCGTACCACGGTCACATACCCCCAGCTAACGGGACATGTAAGGCGCTAGCGGGGATAACTTTCGAAGGAATTGCGAGGAATCGATAGATGATAACTCTGATGACGATTGCATATCTCGACCAAAAAAGTCCGTCAAACAGGTAAGCGTCCAGCAAATTCACTGCCTAATACAGGCCGGCTAGGGCGAGGGAAGACGAATCTCCTAATATCCATAGTCGACAGTAGATACCCTGCAAAGTACATACCATATTATGCATTAAAGTAAAGCGCGCTCCTAGCGGGTCACACAATCACCTCAGACACGGGCACAACTAGGACCGTTGTGTTACCGTCGGCACCACGCTGTACACCCAGGAACCGTAGTGAGGGCATACAGGGGTGCAGGGGCTCACAACGTTAGACGTTGTAAGGAAAACCACGTTAATAAGCTGAAAGACTGAACTCTACGCCGATTGTCCGAAAAAGATCGTACTCGGAATAGCGGGATCCCGTTTCAATCGACGGGCATGAGGTGCCAGAGCGACTTACTTGAGGCAGCAACTGACAGCAGGTGGGGCAAAGGGACGTCCGCCACAGAAGGTCCGTAAATCAATAGCGAGAAATTAAGCACTGGTCCCACCCACAGACTTCATTAAAGACACCTGTATGAAACTCACAGTACCTTTGGTTAGCACCCAGGAGAAACACGATCAAAAATTAGGCGCGTCAAGGCTCTCAAACCGCCCTGGAGGGCTCGGCCTCAGACGAGAAACCACAGCGTAACTATGATTAGGCAACCAGCAGGGACAACCACACTTGCCAGATACTTAAAGAAAAGTTCATCTGATTGGGTGCCACCTCGCTTTAGTTCAACGTCTTCATCTCAATGTGGATCGATACAGTTACAGCTTTTTATTGTGGACCTTCGCCAATCCACAGTAATATGCGGAATCTCGCGGAAGATCATATCGGTTGAAGACTAGCCAACGGCCATCAAAAGCGAGACGCGAACAATATCCTAATTTACGCCGGGGGAGTGAAGAGCCGAAAATCCAAGTGCAATCACCTGGACATGTGATATCAAAATAAACGGCCGGGAAACAGAGAGGGCCCATGAAAGGTCGCAAACACACCGGGACACAAGAACTAAGCCCGAAAATATCCTCATAAGCGAACCCTTACCTACCCCAGTATGACGACACAGCGCAGAGTAATGCACTATGCAGAAGCACCGATTATGGACTGTCGCCGAGACGACCGGCGCCACAGAGCTCTCATAGCGCTCCTCACATATTAATACCAACAACGATCGAATTTCAAAAACAATCAGATGTATTTTGGTCGATAGATGAGAAGACGGAGCTAGGGAGAATAGGACCCCGTCCAACCCAAACAACCAGCCTATCACCATAAGGAATGACTTCGCTACGATTCTAACGCCGATCCTCGGCCCACAGTCCGTTGCCGCATAGGCGTACCGCAGCCCCTAAGCCCGTAACTAAATTCTTACTAGAAGTGAAAAATGGCTGTCTGAGGATGACATTAAGGAAGCAAAGATCTGTGAATACCGGGGGGGGGGGAAAATCAAATCGGATGGTCTAAATGCTCGAACGAACCCGTCTAACGTCGTTTATGACTTGAAGAAAGTAATACGCAAAACACCGGGACGAGGAGGATCAGGGGATGGGGGATAGAGAAGGCGGAACTACCAACAGTCAAGTAGGCCGTACTATAGAGTTAGAAATATTCTACGCCGAACAACTAATACGCGTCAAATGCTTAAACAATACGGATATTACCCCGATGGAAGTACCATCAGGTCGCACGTGAAAACTGCTAATTCTCGTCAACAGTTAAGATCGGACGTAGCTCGCCGGGTTAAAAAGTAAGACAATGCTCCCCCACTTACCTAGTCACAACGAGCAATGTGCACGTAACGGGAATCATCGGCGATAATACAGTTCGTACAGACGAGGGTAAACCGTCTATAAGAAAGACTCCAAGGAACAGCACCTGTAATAGAGTGCCCCCAAGTCAAAAGATTCCGGAAGACGTGAACCAGACAATTCTACTAATTCGAAGTATGGCCACAGGCAGTCCACAGAGGTGAAGCGACAACAACACGCAATGGCGACAACCAAATAGTCATGAGCAGGAGAATATTGATTGAACCAAAGACGCTTTTTTAAGGGCAAAGGTCAGGTGAAGTCCTAGTCCATTAGACGGAAAGTACCATGACTAGCCAGAGGCATTTCGAAATAAGATTATGGCGCGCAAGCCGCGCCTAAGCGCTACTGTAACGCCTTTAGTACAATAGATAACGGAAGCGACTACAACCTCTCACGGGCAAACCACAGTAATTCAAAAGGACGAGAAACCATTCGTAGTCCGCTTAGGGCAACTTTGAAAAACGGAAAGAAATAGCAGTACGAAAAGGGTGCTCCCACCGGAATCTAAGGAAGAGTTTATCATGAATTTGGGGCCTCGACTAGCAAACCACCACCAGTGACAGAAAGCCCCGCAGCCTAAAGCGCCATCCAACGCCTCGGCGGAGTCCCATGGACGTACACAAAAGGGAGAAAGGCCAGAAACAAGAAACTGCGAGCATGGCAAGGCAATATAAGCACCAGAGAGGCCCAGATACGTGGAGTCACGTCAGTAATAGGATACACGAATGTTTCTCAACCACTGCAGCAATGAATTAACTCATTACGCATAGCTGTCGGTACGCGCAAATCACAGTAATAAGTGTCACTCCAGATTAAGTGACTGGAACTTGCAGACCTCGGTCTAATCTTAAGAATCGTTAACTAAGAGTCATGGCTACGAGGATGATGGGACAGACGGAAGACGCCGAACACCTGCAAGTTAACCCCAAAAGGGAACTTCACCCGGCGACCAGGCAAAGGACCGGACCAAGAACCCACTACGTCCTGACAAGTATAAACTATCCGAATTATGTACTATAATCCAGAGAGACCGACGGTAAAGTCGCTACCCGTGGCCAGAAAGCCGTGTACTAGAAAGCCATTTTAAGGACCAGAGAAAAAAACGTAAGCTTACAGATGTTGGGATCCTTTACCGTTTAAAACCCGGCAGCGCGTGAAAGCATCGCCTACACACATCCATGACTTACGGGAGCCGGAGATAGTCCAAGCACCAGACGGTGTGCTTGGCATTGCCAACCTGGTGAACTAGGGTCTCAGAGGGGAGCAACTGTAAGCATGCAGGATGCCGCTCACCTGACGGCGAATCCGAAGCTAGGTCCCTCAAATGAGTTCTAAGCCTCCCATATTACGGAACATTAAGGCTCACTATCAGGTGTCTACCCGACACTAATAGGAACGCCTAGACCGAGCATAGTCTTATGCTTATCTAACCTAATACGGAAAGAAGGGAAAGGGTATACCCACTACCGATATATTGAGAGAATGCTTAAGGAAGAACTACTCGCCTAACAGAAATTGTCCGTGCAACCGCCATATCAGTGTGTACTCTAGTAAAAGAATAGTCAAAATGCCAAAACGCCCCTCAAAATGCTGTAGGAATGTATTAATCAGAGGAGACAATTGTTAGGAGATTACATAATATCACAGAATGTGATGAAGCGTTGCAGCACTACTAACAGGCATACGCGGCGCGTTGATGCTAAAACGCACGAGTGACCTCACTTCCTAGGGAAAGGGTCGCACCTTGAACGTTGTAGGCCTAACGCCCAAAGGGCGAGCACGGCCTGCTAGAAACCTTCGGAAGAATAAAGACATCTAAGCAACCAGTTTTGAGTATTGCACTAATAACTTCATCGACCACCCATACGTGACCAACGGGCGGACCAGACCGAGACAGTTCCAATATACGCAAAGTGGGGCTACAGACCCTGGGAAACGGACGCTATCCACTCCGAAGAATACAACAGTGACAACACCACAATCACGGGTTAAGAAAGTCCTGGTAGTTACACTGAAAAAAAAGTACAACCGTATACCATTGACGCGGGATTCAGGTATTTGACTTGCTCGTGGCGATGGAAGAGAGTAGGAAGGTACGGTTCGGGGTGGATACTGACTGGCATTCGTCAGCCAAGCTATAAGTCAGCACCACGCCGTACTGGAATCCAACAGCTATCGCACCACACATACTTAGTCAGACACCTAACGACCAAGAGTTGCGCGCACATTCTCCAGGCCAATGAGACATTAGATAAGATTTAGAAAAAGGAGGTGTCCCTGAGAAAGATACAAGCGCTTAAATTTGAAAGGGAGACGAAAGTCACGACCGCACGAGGGCAGCAGCACAGTACCAGAGCGAACAAGGGAAGCGAGTGCGGGCGAGTTGAACCGTCCACAAAGACGCAAAGCGCAATAGTGGGCCGCTTCGACATCCACAACGAATCACGGTGCCCTATGCTCTCGCGCAGAATCATTCCGCATCATATGACGGGTCCTGTACATGTAGTTACATGAAGTACACACTCATACTCAAGCAAGTGCAGTCCCATGACGAGGACGCGGATCCGATAGAATACATTCGAAAAAAACAAAACACGATACAACCACACAGTACATAATCCATTAACCAGGTGGATACTTCCGTCGTCCATTCCACAAAACACAGGCAATACAATCCGAGCCCTTGATACTACCGCGCCTATAGTAGACGGAGCCAGCGATCAATCGTGCAGGGTGATATACGGTACCTTAACCTCAAAGTCAGGCCAAGACAATAGATTTAGGTCCACTGATAGTAAGGCGGGAAGTAGGTAAGACACGAGACATTCAAGATAAGACGAAGCAGGAACCTCATGAAAAACTGCTAGGAATAGGCCACCGACCAAAGGCCTCAACACGGACGTTTGCGAATTCTGAGAAACCCGGGAATGACAACACACAGCTCACATGGAGCTCCGCATCCTTCGGAGGAAGGAGCGCGCCTACAAACACAGTTATTTGGGATCAAAGAGCGCTATGGTCCGTCTCACACGTAGAATATCCGTAAGCGAAGAGCACTATCATTCGGAGTCTCCCAACCCCCCCGACGAAATCATGCAAGCCTATGCGCTCTGTTATTAAATCGGTCTCCACGGATCCCTACATACAAACACACGCCGGGTCGCAATGGATGGGTAACACACCCAAAATAAAACTCCAGTATCGGAGACTTAGAAAGTATTCAACACCGGTTGCATAGTACTTAATGATATGCTAGGTACAGAGACGACTATCTAGCTAACGTCATGGAACGAAGCTTGCTATACGACAGACACGTCGAATCACACTGGAAGAAGAAACATGTCCGAGCCACTTTGATGTTTGGCGGCGGATCTACACGGCAAGAAGGCGGCAATAGAGACGGATGACCAGCACGCACGCGGTCCTTTTATCCAATCGTGAGCGACAGACGCGAAGACAAATGTCGGGCTCCCGAAAGAGTACAGGCAACACCCTAACGAAAAGGTAACATGACAACCACAGGAACACTAGATAATAGTTCTCTCGCAGCCCCTTGCGTTACCGGAAGACGCGGGTGCCATCTCCGCTAGCTGTGGCCAATTTGAACAATCTAAGACAGTATTTACGTACGAACTACTAATCTGCGTCATCACTGGGAGACTCACCGGAGGAAAGCACGATCTTGTAGAACCCACTCAGCGGCTGCGATTTGCCAACTGCCAAATTAGACAAGGTAACCGCTGCAGATTACGATCGCCATCTAACACTTGAACTATATGGCCTGCGACGTTACAGAACAAGCGCACCTAGAAGACTTCACATCATAGACGGTAAGAGTCGAACTGATGAAGACAACCCTTCAGAGGGAGTGAGACTGCAGATAAGTCTAATCTTGCCTTGCCCGCACTCCGTAACATGAACAAAAAACATACTGGGTTAAAAAAAGCCAGTAGGAATCGTGTTTGCGC
>Ga0179591_1215424_pt1 | contig 12102 bp, 10 predicted proteins | sample CZOMad2_1_08_16f_FD_182891 | JGI IMG/M metagenome (GOLD analysis project Ga0179591, IMG submission 182891) | Vadose zone soil fungal communities from Angelo Coast Range Reserve, California, USA - CZOMad2_1_08_16fungal (PacBio error correction) | ecosystem: Environmental > Terrestrial > Soil >...
TTGCCTGTATCAGCGTGAGGAGTCAAGCTCATGACCAAGACCCCGTGGGAAAAGTGGTCAAGGGGATCTTCAACAAGAAAAATCCTCAAGCAAAAAACGGAAAACACCGGGAGGAAAACTCCAAGGCAGACCGAGGCGCCAAGTCGGCCCGGCAAGGAGACCCTCCTTAAAAATGGGATCCGTGTACTAATTGAAAACAAGGCAAAACTAAGCCAGAAGGAGAAGGCACTGAGCCACCAGGGTACGAGGCGAGGAAAGAGACGTCTGGCCGAAAGTTCTACATCGCCTTCTGATGTCGGGGTGCTGGTTTCCTCAAGGAAGGGTGCCTGGGGTGGGGAAAAACTAAACTGTGATGCACAGTGGTTTCCGGATAAACATTATCAAGAACAAGCCAGTTCGCCCTCTTGAGTCCGCATCCCTTTTCACGAAAAAAGGGATGCTTCTGGGGGGACAAAGGGGGTCGGAACATTCGCCGGCTGACAATTGAAGGGATATCCTAGAAGAGACGGTTGAAAATGGGGGGTAGAAGAAAGACTTTCCATGGTCGTCCTCATTCAGACAAAAAAGAGGGTCACGCGCCCTAACGGTGAAAGAAAGCAATCAGTGGAAGGGGGAATGGCAGGAGACGACGGAAACTTACAGGTCCATTCCGCGATTGAAATGAAAAACCGGTAAAAGAGGGTCCTGACGCGGTCACCCGTCCAATCAGGAAAGACAGAGCGGAACGCCGGAAACCAAAACCTGGCGATGGTTCAAGGGAAAAAAAGGTCACTCAGAAAACACCGGCATTACGTAGGAGTAGAGGTGAAGTACTCACAACAAACTGGATAGGTGCAAGGAATAAACGAAGAGGGTGGAGCAGTTTGAAGACGAGGAGCAACGTGCACGAGTTGAAGAGTGAAAATGGGAGCGGTCAAGCTTCAAGCCGTAGAAAAAATAGGGGCGGGGGGGACGAACTGGCCGCCGAGGCCAGGGTGAAAAAAGACCAGGCAAGAAAGGAAGGTGGGGACCAAAAAAAAAGGAAGTGCCAACACCGGGACTTCGCAAAGCGTTGCGGTGGAGGGTTGCCGAATTTTTTTCTGGAACAGGGGAAGAAGGGGCGCAAAGGCGTGGGAAATTTGAGACCCGCGGAGCAGATGGCAGGTGCCATTACAACAATAAGAGATTTGTGGGGGGGAAAATAAAACAAGGGTGGCAACGAGTACTGGTCGATCGAAAAAACATCGAGGAAAGAAAGTGAAAAAGGGGAGAAGCTTTGGAAGTGAGAGATACATAGTGCAGGTCGCGAGGGGTGGACGCAAACTGAGGAGCGGAAGACAAGCCGAAAAGAAGCGTGCTCACGGTCAGCGAAGATGTAGATGGAATGAAAAGGAGGAATAGATGCTGGGAAAGAGGGAAAGACGACACATGAGAGAACCAAAGTTGACTGGAAATGACCATTCAGGTACTGAGGACCAGAGGGGAGAAAACAGGAAGGGGGGTGACACCAAAAAAAAGAGTCGCGGGTGACTGCAGAGATGAGGCATTCCTCACGGGAAAAGGGATAAATATCGAGGGGTTACTTGCAAGGGGGTACTTGAAACGTATGAAAAGGGAAGCATAGAAAGCTCTTTCGGTACGGAAGACAAAAAGGAAAAAGATTGAAGGCACACGTCTTCCGGTAATGTTAGGGGAAAAATGAAAGGGTTGGAAGAACTTGGAAGAGAGAACGAGGAACCGTCGGAAAGGTTCCCAAGAAAAAGATAGGTTTGTCCTCTTTGCAAAGAAGAGGTTTGGAAGAAGAAGATAGAATCTACAGCAAGCCGATTCATAAGGGGGAACTGTGAAAAATAAAGGGGGGACACTGGCAGACCAGATAAAATAGATCGAAGAACTTCACAGTGAGAAGAGGAAAATTCTAAAAAGACGGTTAAGAACAGGCAGGGTAAACTGGCCAAAAGAAAAAGGGCTAACTCAAGAAAAATTGAAATTCCAGGAAAGGACTAGCTTTTGTCTCCCGGAAGATCGTTAAAGAAGGAAATGTTCTGGGGGGGAAAGGATACTACTGGAAGAGCAGACCTCGGCGAAAGTAGTTTTAAACATAAGAATGGACTTTGGGCCAGGCCACCGATTATGAAGGAAAAACCAAAAAGGGGAGGGAAAGAAAAACTGTCCTGATTAAAGTCAGAAGGGGTGGTTTGTCCACGGGGAGAAAAACATCATGGCAAAACCGGATTACATCAAACTACTCTCAAAGGAAAATAGATCCGATGACCAAAACCAAAACCTCTAAAATGCACCGAGATGACGACAGGAGAGGGGGTCTGGCCGCTAGTGCGGGAAAAATGGGAGGGAGGAGCCTCGGCGTCACGCACTGTAGAAGAGGGGGGGCAAAGTTAGGACAGGCAAAATAAAAGAAAACAAAAAGCGCGCCGTCCACATTGCTGGTCAAGAAAAAAACACGGGCCAGAACACACAGAAGGTAATCTAATCTAAACACAAAGGTGAGGAGTAACACCTACGATGATTGGCAATTAAGAACAGAAGAAAGAGATGGGGCCGTGCTCCTCCAGGTTGACGGGGCGAGATGTTGGGAGGAGAGGAAGGGGGACGTTCTTAATGTGCAAACGAAAGAAGAACAAAGAAGAAGGAGCTGCTCTACCGCCCCATCGGGACCTAAAGAATCGTCCTGAACACTGCTACGGGTCAAGACGGGTGCAAGTGGGGAGGGGGCTTTTTTCACATTAATACTTTGGACCGGGTCTCTTATGGGGGAGTAGAGGAGAAAAAGAGGGGAGAAAACCCGGACAACAACGGCAGCAAAACAGGAATGAAGGTGGCCATTGGGGAAGTCAAGAGAGGGGTGATCTCAAGCGTTGATCTTCTACAGAAGGCGGGGGGCTGTCAAGCATAGGGAAGAGGGGGAACCATGGACAGCCGAGGGGGTTAATAGCTGTAACAGAAAAAAGAGGGAAAGAACTTAGGAAATATGTGAACTCCGAGATTCCTGACAAAAAGAAAGTGAAAAACCATCGAAATTTTTAAGCAAAGAAAAGGGTCCTAAGGGAGGGAAGGAGTTTCCCCAGCGCTTACGGCTTTGAGAAATCGTCCGCGTGGAAAAAAAGGGAGGAGCCTATTCTTCTGGGCTACCTTGTCTGGGGAGAAAAAGAGGGGGGTACCGTCCATCAAGGAGAAGAGATGAGAGTCTGCATGGAAATGAATAGAGGATTGGCTGCAACAAAGACTGCGGGCAAAAAAATGACTCTCTTTCAGGAGGACCTTGACTTCAGAAAAAGGACGATAATCCTTAAATGAACTCTCCCTAAACTCACATGCCCCAGAAAAGACCGATGAAGGTGAGGGGTGTAGGCGTACGAAAACAAGTGAGGAGGGAAATAATCAGCAAAAGAACCAAAAAACACCAGTCACAGGCAGAGAGCAATGGTTCTTTTCCGAAGTGAGGAATGAAGACAAAAAGGGGGATTCCGAGGGGGATCTTATTGCAAAGAGAAGGGGGGTGGGATCCGGGAGTGCTCAGGAAACGGAAAGGTCGCCCAGAACGTTTACTCGAAACTTGGAGGGGGGGAAGTACTTCCTCGGGGGCACAAGAGCCGTTGAGGTCTGACGAAAGAAGGTAAAAACGGGCAGCGATCACGCTTTTTGCTTCCGTCGGCAGGAAGTGAAAAAAGACCAACTCCGAGCACACAAAAGATCTTTCACCAGCGTAGTACCCAGTACCAACGGAAGAACCTGACGGCCACTCTTCAAGATTCCACAGTTAAAGGGTGAGGGGGGGAAACGAAAGAGGAGAAGTTTATCTACTAAGAATAGAAGGACTGGACCCGGCACCGCTGGTGCAAAGCGGAGGAACTCGCGGAAAAAGATAGCGAACCGGTGTCCAGATTCTAAACTCAAACGTTACCCGCTAAGGCCGGGGGAAGGAAAAAAGTTTGGGGGGAGAATAAACCAGGTGTCGATGAGAGGCGCAGGGCGATATTGAAGGCCGAGGCCAGGCAGTTCGTGAAACTGAACTACCGGCCCCATTCATACTGAGGAATAAAAAAGCATTATGGAAGAAGGCAACCTCTTCTTTTGAGCCTCGCCAAAAAAGGAGACGGAAAATCGGGGGACATTCCTGCGTAGCCAGATCAGGGTATTGGGGGGAAACATATCCGAAGAGAAGTCCATGTCCTCGGTGGGACTTGGGATATTTACAGGGAACATAACAGGGAATGCCGGTCGTTAGCAGTTCCGTCGTGCAGGGCAAAGGGGGGGGACGGGGAAAGACGTGCCGGACACGTCTGGAAAAAAAACGGTGAGGTGATGGAACATCGAGGCCGGAGACACGCCTTTCCAACGTCCGCTGATCAAGGGGGAAAACCAAAATCCAGCTGGTGGGACAGTTCTTTACTGAGTGACCCTGTTGGTCGTGGAAGGAACAGACAGTGGTGGCAAAAGTTCCAACGGAGACTGATAATCTATACATTCACTTTATCAGATACTGTGTAACAGCCAGGGCGAAAAAGCAGTCCTGCAACCCTCTCGGACAGAGGGGGGACACTGGCGAAGACTCAAGACAACAAAACCGAGGCGGATTCGAAACTGGTTTACTAACGGCACACACACGCATCACCGTGGTTGAAGGAACAAAAACATTCGCGGGGTCATGTCTTACCACCAGCACCCGCAAAAAAGACCTAAGGGGGGACAGCAACGAAAAGCCAATGCAAACGCAGAGGGACTAGAACTCTCCCCGGTTTCTACGAACGCGCCCCTCTGGCAAGGGAAAGAACGAAATGCTAAAGGAGAGTTTCCGGCACTGCCTCGGTCCGGAAAGACTGTCAAAAGAGGAATGGGAGTAAGAAAAGGAGTGGCAAAAAAAAAGGAGGAAGGAGAAAACGTGGGTTTCCAGGTACTCCTGAAAGTCCTTTGGTCACTGCGCAAACGTGACCCTTGGAGAAACGATCCAACACAAGAGGAAAGGAGGAAAAAAAAGATTTGGCCGATATCACCGGACGGCGCCTGCAGGAAAACTGTAAGGGGGGAACTCGGGAAAAAGAATGAGAAAAACGAAGCGGAAAAGCAAGTTTTCTTTTACCTCCCAAAAGATTCGGAAAAGGAGAGGAAAAAAACGGCCGATCCCGACGGGAACACCGAGCCGGGTACGCAGTATATCAAACGGCCAGCCAAGGAGGCTCCGGAAGAGCAAACAGGTGCTCGGGGTCTCTGCAACAAAAGACGACACTGGAGAAAGGATGACGACAAAAGGATTAGGGAGTGCGGTGTCCATAAAACGGTGGCCTGAAGTTGCAGACAAAGAGACCGTGTCACTGAGTTTGGTCCGCGTCAAAAAGGGGAAGGGAAAAAAATAGGTTCGCCTCTTGAAGTCCGCTCAACGTAGAGGGAGATCGGCGGGTGCGGAAGTGGTTCCAACAACGGGAGGAACTGAGCCGGCTCAAGGAAGTGAATCCGGAAAGAATCATCACCGTTGAAAGTGGTGAGGGGCCACTGAAAAGGGGGGACCGAATTGAGCGCCCCACATTGTCACTGACAGCCGACTAAAAAGGAATAAAGACGGAGTTTCTTGCAAGCTCAGCGGACGGTGGCCCTGAGGGGACCGAATGAAAGAGAAGGAAGGAAAGTTGGTGGGACCTCATGGTGGTGTGGGGGAAATGCGGGAAAAAAAGTAAAAGGACAGACACGACGTAAAACGCCTCACCCCCTGGAGATGGTCCGTAAAGAAAGAAGGAAAGGACACCAAAGTATTCTGATGATCTGTCGGACTCAGAAAAACCAGGGAGGGGAGATACGAAAGAACCGAAAACGAGGGAAGGGCCAATGTTTGGGCCCCTCAACATCACGGAAAAAAGGAGAGAAGGCAAGCCCGCCGGAGAAAGGGGCCAGGTCAGGGAAAGGTGCCCAAGGGGGCCCTGTGAACCAATCGACGTCTAATCGATCATCGAAAAGTTTATGAAAGAGAAAAAGAAGACAAAAGGGGGAGAGAAAGTGTTCATCGCGGTACGGGAAGGGGGGGTATTGCCCAACAAGGTCGCTATGGAGAGGAGTCGACAACGAGGAGCAATATTTCCTTTTACCAGGCACATAAAGGGGTAGAAGAAAAACAGGGAGAAGAGGGACTTCCTAAAAATCATCACGAAGTTGGAAAGAAAGGTGCCGCTAAAGGAAGAGGGGGGAGTGAGGCAGAGAATTCGCTGGAAAGATCTTTTTGACGCCCGGAGGATGAAGGTGGCAAATACGGAAAAAAAAGGACTCGATGAGAAAAGGTCGAGGACGCAAGAAGGGAGGGGAAGGGCCCACTAAGGAAGACATGACAACCAAAGGCGCGCCAAAAGTTGACTGGGATGACATGCCAGGGGAACGAGGAGGAACCCTCAAAGTAGCTGGGAAACGAACGAGCATTTTGCGGCATAATCGGGCGTACAGGACGCACTGGAAACAAAAGGACCCGCTATATAGATGAGGGGACAGGGGTAAAAAGAGTCGAAGTCATAAAAACGCTGTCGTCCGACCTACAACGACTCACTGCAATTGACACGTAAAAACGGAGGAGCCTCCAGGTGTAGGAAATGGTCCGGGAGAAAAAACGAGACAGGATACTCGTCCACTTTTTTCCGCACAAGGAGAATGGGTGAAAGGGAAAAAAGGTCTTTGGGCAGGCAAGAGAAAAAGGAAGAATAAAACATAACCTATAGACAATTTGAACGGTGAAAAATGCACTAGGTGGCACTCGCATCCCAGAAGACGCCAAAAAGAGAACGGAACAAGGAAATACGGAGGGGGGCAGGAAGATTTGTCTCAACTAAGGAAGAATAACAACGGCAAAAAGGAAACTAATACTACGAAAAGTTCTCTGATGTGCCAGGCAAAGGTTCTACGAGGGAGAAAAGATAAACGAAGTGCGCCTAAGTCAGGGGGGAAAAAGTCCGTAGCAAGAACCTCGGTCGGACATAGTTAAACACCTACTAATATGACGTTTTGAAAAAAGGTAGAAGAGACGCTAATCAACCGAGGAATTAATTAAACTGAAGGAAGGGTGGTTGACAAAAGGGGGGAAAGGGTAGGCAAAACATCTGCCATCCCTCTTAAATCATCAAAATACTCTCCAGGAACAGTCCATGGACAAAAAAAAAGATCCACTGCACCTCGAGACGACCCTCGCAGGTTCGGAACGGAGTGAGAAAGATGGACGCGGAGCTCGGCAAGTAAAAAAAAAAGAGTTGAACTTCGACTGGACCCGACAGAAGCGAAAAAAGCGCCAAAACAAGGCTGGCAAGGCCATAAACGGCGCGGTCGCAGGGAGAGACTCAAACAACAAAAGGAGGAAGTCATGCCGAAAGAGCCTGGTCCTTCGAATGCCAGTTGATCTTCGCAGAGTTGAGAGAGGAAAAAGTCGTGAAAGGAAGAATGCCTTGCCGTGCGTGACTCCTATACGGAGCTAAAAAAAAAAAATACGTCAATACCGCGGAAGGCAAAACAAAGGGCAGTCATCGAGGTGGCAGTGTGAGCTTTTTTCTTGGGTCACAGTGAATCATATTTTACCGGGAGGAGGGGGAGAAGGTAGTGGGCCAGAAAGGGCTAACCTTGTGAAACTGGGGGGAAAAAAAAAAGGAATCATCATGGGAAAAAAGAATCCGAGGGGTGATGAGCGTATCTCTACCTAAGCCTTTTGAGGTCAACTGTCATATGAGAGGGAGAAGGGAAAAGGGGGGACAGACTCTGGACCTTAACCGGAAACTGAGGCAACTTCTGTGACGAGTCCGGAGCCACCTCTTCGAAATTGCATGTAACTCATCGGGGGAACGGGGGGGGGTGAGGGGAAAAGCTAAGAGTCTTTCGGCGTAGTGACCCCGGCCCTCATTAATTGAAGGAGGGAACCACGATATTTCAAAAAACACTGGAAAGGGAGCCTATCTCTAGTCTCTTCAAATTTTCTGCGAGGTCAACTTTGATTTCACGTGAAAAAAAAAAGAAATAATGGGGAAGAGGAGCCTGCACCAAGAAAAGGGGACAGAGGAAAAACGGCCGCGTACAAAAAAAGGGAACAACAGGGACGACGAGAACACGGACTCGACCTAAATGTAAACGATCTCTAAACTCCACAATCAAAAAAGAAAAACCGATTCGGGTACTTACGAAGCAGGTTCGCCGGATAGATTGACGCAATCACTTAACCCAAAAAAGGACACCTCGCTAGCAAACGGGGTCTTTCGAAGGGCGGAATGAAAAAAACAACAGATGCAAACTGAGAGGGTTTCGTGGGTCAACCAGACTTGGGGGGGAGCACCGAGTCGGACTCAGTACAGGAAAAGGGGAAGCCCAGAACTTGGGCGAGACTTGAAAATTTTTTAGTCCCAACTTAAGAATGGAAAGAAGTAAAATTTGATGGGGGACAGAGGAACACTTCCGAACGAGGGAAGGAATCGCGAGTACAAAAGAAACCAGAGAAGGAGAAAAGAGCTTTCCAGCGAGTTCTCTTCTAAAGCCAACTCCGTCCTGCAACACTAGAAAGATGACAAATGGCGATGGGAGGGGGAGACAACGGAAAGAAGGGTCAAGGGGGAATGAAATGACAGGCTCGTATGGCAAGGGAAAAACTCGGAAAGAGGTGAACATTGAGACTCGCTAAAATCTAGACTACCTGTGCAAAAAAAGGAAGAAAAAAAAGCCGGGGGGGGCCTGTCTCCACGCGGAGGGGTGGGGGGCAGAGAAAAGGGGGGAGGGAAGAATCTTCTCCGGTAATATTCAGGAACAGAAGGGCGCAAGATTACCACGACTAACCTGCACCATCATACAGAGGAAAAGAAGGAGGATGGACTTTACAACGAGGAGGTGGAGACCCGTCCAAACCATTGCTACGAAACGTGTTTGACGTGGTCGGAAAGTAAAACAAGCAAGGGGGGAGGTACCGACAGATCAGACGAAGTCAATAAGGGGAAGGAAAGAACATGGCACACGGACAAGCAAACGCCAAGGGCAGGGGGAAGTGAACGTCGGTCAAAAGACTTTGGACAGTGGGGACCGCCGGACGCCATTCTGTCCCCCCCGTGCGGGTGAAAAGGGGGGCCGGAAACAAGGAGGGGAAAACGAGGGCAACATTCCGCTGACAAAAAAAAAAGCAACAAATGCGCAGGGCGACAAAAAGGGGGGCGGAATGAAAAAAATGCTCCATGGAAGTGGCCGCCCAAAGGGACGGAGATAGAGAGAGATAAGGAAATTGAGCCTTCTAAAATTTCAGCCAAGTTGAAACCGAAAAAAAATCACTCAAGACGCGCGACAAAATCAGACCGATAAAAGTCGACACTTTGTGCCGCAGTACCACCCGCAAGAACCGAGCAAAAAAAGAACCACCCAAACAAAAAAAAAGAAAGGAACCCGGTGCAGAGACCACCCTCACCCGCAGCCGTCCTGGAGAGGGGCAGCCGGAAAGTCAGCGCACACACAAGGTCGGAAGGAGAAAAACTAACAAGTGGGGAAAGAACGGGGCAGGGGAAACCTCTGAGATTCTTCCGTTTCCATCCGGCTGAAAAACCGGACGAGGGGAAGGGGCTGGGCGCGGGTGCCGGCCCGAAAGGGCAAAGAAAGAATGTGGAGGCGGAAAAAACGGGCTTCAAAGGGAGAGGATCTTGGGCAAGACTTCCCTTTAACGCCTTCAGGTACTGTTGGGTCATACGGCCCTCCGGGGGAAAAAGAACAAACAAAGGGAAAGGGGGGAAAGGAGAGAGAGGCCGTATCCCCAGGGTTGAGAAGGAGACAAGACCTGGAAGGGAATGGAACCGGGAAGCACAAGATCGAAGCCTCACAAAATTTAGCGGCCAGCCCTTTTCTTTCCCTCAAAAAGAAAGAAGAGGAGGGGGGGCGGAAAAATGGCGAAAGCACGTACAAAAAAACCGGAACGGAGAGAAAAAAACGCCAAAGTTATTAACGCCGTCTTATCTCAAGGGGAAGGAGTTACGATCCGGCGGTGCTTGCGCAAGGGACCTGCGGAAAAAGAAAAGGAAATGGGAAGGGGTGGTCCACGCGAAAAAGTGACATGAGGTTTGCCTCCACGAACCTTTGCCTTCTTGTGGGTGTCCTCGGTCAACAAAATAGCCCGAAGGAAGGGGACTAACAGAAACGGTGGTCGCCAGGAAAAAAACGGACTTTGGAAAGGTCTGGGCCGCAACTATCTTAAACATCTCCTTCTCAAGTGCCCAGTATACTCCTAGCAGGGAACCTGAACTTGTGGTCGCCAAAAGGTAAAATGGCGAAACAGTTGAAACGTTCAACGCACCAAAGGGTTCACGCGCTCCGAATTCCAAGCAAGAGGAAGTGATGGAACGGATCACTTAAGGGAAAAAGTCAGAAAAGAAACTCTGGGAAGGTCACGCGGGGGCACGGGGGGGGACCGCAGACGACGCGGTAAAAAAATCCACGCTTCCATGGAAAAACTGAACGAATCAACTACCGTCGAGGGAAAGCAGGACCAGGGATAATACCAGTCAAACGAGCGGTTCGATGATCACGGTCGTGACCTCGCAAATAAAAAGGGGAGCGGTCTACGCAGACCTAAGGTCGAACAGGGTTGACGCTGATAAAAAACCTACAATAGAGGAAGCGGTAGAATGCTCTCAGCCGTACTAAAAGACCTGTGTAGTGAGTGGTACGAATTTCACGACCGGGCCCTCACCAAATATCGAAATTAAGACATCACGAGGGGGATGAAAAAGAAGTAAAAGGGGCCAGCAACCGGCATTCGCAGGTCAACGTTGAAGGGGAGGTGGTTCAAATCCGAGAATAGTGCGGAGTCTCAATTTGAAACGCGAGGAAAAAATCCGGTAACAGGCAAAAATGGGGGTGGGAAAGTAGAACACGAGATCCGCTGACTGGTCCTACCCATCATAAAATGGTGGGGAAATTTAAAGGTGCGGCCGAGGACGGAGTTGGAATTAGTAAAGAAAGAGCTGGGAAGAGGCTGGTGGCGGACCGAAAGGGATCAGGTGGCAAAGACCGAAGACGAAACTATCAAACGCGCGAAAAAAATTTCGAAGGACTAAAAAATAAAAGGGAAATGCAGGACCCAAAAACATGAAACGGAATCGCCAAAGTGCAGGACATGGTCATGGAGAAGAAGGGGGACGCCTCGTCATACCAATTAAGCTGGTGAAAACACAAGCAGTGGAGGCAAGAACTTGCGGCAAATGCCGACAGGGAAAAATAACTACAACGGGCTAGATACAAGAGGGTGAATGGGAAAGGGGGGACGGCCCTTCGCAGAATGGGTAATCAGAGAAACTCGCGTGACGAAAAAAATCCTGAACGTCCACGTCTTCTAAGGGAGTGGAGTGGAAAAGGATGGGAAAAGTAAGAGCGAGGACTGCCGTCCCAGAAAAAAAAGGTCCCAGAGCCGGGAGATATATTGGTTTCCGGTGCCCGGCGTTGCCCATGAAATTGGGGAGAAGGAGCCCGACAGAAAAAACGATTAGAGCGGAGAATGGGGAAACGGTGAAAGAAAAAGGAAAGGGAAACCAAAAGAGCAAAGAAAATAGAGTCGCATAACAGTGAGGAGAGGAACTAAACGGGAGATTTTCTCAAATGCGGACGAGGCAGTGGGAACAAAAAACAAAACAAAATGACACAGGGAGTCTAAGAAAGGGGCTCTAGTTAGGCAAAGGGGGAAGCGGTACTAAAACGGAGGGCCACACGGAGAAAAAAACGGGGTCTGAAGGGTCTCCGGGAACAGAGTCTTACACCGCGGCGAAATAAGTTAAAAACAGAAAATGTCCGTTGGGGACGCCAACGCTTAGGGAACAGCGAGAAATAAAAGGGCAAACAAACGGGCGTTCAGGGGGGGGGGGGGCCGTTGTTGTCCACGTTTTTCTAAAGCGGGCAAAGACCGATTAGAGAAAACTAACAAAGAAATAATGGAACCAGCCCCACTACACAACGGACCAAAGAGACCTCAGAGTTTGAGCGCGGAGGAGCGTACCTCTGGGCGTACGAAAGGAGGAGAAAAGAAAACAAGAACGTAACGTTTTGACCCGGAGGAAATTGAATCACGGCTACCAAGACACGCTCATCCGTAAAACAGGGAAGAAAAAACCAATCCTCGGCGCGTAGACATGG
>Ga0179591_1337698_pt1 | contig 12102 bp, 14 predicted proteins | sample CZOMad2_1_08_16f_FD_182891 | JGI IMG/M metagenome (GOLD analysis project Ga0179591, IMG submission 182891) | Vadose zone soil fungal communities from Angelo Coast Range Reserve, California, USA - CZOMad2_1_08_16fungal (PacBio error correction) | ecosystem: Environmental > Terrestrial > Soil >...
GGGGGGGGTACTCTGGGGGAAGGGAATTGTCAGGAGGAGAGGGGAGTAAATCGGGCGTCATAGAATGACCTGAGGAAATCGTGATTAGACGGAAATTTGCCAATCAAAAAACTTGGAGCCCTATGATCGGAGAAGAGTTCCATGGGTTCAACCACATGGACGGGCACAGGCTTAACTGGGCGAGTGGGGGGGAAAAAATCAGTCATTTAGGTTAAACGAAAGCGGCTTTAGAAAGGTCCAAAAGCCCGTCGGATGGCTGGGGGGGGTAGCCCTACAAAAACCGCTTAAAATGATCTTGCCCTCTTCTTAAAGGAGACCGAGGGAAGTGCTTCAGACGATCAGAGGGGGGAAAAAAAGGGAGGGTCCGGATAACATCGGAAATGTACTAATCGAGAAGGAAGGGTGGGGGGTGAGTGACAGATTACAGAATCACATCGGTCAATCAATTCGATAACATCGAAAATCAATCAAACATAAGAAGGCAACGGAAGAAAGCAAACATAAAACGAGACCACGGTGGTAGGAAAACACAGGAACGTTGGGGGGGGAAAAAGAGTGAGAGGGTAAAAAAGAATGGCATTGCCGGTAATTACCAGTAAGAATCAGAGTAGTAAATCAAGAGCGAAGAAAAAAAAATCCACATATATGGGAGTCGGAAATAGAAAGAAAGGTTGAAGAAGCGTTAAAAATGTTTATCTGAACGTAAGAGAGGATGTGGGGACTATGTAACAGGGGGAAGCGCCAAAAACTTTCGCTTGGTGGGCCTATATTACTACACCTTAGGAAAAAACAAGGCCAGGAAAGAAAACCACAACTGGTGGAGGGAACTGAGGCCTACGTTGAAGGCATTTGAAAGGTCGGCCCTATCTAAATGGGGGGGGAACAAGCGTTGCAGTTGGAAACATTCAATAGAAGGAAGAACATTAGAGAGGGGACGGTGAAAGTCGTTCACGCAAAAGGGTGGAAACAAAGAAAGTGGGATTAAACTAATTTACACGATTCAAATCAGAAACGGAAAAAAGTTAAAAAAAACGAGGAGGAGAGAACCTAACAGATACGGGAAAAATGTGTGGGGGGGGATCAGCAAGAGACAAAAGGATGTGGGTGCACTCTCTTGAAAGACGGAGAAAAAGGAAGCGAAACCAAGTATTTCGTTAAAAGAAATAGGTCTAAAAGCTAATTTGGTAACCGAACCCGCGCTTACCGCACGAAAAGTTAGGAAGTCAGCCTCTGAAAACTAGAAAGAGGCGCAGAAAATACCCCGAGATTGGGACCCAAGTTGGAAAAATGAGCGAGAAAGACATTCTTCTGCTTTCGAATTTAGGGTGTCAAGAGCTCTCAAAAAAGAAGGGTTAGGAGTAAGAAGGAGTTCCAGAGGGAGGAAAAAGAAACGGCGAGTATAGAGCCTGATCTAGAAGGCGAAAGTTGTATCAATGGGGTCCAACTCTCGTTTTAAGACGCATGAGTTGATAAAAGGGGGGTATGGAAGGGACGTGACTGAAAGAAGGAGTTGTTGGTGCTTGGAAGCATTCCGGTATCAAGAAAGTTAGCTTGGCAACTCATATTCTTTCACCATGAAACGAGGGGGTGGGAGATAAGTTCTCGCAAGGTGAAGAGCGAGAGGAAAAACAGCTCAAAAAAAAAGAAGGCCTAGTACGTACGACAAATGACGACCGTGATGTGTAGGCAGTTAGCCTCCGGGGTTGTTTCAGGACGGGTGGGGGAAAGAGGGGGGTTGGAATCCGAAAATGGAGGTGCAAACGCGAGGGGAACAGTCCCGTGTGCGGGGTAAACTCGACCCAAATGGTAGGCAGAGAGCTGCAAGGCTGAGGGCACCGCGTGATAGATAATAGGGCCGAAAGGTAAGAATAAGGCCTCACACCCTTTTGTGGCGAAGACATTGGGGGGGGGGGAAGATTTGTTGAGGTCCATGAAAAGGGGGAAAAGCGGAGACAAAGGGGGAGAAGACACACCATAAAGTAAAAAAAAAGGACAATTTTGGCAAGAGGAAATTTGGTATATCAGGGAATGTCTGCCTGGTGTCTAATAAGTCTGAGGGCGGGAGGGGAAAGGTGTAGGAGGTCAAGTGAAATTAGCACAGTCAAGGGGGGTTAAAAGATTTGGTCAATATTGAAAACTGGAGAAAACAGGAACCGGGTGTGTGGAAACGTAATCTCATGGGTTTTAGGGGGGGTTGGCTTGGGAGGGGACCGAGGGGAGGACGTGAAGGGAATTTTGAGAGGATCGACGGGCAGGGGGGGTATCAATATTACTTACGAGGAGGCAAAAACCAAAAGCACTTGTTCAAGGAAGGGGCATCTCGGACAGCAGTGAACAAAGGAGAAAGGAGGAACATACGTACCAAGAGGAGGACTAAGAAAGGGACTGAAGACGAGCGGGGGGCAGGGCAAAAGCAGCCAAAGCAGCATGGGGACTGTAAAAAAACTGAGTGCGTGAAAATACGGAGAACCCAAAAGAAAAAGACTATGGGGACATAAGGTTACCACGAAAGGGGAGAGAGGAAAGCCAGACAATTCGAGGAAGAAAGAGGGAGGTCGAAAAATGAGGTAGAGTCTGAATGACGGACGATTTAGACATGAGAAACAAACTAAATACCTTAATACCTCCGTATCAGCAAAAAAAAAGGGGGTAAGTAAGAGAGAGTGTGAGTTATCTGGGGGGGAAGGGGAGGGAGGCCTTGTCGTCGTCAGAAAAGGGAGGAAACAGGGGGGGGGTCAGAGAGCCGTCTAAATCATGAGGAGAGGGGGAATTTCTCCTACAGAAGTCTCCACGTTTGTTGTGTCCAGGAAAGAGGAGCAAGAGAAGGTAGAAAAAAATCGGTCATTAGGTTTCCAGAAAGGAGGAAGGGGTTCTGGGTGGGTGTAACGGAACGTTGCTTTGGAAAGAGGAAAGTGGCTGTGGCAAAAGAGGACGAGCGGCAGGTCTTGGGACTAAACTCCAAAGACCTTCTTCCTGGAAAGAGTTACCTCTAAGTAAAGCAGAAGCTTCAAGCATGGTACGGGGGGAGAAAAGTCAGACTCTTTCGAAGAGGGGAAAAACCAACTTCAATGCACATGAGGCCATGACACCTGCTAAGTCTACTGAAGTGGGGTTGAGCGAGAATCTCCAACAGAGGCCAAGCAAGTTCGAACAAGACAAAAGGGCAGGCACGTGCAAGTCACTAAGAGTAAACCCTTGCACATCGAAACCATAAAGGGGACAAAACCAAGGGGCCCGGTTGGGGTGAGTTCAAAAAAAAAAAAGATAGAGACGATGTGCAAAATCTGAAGGTCCGGTCACTGTTAAAAGGGACCTCCTACCCAAAGGGAAAGGCCTAATCACATGAATCAACTCAACAAAAAGCCGGATGTAGGATCAAGATTACTAAGAGAAATAAGCAGTTGTATTGCGGGGAACAAAAATTGGGAATGCTGCGAGGGGCCAGACTAGAGGGGTTTCAAATTTTTTGGAGAGAACCTGGACTATTGTGGTGGATGCAAATGGAAGAACCATGCGTGAGAAAAAATTCAAGGCTAACAAAAATGGTTCGACCTTACAGTCCTACATGGTGGGGAGAGATGGAGGGGGGGGAAATAGTAAATTATAGATACCGGGTCAATTGAAGCAAATGCAAGAATTAGCGGTCCTTGGAGGATACCCACTCACTTCTAAACAAGAAAGGGGCCACGCGCATTGGATGGACTGGGGCGAGGGAAACATGAGAAGATAAATCAAGCTCTGCTCTTACAGAAAACCTAGTGAGGGGGAAAATATCACAGGTAATCTGGGTCGAAAGGGGGGATATGAAGGCAGCGTTAACGCTCGTGGGTCTATCATTAAGGTTCAAGGGAGACTCGGACGTGAAAGCTAAAAAACTAGTGTTTAAAGGGGAGGCGCTGGTTTCCGTGGACTACGTGGGGGTGCGAAAGTAACCGAAGCGCTCTTAACACTACAACACAAATGCATGTACATACCCTAGGAAAGTACCTCATCACATATTCGAAAAAGCTTAACCAAGAGGTTTGATACAAGGTATACCAGATGAACTTGAAGAGACCGCGGCGCTACTAGCATCTGAAGGTTGTGGCCTCAGAGGCAAAGAGCTGAGAAAAACCCACACCGAGGGTAGGGGGAGAAAAAAAGAAAGATAATCGACGGGGGATCACGGGGAGGCAAAACTACCGAAATTAAAATGTCCGAATTTTAGTCTACTCATGATTTCGAAAAATGGGTGGCAAACTGAGCGATTAGAGGAAGGGGGAGGGAGTTTCAGGGCGCGGAGGGGAAAGAGATACTTGATTTTGTGGGGGAGGGAGAGCGGAAAGGAGTTAGTACAAAAATTAGCGGGCACCTACTGGTCTTTATGACGAGTTGTGGATAGATCATGCAAATGTCTTTTGTAAAGCATAAAAGAACCTTGATAGCTCACGCTGAAAGACTGACTGACCAATAATCACCTACATATCGTTTCTAGCCGCAGCTTTTTATGTAATCCGGGTGCGAAATGGGATTGAAATCGTCACTGTCAAAAGTGAGCCGCGCTGTGTGGTCGCACGACGAGGCGTCAAGGAAGGCGATCCAAGGTTGCAGGAAAATTGCAGGTCGGAAAAGGCACAAGGGACAGGGTAGCACGAAGTTCCCGACAACGGGAAAGGGGCTCAAAAAGGGTGTGGCAAAAAAAAGGGGGGAGGGGGGGGAGCTGGTGTTTTCGTACTAGAAATGAAGAACAAGTCAAGCGTCTGAGTACCAAGGGGGGAAGGAGAAGACCTCATATACGGGGACGAGGACAGCTTAAGTTTCAAAAAGGACTAATTCACATTGGGGTCGTGGGATAGTGTACCGGGTCTTAATAGAGGAGGGTACGGGGTTTAGAGTAGTAGATCCTTCTTACTTAGTGTCCAGGGTATTAGTGGGAAATTGTTCACAGTTCCAAGGGCCAAGGAAAAAGATCTGTATATTACCCCGAGGTCCCGCTAAAAGTTTGCCGCAAGTTCCAATTTCCAGTTTGTTTGATAGCCTGTAGACTGGCTCCCTGATTGGTAGATTTTGGAAATGGGAGTTTAATCTGGTGACCATCGTGGGCTGGAAGTGAACGCAATGGGTGAGATGTTACGACGGGGGGTAGGGGGCGACGCTTGGGTATCTGAAGTTACTGAATCAAAACACCCAACATGAACGAGTAGAAGACGCGGTTGCATGGGACGAGGCAACTCTTCAAGGGATGACTAGGGAAGGATAAAGCGGTCTAATATGATGAACATCAGGCTCTTAGGATACTCCAGTGTGGCATAAATAAGTGCCGGTTAAGACCAGAGCATTTGGTAACGCGTCAACAGCCGAAACAAAAAGCTTATGAAGGGGAGGTATGGGCTGAAGCTCCCCTGTCTTTCTTTAGAAAGAGATGGGAGCGGACTTGCCCCCCCCCCGCCCATACGACGGCCCGAGTTGACAATTAGGGAAGAATCAACCGCGGGGGGGGTTGAAAACGAGATGGATACGGCCCACTTTCGACAGGTTGAGAATTTACTGGACAGGAGAACGAGAATGTTGAGTTATAACAGGGAATGATGATGACTGTGAAACTAAAACTTGGAAGTAAGAATAAGTAAAAAAAGGACCGTCCAGATTAAACCAGATCGATCAGAAAAAAACAAAAACGAGGTGGAAATATAATTGAGGGTACTCTGACTTGGCTTGCGGCCTTGAGAAGGGATATATCCTCGTAAAAGAAGAAGGGAATACCCGGGAAAAAGATGTTAGTGAGCCGTCGGCCTTGGACTAAAGGTCTCCACTGGACGAAAGATGAAGCGGGACACAGAAATCGGGGTCACAGATGTCGAAAACGGGAGGGCCAGCGAGGAATGGTTGGGGGTTGTTGAGAGGAAAGTCGTCTTGGACATGTGACCCTAAGCCATTGCTGTAAAGCCGGAGTTCATTCCAGATATGGGTGATGTGAAACTTTTTTCCGTCCGCCAACCCCCGCTTAATTGCCGAACCCTTGAGGAACTACTCTGAAAGTATCGGGAAAGAAAAGACGTGTAGCATGCGTCAGAAAAAAAAAAGAGTCAAAGATGCATCGGGGCCAGGACCAAAGGCGAACTCATGGTGGGGTGTTATTCAGTAAATAATCAACAAATCGTCCAATGAGACAGAGGAAAAAATAGAGACCCTTCATTCAAGAAGAGGCCATAGAGAAACACAACAGATAACAAAAAAAAAGTTGGAACCCCCAATGGGACACGGTTGAGCAAATAGAGGGGGGAAAAGGATGTTCCAAAATATGCCTTTGAGGAAACAGGTACCTCCGAAGAGGCAAGAAAGGACCTCATAAAGGGAAGAGAGACTAGACCACAATGTAGACGATATAAAGGGGGATCCCAAACAGCGGGGGGGTACAAAATGGGGGGAAAAAAAGAGTCCGCGTATAACTAAAAAAAAAACAAGTGGGGAGCGGCGCTAGAAACTTGGGGGCATCTAAACTCTCTAAGAAAAACCTTCGAAAACAAGTGAGCACCCAAAACTTTTTGATTCTAAAATGCCTACTGACCTTTCGTAAAAAGAGAGAGAAAGGGGAAGACTCAAAAGCGGTGCGAGAAAAGGAAAATGCCAGCGGGGAGAGAAAATGAGCGAAATTGAGAATCGTACTGGGCGACACGAAGTTTTAGAAAGGAGAGTGAAAACTTACACGATTTCATGTAGTCAGTCAATCTGAAAGGAGGAAAGAAAAACCGAAGGAGAAGGGGAGGGTACCCAGCGGGCAGCAATTAGGGTAAGTAGGAAGCAGATAAGAAGCACCTGGGATCTCATCAGTTCAATAGCAACAGGGCGAGTAACACCATAGGGTATTAATCGGTCGGGAAAAGGAGAAGTTTGGATCAAAGAAAAAAGGCTATTAAAGCACACCCAGAAAAGATGACGCGCGGAACAAAAGACCAATCTCAACCATAGGCGCAGAGGAAAACGAGAGGGTGGAAACATGGGGAGGAAAGAGGGGAGGGAAAAGAAAGAAGGGGGGGTCTCGACTTTCGCCGTTTTGTGGCCGACAAACGATCACCGGCTCTCAAAAAAGAGTTAGGGAGTAAAAGGAAAAAAGAGTCGGGGGGAGGGCGTCGGTGAAAAAAGCAGAAGGACGCCGCCTGATGGCTAAAAAATTTCTGCCTGGGTTCCACCGAGGGGTAACAAATTAGGGGGGTAGAGGGGGGGTTAGGGTCAGGATCTGCCGAGTACAAAAAGGGAAAAAGGGTGTTGAAAAGAAGAGCGGGTCATGGAGGGAGAAACAGGAAGGTGGGGGACCGACTCAGAGGACTGGGAAAGACTAGTGTTTGGAGATCAGGAATGTGGTAGGGAAATAGAGGAAAAACAGCGGGCTCCGAGCAAATGCTCAAGTAAGTCTCAAGGGAACGACCGATTTTTTGCGGATTGAAGCCGGAATCGTAATCCTGGGGCGAGGTTAGGGGGGCGGCCACTAAAAATTGGGGGGAAGAAGAAACTCACGCGGGAACGGAGAGAACGGACGAGAGGAAAGGACCCGCGAGGTTCCTAATTCAAACTTGCATGTCGGACCACCGCAGGAACATTTAGACATCCCTAACTTCACAATCAAGGGAAGCCTCCACCCGTTTGGGAGCAGGTGTTGGGGGGGGGAGAGGGAGGGGGGTGGCAGTCCATAGAGTCGAAGAAAGAGAAAAAAGGGGGGAGATCCATTGGGGTTTGAGTAGCCGCAATGAACAATCTCTTTATCGGACGCCAAATTGTAAGGAAGTCAACGGGTATTGGACTGAAAGATATCGCCTGGGGATAGGGGAATGCGTATTCTGTTAGGGGAGGTGAGGATGCGAAAGTGAATGAAGCAACTTCAGTTTTTACCATCTGGGGAACTATCTTTTGCAAAGAGAGACAAAATTGAGCCTTGGTTTGTGGGGGAATAGAAGGGGTTTGGGATGGTGGTCTAGGGCAGGGTTCTCCTGGGAAGGTGAAGTGGAGTGGGTTGAGAGGGAGAAAGGCTGGGCTGACAGGACTGGCTGAGGGTGACTCTGGGGAAAAAAAAACGAATAGATCGAGAGCGGGTTTCTGAAAAGTGGCATGAGACTCATTGGTTAGTCACAAATTATGAAGCGCATACTAAGGACAAAGGGACGAGAGGAGAAGCAGGGGAAGATAGGAGAAAGAGGGGACTTTGATGCTAAAAAAGAAGGGGGGGAGAGGATTACTGGTAAGAGCCCTGCATTTCTTGTAAAGCAAAAGAATTTTAACCCAAATCGACAAAGACGTGGGGGAGGGGGAAAGCAAAGTGGCGTTTCAAAAAGACTCGGGCTCGATTAATCGGGCGGCATGCGAGGCGACAGAGAACGCTAGATGAAGTGGAAAAGGGGAACTGTTGAAACCGGGTTTACAGACCGATATACTACTCACGACTAAGCATAAAAAAGGAAAACTTTCCAGGCCAATAGAGTCTCAAAAAAAAAAAAGGGAAAAGGAGGGAAAGCAGGTTGGATAAAGATGGGGGAAGGTTCTGGTCTTCGGCTTGGAGAGCAGTCAATCTCATGAGGGTAAAGTCATAAGCATACCGGAGAAAGACGTGTTTAGAGCTCCCGGGTCTTCCTAAAGGGGGTGTTCGCCAATGGGGAGAACCGATGACAACAAGGAGGTGGGGCAAAACCAACACAAAAGCCGGGGAGGGGGGAAATAATTCAGAACTCGAGGGGGAGCCCGAGAAGTTGCTTGGGACACTAGAAAGGGATTGAAGTCCAGGACTCGAGAGGGCGTTGAAAATGCTCCAAAACCCGTATAACTGTAAGAGGCAGCTTCTTACGCCAAATAGGAAGGGGGGTAAGTTACAAAAAAAGACTGGAATAGGGACAAAACCACCTGGGAGTAAAAGGCAGAGTCACATGAAGTCGGTCCGTGGGTTTGGGAGTACCAGATGTAAGAAAGAAAAGAGCGTGACAAAGTAAAGTCGAAGAAAAGCGAAAAGGAAATAAGGAGGAAACTAGCAAGAATTGCAAAGAACGTGTAGACGCAATGTGAAGACACACAGGGAACTTTGGTTAGAAAAGAGAAGTTGACAATAGGGGGGGGGTCAAAGGTACTGGGGTAATTGAAAACCGGAGTAATCCATGAAGAATCAAGGAGGCATACTACATACGGCTAGGGTAATCATTAAAAGAGAATAAGGTAATTTACAAAAAGGGGAACTGAAGAGGTAAAAGATAGGACTACGACCAAGGGGGGATATAACAGGGCGAATTGTGGTGCTTGACTCTAGTAACACCTTCGAGAAAAACATACAAGATGCGACGTATTGGTGATGACTTAAAAATGTCTGACCGTGATGGGCAGATGGGAGGGAAGTATGCAAAATCTGGTAAAAAAAAAAAAAAATACACGAGGGGCAAGGGGAAAATGGCGAACATGATCATGAGCGAGGTCAGGGGGCAAGACGTCAAGGGAAGTTGTAACAGGAAGGGACTGAGTAAACACGAAAGGGAGGATCAAAGATCTGAAAAAAAGGAGTCAAGAAAAGGGATATCAATCCGGAAATCGAAGGGGAAGTAGTTTAATTAAGGAAGACCGCGAGAAGAATGGACGACTTGAACTCTGAAGGTAGACATTGCCGAAACGAAAAAAAAGAATTATGTAAAGCAAGAACGTGGTCCAGCAGGGTATACCATGAAACTAGCTTCCCGGCAGCCAAAATCAAAGGAGGGGGGGACGCGAGGCAGAACTCATGGAACACAGACACATACGCATCGAAAAAAAAGAGGGTTTGCAAGTGTAACAATGACGCTGAGCCTCTAATGAGAAGGAGGGGGGGGCCTCGACGAGCAGAGGGGCGGAATCTCTAGATAAACAAGAGAACTGGAGTCTTAAAATAGAGGTTCACTTGCTCTTTGAGAAAAACCATACCGTCTAAGAGAATGGGAGCGTCATAAGAGAGAAGAGGGGGGGGTACATTTGTCCACCGAAAGTTTTGAAAGAAAAATAGAATGATTGGGATTAAAAGGCGAGGGGACTTGAGCGGAAAGAAAGGAAAGAGGTTTTGTCTAGATGTAGGATACAACGTAGAAGTTGTCACCCCTATACGTTAGAGAAGGGGAGAGTGGGGATATTGGAGAAGCTGCACCCAACATCGAGAAGAGGAGAGGTCATTGAGCTGAAAGACCGTGACGGGGCCGTGTACGGCCGTCTCCATACTCGGGAGGGAGTCTGGGTCCTATCTGGGGTGAAAGGATCTCACGAAGTCACTCTCAGGAAAAATAGTGTAGAACGGGGAAGATTTCTGGGCAGCTAGAGGGAGAAGAGAGTTCATTTAGGAAATGGCAAGCTGGGAAAGAGAAAGGGAGAGGGGACGAAAGGTACACAATAGGGGGGGGGGGGGGGGGGGGGGGGTAGGCAAGTAATTCCTCCAGCTAATGGTCAAGTGAAAACTAGGTGTTTAGAAATAAGAAAACATTGAGAAAAAAGAGGAGGCCAAATGAACGAGCACCTCAGAGCGGGAAGAGGAAGCGCCGGTGTAACGCAACAACATGTGGATGCCGCTGAAAAAGGTAGTTGGGCTAGTGGAGAAGGAAGACCGTCTAGTAGGGAGAAAAGCAATGGGGGAGGGGAGGGCCAAAGGTTGCACAGCCAGGCAGTATGTTTAACAAGACGGGCACTCTCTTGTTGCAAGAAAAGAAAAAATGGGTGTGGGGGACACAGGAGGCGCAATTTGGGGGGTGTTTCTTGGAAAAAAAGCAAAAAACTGGACCTCATTCTTACCACGGACGAAGTTGTTCTATGGGTCAGAATTTCTGAAGAGGGGGGGAGGATGAGTGCCGATGAAGGAAACCAATAGGAAAAAAAGAGAGGGTTCATGAGGAGTAGGGTCATCTCGAAAGGTGCGTGACTAAGAATAACTCTGCATGACGAAAAAAGAAGGAAAAACACCGGAAGCTCGAAGAATCGAATTAAAAGTTAAAGAAGAGGGGGATTTGGGGCAGTCGATCGCGTCTTCATAGGAGAAGCCCAATTTCGGAAAAGCAGACGGAGTTTTGGAAGTAAAAAAAAACGACCAGGAAAGGGGGGTTGGAAAAAAGACAGTGGTTGGGAAAAACAAAGATATGGTAAAAAAGGGGATACATGGCAAGATGAACGACAATGACGGCAAATTATAGTACTGGACGGATGGATGACGGGAGCGAGGAAGAAAGATGAGAATAAAGAAGTAAGAGAAAAGGGTGAACCGTCAAGGTACAACGAGACTCCTAAAGACCCCAGGAGGATTACATTTTTGGGGGAAGAGGGACGTTTCGGCGCACGGGGAGGAGAGTCATATGGTCCACGAAACAATTCATCTCTTAGCCCTAAATCTTGTACTTGAGCGTCGAACGGGGAAGGATCATAGAGGAGCAAGTCAAACCAAAGGACAGGGAGAAAAATCGTGGGGAAGGGAAAATTTCCGGTAGTACACGCAAAGCTGTTCGAGGGGGGGGGGGGGGTTACATGCAATGTCTGGAGGGAAAAAGCGGGCTGTGGCAAGAGGATGAAGGCTAGAGGAGGGGCCTGGGCTCCAGAGAAGACTTCCACTGAGGGCATGCTCAGAAACTTCCGCGGAAGTGTAGGAAGTCAGAAAAGGGCTTGGGCGGACATAAAACCAGAGGACCCGATGCACATCGTCCAGGGAAACAGGAGGAGGGAGAAAGTCATTGGGAGAATAAAACACAGCGGACATCAAAAGCAAGTCTAACATATTACCAAGGAAGGAAGGGGAAGGAATAACATGAGGCAAAAACGAAGAATGGGAATAAGAAAAGGGGGAAAACACAGGGAAGGGTGGGGGGGGGAAAGAGGGTGGAAAGGGGGAAATAGCCTGGCTATTAAAAGGGGAAATCATCCAGCAATAAAAAATCCATAAAAAGAAAGGAATAAGCTAAGAGTCAACCAAGCTGAGATTACTCGTCCTTAAAGAAGTGAGTCAGGTTGACGTGGGGGTAATCAGGAAAAAATCATCCAGAGAGGAGGGGGTTTTTCTAAAACCAATGTGGATGAGACTCTGGGTACTGTTTTTCTACTCTATACTCTAAAGGAGGGACAAAAAAGGGAGAATTCGACCACCGGTGGGGC
>Ga0179591_1160586_pt1 | contig 12101 bp, 10 predicted proteins | sample CZOMad2_1_08_16f_FD_182891 | JGI IMG/M metagenome (GOLD analysis project Ga0179591, IMG submission 182891) | Vadose zone soil fungal communities from Angelo Coast Range Reserve, California, USA - CZOMad2_1_08_16fungal (PacBio error correction) | ecosystem: Environmental > Terrestrial > Soil >...
ATTCGCCTGACAGGATACCGAAACCGGCCGCCAAGGAGAACTTTAACAAGACCATGAAGCTGTAAGGGGACGTAGTGGCCGCGCTGCTGAGAGGCTCTCAACCGGCTGACTCCGACGGTGGGGAATACACGGGGGTTGAGGGACGTTCGAAGACGATCAGCGCTGGAAAAAGAACCTCTATTCTTGTCACGCACAGCGGGACATTGCGGGGAAGACTACTCCAAGACTTCGAAAAGATGCGGAAGGCATCTCAGGCTGGGAAAGAAAATCAAAGCTTCGCAAGAGATATATTGACGAGCTATGGCTCGAAATAAGAGGCAGACGCGGCGCCGCGGTGGCGAGGGGAGAGCAGATATGAACGGCGGGCATGAATCAAGAAGGTCGAAAAGACCCGTACAAAAACTCTTATGAATCACAGACCGGCGGCTAGATGCACCTGGGAAAGGTAATCCCCCTGTAATTCAACAAAGGGCGGGATCCGGAAGATCTGAAAACAGGAACCTCAGAAAAGGCCGAGGGAATGACAAAAGGATCGTCTTTAAAGCGTATGATTCAGTTCGAAGGAGCTGTTACAGGAAGGGCAGGCGTAGTAAGAAATCCAAATCGGGAACCGCGGAGGAAAGGAGGCATTCAGTAGTAGTTGACCGCGACTTGCATGCTAAAGGGGAGGCACGCGCAAACATAAAAGGGTAAGGGTCCTGCGAGGCCAGAGGCAACGTGGGCTGCCGTATTAGTCTGACAAGAGGAAGAAAAGTTCTGCATCTCCGTGTCCGACATGGATTTGCACACCGCGTTAAGAACAAAATAGAACGCTAGTCCACCCGCATACAGAAGGATCTAGAACTGAAGGGTCTAAATTGGGAGAAAATACAAAGACCGAAATGGGCCGGATCCCCTCTGGCCATGCGCCGTAGGGAGAAAGCTCGGTAAAGGACCACCCGAGCAGGGAAGGAAGTCCTTCTACTAACTCATCAGAAACGATGGCGGACGCCATGGAAAGGACTGAAGACGGAAAGCGGCCAGCTTTCTCGGTTGGAGGGTCAAAGGATTCCACGTCGTTGAGAACTGTCTAATGGAAACGATGTGGCTAGAACGTCAATGAGTCTTAGACGACGAAAACAAAAAATGCGGGGCGAGTCACCCGAAAAAACTTTAGTAAACCGCATTCCCCGGGCAACGGAGGAAAAGAAGGCATGTCAGGGAGAAGAAGCAGGCAGCGTAGGTGTTCGAAATGACAACCTGCCTCGGCAATAACCGAGGAAAAAAGGATTCGGGTCTTCACTCTGGGTAAGGGGGTGGGGGGGGAATACTTGGACCGGATTCGGGAAAAAGGGAGCTAAAGGGCTCGGTGAACGAATGGAGAGTGTGGGAGAAGGGGGAACATGCCCCAGCTAGGGAGGAAAATTTGGAATGACCTAAAAACGCGGAAAGACTCTGTCTGCGGCACTCGGTGAGGAAAAATAAAACCGGACTAAGAAAGTCAGTATACCCTCCCTTAAAAGGGGGCAAGCAACAAGATGAACAGAGGGAACAGTTGAAAGAACCGAGAAAGGAAGTCGAACAGAAAACTTGAAAGATTGTGGGGGAGAGTGCTACCCGTGAATTAGGGAAGGAGCTTTCTGACACATGTGTCAAAACAAGGAGATAGCCTCTGAAAAAAAAAGATTCAAAAGTCCTCGCTTCCCAGGGGAAGAGGGAGAGTATCGAGTTGAGGTAAAGGAGGGCTGAGAGATAGGAAACTAATAGAGAGTGTCGGTTAACGGAAATTCCTCGGGAAATGTCAAGGCGAAGACTTGCCAGAACGCGGCTAAAGAAGCCATCAGTGAGATCGAACGAACCTATGCCTCGCTTTCTCAAGTATATCGTCTTATAGTGTCCTCCCTAGCCCATAAAGGGCACTCAAAACAGACAGGAGGAGGTGCAAAAAGAAGGCAGGGAACCATGCCGTTTCTTTTCTAGAACTTTATTCAGATGGGATCCATTACGGGGCGAAAAAGACTCGGGAGGAAAAAAAAACCAACCGAAGGGAGTCATTGCTCTAAAAAGGTCTGCGAAAACAGGGGGGGGGGAGCGGTCCTGCAGCACTGACCAGAATAGATAAAGAGGGGGGAAATTCTTTCGGCGCCCGTCAAGGGGGACTACCCTCTTCCGCTCCGTCACAAAGGGGGGGTACTCCGAGTGGACAGAGGAGGCACTAATAGTTAGAGATCTAACGGGCAGTAATAAGAAAAAAGAGGCTTCAGACTTAGAATGGGTCAGAAAAAGAACTGCACACGAATGCAGGGAAAACCGGGTCCAAAAAGATGAGGGGCCTTTCACTGCATAACTCGAGGGGGAAGTTGTCACTGGTGTTGCCCAGAAAAAACAAAAAGTGGATTCTACGTGCGACCGGGGATAAAGGAGAAAACAAGCAGCGCGTCATAAGGGGAGAGAAAAAGGTATACGTGGAGCGGAAACGACCTGCAACAAGTAAAAAGGGGGAACCGAAAGGGGGAAACTTACCAGACCCGGCCCGAGCAGTCGAGGGGGGACCTTCTTTCCTTTGACCGAAAAAACCAAAAAGAGACAAAAGGCGCCCGCGCGGCAGTCGAACCTAAAGAACAGCAAGACGGGCAAGAAAAGGGCGCCTGTAAGAAGCACTATCAAGGGAGGGGTCTGATGGCCCGGCCTTTGGAAATAGAGATGGGGAAGCGAGCGCTGACCGTATCGGTTTGAGGAAGGAACGGGGAAACGAAGGGGTCCAAAAGAAAAGCAAAACGGTCAAATCAATCGAAAAGGGGGACTGGGAAAGAAAAAATGAGCTTGAGCGCTTATCCAGGAAGGGGTGCGGTTAACTTATATCCAGACTTCAGCCGATGAAAACGGAAAATGGGGGAGAAAAGAAGAAGATGGGCGAGACTGAAAGGATTACGAAACCACGAAGAAAAAGGCGCGACACGCTAAACTTCAACGGAGAAAGGAAAAGGAAAGGAATATGACCACGGGCACCGTCTTTTTTGGAGAGGGGCGCACTTTTTCTCTGCCGACAAAAAAAGAAGAGACCAGCGCCTAACACAAGAAAACATGAACAGGCCGGAAAAAAAGAAAAGAAAAAGGGTCAGGTGGGGAAGCACTGTTCATCAGAAAAGGAAACCCTTATTGCAAGACGTCATATAAAGAGTACCCCGCGGTCGTTTTTAAAAGGCAGGTCCGGTCCCAAAAGAGAACTTTTATAACAAGAACGAGGTAATTGCTGGTAAAGTCAACGGGGGATCTAAAAAAAAAAGGTACTTCGTCACAGGCGCTGTAGAGAAGAGATCAAAAAGCCGACCGCCCTCGAAGGAAGACCTGTTTGTGGGAAGAAAGACAAGGGATAAACGAACAGAAAAGGGAGAGGTGCCACCACCATTGCCCCTTAAACTGGGAGTATATTACAACTGTCAGTCGAGGTCAGACAAACCTGGAGGAGTCAAAAAGTTGGACCTTTCTTAAAAGACATCGGCGGAAAAGGGAAACTTTCAAACGAAGTCCCCCTAACTAGGTGAAAAAACCGGGGGGAACGCGTATGTACAAAGAACAGTCTGCCGGATACCCTCAGGAGTTAAAGAGTTGGTTAAGAAGAGGAGAAGGAAAAGCGGAGAAAGGCAACGCCGACCCCGACGAAAACAGGCCTTGCCTGTCCCAGGACACAGCAGGAGGGGAAACCAAAAAAATCGGAACCGCACTAGGATGTGTTAAAAAGAAAAGGCTGGTCGGGCACCTTTCTTTCCGAAGTAGGGGGGTCTACAGTTGGCGATTTGAGGAGGTTCTAAGATTGGTGAGGGACCTTAATTGAAGAACAAAGGGAGTAGTGAGTCTGGGCATAAAGGAAAGAAAATCTCGATAAGGCGCGCCAGCCGAATCAGGGAAAGATAGACGCCAGGGGAGAGCTGAAGAAGTCTGGAAAGAAATACTACCACTCGACGCAGGGCATCCTCCGGGGCAAAAAAGGGGATCACCGAGACGTAAGATAGGGCAAGAGCGGTCCAACCCGAGAAGAGAGACGCGACTACTTCAGGAAGGATAAAAGGGAAATAAAACGGATGAAAGAACAACACGGGGGAGAAAGAAACGCCGAAATCCGTGTACGACAGGGCCGGGGACTTAAGTCAAACGTTTCGAAGAATTCAACAAAATCCTTCAATCTGATGTTCAAAAAAAACGAGGGGCCGGGAAAAGGGCCAGAGGTTCACTAAGGAGCTTGGAAAAGGTCGGAAAAATACAGATAATGACTTCGCTGGAAAGGAATCCAGTTCTTCCCAACTGGAAAATCACCCCTGCGAGAATATTTTAAAGAAATAAATCGAGGTTTCATCGCAAAGGAATGGCCGCCGATCTCAGAAGCGCGGAGGATAGCCGGGTTAAAAAGTCGAAAGGGAGTCCCGACTCCCGGCACAAAGTCTTTAAAAACAAAAAAAAAGGACGACCCTAACGAGGTAAAGCCACGCTTATTAAGACGAGGAGTGTACGGTTCACAGAAGAAACCCCTATACTTACCGTAGAGCGCCTAATCCCATGAAAGGAATGACAAAAAGGAAGGGAATAAAAGGGCCGAGCTATCTGGTGATTTGAGACTGAAAATGAAAAAGAATACTTGCTAGCCGTCGCATTACCAAAGCAAGAAAAGCGGGGAAAAAGGAAACGTCCTGGACGTAGGGGCTGACACAGACCCACGAGAACCGGAAGTCTGTTCAACGATCGAGGCCGAAGAGTCGGATAGAAAGAAGACCACGGACGGCTACAGGGAATAGGGATTTTAAACGGGACACCTGGGTGTGGGTCTTTCTTCCGGGCAGAAGGTTCTTTGGACGCTTGATAAACGCATGAAAGAGAGCGAAACCGTTGAAGGATAGACTCTAAAAATGTGCGAACCAGGAGTTCATGAAGGGGGGAGTAAGGTATAGAGGGGACAACTACAAAAGGTCGCCTAAAGGCTCGTGAGCGCAGCGGAGGCTGGGGAATCTTCCTAAAAGCCGTGGACTTCTCTGGAAGACAACCAAACGTCCCTGGGCATCTTCATCAAAAAAGCCTTAGACGGAAAACGTGCGGGTGTCAGGGCTCGGGTGCGAGCGGGGTGGCATGGCAAGGGGGGGGGGGGGGGGGGGGGGGGGTGGGGGGGGGGGGGGGTGGGGGGGGGGGGGGGGGGGGGGGGGGGGAGGAGAAAAAGAGAGGAGAACCCTCACTCCATCCTGAGAGACTCTCTCCCACCCTAAAAAACTGATGCCGATCGTTTTTTTCCAGGATCGAGGACAGTGTCCAAGTTACATCTCGAACGAAAGGGAAACTTTATTACATGGGGAGGAGGGAATCAATTTTAATCCTATGACGTAAATTTTCAAAACAACTGTAAGGAGTACAAAGAAAGCAAGTGGACATGAGGCCGAAACCGGTATCACTGGGAAGGAGAAATATCCAAACCCCTGGACCATAGAAGGACGAGAAAGATGAAACAGTACTCAGGAAAATAAGGAAATCTCTACATCGGTAAAATGGAGGGGACCCTTTAATCTACAAGGAAAAGGCCTAACTGGTGGACATATAGGCTAAAGCCTTGTCCAAGAAAAAGATCGCCCACTCACTGGGCATTAAGAGAGTATCGCGGATAACGTTACCCCCCAAAAACTAAAAAAACACAACAAATCTGAGTCTCCGGATTAAAAGAACGCGGACCAAAAACAGAGTGCAAAACCCGGGCCGCAATTCCGGTATGGGTCATAGAGATAAGCGTCCCGGCTCATACGAGGCAGTGATTCTATGCTAAGGAACGAAAACAACAGGGGGGGAGAAAAAAAGGTATATTTCGCCTGTCTAATCAAAGAAGACCTACGTTCTGAGCCGGGAAAGAGAGCAAAGTATGGGTAATAGAAAATGAAAAAAGGAGTCAAGGACTGTGTCGGGGAAGGAGTGGGTTGGCAGGAGAAGCTTCTCTCCCTTACGAAAAAGAGAAGTGACCTGTTTTGGGGACGAGCTGGGGGGAGGGATTGTAACAGAAATCTCGGACTTGTCGCAGTCTTAAAAGAACGAGGGGAAACGACTACGCCAAGCATAGTAACAAAAGGGCTTCCTGGAAATAAGCAATAGGCAACCATCACAAAAACGATGAGCCGACAGTCTGTTCTGGGGAATCTATTAAACTCTGAGCAAAAGAACTCGCTTCCTCCGATTGAGAGAGGGAAAAACCTAAGAGATGACCGTTGAGGGAAAGAAAAGGAAAAGCTTACGCCTCGGAGACCTACTTCAGGAACGCGGGTAGAACATCCATATCCCGGAGGCAGCGAGGGAAAGGGACTACGCCCACATGTAAGAAAGGAAAGGCGAGATAATGTACTTTGGGGGCGGATGGAAAGGGGCCTGGAAGATCCGAAAGAACTTTGCCACCCGGAAAGCCCATGATAGCCAAGAGATTCACGGTTAAGGTAAGGGAGGACTGGTACTGCCGGGATCCTTTCCAGACGTCAGAAACAAAGTATCCTAAGGGGCCATAATGACTTTAAATATACATTGTGACGAGCCCACGCCTTCCTTTGAGGGTCTCTTATCCCACAACCCGGCGTGGAAAAGCAAAGGAACTTCGAGAGAGCTCACAGACTTTTCCTGTAAGAGCAAAGTTTCGCGGAAGGGGAGGGGACACCTGATGACGAAAGAAAAGACTAGAATCCCTGCAACCTGGACTTAAACTCAGAGCAAAGGAGAGGAAATGTGCTGCAAGGGTAACCCAGCCACCGAAAGGATCCCGAAAAAAGAAAAAGGCAAATAACGTCAAAATGATGTTATACAAAGGAAAAAACACAGATCACTTCGAAAGGGAAGTTTTCCGGAGAAGGCCGACCAAGAGGGACAGAAATGTAAAAAAAAATTCAGAAGAGGGGAAACAGGGAACGTCGTGGAGATGGTTTGTGTCAGTCACACTACGTCCAGTACTTGCTCAAAGTCGAAGCAGCAGTTGCCAGGGTCAAAAATGACGGCGACGAAAACGCGAACAGGGTGGGAAGGCCGAAAACACGCAACAGAGGTTGGAACTCGTCATTCCCCCAGAAAAAAAAAGGGCCTGGGAGTACGAAGAAGGACCGGGTCCGACGTCTTGGGAGGGGAAAACAGGTAGACAGCGCCGCTCGGAAAGACCTTTCTGCTCAAAGTTCGTCAAACAAACAGGTGGTGGAAGACGGTGCAAAGAAAGACGACAGGGGGGTCAGACAGCGCTTCAAGAGGGTATCGGCGTAGAGCTAAGGAACAAAAGGGGTGGCGCCGATCTGAGGGGGGACCGGAAAGCATGAATAACGAAAGTACAGCCGGAGATTCTAAGCCCGTCGGGGGCAGCCGGGAAATCAGGCCGAGAAAACGGAGAGTGAGGAAAAAAAAAACAGACCAAGGGGGAAGAAGCCCCACGGGAAAAGAGGGTGACAGGTGGAACGTCCCCTAGAAATTTAAACTAGAAAGAAAGGTTAAGCGCGTGGGTGGGGGGGAGTAACCCGGGGGAAACAGGGAAAGAAGAGGGGCTGAAAAAGATTGAGAGCACCGAACGGTACCTCGGCCCCCAGCCGCGAACCAGGGAACTCCGAACTGAATTAAAAAAAGGAAGGGAGTGTCTGGAAACGGACAAAGCGGAAGTCTCGACATTCTCGGAAAAGAGGGCCGGGTTAACGAAAACAGAGCCGGCGACGAAGGGAAAAAAAAATCATAAAAGACCGACCGGCGGGATGGTCTCCTCCACAAAAAAGCGAGTGAAGAAGGACATAATCATGGGAAGAGGGGCAAACGAAGATTCACATTACGTTAAAATCCTAACTCTGTTGTAATAAAAAAGGCCGACCCTGAGGAAGGAAGGGAAAAATAGAACTTTATTCTAAAAAAAGAAGGTCTCAAAAAGGAGGAACTAAAGGGGAAGACCGGGGGGGAGTTCTCTGAAAAAAGCCTCTTTTCTTAGACGAAAAGAATTTCCTGGGACAGCAAGGAGAAAATGACCTAAACTCAGGTGAGGGTGTCGGTAGCCGTCGAGGAGACCCAAAAAGATCAGAGGGCCAAAAAAATAATAAGGGGGTTCCATCTAGCAGTGAGGGCAACCTAACGCTAAAATCTCTAAGGGGAAAGACGCAGGGAAGCCTCGGGGGACTTAGAGAAGGCCATGATTGGTCCCTAATGTAGCAGGGTCAAAACGGCAACAGTCAAGACGGACAATTTCTATTGACAAGGTCACAGACCCCTGCGAAGCTCCTCGGACTAGACAGGGTGTAAGGGTCACATTTGTAAACTAAGGCGTGGAGAGTGTCTACACTGGAAGTCCTCTTTCGCACCAAAATTAAGCAGCGGCGTGGAATCAAGGTGGAGCTTCTATTGGGAGCGATCAAAACCGTTTACGAGAGCCGAGAAAGATAAAAAAAGGGGACTGACAAGACCTTCCGGAGGCAGCTGGGACTACCTTCATGCATAGGACAGACCTCTTCACGCAAAAGGGAACAGGCTGCGGCGGACAGACGAAATGGCAGAATTCAGACCTGGGAAACACTACGGTGGAAAACCAACGGCCGCTACTGGAAAATGCTCAGAGATAAGGGACACCCTTTAGGTCGAGTCACTGCCTGAAGTCGAATTAGGGAGGTGCGAGGAGCTGACCTAGAGGTTGTTGGAAACCGGGACAGCATCGACCATCTCATGGAAAGACGAAAAAAAAGTGTGACCAATCGACCGAAGGCTGAATTTTCTCTACTTAAAGATGGAGATAGACTTGGCGGCGGGTGCGTAAGGTATAAAGAGAAAAGCGCTAAAGAGCGCGACGAAAACCTGGGGAGTAGTAAAAATAGAAGAAAAAGAGGTCGCGAATAAAGGGTTAATTTACTCAAGCAGAAAAAAGTCTACTCTCTCAAAAAAAAGACCACCTTGCCGTCCAAGACTAACAGAGGAAAAAGAATTGGTAGTCCTGGGAAGGGGGACGAGTGTCGAAGAAGGCCAGAACACAACCGAGAAGGGGAAGATCCTCTCCCACAGGGAGGCAATGAACAACTACAAGCTCCAGAAACGGGGGGGTATGGATGAGGAATGAGAAGTAACGTCAAGGTTCTCGGAAGTTAGCACATGACTTCATAATGCAGGTAAAACCCAGTAGTTGAGGGCGAAATTGGTGAATTTCAGGGAAATAAAAGAAAGAAGGTAGACCACCGCCTGCTCCGGCGGTCAGTACTTCACACTGGTAAGAGCCACGGACAGAAAAGAACAGGCGATCGAGGGGGAAGAGAGCACGTAGAAGAAACGTCCCAAAAAAAACGCTTCGCTCAGGAAAAAAGACTAAGAAAACCGGAACACGTATACGCCACGGTTCAGTACACAAACCTGCCTGCCAAGACCAAATTGTCGGGAAAGTTACTGGTCAGGGACGAATTGGTTTCTGACGGTGAACGAAGAAGCAGCGGCCGGTGAAAAGTCGGACACTCCCTGAAGCGGCTGAACAAAAAGTACCTTGTAAAAGGGAAAAACTTCAGAAAAGGTCAAGGCCAGAGAAACCTCTGAAAACGAGGGTATGATCAAGTCCTCTGCTCGAGGTTACCGCCGCGCGGTGCTCGTGGTGAGACGTCGGAGAGCATAATGCCACGAGGGTTAGGAACACGGTCGCTGGAAGCGATACCCCACTCCGGGGAGAGCCCATGGGGGGGGGGGGCGGTCACTTGCTGGAGAACCCACGGTCCCTCGTGGACCTTGGGGGGGGAGGTAAACTCACTCGCGACAAAATCACATCTGGTGCGGAAACCCCCCCATTGAGGTTTTTTTTTTTTTTTTTGTTTTTTTGTTGGTTTTTATTTTCGACCCAAGGGCCCGCCCCCCCCGCCCCCCGTGACTCCCGGCCTCACAAGGCGGGATGGGGGGACCCAAGAAGCCACGCCCTCCCCCCGGCGGAAGTCTAACCGCCGGCCGCCGCCGCGAAGAAGGAGAGCGCCCGCATGACCGCCACCGGCCCCCCCCCCCCAACCCCCCCCCCGGACATGGGCGGGACGCCTACTTTCGGCCAGCGGTCTTGAGTCGCCGCGTCTTTGGTGTCTCATTTATTTCAGGTTTAGAATAGTGAGAGAAAATATTTGGGCAGGGGCCGGTCACTGGGAGGTCCTCACCCGGTTCTTGACCTAATGGGGGAAGACCGGGCGGAACACTAAGCGAAAGAAAGTTTCCAAACCCTACGCGAGCTGGCGGAGATATGCCACTCCACGGTTCAAAGATTAGATCAGCTAATAGTGACAGTACAAAGAAAGGGGAATAGAATTACCCCTACGATGGAGAGAAGTTAGAAGAAATCCGAAATTGAAGGTTACGGCACAAGAAACCAGAGCTCACCCTCGACGAACTGTCCGCCTTATTCCCCTGGGCGTGGGGTCAATTGACTAACCTCCACAGGGGGCGCCGGACTCACTGGTCATCAAACTCGGGCTACTAAGAACCCGGTCGAAGAAGTCACCCCAAGACAAGATGATGGAGAACGTACCCGGTGGGTCCGTTGAAAAGGGAAAAGAGTCAAAAGGATGAAAGACAAGGGTCAAAGGGCTGGGGATGAATGAGAAAACGATCCTAAGGAAGAACACCTGCATCCCTTGAGCCAACGACCGGCTTCGCCGGAACGAAAGGACTCCTTGAGTCATGAACCCCTCATATCTTTCCGACCAATTAAACACCTCCTTCGCGCGATTAAAAAGACTCCCGATAAAACAAGAAAAAGGCGCGATCAAAAGGAACGACGGAACGGGTCGGTACACTCACATGAAAACCACGATACGGAAACGACTACGGAAAACACGGGAAAGGCAGAGGAAAAAAGCATCGAGAACCCAACTGCCGGACGGATCGCGGGAAAAGTACCTCGGAAGTGAAAGAAAAGGGAATGACGAAAAGGGAAACTCGCGTGGCGGGTCGACTGCAAAAACCCACGGTCCGGAAATTCTAAACGTCCACCTGGAGGAATGCAACAAAGATCGCCCGGAGAAGGCATTTACATCTTTGTTGAAGGAGAATCAAAAAAACGACAAGCGTTCCTCGTGGCGAGGCGGCCGTCACGGAAGGGGCCGGTCACGACTGAGGGCGGCGAGTCGAGGAAACGGAAAACCTGCTGCCAGGGATAAGGGGGGACTTTTGCCTGACCGAGCAGTATCAAGGCGCCGAGGCCTATGGTCGTGGCGAGATCCAAAGGAAACATCTACCTGGATGCAGTAACGCGAACCCGGGAGGACTTCAGAGATCTCTGGACTGTTCGAGGTTGGGCTGGCACCATCTTGGAGAGGGGAGGGGACTCGGAGGGTTCACTAAAGGCGAGACCATTCCGACCTGACAGAAAAAGGAAATCCGATGGCCGCGGCCGAAGCATGGGTGTCGGGCTCTTACAGAACACTACAAGCGGGAGTCGGATACCTTAGTCAAAGGACGACTGACCTTACGGCTTTCCTTTCCTAGAGAAAAGAGTGACTTAGAAAGGGTAGCAAGTACAGCAGGTAAAAGCCAAAGACTCGACACAAGAATGACTGAAGCATTACATATGCTGTTGGTGCCGCGCATAGTTTGGGGGGAGGTGGTAGCCAAAAAGGTAAGATCGCGCATAATTGGCCAGCTGGAGTCAAGTGGGCCTGTTCTCAACCAAGTTTACAAGGGGGGGATCTGGTCTCAATGGAAGGAATTGAGATCCTATTAACTCACTGGCAAGTGGGAGGAGAACAACGGGGATATTCTTGCCGCCTCCCGCTAAAAAACATCTTGGACCGCGTAGCGCACGCCTAGAAAAGGCGGTCCGCCGAGAAGGCAAAGGGTGCGGGATAAGCGTGGAGTGGGATGGGGGTAATCTTTCGAAGGGCCGGCCGGGCCGTCAACTTTTCTTTCGGTAGAGACCTCGGGAAAGCGACTTCGGAGAACCCGCCGAGCGTTCGCGGGAAAATACTATAAAGAGCTGCGATCCAACACCAGTAAAGCTCACCGCGGGTCTTCTTATGCCGTTGAGGAAACGCCGATCATCAGCTAGGGTCCACTCACAAGGAACAATCCATACATTTCACGCCCTGTTACTGGCAAGGAGGTTCCGCGGAGCCTTCTAAGCCAGCTGTAATCTTTCAAGAAGCGAA
>Ga0179591_1378759_pt1 | contig 12101 bp, 15 predicted proteins | sample CZOMad2_1_08_16f_FD_182891 | JGI IMG/M metagenome (GOLD analysis project Ga0179591, IMG submission 182891) | Vadose zone soil fungal communities from Angelo Coast Range Reserve, California, USA - CZOMad2_1_08_16fungal (PacBio error correction) | ecosystem: Environmental > Terrestrial > Soil >...
TGAGGAAAAGCTCTGGCCCGGGTACTTGTTTCTCGAAAGAAGAGAGGGTAATAGCATTCCACAAGATGAGTCCGGGAAAAAGATTTTTTAAGGGTCAACTTCAGTGACTTTGTTGGGTGTCTAGAATAAGGCTCAAGAAGATGAAAGACACGAGCCGCCAAAGGACAAGAAGATCAACTCTAAGGGCCCATGGCTCGTACATTACCAAAGACGCTCACAGACCGGATTCGCGACGAATGAAGAGCCACCGTGGAACAAATACCACTGCAAACATTTTCGCGGGCAAGGGGGGGAGAAGTCCGTTGGTCGCGGACTGTTAACAGAAATAGGAAAAAGACAAAAAAGCTTGAGGAGAAAAATTTTACTGTTTCTCGGGGGTCTTTGGGGAGATCAGAAGGGACACTTCTTCTTCGGGACTAGAGATATGCAAAGAGGAAAAGGCCTGTGATTGACTCAAGTAAAGATCAAAGGATGCGTGTTGATGGGGGAGATCGGGGGTTACGAGCAATCCGGTGGGATCCGCGCTTACCGGCCTACACTCAATCAAAAAAAACACAATTGGGGATGAAAAAAGATGAGGAAAGATAGGTAACGAAAAACAAAAAAGGGGGAGAAGAAGCTAATGAGGAGAATCAGAAATCTGGGTCTTCCGTAGTGAATGGAAGGAAGTTCGAGGGAAAAAAAGGCACTAGAACTGTTGAGGAGGAGGAGTAATAGAAATCCGCCGCCTATACCGAGACATAGACCTCAAAAAAAAAATTCAGAAGAGGGATAAGGTTTTGGTAAGATTTCCTGGTCGAGACGGGACAATTGATGGAGTCAAAGAGGAAAATGGTTCTCCCAACGTGGCTCTCTGGGGGCTATCCAATAGCGATGAGAAAGAAGTTCGTTAAGGACTGTGTTGTAACGGTACGAGCGGGGTGGATAGGACATGCGTGCGTTCTTGAAAGGATGAAAGAAAGTTGCCGAGAAGAGGGAATGCTAGCTTCATAACCAAGTGATCCACAATGAAAAAAGAAAAGACGCCGAGAATGCGGACAATCGTGTCCGGATCGTTTGCGCATATGAGATAAGTAGAAAAAGGTAGAGGTGCTTCGCAAAGGCCGGGCCGGGAGGGGCAGAGAGAAGAGGGAAAGCCTGACCGCAGCCTACCCATTGCCTATGGACTTGCATTCAGCACCCTGGGAAAAAAACACATTCAAGATAGAGAAAACGTTGGGAAGGATGGATGACATACGTAATGATCAAAACCCCAAAGCGCAGTTGGGTGAATCCCTTGGTAAAGAACGCCGAGAAGAACGCTTGAACTCATCGCCTCGTAGGAAGAGGGAGTCCGGAAGAAAACCCACGTCGGACTCGCTGAGAGAAAGAAGAAAAAAACAGGTGTTTGTTGGTGGGGGCTCGCCACCAGAGACCTGGAAACGGGGAAAAGTCAGCCTAACTCGCGGGGCAGCTTTGGAAAAGAAAGTGGGGGTATCTCATCCGACTTCATGCGGATCCCTCGATCGAGAGTTGAGTAAATGTCATTCCATAATTAGAGCTTTCCACCACGACGTCGGGGAATGTTCTACCGCACTTGGGGAGAGATCAGATCCAAAAGATTCGAAAGGTCTAAACTCCACTAAAAATAGGCGGTCATAGTTCCCGCTGACCCGGGTCAGCTCAGTCCGAAGGGGAAAGGAAGGAAAGAAAAAAGAGACAGAAGGAACATCCGAACAAGGGGGAAGAGGCCTCCCAAAGGGGTAAGATGATTTTTACACCTAAGGGGCGGCAGCAAGGGAAAGAGAAGGGTTGGGAATTTGGAAACAAATCAGAAAAAGGTCGGAGCAAAAAAGGTATATGGAAGAGGAGGGCAACTGCTCCGACAGAAGGAAAGAAGTAAGTAGAAGGATCGAGAAGCAGTGCCGCAGGAGAGCAGCGCTGGTTCGTTGCGAAAGTAAAAACGTCATCCGGAAGAAGAGAGAGGATGGGCGCGCTATCCAGCAAGAGTCGAGAAGAGGGGGAAAATAGCAAACACCTCTATGAAATGCAAAAAATCAAAGGAGAACCTGTGCGAAGTCAGGGGGACGTCGGGGTAGCGCTAAAAAGGTCCTAATGAAGAGATACGAGGTACAGTTACAGATTGGGCCGGGGGAAGGAACGGGCGCCGTCGGCAAACTAGGCAAGAAAAGGAAATCCAGGGACAATGAGGTCGAAGAGAGGGTGAACAAAAAAAATCGTCTACCCTCTTCATAAAAAGAGCACTTGGGCGCGGCCAATTTCGCCCTTCATTGAATGTTATGATTGGATGAAAGTGGTAGACTAAATTCCGTTAATGCCGTCACAGAGAAGTTGACAGGGAGAAAAGAAACAGTTTAATCATCACACGAAGATAAGAAATATACAGGTAAATGGGCCGCGTCTGCATCACAACAAGCTGGCAAAAGAAGGTTGACGTACGGCTGAGGAGAGGAGCACACATCGAAACAAGAAAGAATGAGCGGAAAGGAGAAAAAGGAAAGATACGCTCTCACCTCTTTCCAAACAAGGAATTGCAGTAGAGATTCGGACTGTCGTGCGACGTGATTTTGATCTGATCTAGAAAAAGGCTCGCAAGCGAACCCGCATGAGGTAAGAAAGAAAGTGACATGATCGGGGCAAAAAAAGTCTTCGGGAGAGGGAAAAAAGAGAGTGTACACTTAATGCTGCGGGGGGCGCCGCAAACAGGCGCGCATCGAGCACAAGAACTGAAACTCGCAATTGGCTCAGCGAAAGGGACTGATGAATTGGGGAAAAAGAAAAAGGCCCATTTTAAAGAGCGCTCTGCTGTGCCTCTCACACACAGAGCAAATACCTGCCTTTAGCAGGGGCCACGTGTGATCGCGACCCAAAACGCGCTCCGGTATTCCTATCGACTAAACGAGGGAAAAGAAGGAAGAGAAAAAAGAGAGGGTCAAGAGTGGTTCGTTAAAAGCTGGAGCAATTGCCCTAATTCGGAGGAAGTGAGTGGTGAATAAAGGGGAGGACCAAGGTCAAGGGAAGAAAGGAAATAAGGGAGGGGCGTGATGAAGGAGAAGGGCCTCCGATTGAAAGTTGGAGAGGTAGGAGACTTTGTCCCATCCTGGGGAGCAGGCCGTCTTCATGAGAAACGAGAAAGAAAAAAAAGAGACATTAGTACTATAAACCGCATCTTTTGTGGGGTCCACCAACGCAAAAGACAAAATCTCTGGCGCCGACAATGTCAGGAGGACGTTAGATCTGGTAAAGGAGGGAGAGAGCAGAGGGAGCGCGGTCATCTAACTCTATCAGAGAGAAGGCGAATCTGGAGACCGTGATAGGTGGTTGGGTAGTGGGCCTCTGGAAGGCGTAAGTACTTTAAGGGAAGGGGGGGGCAGGTGGGGGTTCTAGTAAAAACCCACCGCGACAGGGGCCCATTGGAGGCGGGCGCGCAAGGGTTCTTAGAGGCGACGGAGACAGGTAGGCTATACTTGGATTCAAAAATGTCGGGGCATTACAACTCTATGGGAAGGCATTGACGCATCACCGTATCACAAATCCAGACCGCCAGCCGAACATCCTCCGGCTAAAAGACGCCAGAGGAAAGGTCTGATTCCGAGTGGCGAGGGGGAGTCGGCGCTAAAGATTTACCTATATGATTGCGCCGGAACTGTGAAACTCGAGACTGAGCACGTCAAGGGGAAAGCGGGAAAGACCGCGTATCTGAGTCGAGACGGAAGGGGGGGTCACCCTTAGAAAGACGCGGGTACCAGAAGGGTCGACTAAATACTGATGGGTAAGATGAAGGTTTCACGGGGGAATATCTGGACAAAGCAGCTGGGGGAGGCGATTGATTCTCTCTAAGACCAAATACCAAATTAAGGCCGACATTATAAAAGGTTTTCTCTTGTAAAAAAACGCAGGCGGAGCTCGTCGACTGGGCAGGGAGATCAACGAAGATTACCTTTTTTTCAAAATAGGTCTGGGTGGGGGGCATCATTTTAACGGACCATATGAGGGAAAAAGTCAAAGGAGGGCTCTATCTGGGGGAGAAGAAGGGGGGGCCCTATTCCAAAAGCTAATTTAGAAACCAGTGTCGGAGGCAATCGAGCGGGGAGTTGCCCGACTATACATCCAAATTGTCCTGGATGGGACAGTCAGGTAGGCATCTGCTAAAGTCCCCGTATTTATTATGTAGGACGGGGCGACAGTCATGGGGTTAGAGACAATCATCAAGGAGAAGCTACGGGAACGTCGCGTTCGAGGAGTTTGAGAGGGCGTCGATGAGGAAAGCCAAAGGTTAGAATCACCATGGAAAAAGAAGCGCGTGGTGAAAGCGAGGCCTGGAGCTGTAAAGCTCAGAGAGATGATCAAACAGAACGAGATTGAAGACCTTGTCAAAAAGAGTGTCGGATGAATGGGCTCCGTTTCTAAAAAAGTTGGCTGGACTAACAGGGAGGAGGTTACTCCATCAGCAAAGATGTGGTATTTTTGGGGGTTCTGAAAGAATAACAATATCCTGTCCAGGTGAAGCCTTTACGCATTGTCCGGCTTTCTGAGAACCCGTGGAAGAAAAGGAGCAGGGTTAAGCGGAGCTGTTTTCTATGGTGGACGAATTTTCCTTAAGTCAACATAGTGGGAAGGAAGTCGTAATGGGAAAGAAGCACAGGGGCAAAAAGGAAAAAGCTGGGATAGAAGAGAGTGAAAACCAGGAACTTACTTGGCCGAAAGATAGAGCGTGCTCGAAGGATGCGCAACCATTAGAAGGGGAAAAGCTTAAGTGGGCCGCAACAGACTTTATTTGCAGGGGGGTCCCCGTTTGGAGACGACGCGGATAAAAAATCAGGGCCACTAATCCCACAAACGTCGAACCTGCCAGCAGCATCTACAGGAAAGCATCGCCGCAAAAGAAAAAGTCTCTAGTAATATCAGACAAATCTCTCCAAGACTAGGAATGGCAACAGGGGAGAGGAGGGGTCCTTAAAGGCCCAGGGCGGGCCCAGAGAAACTTCTTCTCAATCGCCTGGCAAAGGGGCTGATTCTTATTGGTTGAGGAACGCTCGTTATGCAAACTCCGATTTCGCGGATTTATCGTGAGAAACCTGATGGGGTGGAAAGCATCAAGTCCAAGAGAGCCTGCCCGATATCTGAAGTTTCCCTAATTGCCGAGCCATCCTAAGGGCGAAGGGAGAGGGCGACAGATCTCTACCAATATCTCTAAAAAAAACCACGTAAAAGAAAGAGGTGGGTGGACTCAGGTTAATCTCTGCAAAAATCGGAACTGACGGAAAAGAGCAAGAGGCCTTTGCTACACATCTTGACAAAATGTCCGGGACGCACGCGTGGGGGGAAAGCACTAAAAAGCTCTGTTTATATAACGATGACCGCCTAAGGGAAGGGGACGAACGTAACTATACAAAACTCACGACAAAAGGCGAGAGTTTGGGGCGCAAAGATTCCTGGACAAACAGCTTTTACCAATGCCGGGAAAAAAAAAGGCAAACGAGAGGTTTTCCGACGACTAATTTTGGGGGGGGGGGGGTGGGGGTGGGTTTTGTGGTGGGGGGTTGGTTGTTGGGTGGCGAGCCGGGGGCTATAAAAGCCGGTAAGAGAGTTGGAGTCCTGTACGAGAGAGGGGAAGGGGGGAGAAAGGCGTTCTGGGGAGGCGAGGAGGCGCACTAAATGCCGCCAGCCCGTCAAGAACAGGGTTGAAACAGCAAAACTAAGGACCAGGAGGAATCTTAACCGGAGACAGTGTGGTTTTTTGGTCGCAGATAGAAAAAATGGGAGAAGAGGGAAGAACAAAACGTCTCGGGCGGCAAGCCGTTCTTATCATCTGACCGTTCATCCTCACCAGGGTATGATACTTACATTAGGTCACAAGTCAAAGAAAAACGTAGGGAAGGAAGGAAATTTCAGTTAGGCAACTCGCGTAATCGCCACCAAGCCGATCAAACAGGAGGGCAAAGGGTCTGAAAAGTGAAACCTGGATCACCTCAAACTAAAAGTCGTCAAAAAGGGAGTTGAGCGAAGTAGGGGGAACTCCCACACAAGGAGGATCGAGAGGATACTAAACATTGTCGCAAAAACAGGAAGGGACCTAAAACGCTACCTTCGAAGACGCGACCGGGACTTTGGAAGAAAGGGTGTTGATTCCGAGTCGCTGATCAAAGAGGAATCAGGAGTCAATAAGGGCCTGCTCGGCACCACGGCAGGGAGTGTGACATTGCCAAGGCCCTGGGTTTGAGTCGAGGCGGCGAAGCGGACTCTTTGAGAAACGAACTCCTAGAACGCGAAAAGGGGAGGCCTGCTGACCGGGGAGACAGAAAATTAGAGCCCCCAACGGGAGCGACAATAAAGACTACACATCCTATACAATATCCTAAGAGAAAGAGCAGCCTCAGAGGGGGTCAGCGCATTTAGGGTGGACAAACAGAAACGGTCACTTTCTAAAGTGGTGGCTCATTGCCCCAACGAGCCGATCGAGCAAAGAAGAGAACATCCTTTGTTAAGCTTCTCCAGGGGACAGACACAGAACAGACAATTACCCAAAATAAGGACTGCTCTGCGGATCCCTTTGGAACCTGCGGGGCGAAGCGAAGGGGAAAAGAAAGCATATTCGGAATGCCGGAGGGAGAGATCCACAAGAGAGAAGAAAGATCGCGAAAAATCTCAGAATCGTCAAAACCTCACCCCTCTTGGCATGATCAGGAAGGACTGAGGGAGACACAGGTCCAACCAAGGCTCAAAAAAAAACGAAGGGGCCCAGCAGAAAAGTAAAGGAGGCACTTGAACGGAACCGAGAGAGACGGAGGCACTCCATCGCCTTACCGTGGAAGGGGGGAAGAAAAGAGGTCAAGATCAGCTCCTTACAAATCAAGCGTCAGTCTGCCAGAGGTGCCCGTGGCAGCAACATGTAGGACAGGAGTCCTGTCCGGGTCAAACTGGAGTGAGAAGAGGAGTGCCTTTTTGTAATTCCGGAGAAAGGGGGACATCGCACAGAGTGGAAGGGAGACAGCAAGCGGGTAAAGGTCCGCGAGCAAACGCGCCTACCGCTTAAAAGACGCAGGGAACACTAAAAACGCCTTGGAACGGCCATTAGCACAACAGTCGCCGACTCAAGGGAGAGAAGACGAAGTAAAAGAGTACAACAAAACCCCTAGGGAAATAACGGAAAAAAAAGTCAAAAGGTTCGAAGGCGTCAGCTGTGAGGTCCTGGAAGGACGAAAATGGAAACGCATGCTGCTACCAGGCGCACAGCATTAGGACGAAAGATGAAGAAAGTCAAGCGCGAGGGAGGCTGAGGTGGAAATGGGATAAAGTCAGGATAGTGATCAGGAGGCTGAGGGTCATGCCTAGCGCCAGCAGAGGGGAGAGCTTTGAAATCTGACCAAGTTCTCAGGGAGAGGAACGTTTTAGAACCAAACGCGAACCGCGGTTACAGATAGGGCCTAGGCCATCGGGGTATGATCAGTTAGGTCACGCACCGGTCGTCAATCAGCCTTTGCTGTCCCTTTCCCAGTCTTCGGACACGTGAGGGAGAGGGAACAAGCTCTCCGGGGCTCTCCAAAAAAAACAACGAGGAAAAGAGAGGGGGAACGCTTAGAGGGGTATAACATCACTTGCCCAATGGAGCAGAGGTAGTGCGCGGAGGGCGGTGGTGAATAAATGGAGGAAAAAAACAAAAACCACGGGGGAGAGGAAGAAGAGGGATCAAGCAGAGAAGGGGTGCGGTCGTCACACCCAAAGAGGGGGGAGTACAATTTCGCTTGAACTTTTTTTAAAAAAGCCTATGGGCAGGGCTTCTTCATCTTACCTAGCACGACGCAATGAGAACGGGGGTTTTGGGTCATAAGAAAAACAGAAGAACTGTCGCTGGGGGAGGGAAGAAGCATTCTTGCGATTCTTGAAAGAAGGTTAATCTGCGTACTATGGTCAATGAGACGGAGAGGGGAGAGAAGTCGAAATGGAAGAAAAGGGAAAGTATGGGGGGAAGGGGAGTTCGTGGCTACATTGTTCCGTCGGGAAAGAAGACTGAAATTATACATTTGCCTGTGTGGAATGCAGAAAGCAGCCCTCAAATTGCAGTTTGCGCCAGAGTGGTGTTCCGGGGGAGGAGCAGCAGACCGGGCGAGGGCGCCAGGCCGAAAAAGGGGGAGAGGGGGGGTTGCCGGGGGGGGGGTAGACCCCTTGGAGGGAGACATCATGTCATTAACAGGCACGGAAGAACGAGATCCACCAGTTGAAGGTGAAAACCAACTTGCGGTGAGGGAAAAAAGATGGGGAAAAAGCGTCTATTAAGAACCTTGTCGCGGGTGGTTCAATCTTAGATATTGAGCCGGAGGGAGCAGCCGATGATTAGGGGAGAGCTATCTGGGAGGAATGAAGTCTTTACTAACCGAGAGCCGGAAAATGAAGAAGAGTGGTGGTCAAACCGGCAGCGATCCGAAGAATCCTGCATCGATACGAAATCTATCCAAAGTGAAGATCTGAGAGGGATTTCGCGTTCCAGCTAGATGGTGAGAAAAACTTTCGGACGAGGAGGGAAGAGCGATCCACTAAAAAGGGACAGAATCATCACTAGCGATGCTCTCGCTTCAGCGCTTCGGGAAGAGTGTTCGGGCGATTCCAGACAGGGTAGTAGGGTCGTGTGGCTCTGGAACCGGGTCACGGGGAAAGCGGGCTCTTCCGAGGGGAGCTCTGGTAATCATTTGTCCAAAAGGAAAGCCAAGTTACTGATGAAAAGATCATATTTCCGGCGCGGGGGAAAAAAACCTTCATGTCTAGGAACGCCATGACAGGGGGGAACGGAGAGGGGGCTTATTGGGAGCAGAAACTCGGGGGGTAATCCAACGGCGGATGGCAGGTGCACGAGGCTCAGGGCCGGAGGAGAGACACGGTCAGCGGACACCTACTCGGGGAACAGAGCGGTAGTTGGAGGGGAGACGGGAGAAACGATGACGAGGCGCATCGCAAAGTTGCAGGGACAGGGAAGGTGATCAGTAGAGAGGACCAGTCATAAGGGACCTTGAGAGAAGTCGGCAGAGGCGGGGAATAACGAAATAAGGGAATCAATCCTGGTTCTCGCAAGATACGGCGGGAATTGTTAAGGTCTCGGTGCTAACTGTTCGACTCCTCGGGAAAGGAGAGTACGACGTATAGCTTAAATGGCCGGAAAAAGGTAAGCCCGGAAAACAGGTTCCTGTCCGTCTAACGGAACCTGGGATCCACAAAAAGATCCAGGTGGGGGGGGTTCTGAAAGAAGTCGAAGGGTCTCTTCGCCGGTATCTTGAAGGGGAGGATGTGAAAAAAGAAAAATGGTTGAGTGGAGGGAAACCCGGGAAGGCTTATCAGACGCGCAAGACAAGCCTCTTGAAGCGAATAGCTATGGGGTCGCATAAGCCCGCTCAAAATGGCCACATGGCTCAACGGAATTGAGGTGGGGGGGAAAGGGTGGTCTCACTGCATGACTCAAGGGGCTTTGAGAAGGTCTAAGAGACCAGAACCTTCGCCACCCAGCAAAAAGTCAACATGTAGACAAAGCGAGGGAAGAAACCTGCTCGACACGCCGATCGCCACCTTGGCTGAGGAAAAGGAAAAAGGGGGTCCAATTCCAAACAAGGACGCGTCCTTTCCAGTCCAATTGTCCCGCGCTGTAACCGAAACTCGCAAAACGAAAACGGAGCTCATCGCCTGGAGGAAGGGGGTGTCTGCGCTCTTACGGAAAGTGCGGCTTGGGTAATCGCGCAGGATAGCCTCAGACTCTGGGAGTGGAAAAGGACAGCTACCAGAAATGGGAAGTAGGAGGTCTAATTTAGGAGCCCTCACCCGGAAAGGGCGAAGTTGGGGAGACCGCTTCTACAGAGCTTCCTATCATAGAAAAAAAGAAGGAGATGGAGTGTCAAAGAAGGTAGAGAGAGTCTACGAGAGCTCCTCTTGAAGGAACTTTTAGTACCTCCAGAGGCACACGACTATTCAGACTTGGCTTGTCGGGACAAAGAAAGAGAGATTTAGACGCAAGAAAGCGAAGACCCGGTTTCCATATCGAAACAGAAAAAGAAACTACAGGCTCTAGGATACGGGGGAGTGCCGAGGGTGTGAATAGGGAAGAAAAGTGGGGAAAAATTAAAAAGAGGACAGATCCTTTTTTGAAGGTGGACTGAGGAGGGGGAGAAAGTGTTCTAGGGCGTCGATAACACGGGGACTGGTTGCGCGCGATTTGGTAGGAAAAAAGGCTTGTGGAGAAAAACATGGCCGTGTCGTCTACCCAGGGGAGCTTAAGGGGAGACGAGACGCAGTCAAGACGTGGAAACAAGGGAAAAAAAAGGAAGTGCTGCATGGCCAATCGGTGTAAGGACATTTGCTCATAAGTTCCAGTATTCTATCTGCGAAAAAGAAAGAAAGGCGGAAAAATCTGATCGACTGAAGGGGCGCAGCAGGGTGCTGAGTGACTTTTAATTCAGAAGACGTAATGCAGCCCTTCGAGAATTTGCAGAAGGAGGAGGAAGAACACCGATCACCACGACGTTGGTGGAATAACCGGGAGTCACCGAGACAGGAAAATTCTGCCAGGCGGCCCGCAAGGTAGAGGGAGGAGGACGAACTACTCAAGCTTCAAGACGAGAAGATTAGTAAGTAGTCAGAGAAATGCGCCTCAGCCTAAAGTCCCGACTTGGGGAGCGAAAAAGGTTGTGGGTACACAGAGGGGATCAATCTGAGAGAAGAGGTCTCCACTGCCGACAAACGTCGTACAGTCGTAGGACGGAAAATTGGTGCTGAGCGGAAGAGTAGGGGGAGAAAGAAAACGGATGGCAACTTTCCAGGCGGGAAAAGTGGGTAGAAGAAGGCCCACCGGGTCGACCGAACAGAAATCCCCTACGGTCACATCAAACAAGGTGAGGCGGGACCCGAGAGGAAAACCAAAAGAGGGGGACTGGGTACAGAGAAAGGTTGGGGGAAAAAACAGAAAAGGAGGGGAAAGAGGATGCATGTAAGCCTTTTGGAGATTGAAACCCAATGAAAAACAGAATACTTTTAGGTGCTTAACTGCTCCGGAGAGAGGACCCGGATAACCAATAGTGGGGGGAAACAGATAACGGGAAGAACGGGAAGGCGAGACAGCGCTTTGACCTGATTGAGCTGGACGGTCCAACCAGTCGCCGAAGGGGACTTAAGACGGGGGTGGGGTAGGATAGAGAAGCATGGTCGAGACGCCTTGTATAGAAAAGCTCTCAGATTCTTCAAGACAGAAAAAAACGAAGGAGACGGATGAATTTAGGTAAGAAGGGGAGGGAAAAGGGACGCAAATCCTCTCAGCTTAGTAGAATCAGCGGGGAGGAGGTGCACCCGGGGAAGAAACGAGCGCTCCGTCGTCACAAACATCACGGCTTCCGGCCTAAGGAAAGAAGGGGTGAAAGAAAAAGAGGGGAAAAAAAGAGGCCACGGAAAATCCCCTCGCCCTTTGCCAGAGGGGCCATCTCAAAATGGGATCAACGGGAGTTCGCCTGGTCCCCGGAGATGCGTATGATACGCGTAGACGGGGTATGAAAAAAAAAGTGGACAAGGACAGAAACGGGGAATAAACCAGAAGCGCGTGCCGAAGAGTCCCTGCTCGCCAGGACAAAATGCAGGGGGAACAGGGCGCTGTAGAGGCTTACACAACAAAGGCGACCCAAGGTAAAAGAAATGGCTCAAGAAGGAAAACTGAAGAAGAAAGAGAAAAGAGGGAAATCTTGATATACGGGAGCCTATGGTTCGCCTATAGAAAAATTGAGTTTCCTTAAAAATGGAAAGAAGAAATGACATCCGGTCGATCGAAGCAAACAGATTAGGGACAGGAGGAACCTAAAATCGGGGGAGGGCTTGAGGGAGATTTTTTTCCGGGTAACATAATGCGTCTGCCCTTCTGTCGCTCCTGTACTCTCAGAAAGAGGAAAGGGAAAACTCGGAATTATAAAAAAAAAAGAATGCATAAGAGGTGTTAAACCGCAAACTCCAACTCTGCTGCCTACTAGATGGAGACTCATTGTATTCACCCCTCCTCACTGAAAGCAAAGGCCGGGGAAAAAAAAAGGGCCTTGAACCGGCCTTAAACGGGAGGGGTTCGAGACAAACGAATAAGAGGG
>Ga0179591_1427823_pt1 | contig 12101 bp, 20 predicted proteins | sample CZOMad2_1_08_16f_FD_182891 | JGI IMG/M metagenome (GOLD analysis project Ga0179591, IMG submission 182891) | Vadose zone soil fungal communities from Angelo Coast Range Reserve, California, USA - CZOMad2_1_08_16fungal (PacBio error correction) | ecosystem: Environmental > Terrestrial > Soil >...
GGACATTTTCTGTAGCTCACGGCGACGGCCAGCTGGAAGTTGCCCGTCCGCCGGAGCTTCGACGCCGTAGTGCGCGAACGTCGACAGCGGCATGTTGTGCTTGGTTGAAGAGCCGCGCAGCCAGCCCGCACTGATACGTACCGCGTGGCGAGCCGACGCCCCAGACGCCGGGGCCGAGAGGCCGAGGCGCGGTGGCTTGATCGGCGCGGCTCGCGGTGACGACCGCCGCGTGCGCCACGTGCGCCGACGACGCCGTTCCCTTCACCGCCGTCTTCGCTCCTCCGTTTCCTCTCCGGCGGCGCGCGGCTGCGACCGGTCCGACGAAGACGCTCGCCAACACCAGAACGATCAAGTAACCGAGGCGGCTCAGCATGCGTCCTCATCCCTCTCTGGGGTGCTTGATTATCGCACGGAGATCGCCAACGGCGGTTAATGTATTCTCATCGATGTTTTGCCCGCGCGCTCCGTCTTCGAGCCGTTGGCCGTGGCGCTGGCGTCGGTGCGGGCCCTGCCGCTCGCCTGCGTTCTCGTAACGCGCCGGCCACCGTCGCCCCGAATGCGCGGGCCTCGGCGCCGACGCGCTCGAGGTCGAGGCGCGCTCACAGTCAGGCGCGGCACGGGCTCTCGTCTCCGAGCTCGCCGAGCTGGGGGCGACGTGCTCTCTGGTCCAGATCGCCGACGACAAGCGGTCGCGCGCCGATCCGGCTGCGCGCCATGACGGGGCTCTGCGTTCGTGCCAGCCGGCCGCCACGCGTTCCTCGAATTTCCTGATTCGCAACTCCCCTCGAGCGATCCCCGTCGACGCGCTGCTGGGCAAGGGTGCGATCGCGCTCGGTGGCAGGCCAGTCCGCCTTCGGTCGAGATTCCTGCGGCGCTGCTCGATCACGCCCGACTCCGAGGTGGCGCTCGACACCGTCGTGGCGCTGGGCCTCACGCGCGCGCCCGCCGCCGAGAAACCGCTGCGCGATCGCCCTCCCGACTAGCCGATGCCGCCCTGCAGGCGCAAATCGAGAATCAGCTGAAGTCTCGTGGGCGCCGCGAAGACCAGCCCCGAGCGGCGCTCACGAGGGATCGAGGCGGCCGGAGGATCGCCGGAGGATCCGCGGAGGATGTATCGATTCGACGGGAAGTCGGCGTGAGCGAGACGGCGCTTGTGACGGCTCAGGCCTTGACCCCCGAGACGATATCGCCACGGCGAGCACGTGAGGATCCCGTTCTCGGTCTGCCGCGCGTACATGACTACGCGTTCGATCTGCCCGCCGAATACCACGCCTAGTAGAACCAGCACGGCACGGAGAAGCCGCGCCGATAAGTCATAGATTAGGAATACCGCCGCCGTCGGTGCAGCGTGCCGGCCGTGAAGAAGATCGTGACGCGAAACCCGACGTGATCGTCCGATGAGGACGACCATAGCTGCCGACTTCTAAATTGCGCGCACGCTCAGCTGGCGCCGTGGCGTGAAGTAACCGGCGCGCGAAGGGCGCGCCAGCACTCGCCGGCCTAAAGCGGCCCAGCGAGAAAGCACACACGTGTCGCCTTCGAGGACGGCGGCGAATCAGACCGCGAAGTCATTTGCACTTCGAGGACACCTTGTACGAAAAAGTATCCCGGCGGCGATGAGCGAGATGTCCTCCGGGATCGGCAGTCCCCCCCCCCGAGGCCGCACAGCAGCAGGATCTGGTCACCACGCGTAACGCCCCCGATTGGCTCATCGTCGCGAGATGAGCAAGAACCACATTCACCGGGCCGACCTGGCCAGGCGGCCCTGTGAAATACCACGTTAGTAGCCGAAACCGAGGGCTCCCATTAAGAATTATGCGGCTGTCTCCTCGGTTTGGCTGCCCCTCGTTGACATTCCGTATCTGACACGTACGGTGTGCTTCCGAAAAGGGAAACCAGGGAGACGCATCGCCTCTGGCTGCTCATCTTGCTCGTCACCGCGTGCCGTGACGTTGACGGATGCAAGGCCGACTACCCATCCTGTATACCGACAAGGATGCCCCAAAAGGAATTCTGCGTCGGCTGACTGGTCAGCAATGGCGCCGACACGAAGGACTGTGCCTTCGAACCGAGCTCTTCGGCAGTGCGAAGGCAACGGGCACTGCAAGAGCAGGCGATTGTCCGGGGGTCAGGACTGCATCGCCATCGCTGCAAGGCCTGCGGGTCGCAGCCATTTCCCGACCGGCACCTATTGCGGTGAAGGGCGTCTGCGTCAACAAACAGCCCTCAAGGGCAAGACGACTGCGCGCAGAACGGGACTTCGTCGAAGGATTGTGCGTCGCGCCGAGCACAGCCGGCGCCCGCCGCCAAGGCCTACTCGCTCGAGCCGGTCTTTCTTCGACTTCACCGAGTCAGGCGCTGACGACCGAGGCGACCTTCGCGCCTCGCTCAGAACGCCGATTGCCCCTTCCAAAAGGAAAAGGTCGGCCTCTCGGCGACGCCCTGGTCGGTCACACCGAGCCGCGGGTCACGCAGGATACAACATCGCGCTCTCCGAGCTCCGCTCGCAGTCGGTCCGCGACCACCTGGGCGCCGCGGGGTCGACGCGGCACCACTCACCGTTTCTCCTCGCTCGGCTCGCTCGACGCCAAGGGGGTGGGGGGGGTGTGGGTTTGGTTGGGGAGGGGGGCCGATGACCGACCTGGGCGCAGGACCGGCGTGATCGGATTCGACCTGGCGACTAGCACGGGACGCGCGCCCGGCTGACCGCGTCCCGCCCACACCGGCGCAACCCCGCCTCGGGCTCTCGCTTCGCGGGCCATGCTCGTGCCGATCCCTGCTCGGCTGCTCCCGCCTGCGTCACCAGCGGCAGACGGCGCATATGCGCCCTACATCGCGCGCTGCGGGCGCGCTCCTACGACATCGACAAAGCGCGACGTCGAGTACAAGGAGCAGGTCGTCCGCCTGCGCAGGTGCTGGATCAGGCGACGGCGCTGCTGACTCGCAACGCGGCCGACGTCGGCGCCAGGTCGCGAAGACCGAGACCGCCCCCCCAAATCGAGCGTTGCATGTGCGCATCGACGAGCTTTCGCACGCCGCCGGCAGCGCGGCGCGCGATACGCAGAGCGCCGACGATCGCAGCCGACTCGAGACGCGCATTCTCCGCGATGGAGCAACGCAGACGACTATCGTCGACAAGGTCCCCCCGTCGTTGCCCGACGACAAGTAGCATCTGTGGGCCCCATGCGGCGTCGCGGCTCGCGGGGCGGCCACCGCTATGAGGGGCGTCGGTTCTACCGGGTCTTCGTCAGCGCTTCCCGGCCGATCCGCGCGCGCCCCAGCCTTTCTCGCGATCGGCACGTTCGTGGCCGAGAACAAGTCCCACTCCGCCGCGGACGTTTCATAAGTGCTCGACACCACGCCCGCTCGCCCGAGGTTCCCCGAGCCGTGTGGCAGCTCTCGACGCGTTCCTCCACTCAAGTTCGGCACCGACGCTCGGTCGCTGCTCACCGACCTCATGAACGCTATCGAAGTCCCCCGCGCGCCGCCGACGCCCAGCACGAGATCACAGCTCGCGAAGATGCCAATGGCAGCTGCACGAGTGAGCGCGGGGCGAGCCCGCAGCTCGTACGCTAGACGTGAACGCCGCGCGATGAGGTCGGCCCCGGCGGCCGGATCGTGGCGACGCGACTCGCCGAATCCGCGCGGCGGCGTCGTCGCCCGGTCGCGGCGACGCGGCAGCTTTCGAGGCATCCGCCGATGGCGACCCCGGGAATCGACGCTGGGCGCAGACGGCGCGCAGGGCTTCGAGGCCGACGGTCGGATCGGGGTTTGCCGCTTGCTGCCGTTCGAAACCGGTCCGAAACCGATGTAGTCGGCCCGTCCCGACCGGCGGCCGCGCCTGGCCGGCGGGGCGTGCGTCGAGTACCCGATCAGCAGGCGGCCGGCGGCGAGTCCGACTGCCTGCGGCGGCTGGGAGGAGTCCTCCGGGCCCGAGGTGGGCGACGTCGGCGTCCGACAGCACGCCACGTCGAGCCGGTCGTTCACGCAGACTGGAGTGCCGCCGAGCTGCAGCGCGCCTTCAGCACCGCGCAGCGTCGCGAGCGACGCCGTCGCCGCCGATTTCCGCGCGCAGCTGCAGGCAGCAGTGGCGCGCTAGGGAGCAGCTGGGCGGCGCCCGTCGAGGGCTTCGAGTCGACGGCGTCGGCCGCCCGGCCCTATCTCGCGCCCGTCCGCGCGGCGCCGCCGGTAGATCCAGGATCGCATAGTAGCCGCGCATCCAATCGAGCATCGCTAGACTAAGCGCCTTGCCGACGAGTTCCCGCCTCCAGACCGACCTGCGCCCATGGGCGACCACCGCTGCGCCCATCGCGGAGCGGTCGCCGCGAATCGCGCGCGAGGATCCGGCGCACTTTCTCTGGCTCACCGGCAGCGGCAATACCTGTCACGATTGCCAACCGTCGAGCGCGTGGCGCGCCCCAACGCTGGTCATGCGCAACAACAAAGCTGGCGCACCAGCTGTAGCGGCGAGTCAAGGCGCTGTTCCCCGACAACGCCTCCACTATACGGGACGCTTCTGTAGGGGGAATCATATGATGGTTCGTATTAGCGACCGGCCAAGCTGATTGATCAAGCCATGAAGACATCCGGTTCAAGCGTGCGCAATAATTGGCTGGGAGTAAACTCCACGAAACGTGTTAAAAAGACGTCCCCAAACTAGAATTCCCTTATGTTCTACGGTTTTCCGTAGATAAAAAACACGCAAGTGGTTTACCGACGTTCAAGGGTTATAGAAGAATAAAAAGACAATAGACCAGGCCACTTATAGATTTACTTTTGCGATGTGATGGGCTCTTTTGATTTTATGGTTTGATTCAACTTTTGTCATTGGGCGGGTAATGGATAGGCGCAAATCCTATACGTCTGAGATTCCACTATGTTGATAAACACAGCAAATGGACCTATATGGATCCTGAAGCAGACGGGAACGCTGACGGCCTATACGCACAATTATTAAAGGTGTATGTTAAAAAGTCTAAAGGACAACTGCTTTTAATGAGATCTCGTGCTGTCAGTGGGCTGTTATTTTTTAGCCATTGAGATAATGGGAGCCGCGTTTCTATTGTAGATACGACCTGGATGCATCACGAGCGCCCTCCTCCCAGGTAGCATCCAGCGTTGCTTATGTTGGGCGAGGAGTGAGGTGGGAAAGTTTGTATTGCAGTTGGAGCTATGTTCAACTGGAATGGCGCGAACACTACAATATGTTCTGAACCACTTGGATTTTTTTACAAATTATTGTTTCGTCGTCAGCATCATTTTATTATTGTCTCTTGGGGAAGCTGAACGCATTATGGAGCGGTTTTTATTGTAGCAGCTGGGCAGGGGCGGCCAGGACGATCGCATCAATCATCATAGATCTTGTAGTTTATTCAACCTGCGCCAGTTTCTTTTATGGAATACCGGCAGCAGAACCAACCATGTTCTAATCAGTTCCAAAAACAGGACTTTCTACAGGGCTCCAAGTTTTACTGACAGATAACGCGACTATTCCTAGCGTTTTGGGATTGGGAAATGGGAAGCCGTTGGGGCATTGTCAAGAAAGTCATGTAAACATCGTTTGGTTCTAGTATCAGGACGCTTGAAGCTAGTAGTCCTCAGATACTGTCGGCCGTAGAAGGTTCCAGAGAGGCCTCAATAATTGGATAACAAACCCTACCGCACAACTGTGGAGGGAATGAGCGGTTGCTTTGATGCTTACTGCAATGGAGCTGGGAATTGTTGCTAACAATAAGGCCCCTCAATGGATAGTTCAATGCACAGGAATGAAGCCGTCCTGTAATCAGCATAAAAAAAAATTTTTTTTACAACGAAAAAATTTAATTTTTCCCCAAGTCCCCGCACTTTTTCTTTCTAACAAGATTTTTTCTCCAATTTCATATTTATTTAGTTTTTTCCTTCTTCCCCATTCTCTCCCCACCCGTCCTTTTTGTCCCTCTGTCAGGGGTACATCGGCTTCGGCTCCTTCTGCTGTCCGGGGGCCCGCACTTCGGGACGGCTCGTCCCCTCTCTCTCCCCCCCCCCCCCGGAGGCGGAGAACAAGAGAGCGCTGGGTCCCGTCCGCCCGACTTGCTGCCCCCCCCGCCTACTGATCCCTCCGCCTCTGTCCCTGACCGCGTCCTGCTGATCCAGGACTCGCTCTCCTTCCTGTGCGTGCCGCCCCCTTGCGGGCCTTCTTGTTCTCCCCCTTCCCGCCCCATTGCCATAAGGCCTCAATCCGACCCCCAGGCAGCACAGGTGTGCTGTAGGGGGGGTTGTTAAAAATATTATGAAGTGCCAGTGCTCGCTGAAACTGCGAGGCAGAAGGATCGGGGAGGACTTTTAATACTTCAGCGTGCTGTAAAGAACCCAACGAGTTGTGTTTAGCTTGCCTGTCCGTTGACATGCCCCAACGCCATTCCCTCCCAACTCCAAACGATCAGGAGAGTCGCGTTATCTTCAGTAAACTTGTACCCTGTAGAACGTCCTGTTTCGTGAACGGATTAACTGGGTTAGGGCTCGGGCTTTGTTATTCATAACGAACTTGCGCAGTTGAATAACTACCAGCTCTATGATGATTGATGCGATCGTCCGGGCCGCCCCTGCCACATCGCTATTAAAAAAAAAAAAAAAAAAAAGGAAAAAAGTACAATAAAACGCTCCGCTAATGCGTTTAAGCTTCCCCAAGAACCATTATACTACTAATATAGACGACGATAACAATCTTTTGTAAAAATACCAGTGATTCATGAACATATTGTGGTTTCCCGCCATTCCAGTTGACATGCCTCCAAACTGCAAGAGCAAAACTTCCCACATCACTCCTCTCGCCATAACTAGCAACGCTGGATGCTACGGGGAGCGGCGCGCGTTGATGCCATCCCGGGTCGGTCATCTTCCATTAAACGCGGCTCCAATCATCTCAATGGCATAAAAATAACAGCCACTGACAGCACGAGTATCATAATTAAGCAGCTTGTGCCTTTCGACGTTTTAACATACATCCCCTTTAATATGGGCGGGATGGCCCGTCAGACGTTCCCGTCTGGCTTTCAGATCCATATAGGTCATTGTGGCCTGGTGTTTTATCAAAAATAGTGGAACCTCAGACTATAGGAGTTTTGCGCCTAATCCTCCCATCCCAATGAAAAAGTTGAAGCAAACCATAAATCAAAAAGCCACCATCACCATACAACAGTAAATTCGATCTGTCCTTCCTACGTTGTCTTTTTTATGCTCTCGATATAACCCCGTTGTAATACGTCGTAACCACTTGCGGTAATTTTTCTCTCCGACAACCGTAACGAACATACAGAATTCTCGTTTGGGGACTGTACAACGTTTTCGTGGAGTTACTCCCCAGCATTAGTTGCGACACGCTTGCAAACGTATTGTCTTCATTCGCTTGATCAATCAGCTTGGCCGTTGATAATAAGAACCATCCTTCATGATCTCCCCCATACATAAGCGTCCCGTATAGTTGATGGCGTGTGTCGGGACAGCGCCGTGAACTCGGCCGTACAAGCTGTTGCCAGCGTCTTGTTGTGCGCCATGACCCAGCGTGGCTTCTTGCACGCGCTCGACGACGTTGGCCATCGGGAAGGTCTGCCAGCTGCCGGTGATGCCGAGGAGGACCTTTCTTGCGCCGGATCCTCGCGCGCGAATAATCGGCGGTCGCACAGCTTCCTCGATGGCGCGCGGCTGTCGCCCATGGGGCGCCAGGTCGTCTGAGCCGTCACCTCGTCGGCGAGGCGCTTAGCTACGCCTATTCCTCGATTGGATGCGCGGCGTACTATGCGATCCTGGATCTCCTCACCGGCGGGGCGGCCGCGCGCCGACGGCGCGATAAGTCGGCGGGGGGCCGGCCGACGCCGTCGACCTCGACTCCTCGATCGTCGCGCCGCCCAGCTCTCGCCGCAGCGCCCCTGCTGGCTGCGCTGCGCGCGAAATCGGCGGCGACGGCGGCGCTGCGGCGACGCTGCGCGGTGCTGAAGGCGCTCTGTGGGCCGTTCGGCGGCGAATCCGTTCTGCCGTGAACTACCGGCTCGAGTGGCGTTTGCTCGTCGGCGCGACGTCGCCCACTCGGCAAGATCTCCCGCTCGCCAGAGGCGCGTCGGATCGGCGCCGGCCGCCTGCTGATCGGTTACTCGACGCACGCCGCCGGCAGGGCGCGGCGCCCTTCGCGGACGGAGCCGACTACATCGTTTTCGTGGACCGGTCTTCGGGATACGCGCAGCAGCTGCAACCCGCTTCGACCGTCTGCCTCGAAGCCCTTCGGCTCGTCCTGCGCCCAGGTCCCGATTCCCGTGTCGCCATCGTCGGCCATCGCCCTCCAGCCTCGCCCCGTCGCCGCTACCGGCGCCGCCTCCGCCGCCGTGATCTCGGCGGTCGCGCTCGCCCCCGATCCGGCCGCCCGCGGCCGCCTCATCGCCGCGGCGTTTCAGGTTCTACGTACGACTGGCGGGCCGCCACACGCTAACTCGTGCATCTGCCCTTGGCATCTTCGCGAGCTGCTTATCTCGTGCTTGGCGGTCGGCGGCGCGCGGGACCTTCGGAAGCGCTTCATGAGTCGGTGAGCATCGACCGAGCGTCGGGTCAGAACGTGAGCTGGATGAATCGCGTTCGAGAGCGCCAATCGCCTCGGGAGACCCTCGGGGCGGGGCGTTAGGTGTCGAGCACCTTCTGAAACTTCGCGGCGGCGTTCGGGTACTTGTTCTCGGCCACGACCGACTGGGCCGACGCGAGAAGGCTGGGCGGGCCGCGCGGATCGGCCGGGAACGCCTGGACGAATGACCCGTTAAGAACCGACGCCCATCATCGCGCTGGCCCCCGCGGCCCGATCGGCCGCCGTGGCCCCACAGCTGCCCTTGTCGTCGGGCAACGACGGGGCGACTTGTCGACGATCTTCCGTCTGCGGTCTGCTCCATCCGCGATTCGCGTCTCGAGTCCGGCTGCGCAAAAATCGTCCGCGCTCTGGCGAATCGCGCTGCTCGGCCTGCTCGGCGGCGTGCGACAGCTCGTCGATGCGCCCTGCAACGCTCGATGTCGGTCTCGGTCTTCGCTACCTGGCGCCGCGTCGGCCGGGTTGCCGCGTCAGCAGCCGTCGCCCTGATCCAGCACTTGCGCAGGCGGACGACCTGCTCCTTGTACTCGACGTCCCGGCGCTTGTCTATGTCGTCGAGCCGCGCCCGGCAGCGCCGCGATGTCGGCGCGCATCGTGTCGCCGTCGCCGCTGGTGACGCAGGCGGGCGCCAGGCCGAGCAGGATCTCACGAGCATGGCCCCGCGAGCGAGAGCCCGCGGCGGGGTTGCGCCGGTGTGGGCGCGGGCACCGGCTTCGCCCGTGGCGCGCGCCCGTCGCTAGCGCCAGGTAATCGACAAAACGCCGTCCTGCTCCCAGTCGGTTTCAAACATATCGTTCCCCTTGTGCGTCGAGCGAGCCGCGCGGGAGAACGGTGAGCCTTGGTGCCGTCGACAAACCGAGGCTGCCCAGTGTTGTCGAGGACCTTACTGCGCGCGCGCTCGGAGAGCGCGATCTTTTATTCCTGCGTGCCGCGCGGACGTGTGACCGCCAGCGTCGCCGAGCGGCCGAGCCTTCTTGAGGCAATCGGCGTGCTTGCGCGAGGCGCGAGGGTCGCCTCGGTCGTCAGCGGCGCCCGACTCGTTGAAGTCGAAGAAGACCGGCTCGAGCGAGCATGCCTTGCCGGCGGCGGCCGGCTTGTGCCGGCGCGACTCACCATCCTTCGACGGCTCCTCGTTCTGCGCGCAGTCGGTCTTCGCCCCTGCAGGGCTTTTTTGTTGCCGCAGACAGCCCTTCACGCACTAGGTGCGCGGTCGGGCATCGGCCCTGCGACCCGCAGGCCTTGCAGCGAGTGGCGATGCATTCTGCCCCCCGACAATCCGCCTTGCTCTTGCGTAGCCGGGTACTGCACTTCGCACGTGCCGGAATGCACAGCTCTGTCCGAACGGCACAGTCTTCGTGTCGCGACATTGCTGACAATTCCGTCCGACTCAGAATTCCGTTTGGTGCAATCCTTGTCGGTCTCTACCGATGGTAGTCTGCCGTTGCATCCCGTCCAACGTCACGGCAGCGGTGACGAGCAGCTGCAGCATCCAGAGGCATGCCGTCTCCATGGTTTCCCCTTTTTTCCGTAGCAACTCGTCGTGTCCCTCGGCAATGGCCAACGCCGGGCGCCAAAACCCGCAGGAGACCGCCGAAATCTTCATGGAGCCTCGTGTTTCGGCTGACCAACGTGGTATTTCACGGCCTCTGGCAGTGTCGGCCCCGTGAAGTGGTTTCATTGTCACTCGCGACGATACGCATCGGGGCGTACGCTTGTTACCACGATCCTGCTGCTGTGCGGCCCCCCATCGGCCTGCCGATCCCCGAGGACATCTCGCTCATCTCCGCCGGATACTTTTCGTACAGGGGTGTCCCGACGTGCACACTGCTTCGCGGTCTGCTTCGCGCCGCCGTCCTCGCCGGCGACACGCTGGCTTTCTTCGCTGGGCCGCTTTTTCGGCCGGCGCGTGCTGGCAGCCCTCGCGCGCCGGTACTTCCGCCCCGGCGCCACTGCGCGTGCGCGCCTATTTTCCGCAAGTTCGGCAGCAAGTTCCGTCCCTCGCGGCCGAGTTCACGCCCGGGTTCGCTTCACGATCTTTTCCTGGCCGGCACGCTTCAACCTGCGGGGTCCTCGTCTTCCTCATCTATACTCTTCTCGGCGCGGCCTCTCCGTGCCGGTGCTGTTACTCGGCCTGTACTTCGGCGGCAATCGACCGCGTCGTCAGGTACCGCGCGGCATACCGAGCACGGGATACTGCACCGTTCTCGCCGTCGCTCCGAATCGTCCTGGGGGTCAAGGCCTGGCGCGTCACAAGCGCCGTCTCGCTCACGGGCCGATCCCGTCGAAATCGATAAATCCTCCGGCGTATCCTCCGGCGGGGGAAAATCCTCGCTCCGTCCGCCTCGAGTCCCTCTTATCGCCGCTCGGGGCTGGTCTTCGCGGCCGGCCCCATATGACCTTCATCTTGATTCTCGATTTGGCGCCTTCACTGGCGGCTCTGGCTCTTTCGGGAGGCGATCGCGCAGCGGTTTCTCTCGCGGCGCGCGCGCGCGTGAGCCCAGCGGGCCACGAGCGGCGGTCGAGCCTCACCCGGCGTCGGCGTGATCGAGTCAGCTCCGGCCATGATGCTCGTACCGTAATGTCGGAACTGGCCTGCCCCGAGCGCGATCGCCCCTTTGCCCAGCAGCAGCGCCCGGTCGACGGGATCTCTCGAGGGGGCTTTTCGATCAGGAAATTCTCGCGGATCGTGGCGGCCGGCGTGCGCACGAACGCGAGCGCGCCGTCATGAGCGTCGTCAGCCGGATCGGCGGCCGACCGCCTTGTCGTACGCGATCTGGACCAGGAAGAGGGCCACCGGTCGCCCCAACTCTCGGCGAGCTCGGACAACGTATAGCCCTGTCCGCGCCTGCTGGAGCGCGCCTCGACCTCGTGCGCGTCCGGCGTGCCGTCGGCCCTCGCATCGGGCCGCGTGGCCGGCGTCACTGAGAACGCCGCGCAGCGGCAGGCCATCACAGACGCCAGAACGCACTGCAACGGCTCGAAGACGGCGCGTCGCGGGCAAACATCTGGATTGAGAATACATCACCGCCGTTGGCGATCTCGCCGTGCGTATAATCCACCACCCCAGAGAGGGATGAAGAGATCGCATGATGAGTCCGCCTCGGTTACTTGATCTTCTGGTTTTTGGCGAGCGTCTTCGTCGTTACCGGTCGCCCGCGCCGCCGCCGGCGAGGCAAGGGGGGACACGAGGAGCCGAAGTCTCGCGTGTTACGACACGGCGTCTCGTCCCCGTGGCGCCCGCGGCGGTCGCACCCCCGCGCCTGGCCGCCGCGATCACTGCCACCGCGTCCTCGGCCCTCGGCCCCGGCGTCCTGGGGCTTCGGGCTGCGCACGCGGTACGTCTCAGGGCCGGCTGGCTGCTCGGCCTCTTCCATCACACCAAGCACAACTGATGCCTCTGTCACAGTTTTTTCGCGCACTATACGGCGTCGAAGGGCTACTTACCTGCGACGCTGGCAACTTCCAGATGGCCGTCGCCTTGAGCTACCAGAACATGTCA
>Ga0179591_1266751_pt1 | contig 12100 bp, 9 predicted proteins | sample CZOMad2_1_08_16f_FD_182891 | JGI IMG/M metagenome (GOLD analysis project Ga0179591, IMG submission 182891) | Vadose zone soil fungal communities from Angelo Coast Range Reserve, California, USA - CZOMad2_1_08_16fungal (PacBio error correction) | ecosystem: Environmental > Terrestrial > Soil >...
GGTCACCTGAGGTTGATATTCTGTCAGGTTCAGCGCGGGGAGTAGGGTACTAGCGGCTAGGATTTTCGGCCCGTTAGGGGCCTGTTAGATGGCCCTCCTCTGAAAACTAAAAAAGACACCTTGTCGTAACGTGAAGGGACCGGGGCCAACAAAGTCTCGAGAGGGAGGACCCTCCACCTATTTTTCGAAAATACAAGTTCCGGGGTGGTTAAAGAACGAGGTAGGCCTGCTTAATTCCCAGGCCAGAAAACCTTGTCAGAGCCTGGGCCGTTATCAGAGGCTTTGATCTGGCAGGAATGGGGCACTGGGGGGAGAAGGGTACAGGCGGCTTCCTTTATTTAAAGCCTGTTTTGATTGGAGACAAGAGATGAAGAGAATACGGATGACCTCGCGGATCAGTTCGACGAACCCATTCGTGAGCAAAAAGTGAGCTCCCAAGGAACCTGATCGTGTTTTTGAAGCCACTCCTTAAGTGGTTACTCCTTGCCCATCTAAAATGACGGAGGGACCGCATTGGAGAGAAATAAAAAAAGAAAAGAGGGAGTAAAGTATGTAGGAAAGTACAGCGAGGGTGACAAAGGAACCGCAGGGAAAAGGTGTTCATTTCGTGTCCCTTAAGAAAACTGGCCCCCAATCGGAGTGTTTCCAGCACCAAGAGAGAGGCAAGGTGCGGCCGAAAGAGGGGGAGGAAAAGAAGGGAAGCGGAGGGAAACTGCTCTCGCGATTGTCTAGCAACGGGGGGGAAAGGGGGCGCAGGGCTTACCCCTTCCATTCAACATTGCCCCCGCCCTTTCTTGCCCACCCCTCCTACCGGGGAAAGAAAAAAGGAAAAAGTCGAACGGGATCAACAAGAGAGAAACAAAAGGAAGAGAACGATACCAAACTCCGCAAGGGATTTCATAGCCCTGGGACAGGGCAGGCGAAAAGAAACCTCGAGTAGTTTGCAGTCCTATACTCGTGGAAGGCGCTGTGCAACATTCCGTCATATTGGAAAGGTCTAGATGGGCAATCGACGGTTATCTCGGAGTCGTCGGCGGGTACCACGGGGAGCGGAAAAGGCCCTGCCCTCGGGCAGGGAAATCTCCTCTCCGAAGGGCCCTGGTCAAAAACTAAGAAAAAAATCGGTCGAGCTGAAAATTCAGAGACTCGCAAGGAATGCTTGTCTTTTCGGACACGCCAGCCGAATTTCGGGGGATGCCCAAGAAGCCCAAGGTCCACAACCGTACCTTGGCCCTAGGCCTACCTCCGCATAAAAAGGGGGGACGGCCTCTGCCACTTCTCCACGTAATCCTCGTCGATGGACGGGTCGTGCTTTCTCAGTATGATAAAAGAGCGTAGGATGCCAGGAAGGGGAGGTCATGAGGGTTGTTCGTAATGGTCCAAGGACGCACTTAAAAAAAAAAAGGCCGACTTCCCGATCAGCGATGACACCAATACAAAGCGCTTTAATCTCTGCAAAAAGAAAGAAGTCACGAGGAAGTTTGGGAAAAAATATGTGCCCTACACCGAATTAGCAGGGGGGGGTTGGACAGAGTAACGTACCCGTGACTTCCATACTATGAACCCGGCTCGGGGAACCTTCCAAACGGGTGTGTGACGCACAAAGAAAAATCAGCTTGCATACCTGAGTAAGATTTCCATGTGGTGCTGTGTAGAACACTGGAAACCGGGAGGCGCTTGGGGTATCGGGATGAGAATAAAAATAGGACGCCCAAATTATGGGGAAGTAGGTGGCGTGACACGGTACAGGCAAGTATGGGAAGGAAGAATATAGGCACGCCGAACTGGGAACGGAAAAAAAAGACATTAAGTGGAGGTATTCTGTCCATGGGTTAAAAGTAAGTTTCATTCACCATAACGGTACCGGGGACATAGGTGTACCTGAAAGGCGCGATTTCCCTATCCAGGGAACTGGGGGACGCGAACAGAAATCATCTCCACAGAGAAATCTAATCCTTACCTACCGGGAGAATAGCTCCGAGCTACAATTAAAGAGGAGGAAAAAGGATCCGAATAGAAAAAAATAGGTGGCTCGAGTTACCAGGCGGCTTCAACTCCTTCGACAGGTCAAAACCAGTGAAAGCTAGCGGAATTCAGTCCAACTCAAGGGGATGGCTCCGGTAGTCCCTTCCACCGTCAAAATTGTACGCCGAAGAACGCAAGAGGCTGCGTGACACGAACGGCAAGAAGGTCCATAGGGGGTGGGGGATCAGCCGACCTTCCGCTCCTAGTGGCTAAGTAATCTGCCGAAGAGAAAGGGGGAAAAAGACAACTCGGGAAGGGGAGTGGATTCGAGCGGCCTGTTGTTTTAAAGCGCCGATTCCGAATTAGTCGCAAAAAAAGGTCGCAGAGCACGTCCCCGCTGCCGGAGAAGTCGTGGCGTGAGCGAACGGGGAGCAAAGCTGAAAGTGACGGCGAATGCCCGATCCATAGGCGCTTCCAGTTAAAGCGTGGTACGCTGCCATATCTAAAAAAAAGAAATGAAGGAAATGTTGGGAGCAAAGCCAGGTTTCCTCTTCTGCTCTATCTCTGACTTGATGAGTCCAAAGTTGGTGCAATAGAAATGGGAGAAAGAGGAGAAGGGAAAGGGAAGAGGACTCACGACTCACCGTTTGCGCATCGCTCTCTTTCTCCATACGACGTGGAGAGAAGTGTTAGAGGTTCTCTCAGAAATCAGGTCTGTCCGGGTGTGCGAACCGGCCCGGTCCGAATAGTAAGGTTAAGGTACTCAAGCAGAAGCGGAGGGGGGAAAAGTCGAAAATACCGGGAGAGACTCTCAGGGAGGGTTGGGTGACCCCGGACCCTCCCCGCCGCCGCCCTTCTTTCCACAATTCCAGAGGGAGGAGGAACTGACGCACAGGAGGAGACATCACGCTCGCGAGGGAGAAGCGGAAGTTCTTTCTCGGTTCGCTGTTTCCGGTTTCGCCTGTTCCCTGGTCGAAAGAGCCTGCGCGGCCAGGAAACAGAGCACCGGGGGGCCGGGGATGCACGGGTGTAAGAAAGAGGATATTTAAAAAAACTCATATCACGTTGTTGGTAAAAGTTTGAAGACAGAAATCGGGAGGCTCTCAGGGGTCGGGCCGCCGTTGTGGGATTTTGAACGGAATCCTCAAAGGCTCGAGACTGCGGGGGGGTATCGATAAGAATACAGTCCATGCGGGGCTGGTGTGGAATGTTCACTTCCTTGCTCAATAGCCGACTCTTCTTGCCGTATAACCTGGGCGGTGTCGGCCTGAGGCTACGAGGAGTGGTGCAGGCCCTGTAGCTCTACTTAAAGCATACGATTCTCTACAGGTGAGAGGAAATTCCTAGTAGCCATGTCGTAGGGGGATAGGGGGGTGCTGGGCAAAGGAAGCTGCCTACGGAAAGCGTGTCCGGGGGAGCTGGGTCTACGGCTACATCATCGCGTCGTGCAACCCCACAGACAAGTGAGGCCCATAGGCCGCCGAAGATGCGTGAGGAGGGGGAGGAGAGCTGATCACGATGGGGCGCGTCCGTCAGTCCGAAGTTAGGGGAAAGGCAAGGGGAGGGTAGACTTCATCACAATGGCGCGAGGTGACCAACTTGAATCGTCGCAGGTTAACAATAACTTGCTGCCGTTCTGACGCCTGCTAGGGCAAACACGGGAATGCTGAGAGACTGGAGGGTTTGGAGAAAGAACGGAACCAACCTTAGCTCGCTGTCTATTTCTTCGTTGGGGTTACCTTCCGGTGACGGTCGTGGGGGCGGGGAGAGAAGGAACTGTGACCTCTTGAGCCAGGGAACGGAGTCTCCACCATTGTCGACATTTCAATCCGTCTGCTGCGTGTGTGGTTGAGTAAGGGTTGTGCCAACTAACGTAACCTAGCAGGCCGCACTTGTAGGAAAGATCTCAAATCTTGCGCCTGGACATGGTGCTGAAATGCCCTCCATGCTATCGAAAGGAGGCGTGCATGCCACTGGAATCACTTTACCGTGGCACTACTTCGCAGCGGAGAGACTTAGGCTGAGAGGCCTAACGGGTGGGAACGCCTAACCGGACAAGCTACAAGGTTGAAGAGAGACACAAGCCCTCAATTACGCGGGAAGGTTTTTACAAGATCTTTATTCGGCCACGGGACTACAGACACCAGAGACCCGGGGGGGGGGAGACGGGGCCAGTGGGGGGGAGGGGTAACGGTGCCTGTAACAGAAGGGGCCATATATCAGTGGTCGCTCCTTCAAGCTGTACGGGAATCTTGTCCGGGAGGTGAAGTGACCGGCAGAGAACCCACAAAAGTTCGGAAAAAAAGATTCTACCGAAAACTCTCTTACGGCATGTGGGTTCATGTCCAGGCTATTCGGCCACACGGGACGCCATCTGAAAAGACCAACAAGAGCAAAGGGTCTCGTCAAGGCAGGACGGCGACATGTAGGATCAGGCAGCAGATAAGCGCCTGTTTTTTTTCCTAGACCGGGGTATGGCAGGAGGGAGAAAAAGAAGAGAAAAAATCCAAAAACAACACCGGTATTGGAGGGAAAAAAATGTGTCACAGAAAAAAAGACATTCAGCGGGAGGCCTTTCTCAACTGACTACGCATCCGTGGCAGACAAAGGGGAGGTAATCGTCACGGGAGATGAAAGTGCTCAGCTTCGGTGTCCTACTTTCACAGCCCCGGGGGACATTAAGCGGACAAGTGTCGGGGGGGCGTAGTATCTTAGTCGATAAGCCTTGAGGAGGCGTGGGTCGTAGGCTGACAGACGTAAGGAACCGGGTTCTATGAAAATTGTGCCAGCCCGGTGTGGCGGGTACGGGAGTGAAAAGCGAGGAGAGGGAGAGAAGTGAAGCGTTTAATGTTAAGCAGAACGCGGCGGTGACTGATCCTTTTTAACTAATTCGGGGGTCCCAGGCCATTAAAGGATCGTTGACCTTCTTCTTCCACTGCGGGAAGCCTTCAAGGAAGATAAACGGGAACGTCAGTCGCGCAAGGATTCTGAGGCATGCTTATAGGGGTTTTTGCCCCTTGCGCTCTAAAGGGCCGGACTGTCCGATTGTATTCCGTGTAGAAGGGAAGACGATGGTCAGGGGAGGGGCCTACCGTGGGTGCCGTTCGTGCCTTTCCCCGGATCACCTGGGCTGATCCGTGAGGTGTGGGGGGGAGAACATCAGCCGTGTGCCTCTGGCGACCGAGGACATTCTATTTTAACACGGGCGGTTCACTCCCCGCCGGTAAAGGCCTGAAAGACATACGCGAGGGGTCAAATGGAAGGGGTGGGGGTAGGCTCTGGGAAAAATTGCGACTATTCTATGCCTCCATTGGACGAAGACATTCCGCCTTCACGTTCACAGAATGGCGCGGGGATTTATGAACTGGTGGCGAGAGGGAAAATAGTGGCATTGAGAACCTCAGGCCAACTTGGACGGAAGGCGGGAGCACCTCATCATGAATTAACGCCGCTCGCATACGGGTCAAGGAGTCTCGGGACGAGGAAGAAAGGGAGCAGTGAAGCAGTAATTCTTTGAACGAACAGGCCAGCGTGCTGGAGGAATGGATCAAGACAAAATCCTTCATTAAAGCTTCACTGTTGAACTAATCAGTGTCGAGCAGGGGGAGGAATTAGGACAAAGGGAAAGGGCAGCCGCGCGGACGGGCGAACGCACTGATCGGTGCAACGTATTCGAGTCAGCAGAGGGTGAAAAGAAACAAAAAGGAAAAACCCGCGGGGGGAAATTTCCGTGGAGGGTCGGCACTGCCTTGTGAAGCCGGGGAAGGGGCGGTGGACTGCATGATGAAACAGAAGGAGGGAAAGAAGCAATCGACTTAAGGAGGCATTTGCTGTGCGAAAAGAAGGTGGAAGTGAGTGAGCGAATAGAGGAGGACGGACAGGAAGCGGTTGAAGAGTCCGTGAGAGTAGATATCCGTGTACTCCTAGGGACTTTTAGCTATCCTCTCGCAACTTCAGGGCCGAGGAATCTCGTGCTGGCAAAAGGGGGGAGGGGCGTCTAAAATCCCCGCGCGAGGCGGCCATGACTGAGCGGGCCCTGCGCGGAAAAATTTTGGGGGTACCCTTCTCCTGCGATGAACACGAGAGAGTTGCTAAGGGAAAATGTCAAGAAGGTAAGGGAGTGAGATAACAGCAGTGAGGGTGAACCTGGTTTATCGCCGCCGACCTTACCGGATACCACGAGCTTTCGTGGATGTGCCAGCGACCTATATGAAAAAGAGGCGGACGCAGGAACTAGCCGGGCTTCCTTGGACACGAGCGGTTCGAGGAGCCTTTAAACATGACTTGCGTGGAAAACATTTCTTGAGATTTCACAAATTGTGAAGAACAAGTGAAGTCAAGTCTGGTCAGGCGCCAGCCCTGACTGGAGGCGTGGGCGCCGTTCTTTGCTATGCATGGTCGAAGGCAATGGAAGGAGGGAAGTACAGACTGAGGAAAGGGTGAGAGCGAACTGGTCAATAGAGACCTTCTTTCCCGGATCAGGACCCAGACCGAGTATCCCTCGCGAAGGGTCTACGAGGGAAATCAGATACTTGGCGGATCTGTAACTGCGAAATGTAGGAAGGAGCATAACCTCTTATTTTCGATGCAGGGAAAAGTCGGGGAGAGTAAAGGGTATTGACCCCCGCTGGACCATAGTTGCCGAAAAAAAGAAATGAGGAGTCATCGTCAGTGGGGGGTTGGTTGAATTCAGAGAAGCCAATGTTGGGTGATGAAGAAGGGATCTGTAACTTTTTAGGAGCCGGGATTACTGAAAAAAAAAAAAATAGAGGGATCTCTTTATCACCGGATTTTGCGCGGAGCCTGAGCGGTGAAAATCAAGGGAAAGAAATAAAAACAACTGGAGGAAAGACAGGACAGGTGGCTTTAGGAAGATTGGGGGGTGACTAACTTGGGTATGGGGCAATACGCTACGGCACACTGGGAGAAAGGGAGAAACCTGGGGGGGGGACGGACCTGTGGGCCGCTCTCTCAAGAAAAGCCAAACCTGGCGGATTCCGTAATGTCTTTAGGAGCTGCTCTGTGTGAAAAGACGTGTTCCCCATCCAAACTCACGAGAACATCAAGCTTAGGTGAGCTCTTAAAAGTCCTCACCGCGCAAATACATCCGGAAAAACCCATGGAAACAGTGAAATGGACCTGAAGCGTTCTCCTGAGTACGGGCGGCCACCGTTGTCAGGATCCTGTAGTAGGGCGGCAGGGCCCTGTGCGACCTGTTGGTCACCCAGGGATATGATGGTTGGAACGGGGAGCGTGTCCTGCCGGTGCGAGATCCATCAGCTGGGGGGGCCATGCGGGTAGCTGGGGTTTCTCGGATGGACGAGGCGCCAAGGAGGGCCGCCTACACGAGGCAAGGGAACCTGGGAGGCGCGACTCATCTGTTCGGAGAGAATTGACCGATAGCGAAGGGCTCACTAGGGTCTCTTTAGAAGTTTGGCGGCGAGACGCGAAGAGCAGCATGGTAAGAGGTGACGACTGGGGGGTGGGAGAGGTTCGGCCGCCTTTTATGAAGTGGCGTCCATCCCCTCCTACCGGCTCTGCCGAGTAGGACGGGATATTTGATGGGGAAATCAGGCGAGGATGGTCGGCAGAACTGTTCAGAAAGGGGGGTGACGGAGAAAGGGGGTCGTAACCGAGCCAGGAACTTGTTCGAAATCCGGCTCAAAAACTGAAAAAAACAACTCTTCCTCAGATAGGCCAGCGCCGCCAAAAGAGGGGGGAGAGCCAGCAGCCTGATTTCTCGCACTCGGCGTTGGGCTTCATGCCAAATTAGGATGAAAAGCTGAGGGGTTATCTCTTCTAGAACGGGCCGTGGATAATTCGAAGCGTGGCCCATGTGGAAGGACGTGGGAATGTGGCTAGCGTAGCGGCGTCTCGCGTCACGCATAGCGTAGGCTCTTCCTCTACCAGTGACGATGAGGAGAAAAAAAAAATGCGATGTTTGGTGAACCAAAGCAAGCCTAGGAGGCCAGGACAGTGAGACGGGCACAAAACCAGATACAAAGGACTGAGGAGGAACCGATGGGTAGGCCTCCTAGAAACAACAGGCAACTATGTAGGAGGTTATCTATAGAAAAAAATCATTCAATGGTGGCGTGAAAAGAAAACCTTAAAAAAACGCCCCTCTTTCTGAAAAGATTGTCATGGAAAAACCCCGATCTCAAAAAAAAGAAAAGAGGAGAAAGGTCACGGAATGAGAGATGAGTAAACTTCTCCTCGCGTTGAAGTGATAAGAGTTAAGAGGTGCGCTCTAAAGGCAACAGTCCACTTTTCGGACAATTCTACCGGGCCACACGATTCGGGGGGAACGGCACCATAGGGCCGAGACAATCGCCGAGAAGGCATTGCCTACTATCCACTCCACTTAGAGAGCTTGACTTCAGAACCATAGGCAGGCGGAGGAAACTGGAGTTTCGTTCCCTAACTATACCATCAGGGACGGGGGAAGGGCCGCCATGCAAATTCGAGTGCTGGACCGTCATAAGTCTTTAAGGGGATCTCAGCGGTTCTGCGCTCCCCTTTCGCACACAAAAAGTAAATCTGGAATCCCTCTTCCCAAAATAGCCCGCAGCGAACCGACTGCCGAAAAAGAGGAGGGTGCGGGTCGGCGGAGGGGAGAGACAAGCCCGGTAGTAACTTCCCAGTCACCAGTCACCATTATCCGGCCATGGAAGGACCGATACTGCAGGTCTGGGGCGAAAGCGTCCGAGAGACCGGAAAAACTAACTGCTTCCCGTCGCCGGCCCTCGTTCAGTGCGAAACGAAAGACGCTCATAGATGCGCCAAACGATAAATGCTCTTCTTCTGGCAAATACCGGCCGGAGGGATGGAAACTAGCCAGCCCAGGATAAACGAAATCTTCTGGGTAAAAAGCTCCCTGAGACGACCCCGACAGAAAGAGGAAAAGCATGCTCTCTCTGGGGGGCATGACCCCAAATATAGGATGACCTGGTTATCATAAAAATGGGGACTAACGGGCCCGGCCAAGACTAGATCCAAAGGTCGCTTATCACGGAAGCTCCCCGCAAACGTAATAAGACCAAAGCCTGGGGCCTTGTACCTGTCTGTTTGTAAAAAAGGGTAGACATCGTAGACCAGTATCGAGGTAGCAGCTAAGGGGGGAATAGTTATCTTCCCAAGGTTGGGAGGGGGGTGATTCGGTTCGGACGGGACAGGGAGATGGGGGGCATATCAGCCGACACGGGGTTCCTAAAGTGAAACGTACCCGCCAGCCGATTCAGAGTAATGAAATGCAAAAACCCCCTACGGGACAAAAGTACGGGGGAAAGGAAGTAAGGAAAAACGGTCACTGGGGGCCATTTGTAAGCCTTGTCGGGGCGGGACGCTGGCGAACCAAGAAATGCACAAGCGTCAAGCGAACAAGACCGAATCACACTTGCCACCCACGTCCACTCATGGCGACCGGAGCTGAGCTCGAGCTCAGGGCTCCCTTAACTCCTGGGGCAAGTCTATACGACCCTCGACGCGGGGAAAAGGACTAAGGGAAAATCAAGGTCTCGGGAAAACCAGTTACACCAATTAAAGGAAAAGGTAAACCTCTGTAGATGTCAGAAACTCACTTGACACGTTAAGCCTCAGCCGGCTGTGCGTAAAACTAGGCTGGTCCATAGGTGGAAAGAACTACCCTTACCAATCAACGAGTCTAAACAATTGCCTCCAAGAATCACACGAGCGGGTTGATTCTTGGGAGTACTGCAGCCTGGTTGGAGAGAAGGTCAGAAGATCCGCTCCCTCCGGACTATGCCGGGGTCGAAGCAAGTCAAAAAGCGGGCCTCTGCTTTAAGATTCAACGGTGAGTGAATCTTTGCCGGTGTAGGCCATGCGAAAGAAGAACGGACGGAGGGGTTACCTCGACGAAGAACGGACAGGTCACGCGCCCTTACTAGAGACTTGAGGAGGACAGTCGGGGAAGAAACGGGGAGCAAGGGAACGGAACCTTCCGGAATGTGCCTCGAAGTAAGAGGGCAATCCGGACGGCTCTGCTTGCAGTTTCCCAACGTGTGGGGTCGCTTCAGTGGGAGAGGGAACTGGTGACAGGTGACTGGGAACGCCTCCCCAGGAGCGCTCGAAGGCCTGATCCAACTGGAAGGTAGTGAAATACGTCGGCGGTACGCTGGGGATCGGAAAAAGGTTCAAAATGGCCTCCGTGACAAAAAGAGTGGAGCATAAGTGTCGACTTTAGCTTCGCTTGACGGGAGAGGAGCCGAAGGGAATACACTTATCTTCCTGAGGGAGGGGAGCCTTTACAGTCTCATTCCGCTACGTTCGTAACACTGGTCAGCGGGGGGGCATTCTACTTCTTTAAAGAAATCCTTTTCTAAAAATAAAATGCGACCTCCGGCACACGTCTTGCGAAGCGGGTTTCGGGGCAAGGTTCTAAAAAACGATGCTCCTGGCCTCAAGGGTCCAGAGCCGTCTGTATTTTACAGTCGCCGATCATTTCGCTCTTCTGGAATTTGCTCGTAATTCGACGAATTCATGTTCAAAAGTCGGAGCATCGAACAAAGTTCTTCAACCTGGCCGGGTTGTCCTTTACCGTAGGAAAGTTGAATGAATCTGGCCACCGAAGACAGGTGGAGGTGAGGGTCAATTCTCTCTGATGCTTGATGAACCGCACTCCTTGGTAGAAGAAAATGGAACCGCATGGGCCGCTGGGAACCGTCTTTGGGAATGTCTAGAGGAATGACATACCCCAGGGAACCTGTAACTCCTAGGGGAGTGGGGGGTTTTTCTCGGGAACAAGTCCTGACCGTCGGGGACGAGTGACCTACTGGCACGACGCTTAGTCACTGGTCCGGGCGAAGAAGGTCTCGACGGCTGTGGCGGGGGGTGCCCAAATGGGTGAACAGGTGCGAGCCTCATGCGGAAAAAAGCTTATCTTACCGGTCTAGGGCGGAGAAATGACCTTAGTCTGTGGCGGAACGTAAAAAGAAGACTAAACGACTACGCGTTGGCTCTGAACATCGCAAGAGAGGATTCCTTCGATGGCTTAAGGAAAGGAGGATTTTTGTCGACTGTGTGATCGTGCGGTAGAAGGGCGGGATCAATGGCGGCTGTGCGCAACAGGCCAGTTCCGGGGAGGGTCGGTAAGGAAATGATGCTTAATCAGAAACACACTTTTACTCTGAGGGAAACACCTGTGGGAATAAATCAGGCGCACACAAGTGGGAAAGTAAAAGACTGATGACGGTTCAGGAACTTCTTGGGAAAAAAGAAATAAAGAAACTCACCGACAAACATTGAATCTGGTCACTTCCGTTTTGCGCGGCTCTACTTTTCTCTTAGATGTTGTTTGGGTGGGGGGTTGGGCCGGACAACAACCAAGGGGAATCTGAAACGGTTAGCTTTTATGAAGGAAGGAAGGACTCGGGGGTCGGGGAGGAAGGCTACGGAAATACGAATCTTTCTCGGAAGGTGCGCTCCGGAACGGAGGGAACAGACCCCTAATCTGACACATGTTCCTCAATTGGAAGCTTCGAACCAGTGAAGAGAATCCAACGCAAGGCTAACTGAAGATTCCACGAGATCAGAACCTGGTGCCTAGGGAAAAGAGCAGAAATCTGAACCGTGCGGATGTCTTGCTTTCTCAAAACCTGGCGAGCCTTACCTATCTGTCAGCAGAGAAAGGAGAGGGATCGGGAATAATTTCCGGGACCCGCGGCGGAAGGGGATAGAACGTGACGATCACGCAGGCCCAAACTCGGTAACTGGGTCAGAAAAGACTCTCAGAGTGTTTAACCGAACTCTGCGGCGGCAACGGCGCAGTCGGCGCCCTTCCCGCATCCACAAGGGTGAGAGGCGCGGGCCAGGGGGAGGGCGGCAGAAAGACGTGTACAAGTGTTAGGCATAAAGGGGGTGCACGGCCCCCTGCTCATCCGAACGTCAAAATTTGAACGGAATCCTGTCAGGCCCGGGGAGGGAAAAACGGCTCATGAAAGTAATAAAGATATAAAGGGAACTCGCCTTCGTGTCTGAAAAAGTGCAAGTCCAGAGGGCTCCTGATAACCGCTCTCGGGGGGAGATGCCTACCGGGGCTACTTGCATCCAGCATGGATTTCGGAGGATAGGAAGATAGGGGGGAAAAGTGGGCGTCTCTTCGGACCTTTTATAGCAA
>Ga0179591_1228795_pt1 | contig 12099 bp, 9 predicted proteins | sample CZOMad2_1_08_16f_FD_182891 | JGI IMG/M metagenome (GOLD analysis project Ga0179591, IMG submission 182891) | Vadose zone soil fungal communities from Angelo Coast Range Reserve, California, USA - CZOMad2_1_08_16fungal (PacBio error correction) | ecosystem: Environmental > Terrestrial > Soil >...
ATTTTTTTACCAAGGTCAACGTCAGGCCCAGGGGGGAAGGATAGGGAAGGAGTGGGGGGAGGTTTGAACCGGGAAGAATGAATCAAAGAAACTTCTTACCTCCTGTACCAAGAGGGAGACAAGAACGAGATGCTCTACATGCAAAACGATTACTGCCCTTACTTCGCAGCCGAGCGGGAGGGCGATGAAAATAGGGGGAAGTTAGCCTGTTTCGGACTCCACTGAGGGAGAAAAGACAACACCTCGACCACGAAGAAGGCCAAACATCCAATGGACACTGAACGAAGAGTAAAACAGCATACTGACGGGTCACCAAGGGGGGCGAGTATGCATACAATCATTCCAGCAGTCGAAAGGGAAATTACCACCCGGAATGTAAAGCCGACGCGCGGCCACAGCTCCAGGGATCGGGACTCCAAAACCTTATTTCGGACTGACAGACCCGAAGACCGGCGCGATCCCGTAGATACTGAGCTTCAAGAAATCATACTGGGGACAAAAGAAACGACGGGGGACTCACGGGGAATAAGACTGGTACCAAAGGAAGCATCACTTATCGGAAAAGAAAAGAGAAGAAAGGGCCATCTTAGGGGTTGGGGCCACCACAAAACCCTCACGGAGGAGGAAGAGGCATTACAGAGGCATACCAGCCGGCCAAATCCGACCTCCAAACGAATCAAGTCTCTGGAATAGACTGTAAGCCTGAAAACTTGAAACGAGGAAGGTGCGGAGAAGACGCGCGGTAGAAATTTCTTCAATGGGAAGGGCGCGTTATGTAAAGAAGCAAAATCACAAGAAATAAGGTGACTCCCGGGGCAAGGCAAGAATAAAGAGGAGGGGGGGAAGCAAAAGGCCCCGCAAACGCAAAGACGGTCCTCATTAGGTCGTCCGGGCTGGAAAAGGAGGCAACAGAAACGGCACAAAATGAAGGACGCGTGCACAGACGGAAAGATGGCAAACAAAGCGAAGGACCGCTGTAAAAAAGGGAGAAAGGAAAGCAACGGGAGAGGGCGAGTCAGGCCTGGGAAGCCGCGGACCAAACAAAAAACCGGAATAGAGGAGTTGAAAAAGAAGGGAAAGAGGAGCCCCCGGAGCAAGGGATGGAGGAAGAACTAACTTCCTGAGCCTGAAGGTAGGGGAGGCTCTAATACCTGACGAAGCTGCCGGAAAAATCCGCGCTGGAAGGGGGAGAAATGCCATGGGAAATGCCACGTTGCCCAAAAGGGAGAGCCTACAGTTCGTGAGCCACCTGTATCAGTGCAGAATTCTTGGAGGAGGAGGGGGGAGCGCGCGGTAAGAAGGAAAAACACAACGATTTTCCGCAGCTAGAGAAAAGAACAGAAAGGATCGAAGTCCTTTTGGTTGGGAGAGATGGCTCTAAGCTACGAAGAGGGGGTGGAAACATCGGCATCTCCTCTACTAACCAGCTTTTACAAGTCAGAGGGGAGGGACTAAACTTCATTCGTGCGCCGCGTCGATCCGCTGTTGCAAAGAAGGGGAGACACCTGTAAGCGATAAAACCAGAAGATTAACAAAAGGGAGGCTAGACCTTATAGAAGGCGGTAGAGAGGGCCTCAGGTAATGAAGCAGAGGGTAGGGGCGGGGTTGGTGGGGGTTTTGTAAGAGCAAATGTCAGTCGGTGGGGAGAGGTTTACAATGAGGAGTGTGATGTCAGGGGAACCCATGGGAGCGCACCGGTCTGGAGGAGGGAGGGGAATTTCCGTGACCAACAGAAGCATCTTCCTCGAGAAGGCCGCAAGTCACGCGTGAAGATCTAAGTAATCAAAAGAAAACGTGCTCATCTGAAGGAAGGGTCACAATGCAAGGGGGGAAATCAGGAACCGGGGGTTCCTAGGAATAGAAATTAAGATCGAGAAAACAAAGAGGCTACTGGCGATCGAGAGCAAAAAAAAAAAGGAAGAGAGATCGCCAAGATCAGGTTTGGGGGGGGGGATGGGGCGATCGAATACTTCTGAAAAAGGGGAGGCGACCAAAGGGAGGATGACCTGCAGCAACTCCAAGTAAAAAAAAAGCTTGTAGGGAGGAAAGCAAACCTTAGCTCTTGCCGGTGGGGAAGAGAAAAGAAGCGGGGGGATGAAATTAAGAAAGGACGCCGCGCCGGGGAAAAGACGCGCCTGGGGCAAAAGTACCCGAAACAAGCCTACTCCCCCCCGAAAAAGAATTCAAGAACCCTATAACATATTCCCCACCAACCACACCAAAAAAAGCGACACCAAGAGAGAAGGAATGAATTGGGCAACGGAGAGGAGTAATAGGGCCAGAAAAAAGGAAGATGGGAGAATTGCTCGTCGAGTACTAGCTAAAAGTGCTACAGTTAGGGACCATGGATAAAGGGACGGGGGGCAGCAGAAAATTAAAAGATTACGGGGGAAAAGCTGGGGCAGTAGAATATCAAAAAGGAAATGTTGAAAACAAATATGAGTGGAGAGCAAGAATCCATTAAAAAAAAAGACGGGGTCGGTAAGGAGGTTGTTATTAATCTCCCGGGGAAGTCCCAAAGAAAATTCGGAAAGTACCCGACTAAAAAGGAAAAAAAGATTCAAACATCGGGGGAAAGGGGAAATAACAAAGGATTACTCAAGAGATTTTGAATTGGTTAAGAGGTCACCAGGAATGACGAGCACCCGCAGATTCTGACTTCGGGTAAGGAGCGATGGGAAAAAGATCTGAAAGAGCAGGAAAGTCGGGGACATAACAGTAGTGGGTTTTCTGCAGCAAATTGGAAAGGAAAAGCCATTGAAAAACTTACATATATCTGACCTGGCAGCAGGGCACGCTGCGGGGCAAGAGAGAAAAGACGAGCGGGGTCTGTTCTGTTCAAGGTGCGAGGGTCAAGCTGGTCGCAGGGAACGTAGTCACGTTAAATAGAATTCTGCTTGGGGAACTAATTGCCTAGGGAAATTTGACAAAGCACTGGGACTGAACCGTTGATCGGAAGGTAAACCGGGGACGTTGCGGTTCACAGGACGCCTTTAGGAAGAGCATAATAAAAACTCACAAACGGTGAGGGGTTCACGGACTGGAGCTTTTCGTGCGTCGCGGATAGAAAAACAGCGATTACCATCCGAGATTTTAACGGCTAGGAGAAAATTGCATCCGTAGCGCGGCGCTAAAAGGATTGCAGACCGTGAGACTGGGAGGTGGCGGTGCAGTCTAGGGACCAGGGACGAAGGGAAGATTTTCCGCGGCAAGGGATGTGGTTGATAAGAAGGGAATAATGGCGATGGAGGTAAAAGCCAGGCGGACTCATCTGGTCCAATAGATGCAAGTGGTCAGGGAAGGGAGGCCCGCAAAGAAAGGTACTTGGAAAAGGAAAGTATATGAAGGGGGCCGTCTAGGGCTTAACTGGGACGGCGTCGTTGGGGGGAAAGTGAGGGCAGAGGGTTAAGCGAAAAAGGGTATTGCCGGTCAAAACGAATTGGGTTCCAAGGGGAGGGAATAGAGGACAAGTCCGTAAATGTAGGAAATGTGGTAAAGAGGAATAAAAGTGTGCACTCACGCAGGTTTGACAGGATGGGCAAGTTGAAAAATGGGGGGAAAGGTGGATCCCCGAGAACGAAGAAAAAAAGCGGGTGCGAAAGGGAAAAAAAAAGAGGACCAACGAGCTGCCATAAAAAGCTAGCAACAGTTGACGATAGGGGAAGGGGGCCTCCTATATTAGGCTTTAAGGTAGGGAGTGCAAAAAGGGGAGAAAAACCGCCGTCAAAAAGGACGGTTGAAATCTTACTGAAAAGGGTGGAAATTGACAAAAGAAAGAGACTCACCAACAAATGGAAAAGAAAAACTGTGGTGCCAAGGCACAACCCGGGCACATAAAAAGGGTGAAAAAGGGGGCGCGTTCACTGGAATAGACCAGGGGCTCCCACGGACTGTAACCAAGTCTTAAATCTGTCGGAACCGATAGGTCAGATTGAAAAAGATGGGGGGAAAAATTTTGAGACCACAACCCTTTGCTTTAGTGTCCCTGTAGAAGGGGCGGCGGCCGAAGCTCATCCGAAAAGGAGCCAGGGGCGGCAATTCTCCTGGCATGCCCCAACGTAATACCGACTAACCGGGGACAACAATAAAGAGGGGGGGACTTCAATGCATCCAAAAAAGGCGTTCAACAAAAGGGCGAGATCCAAAGTAAAAAGAAGGAACCGGCCTACCCCTTCAGGACCACCCGTGGGTCGTCCAAACCCACAGTACAATCCAACCGGGAGCAAACACGCACGGAGCGAATCACGAAAACTCAATAGGGGCAAGTACCTCAAGTGCGGGTCAATACGATCGATGCTCAAACGGGAGAACAAATCGCGTCCCCACGTACCGAAGTAATCCAGACCAAAAAGCATAGGGCTTGACGGCAAACACAGCACGGCCGGGTCTGCAGTGACGAAGAAGACACCGGAAGAAGGACCGCCACCATCTCGGAAGAGAGAAATCAACTAAAAAAGCTTAAGGAGGAATCGGAGACCTCTGCTCTTTACCTGAGTCGTTGACGGGGAGATGATAAGAGACGACCGCGAAAAGGTAAGCAAAGGAGGAGAATCAACGCAGAGTACTCTTCATCAAGACGTTCAAGAAAGAAGGGGGGGTCAGCTGGTTTAAACCGGGCGGCCGGAAGGTCAGAACGGTGGAAGCTGGCCCAGAAGTGTAAGCGAAGTGACGCTGGAAAGGAGAAAACTAACAAGGGGACGAATCAATCGAAAGAATTAAAAACGGCATCGACTCAGCGCGGACGCATACACAGAGTCAGGGAAACTACTAGCACGCCTTTCCAAAGCGGGGGCTTACAGGCGCAAGTGACGTCAGATTCTCTGCACTTGCATAAGGCAGGGGTACGATAATCAAGCAGAGGTCGCACTGGAAAATGACAGCGTCTGGCCTGGTGAACGAGGTCTGGGTCATTTAAAAACTCACAAATGTTGACCAAAGAGGAGGATGCCTAAGAAATTGTTGATGCCAAAAAAGGACAGTCAAAGGCGTTAAATTCGTGTGACGCGAAAGGCCAGCATGAGCACAGGGTCAGGTCGAGGAGGATACCAAAGAGAAAGGAGAGTAAGCAATCGGATGAATTGTGGCGAGACACGGCTCTACGAATCCACTCTCGGTAATCAAAGAAGGTCTTAGGACACAATACGTCATCTGCTTCCCTACTAGGAACTGAGTTCGCGGGCCGCGTGGAATAATCAAAAAAAAGAGCTAGCCAAAAAAGAACTATCAGTATTCAGATTGGGGGGAACCACTCTACCTGATATTGAGGGGAGATAGGGGGGCGTGGAAGATAGGGGGGTTAGGCGGGTGGTTGGTTGGGGGTAGGTGAAGTCGTATTGAGGTGGTGCTCTGTGGTGTAGGCCATGGCGTTGCTGAGGACACAGGCTCAAACGCGGTTCTTAGGAGGTGGGGGAATCTTATCCGGACAGGCATAAGAAATAGATCGTGAGGCACACTTTAAGAATCGAAGTTTAGCAATAAGCTCAAATGCAGTTCAAAAAGGGGTCACGAAAATGGTTCAAGACTAATCTCTCAAAGCGAAAGAAACAGCATAGGGGGAGAAGAGATCTCACAAGAGGGCCAAATAAAGAAAGTGTTATGTGTCTGGTGCATGAAGGAGAAAAGTTCTCTGACCAACGTGCTCGGGTGACCATAGCATGCCGATTCCCTCGAAAATTAACCATTAGATATTAAAGAGGACTGGCAGTCATTCACGGGTAGACCGAAAGACATTAAAGAACAAGACGCGCAAAGGTCACCGGCCAAGCCCACGCAGCACATTTCCGAAAAGCTCCCACCCCAGAAGGCAAAATAAGACCAGAAAAATGCAACACACAACCACAAAACCCAGAGAAGAAAGGGGAAAATGAATGAAAAAAAAGGGATGAAAGGGATCAGGTATAAGGATTAAGCGAAAAGGTTACTCATCAGTGTAGATAGGGGGGGACGAGATTCGAAGGACGGACCCAGCCGCGAAAGCATTCAGACAGGGATAGGTGAGGAAGGCTTGTTCATTATATGCTTCCTATTTAAACGGTCTGAATAGAGGTAGAGAAACAGTCAAAAAAAAAGGACGGCTGGTATCTAGTTTACGCTCGCCAACCAACACGGCCTCATACCGCGAACTCAAGACTAATAATCCATAAGTGGCTAAAGGATCCAGACGGGAGGGAGAAAGAACTGAGATCGGGGGTCAGTCAGGGCACCATAACCTCGGAAAGACACACGCCACTGAAGGGTTCTCTTCAAGTAAGCAAAAAGCCAGGGACAAAAGGAGGGTAGTGATCTGCAGCCGTTCGCCTTTCAAAAAAGGCAGGAAGTAAAGAGATCTTCCACTTTCGGGAATGAAAAGACGCTGAATCTAGAGTGGGAAGGCCCGATGGCAAAAAATCGGGTCCAGCGAATTCATAAAAGCAGATGCGGATGTCAGCGCGGCCTATAAAAGTCTGGAACTCCCGAACCAAGGACCGTGACGGGCAACGGCTTGACGGGAGGAGGCTGTACCAGAGCTGTCGAAGAAGGGGAAATTACCGTGACTGGGGGGTCACAAAAAGAGACACGAGAAGATTAAACAGGTGGGACGTAGACTGGACGCTGGAGGACTGCGTAAGCTCTATTTACATACTAGGGGTGCCATAGGACATAGTGGAGGGTACAGAGATGAAGGCGGGGGGTCAGTCTTGCAGAGCGGTATGGGTGGTTGTAAAACAATGGCCTGGGGGAGGTCGGTCGTCTCAGGCGGAACGAACAGGGTAAAAAAGAAAAAGTGGAGCAACCTGAGGAGCGGGAAAGTGGACCCATTTAAATTGCAAAACAAGGTCGCGCCGAGGACACGAAATCTGTCCGGGGAGGGATTCTGACGGAGGGTCGGCTTCTAAAAGGGGACTTTCACAATGAAAAAGGCGGGGGTCGTTCAGAGAGGAAGGGGGGGGGAAAAGAAAGGTACTTTCTGGAAACGGGGGGGAAAAAAAAGGAAGTTGGCCGTGGCTAATCTGGTAAGTGCGGAGAAATTGACCGAACACGATCATCATCGCTCGGCTCGCAAAGTAATGAAAAACTTACTCAATCAGACTTGGCAGGTGAATCAACTGGAGAGATCTCACCAAAGGACTTCAAGATGAGGCCAGGGGACAGGGACGGTGACACAATCTAACTCAACAACAAGGAGAGGACGAGATAGGGGGTGCGCAGTGGAAAAAGGGGAAAGGGCCAAAGATCTGTTAAGGAATAAGGAAAGAGGAGACGAACGGAAAAAACATCTGGCAGACTCCGAATGGAGCACGGGTGAAGAGTACTGCGAAAAAAACGGAGAGCTCTGGCGCTTATCTTGCCTTACCTTTTCCTGGAACGTGAGCAGAAAGCACAAATTCAAAATTCCTCTGAAAACACTGGCCAGGCAACAAAAGAAGGGGGGTAAGGCCACGGAGAAGACAAGGAGCAGTAATGCTTGGAAAACTCAGACTAACAGAAAAGGGAGCTAAGCCAGTACACCCGGACCTGGAGAAGCCGCCGGAGCCACTCAGTAAAAACCAAGAAAGGACACACTCCTAGGTCCAGCGTCAACGCAAGAAGATCTAAAAAAAAAAAGTAACTCAACTAAAGTGCTCTGGAAGAGCAAAAAAATGCGTAGGGAACGATCTAAAGGAAAGACGGAAAAATCCAAAGAGCGGAAAAAAAAAAAAATTAGGCGATCAATATTAGGAAACCAGCAAGAAACGCACCGCCACGATACCGTCCATAGCAATATCTTTAAGCCGAGACAAGAGGAGAAGATAGAGGAAAAAGATTCGGAGTTCAAGGGAAAGGGGGGGTACTTTCCTCACAAAAAAACCAAAGGTGACAGAAATCTGATCGTCGATAATATTAGAAGTCCGAAATAAAACGCCCTGGACGAATAAAGGGGGCGGCCCCATTTGGAGGAAAAGGGAGTCAAGACGCGGCACGGCCGTCGACCACAACGAGAGGCCACAGCTGTCAGAAGGCCGAACCTTGCACATTACTAAAGACAGGACACTCACGCGCGACTGTAGATTGCGAGGAACGAAGAGAAATTGAGTTGGAAAAAAAGATAGAGTTCAAAAAAGCCGATATGGGGAACGTAACATGGCAACTACTTCCTGCTGGCCAGTGTCAGAGGCAGTTTCCTGAAAGCTTACAGGGAAACATCGGGTTGAAAAAGGGAAGCGCACGGAAAAGAAGTCCTGGGTTACTGATTTACAATAGAGGAGAAAGCGCGTTTCGGGATCCCGGTCAAGTGAAATAGTGGCTGGCTTCATTCCGGTTCTAGAGGGTATACCCCTGAAGGGGCGAGCGAGTAAAAGAGTCCACCAACGGAGAATCAGTGGTTGCAGCGGCTTAAGGGGGGGGAAAAACTAAATCTCTCTCACTAGTGGAAAACAGGGGAAGGTAATTCAGCTAATAAGCGGTGAACGAATATCGCAGGAAAAGAAGAGGCAGGCAAGAACGCGGAGAACCCCGGAAGCTCGTACCGAGCGCAAAAAAGGGAACCACGCGTCAGGCGCGGAGAGGAAGCGTAGAGGGCTTCGTTAAAAGTGAAAAGTGGTTTTTGGGTGGAATGGTCCGGCTGTGGAAGGGGTGGGACTGCGGGGGTTAGAAGGGCTGACGGGTTGCTTGGACGGAAAAAACTTAAGACTAAAAAAGGGAGGAAAGCCATCAAGGGAATTACCCAGGCACCAGTTGCAAGATCTCCGTTGGGAGTCAAAGAGTCACAAGAGGAGGGGGAATGGCAATCCAAGGGTCAAACCGCAGAATAGAAAGAGGAAAAGAAAGGAAAAGCTAGAAACATCGCCACAACCAAAACAGGAAAAGAGAGATACAAGAGAAGTGTAGGGTCTGTAATTTGCATGAGTAAGCTTAACAAATGGATGAAAAACGTGCTATGACTTCAAATAAAAAAAAAAGGCTGGGATTAGAAGGAACCTTTATCCGCGACTGCCGAACGAGACTGGCCCTTGACTACCTGAAAAGGTCAGACGAATGGTCTCTCAGGGGAAAGCCAAGCACCCAAACCGCCATTAAGACCCAAACGCAAAAATACTAAACCAATAACCTGCCCCACCAACAACACACCCCCATTATAAAAGAAAAAAAGGGGAAGGGAAAATAGCCGTATCATAGGTCAATTAATAATCTGGAGAAAAGAATCACATCAGAAGCGCGACGCGAACGCATTCCACAAGAAGCAGGATGCGATAGGCACAGAGGTGTGCAATAGTCGAGCATTAAGATTTAACAACTCGCAGAAGCAGGTATACCCAAAAGGGCCAACAAGTATTAGGTAGCTTTCTGGATGAATCATGAAGGAAGTCGCTCGAAACCCACGTTGAAAGGCTGAAAAGAGCCGAACAAGCCCGAAGCCAGAAAGAAAAAGATAGTAAGACACGGTTCACCGGGTCAGTTAAATAAATTCAACCAGCCAGTCGAGGAAATAGGTTAGGAGAGATTGGACGGGATCGAAAACAAAAAAAATGTCAGATTATGGAATCGTCTATCCGGTCCGGCGCTCCGAGGGCCAAGCCTCATCAGGAAGTTAAAGAGGCTGCCTGGACGCCTGATACGTATCTGAGGATCCGGGTAAAGCGCTTGCCTTCGTGCTTCTCTGTAAACAATCAGGGTATCGCCATCGTAAGGGAGTGCCTTTCAGGGGAGGGGGTCAAATCTTTAAACCTCGTCCAAACTTTGCCGAAAAAAGGCATGATCGCCGGTCCGGCTTGGTTTCACGGAGGTATGGAAAAGGCGGTAAGAGAGGGGGAACTAAGTGGGACTGGAAATGAAGGGAAAGGAAAGCTAAAAGAAAACCGGCACTGAACAAGATTTACCGGACGGAGTCATCATCAACGGGACAGAAATTATTCAGACTCCTTTTCAAGTTGCTGGGAGAAGATGGGAACGGAGGGGGGGAAAAAAGAGGTCATCTCTCCTGTGGTTGCCGACACCCATGCCTCTAGAGAGTGTCACAGGGTCTACAGCTGCAGAGGGGGGTCCCAGCGGGGAACCCAGTTAGCGAGGTGAAAGCGTTAAGTTCGAAAGAGGAAAACGGAGGCCAGGCCGGGGACGCGACACTACGGCGGGCTGGTACTTGTTAATGTCTTTTCCGCTTGAGTCATCCAGGCCTCAAGGTAAGACTGTGGAAAGGAGGATAAGAGAGGGGAGGGGGGGGTGTCAGTACTGAGGTTGGGTACGGAAGTGACTACACTTCGGGATGGGTGCCGGCGTGAGGCGTGGAAAACGTGGGAGACAACCCGGATAACGAAAAATATCATAGAAACAAGGAAAACTAGAAAAGAAGTACGTACTACATAGACCTAACTCAGCGCAGAGGTCGCGGGGGGGCCCAGGTTGAGGGCGTATCGTAAAGGAAAAAAAAACCCGATATGTCTTAGGCCCACGTTGGACAGGGAAACCAATAGATCCAACAGAATAGGGGGGGTGTCCAAGGTCAAAATCCCAGAGAAAAGGAAAGATCTGTGAACGGGGGTACGGAAATACAAAGGCAAATCCGGGAAAACGCTGACCTCGGCGGCATCTATAAATGGGGTAACAGAAGAAAAGCTTGGACCCTTAGTGGGTCGGGCCCGTTTATCAAACGCGGGCTGATCACATTCACGAATAAGAACGGACAAGAAATCAAGAAAGGAAGTTCCAAGAACTCGAAAGAAAGTAAAGACGGGGCACAAAAGGGAGGGAGGGGAAAACCTCCGGGGCAACAAACTGGAGAAAAAGCCGCACCCCGGCATCCTTCTCTAGGAAAGACAGAAAAAAAGGAGTTCGCGTACCACGAGTGGAGAAATAAGAAAGGAGACTCCGGTCGTGCACGCGGGGCCACCTACAATCACAGGGGAGTCAACGGCAAAGAGGGTACCGAGACGGCGATTAACCCTAAAAAGCGGAATCTGCCAAAATTGACTCGTCTGGATCAAGCCGCATCTGAAAAAAACATAGGAACCGTCACCAGCCGAACTCCGAAAAAAAAAAAAGCTCCAGTCGGAAAAGGGGGACTTAAAACGAAGAAAGAAGTATGAAAAGCGGGCCATTCCGGACTGAGTACCGCGGCAAAGCTAAATGAAGACAGCACCGGGGAGGAAAAGCTGCTAATCAACATACAACCGTACCTGGCGCAGAAATCAGGTGCGGCAACGGGGTCACCGAGGGTCAAGAAAAACTAGGGGCCCCTAAAAGCGAAAGGGGATGCTAGTCAGGAAAGCTGAACCGGGAGAAATCTATTCACCCTCCACATGGGAAATGACATGCTATCGTCTAGAGTCACGGGCAGGCAAAGCGCAACTTAACGATAGGAATCTGGTACAAGAACGGGGCACGTCTCCTGTAGAATAAACAATAAGCGCCTGGAAGTGCTTGTCTAGACGACCTGAACATCTCATCTTCCGTCGTCCTTTGGATACTGAAGCCTGGTACTTCACCATGTAGCCGCTAGGTAAAGGGAGGTATTGTCAAACCAGGTAGCTGGTGCTTCTGGGACGCAACTTCAGTCAAATCTTTAGTCATAACGTTGGCGGGGGGGAAGATAACAGAAGAGAGGAAAAGATCCCTGATCGGGTTGGTGGGGCAGAGGCTCGTCTCTAACGGAGAGAAAACGCGAATTGTTCACTAAATAAGCGGACAGGACTACTGCAAAACGTGCACGTCAATCAGAAAAAAAATCTCAGTTCGTGGGGGAGGACGTGGAAAAAAAGGGAGGGAGGGGGGGGACGATCCCACGGAGCTCAAAAACAGACGCCAGCCGGCGTAACCGTATTCAGAGTGGGGAAGGGGACCATATCAGACTGATAGATTACGCATAACGGGAGTCCAGAGTAAATTCCGCTCGGGAGGTATGTTTTGGTGTGGGGCATGGGGAGAGAATGACAGGGTTGGGCGGGGAAGCCAGGATGGTTCTGTACCATAACGCTCCCAGAGGGTCTTAGCCAGTGCTGACCATGACTGGACACAGCATCGTCGTGATAATGCCCAGAAAGAGTTGAAGAAGGAAGGTTAAAAATACGTCCTCGGAACGGCCGGGTCGTGCAGAGCAAGTTTGCATCGAAACTTTTGTCCGCGGAACTCAATGAGGAATAACGCACC
>Ga0179591_1311568_pt1 | contig 12097 bp, 11 predicted proteins | sample CZOMad2_1_08_16f_FD_182891 | JGI IMG/M metagenome (GOLD analysis project Ga0179591, IMG submission 182891) | Vadose zone soil fungal communities from Angelo Coast Range Reserve, California, USA - CZOMad2_1_08_16fungal (PacBio error correction) | ecosystem: Environmental > Terrestrial > Soil >...
AGCAATAGGTGGCAGCTTGCGATAAAGTGTGAAAAGAGGAAAAGAGAAAAGGCGTCGCGAATGAACGCCAAAGGGGACCTACTCGACAGCGTAGCCACGACAGACATCCGTTAGCCTCAAAATCTCGAGCGGAAACATTATCAAAGCACGCAAGACGGAGTCGAAGACATAAAAAAAGCACAAGGCGAACTCCAGCTGCGTGCAGACTGAAATTGAACAAGTGGACGGGAGGGCGCGGGGGGGAAAGATTAGTCCCTATCAATCAAGAGCGGGGGATCACTGATGGCCGGAATCTGTTTTTTGACGACCAGGTAGGGAAAACCAGCGCAGGTGCGGGGGAGATTTATTCTTGAACTCAAGCGCGCCTTAAAGCGAATGCAGGAGCTCATCGCCGGTTTTGATCCTACATGGATTAAAAAGTCCAAGGGGGGCTATCGGCCAAAATGAAGCCCATCCCCACCGAGGGCCTTGATCGGTCACCAGAAGTTACCGGAATTGGTTCAGAGAAAGGCGCGATCATCGGAGAAAGAGTACGGAAAGAGAGATAACCCGCGAGCATAACGTTGGGGTAATATCGTAACGCTCGGGGATGGGGGAAACCGGTTCACACCTGCGAGAACCATCTGGGCACCCATTAGGTAGGAAAAGAAGGCGCCAGGGTGACACTGTGGCAAACATCACCGCCAATCGAAACGCGAGCGCGCGTTTATTGCATCACTGGCGTGGTACTCGGGCCGACGCGACCAAAGGGGGGGAACTGCAAGGGGCAATGCAGGGGAAGTATTCTGTGAAAACAGAAGCGAACCCTCGGGGATGAGAGATTTCTTGGCTGTGTCCGCTTCACGGACGTAAAAGAAAAGGGGGTGAAGCGCAATCAAAGGGATGGGCTCGTGCTAAATGATGGAGTGCGCCTTGATTTCCAAGAATCAAGAACCTAAGCGGTGGGGGTTCCAACTGCCGACGGCTAAAAAAGATCCGGGAAACGCCATAGCTGCAACGGACATCAAGGAGAGTAGGGGCAGGGGTGTAGGTCGAATCACCCTCAGCCGAGGAGAGGGTAGAAATCGTGGGGAGCCTAGGGGTGGTTATCGAAGTGGAAGGCCACTTTCGCCAGGAGCAGCGCGGCCCCCGGGAAAGGACATAAAGATTCGGAGCCATCCTCGGAGAAGAGGTAGATTTGAGGGAATCAAATTTGGACCGTGCTCTGGAGGATCCCAAACTGCGAAGAAGGGGCTGTAAAACGGACCCGTAACAAAAACGGCAAAATTGGTTCTCCTTCATTACGAGGACTGATTCCGGGCTTGTGCGCCTAATTACTAAAAAAGGCAAAGAGTCGAAATTTCGGTTGGGGGGGAAACTGGACCATCACTTTCAAAGCAAAAAAACATCCACCTAAAAAAAGCACAAGATAGTGAAAGACCAAATCCACAAGAGGACATTACGCCGGGGGGGGGGGGGATCGGCAGACTGACGGCTGCCCTTGGAAGTAACCTCAGGCCCAGGGGGAGGGCAACATAATTTTGGGAGAAGCCGTGGTCCCGACAGAGGCGCACAGCAAGGGAAAGGGGACAAGGGGCTCATGAAAGAAAAGACGCGGAACAGCGACCTAGAGGAATGCGAGCGTTGGCCAGACGTCAAGTCAAACCATCAAAATGGCCATTCGTAGGGGGTAAACGAAAAATGGAAAATCGGAAGTGGGGAAAGAAAAAAGAAGGAGAAAGAAAATTAGGTTTCCAAATCGTGCAGCCGGGAGGTAAACAGAACGCCCGCACAACGATCAAGACCGAGTGACCAGGGAAGTTACGGTCAGGGTGGAGAAATGGAAAGAGTATCCTCCAAGGGACGAATGCACTAGTCGGCCTCCTGCACATATAAGGACGAGGAAAAGGAAGAGAAATTATCTTCCAACGCGGAAAACCTTCCATTGAATGAGAGAGAGAGGAAAGCTCATCGTTTTTATCTGCAACGTAGAGCGGGAGACTCCCATTTACTCAGCCAAGTATAGGAGGCCTTTAGCTTGCGGAGATTTCGGAGAAAGAATTATATTTAGAAATGCCTGGTCTTCGTTGTCTTACCGGGGAAACAAAGAGAGGTGGTAGCTGCGGGACGGATGTATCATCCCAAGGGATGAAGTCGAGGGGGGGCGCGGTATTCGGCAACCTGTCGATCGGAATACAGAAGGAGAAACGGTGGAGGAGAAGGGAACTCGGAAGGGGTGTTACTTGAGCTATCGCCAAGGGGGCGTCCTTGGTTTTCGAAATCTGGGGACTCCTAGAGAGAAATGGTCAGGGAGCAGGGTGAAAATCTGAAAATTTTTTTTTCTCCAGGGGTGCTGGTCTGGGAAATACTTACACTAAGTGCGGGGGAGCAAAAGGGAGGGGAGAGACGGGTCCATATCCTTTGGACGAGTTCAAAGCCAAGTCTTGAAGTCAGAGCGCAGGGGTTATCTAATGCGCAAACCCTTCGCAGAGTAGCTCAAGGGCCTGAGGGGACGATGTACGGGAAGTTCAAGAGGGAGAGGGGGACGAAATCCGATGTTCCTTATCGCACGGGGAGTGGAGCTTCATCGACAAAGCGGCTACTTTCGTGCGTGCGGGGAAACGATAAAGGTTCCTTCAAAGACTTCGACCGGATCCGAAGGAAAAGAAAAGGGGGGTTTGCTAAAGAAGCACGATAGGACTTGTGGAAGGGTCATTACTTTCCTGGGGAGGAATGTTCATGGAGCAGTGAGAAGGGTTGGCAAAGGCAAGGACCTTTAGAGAAAGAAAAGAAACGGAAAGGGGAGGGGGACATCCCTCTCAAGTCGGGAATTAAAAAACAATGGGGGGAGGGGCCTTCACCGGGTCTGAAAGATCGAAAAAAATTAAAGCCCCCGGACCTAAATGGAACAAAAGAAATCAGGGGAGGAGGGAGCAAGAAAAGGGTACATGCTTAAAGGGTTTAGGTTGGGAAAGGAAAGAGAAGGGAAGCTCAATCTTAAAGTAAGATGAGTTAAGACTTGAATAATCTACTTGGGGACCTGGAGGGAGGGTGCCGGTAAAAAGTTTTCGGGACTGGAGGAGAGGGAGGGGGGCTGTTGTTCGGTCGACAACGGTTATGAAAATTCCGAGCACAATCTCCGTAAATTCAAAAAAGGAAGCTTGGGGAAGAGGGAATAAGAACCACCTCTTGGAAGAATGGGAGTATAGGGGAGGGGAGGCGTGAAAGACGGAGTAATCTTCCCCATCCAATCCGGGAAGGGAAGCCATTCTCTCAATCACACGGGGAAGGGAAGTGGACGGTCTAAGAGGCCGGTACTATCGGGGGGATGAAGAAAGATAATTTCGCGGGTTTTTTGCCGTGTACCAAGTACTGGAAAGGGAGACAAAGGGGACAGGGTTCATGGCAATGTTTGAGAAAGAAAAGAAGACCAAAAAAGCTGAAAGGATTCACAGGCGCTTGTTAGAGGCGTCCGATTGCTTATCCTGCAAACAATCGTAGAAAAAAGCCCAGAAGGAGAGGGGGAATACCTTAAGACGTGTGTATTAGGTTGAAAAAGGGAGAGAAAAAGTAGTCGCAGGGACATCCCCACAACAAAAAATTAGAGAGGATAATGTCAAGGGTCACAGGGAGGGAAAATACGAAAAGTGAAATCAGAAGAGGATCAAAGCATGCCCAGAATACCCTGTAATTTAAAGTACCTGGTAGCCTAACTAGCGGTCGAAGGTTCTCGAGGCGGGGATCTGGACACGGAATCAAAAGAGGGGAGCCAAGGGGAAAAGGAGACGGGGAAATAGAGCTGGAAACGGAACCATGATGGCCAGAAGGGCAAATAACATAGGGGGATGTTGGGAAGCTAGGGGCAGCTGCAGCTGAAACAAAAGGGAAGAAAAGCGAGGAAGGGAAATATGAAAGCGAAACAGTTCTACGAAGGGGGATATCAGTGTGCTAGAAGTATTCTTTTCTCGACCAAATCCGGAAACGATACAGGTGAGGAGAGAAAAAAGTAAGATCCTCGTTGGGGAAAACGAGTAAAAAGCCTGACAGGGGGAAAGAGAAAAAGTCGATTCTCATGAAAGGAGAGGAAAAAATGACGGCGCAAAAGATCTCCTTAAGCAAAAGGTTCAGGAAAAAGAAGGGGAATCTGAAGTCCTCTCCATGTTAACAAGTTCCTAAAAAGAAAGCAAGGGAGAAATATCCGGGGAAGGGATCCCAAAACCGACCCGCATAATTGGAAAATCCAAGGCTAAAACGCCGCGGGGAAAAGGAGGAAGAAGGAATCCGGCCGCACTGGGAATAACTCTCAACAACACAGGGCTGAGAAAGAGGGAGGGAGAAACAAAAAAAAGAAAAGACGCGCAACTAGTCGGCGGTCCCCGCCGCAAAGGAAAGATTGAAAGTGCGGTGAGTTGACCTCACGATATCTCTTCGAAAAAGAGCTTAACTTCACGAAAAAAAAACATGGGAGCAGTGAAGCCAGATGGAAGGAAGAAACTCCCTGAGGAGACTGTTCAGATCTAACAAAATCTTGACAAGAAGCCGAAGATCTTTCTAAGACAAAAGCACAATTGGCTAGTAACGGCCCCTGAACTCGGTGAAAGATCAATCAGTTTCTGTCCGATGGGGAAATCACTGGGGACATCCACAACCCGAGGTACACGCTAAGAAAACCTGAGGTAGAAAATGTAAGGATCAGGAAATCAAAATCTGAATGTTTGTTGATGCCGAGGCCGAAAGGGAGATCACAAAGAGGGGGCCAAAAAAAGCTCACCCCTGCGGGGTAGAACTTAAAAGAGGTTCTGAAACTCATCGCAACAGCAATGATACTTGACGAAGCCGTGGAAAAAAGAGCCAGCCGCGAATGAAAAGCATCCAGACCGAAAAAGGCGGGTCGGGAGGGGGGAAAAGGAATGACGAAGTTTTAATCCAGTGGGAGTAATAAACTGGGGGAAAAGACCAGGGACGTAACCGCCTACCTCGAGAATCAAAATGAAACAGGCAAATAGAAAAGGTGTCTTGCTTTGTTTAGGACAGCGACCTAGGGGGACAGGGGCACGTTTGTGGGAACAGATGTTCCAAGAAGATTGAACGAAAGGTTTTTTCTGGGAGCTTAAATTTGGGGGAGTGAAACTTAGAACGTCGCCAAGAAAGAAAAAACATAGAAGGGAAGGAAGATCACGGAAAAAAAAAAAATGGGTGAAAAAACGGGAAAGCGGGGAAACGGCAGCAAAGAAAAGCTGCTTAAAACGGGGAAAACAAGAGAGAAAAGAAGCCAATAAATGCACCGGGGAGGGATTAAATCAGGGAGGCCAAACTGACATAATATTCCGCAGTCTAGAAAATGAGTTCCGGGAACGTGGCCGGGGTGGAAAAGGAATGATGAAAAGAAAAAGAATTCCTTCAACGCGGGATTCAAGAAGGAGAGGGACCTTACAAAAAAGCAACATCCAGGAAGCAAAAAACACAAAAGCAAAAGAACCAAACAGGGCGTCAGCAATCCAACGAAAAATAAGACGGGGAAAAAAAGAAAAGCGCCGAGGAATCATTAAGCGTAGAAAATTTACCGCAATAAGAAAGAAACCCAAACGAAAAAAAGGATCATTGAAAAGAAAAAACGCGAAACTCAACATGGGGTGGGGAAGACCGGAGGGTCCGGGTCCGTCATCGAGAGGAGGACCCATGACAACCGGAGTCCACTTCCAAACGTGTCAAGGGGAAAAAAACCGAGAAGAGACTAGAGGGAATTCAAGGGCGGTGAGGGAGGAATAGAGAAAGATGGGTTGCCAAAAAGGCCGCAACCATGAAAAAAGAAAGGGGGCTCAAAAAAAAAACTGGACAGAAATTGAAACCGGAACAAAGGGAGGGAGATGTTATCCGGTACAAAAAAGGAGGGAACTCGGGAACTTTTAAACTGAACTCGGCCCAAGAAAAGGAAGGGGTCGAGGACCCTCGTTCTATTAAAGACGACAAAGAAGAGGGGGGAAAAACCTACTGCAGAGATAAAAAATTGTAATTGGGTGGGAGAAGAAAACTTCAGCAGGGAAATCGGGGAAGAGAAATCTAAGAAATCCTTGCGAGAGGGGGGGAGGGGAAATCGAAGAAAGGCTACTCGGAAAACCCATAAGATATACGGAAAACGCGAGGGGGAGTTAAATTGAAGTAACCCGTCGAGGGAACGAGACCCGCAATTCTCACAAAGGAAAAAGGTGAATTGTCTCAAGAAACAGGGGAGAAACACTGGTACAGGGTGAGGGAAAGAGCAAGAAAGGGAGTCGGGACAAAGATACAACTATTTGGAAGCAAATCTCCTTAATTGAATCAGTTGTTAGATGAGATAAGGAGAAGTGCAAACTTGAGAAGTTATCGTTAAGAACCATGTTAGGGAAAAATCGAGGAGCCGGTGAGATCAAAACTTTATGGGGGTGAAAGCATAAGGGCCGAGGTTCTACGAGGGAAGAGACTAAAGACGCCAGAGAGTGAAAAAAATGAAAGAATTTAAGAGTCTTTTAATCTACGAAAACGAGAAGGCATGCAGGAGAGAAGTCGTAACGCAAGGCGGCGAGAGGACCTAAAAAAGGGAAGAATAGAGTCTCGCTCTAGGGAGGGCGCGTGCCTAGGTAAAAGGTTGTGGGGGAAAAAAAAGAAAGAGTGCCGAGAAAACCTCGGGGAGGGAAGAGAAAGCACAGGCCATGGCCAAGTAAAAAAAACGCTATGCCGGAAAAAAAGTCTTAGGAGGACGTGCTGAAGGAGACTGAGAAGAGAAAACAGAAGAAAGCGTCGAAAAGGAATAAGAGGAGTGGGGGGAAAATTCAAAAAAGAAATCCACTGGAACGGAAGGTAAGATAAAGAGAAAAAGTGGATCGGAAGGGAGGTGGGGAAAAGCATTCTCTAAGAAACCAAAAAGAAAAAAGCCCGGGGGACCAAGAATTTTCGTGCAAGAAGTAAAAGACAAAATGCCATCGAAACTCTTCGCTTGATTGAAAAAGTTCCTCCATGAATGGGAAAAGGGGGGGGCCAACGATGGGCCAAGCATGGCATAGAAAAGATTCGCTGAGGAGAGGAGCTGAGGCAAAAGGAGTGAAAAAGCTTGAACAGGAGGAAGAGAGGCTGCTACTGACACCGACCGACCGGGAAGGTCAAGGGGTGGATTGTTGGGGAGTCAAAAAAAGAACCAGGGTGGTGTGAGGTAGCTACTATAAAGAGGAGGAAAAGGCTGGGGGGCACCGGGAGGACAACCCGAAAATGGGGAATTTAGAATAGGGGGTCTATTGGTTCTTCAATACTTTTTATTGGGGGGTGGGCAAAAAGTTCACGTAGGGGAATTGGACAACGTAAAAAGATTCTAAACGAAAAGCATAGGAGGAGGGTGATTCTCTTGGGGGCGAGAGGGGAGGAGAAGGAGGGCTAAAAGATATATCTGACTGCATAAAAATTCGAAAGGGGAAACTTACAGAAACCTTTCTTGGTGGTTGGTGAAGGGACTCGCATCATCTGGTAATGGAAGAGACGAGAACTGGGGGGGCAGGAATTCCGGAAAAATACGCGACAAAAAAAGAACCGAAGGGAAGTCCGCAATAAGATCGAGGTCCTGGTCAAGTGGGAGGGAGCTGTTATAGATGACCGGGGGGGGACGAAATTTGGCCTTAAACTGAGGCAAAAAAAGAACAGAAGACTTAAGACACTATTGAAAAAGGGAAGGACCTTCGAAAAAAAGGTAGGAGGGATTCGAATACACCCAGAAAGAGAAGAGGGGGCGGCCGGGAAAGATCAAAAATGTTGCCCGAAAGGGGGTTGAAGAGAAGGAGCAGCAAAGACATAAAAAAGGAAAGGTCAATTCGGAACTCAATCGAGGGTTCAGACCAGGAAAAGAAAGGGCACGGCTCGCCGCGGAAGGTGTGATTGAAAATCTGTGACAAAGAAAGAGGAGCGGAAAAAGAAGAAATGGAGAGGAAGAAAGGTTCACATTTTATGATGGGGAGCGGGAGCCGAAACAACGGACCTTCTGAGTTTGAGGGGAAGAGGTCAAAAAGAAGGCGGTAGCGTTCAAGGTCAACGTAACAAAAAGAGCAGAGGGGAGGTCAACAAAAAAACAGCCACGAGGTTGGGGATGAGACTCCCAGGGGGGAGGGGGGGTTGCGGTCACCGGGAATCGCACAAGAGAGATGAGTAAAAGAGAGGTAGCAGGAGATGTTGAAAAGGGGAAAAGAACACCACCGACTATGAGGAAGAAGAAGAACTAGTGCAGGAAAGTAGGGTTCATCCTATTCGAGCTTTCAGAAAAGACGCGGACTTCAGGGCAAGTCTGCATGATCCATTGAGGGGGGCAGTGTACCTGATGTGGAACAAAGAAGAAAAAACTAAGATGCTGTCGCGCATTTACGGCGGGAAGAGGACAGACGGGGAATCAGATGCGGTCAGGAAATCAAAAGAAAGAGTGCTTAAAAAGGATGGTCATAGAAAAATTTGCCAGAATCAACTGAGCACCTGAGAGGGGAGGGGTCAAGGAGACGGAGTCCAGGGAGATCTCCGTCCATAAGCAAGAAGGAGGGCACGGCCAGAAGGTGACGCAGGGTCAAACGCGGATGTGAAAGGATGGGGAGTGGATCCCTAAGGCCCAGAAGAGCAGTGGGAAAGGGGATACCAATACGTCCGGTGGAGTCTCGGAAGCTCAATGGTGAGAAAAATGTCACGAAGAAAAGAGGAAAAACCTTAAACCGATACTTTTCGGGGGGGAGAAAGATCTGAGGGGGGGTTAGGCAAGGGTGCAAATTTCTAGGACGGGAGCGCGGAGAAACCGGGGTGCTAAAAGGTGCGGGGTTCCTTAACCCTTAAACAAAAAGAGACAGTGTAAAGGGAGGACTTCGGGGACCGTGATTTCCCGTAGAGAAAAAAGAGATAGAGCACGAAATAAAAAAGGAGGGAGTCTTTCCTGGGAACCAAGGTTCTCCTAGAGCCTGTCCACAGAAAAAAGAATCATTATCGGGAAAGACCATAACAAAACAGAAAGGTAATGACCACGTGGTGGGTTTTGATAACAGGGTTCGGCTAGCTGCTGTGGAGGAAGCCCGGCCAACCGGCGGTGATTGGGGATTGCAAAAAAAGAAAAAGGGTATCAAGAGCAAAAAAAAGTAGTGGTCCCTCAGTAAACATGCGAGGGAAGCACTAAGTGAAGACACTTAAGAGACTCGGGAAAAAAAGAAAAGACATCGGATAGAGTAAGGAAAGATCGTTGACAGAAAGACATTGCAACACAAAATCGGCCAAACTGAGGGGGGGGAAACAATACGACGACTTAAGGCCAGGGTTTGAAAAAAAAAAAAAATAGAAAGAAACATTCATGGGTCAAAAAGATCAACAAAACGCCCTACACGAGGCTGGTTAAAGTCGGGGAGGGAAAAGTGAAGACGACGCGTGGCTACAGATTCTCAGGGGGAGGAATAATTTGAGGGAAAAAGCCGGGCAAGGATCAGACGATGAAGAGAAAAAAGGATCATATAAGAGAAGCGCTAAATCAGAAAATGGCCGGAGGCGCGGGGGAGACTGGTGTTTCCGAGGGGACGAAAAAAGGGGCGGAGCTCATGGCCAGGAGAAAAGGGGGGTTGGGACAGTGTGTCTAAGAGGATATAGAGGAAATAGTCGCCAATGCAATGGGGATTCGGGGGGATACCGTAACGCGAGAGTTTGGTAGGAGCTGAAAAGCAAAAGATCAGAATTAAGAGGGAGGAAAACTAGGTCGCAAATTAAGAAACACGATCAAGGGGGAGCGGAACAATGGTATGTAGCCTGGCGAAGATGCTGCACTCTGAAGGGAGGATAGAGAAGCACACCAATGTAAAAAGACTGGGAGTTTTTGGGAAATAGGGGGTCCAGGAGAAGATAGTTTGCATGAGCCTGGCGAGCTGCACAAGTGTTCTCAAAGAACGGAGGTTTCGGGCGGAGAAGATGAGACGCAGAAGGTTTGGGGAGAACAGAAAAAGAGTGTCCATAGAGACCATTGTCAAAGGAGGGAACACCATTCCGCAAGGGGAGGGATCTGGGCCCAAAAGGCCGCGGGCGTTGCATAGAAATTCGCCAGGTCAGGGGTGCTCGCGATCGATTTCAGGAAACTAGTGATGGGGTTTTTGCAATGATAAAAAGAAAGGAGGAGGATATCGATCCGGATGGACCCGAATTTACTGCGATGGAAGAGAAAAGGTAATCGACGATGGAAGAGTGTTACAGAGGAAAAGCAGGAAAGAAAAAAAACAAAAAAACAAAAACAAAACACAACACACAAAACCCAACACCCAAAAAAACCAAACTTTCAGAACCGTAGAGAAGAGGAAAACTGAAAAATTGCTGGAGGCTAACACAATGAAGAAAATCAGGTCCGTACTTGGGGATCTGGTCATTACTGGTCTGTCTTGAAATATGGGGTGGGAACATGGGATCATGTGGGCCTTTGTGGGGAAAGTAATGTGAGCCCGCCAAATAAACTAAGTTGCGTAAAAAGACGGTATATTCGGTTGAAAAGCTGGGGAGGAAAGAATTGGAAGCCGGCACCAGGTGTCACAGGGAGGGACCAAAAACGGAACAAGCCCCACGTCTAGTAAAAAAATGGCGGGATCACTCAACTGCGGGGAGAGGAAGGAAAGGAAGAAAATTCTGAAATTCGTGGTGGGGCTAAAGTTGAATTTTAAGGGAAAGCTAAAAAGTCTTGGGGGGGGTGGGGGGGGGTGGGGGGGGGGGGGGAAATGGGGGACGCCCCAGGGATGGGGGAGTCCTGGAGAAAGATGGCAGTAGAAAAATTAAGAGCTTGCCGCGGTTGGCGTGTTAGAGGGGAGGAGAGGTTTTTTTGCTAGGTGCTCAAAAACGTCAAGCGGTGGAACCGTAGGGGAGGGGTGTGCACCGACGAACACACCCTTGAAGGCGCCGGAAGGCCATCGGGGAGGGGGCCGTAGACTCCCCGGACAAAGAGGGCCTATTGAAAGCGAGGGGAATGCCTGATGTGCATGACAAAAAGGCCGGAAAAAAAAACGGGATCGGACACTCACAATGCCGCAAGAAGCGGGTAGGAGACGTGACCGGTGCCGGACTTCAATGGGAAGAAGAGTCGGCGTGGGTTTGCCAGTTGGAAAAAAGAGAAAGATGCAGCTAGCCTTTGGCAAGGGGGGGGACTTTGAAGAAGAAAGGTATCAGAAACTGTCCTGAACAGGCGCTGGGTCTCTTGCAGAAAAAAAGTCAGACCGGCAAAAGATCCCAGCGGAGTAGGAAAAGAAGAAAAAAGGCGAGAAAGCGGTGAAATCAGGAGTTATTCACTGGGAAAAACTTGCCAAAGTGTATAAAAGAACGTGCGGGGGGGAACGCATCGCCACGGTCAAAAAAAAAAAATTCGCGAGATTGTCGGAGACTATTCAGACGATGGGAAAAAGTCGATTCCCGCATTCGAAAAAAAAGGTTGAAAAAATAGGGGTGAGTCAGGGTAACAGAAGAAAAAGAAGTCAAGGGAAAAATGGACTTCGACTGGCGGGAAGAAAGAGAGGCAGCGCGAAGATCATTGAGGCGCGAAGCAGAAAAAGACAAAAAACGGGCTAAATCTCAGTGGGAGAAAAGAAACGCAGAGACAGTTGTTGGGTCAAAGCGATCCGGTAAACGGAGCGGTACAGAAACTCGCAGGGAAAGAAAGGAACGGATGAAAAATCGCTGAACAGAGGGAACTCCGAAGTGGAGTGCCGCTTCTGAGGAAATTCGGGGTCAGGGAGGAAAAATCCGAACCGGGACAGGAAAAACACATCAGATCACCAGTTGGGGTGGAAAAGAGGTCACCATGGAGGAATCAAAAAAAAAGGGTGTGCACGGTTTGATAAAAACTAGTTCGGATGAGGGGAAAAAAAGGAAAGTTGAGAGGAGAAATATCGCGGCGGGAGTGAACTGAGAGAAAACGCTTAAGGGAGAAAGATTTCAATTTCGCTTCCTGATCTCCGGGTGGGGGGCGGGACCGGGGGAAGGACTCAGAAGAGTGCTCCTAAAAGATGAATTTCCCAATAACAAAAAATAACCCTCAGAATTGAAAAAAAAGTGAACGGGAGACAAACGCCCGCCTCCTGGGAAGAAAGAAAAAAAGGGTGGAAAGGAAAAA
>Ga0179591_1334384_pt1 | contig 12097 bp, 10 predicted proteins | sample CZOMad2_1_08_16f_FD_182891 | JGI IMG/M metagenome (GOLD analysis project Ga0179591, IMG submission 182891) | Vadose zone soil fungal communities from Angelo Coast Range Reserve, California, USA - CZOMad2_1_08_16fungal (PacBio error correction) | ecosystem: Environmental > Terrestrial > Soil >...
AAAAAACATGACCCTTCTTAGAAAAAAAAAAAAAGCGGGACAAAAAATCCTTTTCCGTTGAAAGCAAAACAACTCGGCAACGAAAAAAGAGGGAAAGAAACTGCAGGGAAGTTCATGAAAAAAATTGCCGCGGGCATCAAGGCGGGGGCGTCTCCGAGTAGAGGCACGAAGTTGTTTTTGGGCTGAAGAGCAAAACACGGCGCTGCCGAGACGAATCCATCGGGATTACCTCTACGACTACAGGAGGGGATCGAAAATGAGAGGCGCCGAGCGAGGGACGAGCTGCTCATAAGAGCGAGTGGCAAAAAAAAAGGCAAAAAAAAGAAGTCTACATCGACGATCTGTTCGGGTTGGGAACTACTGTTGCTGGCGAAAAAAAAAAGGTTGCAACGGAGAAAAGAACCGCAAAAAAAAACCTCAAACGAGAAAGGCAAACCCCTCGCCTAAAAAGGGATCTGGAAAAGGACGAGAGGCCGGCCTAGAGGAAGGGTACATCCGTGGTGGAGAAAAAAACGGGGGAGAGACTGCCCAACCCTCAAAGACTGTGCCCGAAAAGGGAGCCACTCGAAACAACTGAATAAGGGACGAAGTAGGAAAAAAAAGACCGCGGTTCCCGGCAAAGCGCGCACGGCACGAGTAAAAAATGTCTGGTGTCAAAAAAAAAAAAAAAGGTTCCAGGTGTCGACTTGGAAGTCGGCGGAGGCAAAGGTGCAAGAAAAACAAAAAGTCGCAACGGTTGAGGGGACCAAGCCCGTCGAAGCCAATACGACAGAAAACTGACTGAGAAACACGGAAGGGATGAACGCCCTAGACATAAGGCTATACCAAACCTCGGGAACAGAAGACACCCAAAAAAAAAAGCAAACGTCGGGGGACCGTTCTCTCTCACAGGGGTAAGTGAGGGTGTTCCCACTGGTGACTGTTAGGGACCTCCTTCAAAAAAGGGGACCTTCCAACACGCCAGCGGGAGAATGACTGTCAACGTTTGAAAAGAACCCCGAACAGGGGTCCCACCCAGAACTCTCCCAGGCAAGTTCGATACTGTTGTGCAAGGGGAACTTTGGAAACCCGCAAAGCACCGGGGGAACCACATCACAAAACTCGAACACCGGTTCCGGCGCCTGTCAGGAAAAACGAAGGGACGCGCTAGACAAACAGAACAAGACGTAAAAATAACAAATCCAAAGAAACCAAAAGAACCTGAAAAATCACCCGCTCAGCAGTAAAAATCACATCAAAGCGCCTCCTTCCGGCTCCCAAACAGCTCCGCAAGATGAACACCCCCAAACCGGAACCCGACTCCGTCCAAAAAAAGAGGAAGGACGTTTCCGACAAAAACCGGCCTTCCAAATAAACGACCTGCTGAACTGACAACCTCGAAAAGAGCACCGACCATCCCAGAAGGGGACCAACGTGCAAAACTTGCATACCACTCACGTAGAAAATTTGATGGGGGTCAAATAAATCCAGGAAAGAGACTAACAAAAAACGCCTCCCACACAAAAAAAATCACCCCGTCATTGCCAGGTACTTCCGACCCCGTAAATCAATGGCGAATAACAGGCAAAAGGAAGAGTGCACGATCACCCGGGCAACCCGAGAACGGAGCCCACAAGAAACAGTGTAACCACCGCGTACACGGGAAGCTGCCACCAGTAACTTCAATATTCAAAATCCACGAAAGGGGGGGACATTGAAAAAAAGGAAATCTCCCAACACTAACTAACCGTATACGAAATGCACCGTGTCTTGAGACGTTTTCTACAACCGGCACTAGGAAAAGCGGAAGACCCAGGTCCCCCAAACCTGACCGGTAATGGGTAAATCTTGTCTAAACATAAGCTCGTGACCTTGTGAGCGAGGGGTCTCAAGGAAAGGGGGGGGGGGGTCAGACAAAAGCTGCTAGCTCGAAAGCGAACATGCCAAAAAACATCATTCCCGTAAGCCAACAAAGCTGCATGGCTCCAATGACCGGTCAGGGCGGCAAGAAACATCACCAAAGAATCAAAAACGAGGCGGAAAAGTCAGGAAACAAGAAAAGGGGGGAAGAAACACGCCAAAGGCACTGGGAATAAGCTGGGGAAAACGGGGGGTCCAGGAAAGTTCCCAACAATTTGCGAAAAAAAAACCAAACCCAATAGGCGGGTGGGGTGGGAAACCGAAGCACGGTCGGAAAAAAACAAAAAATCCGGAAGGGGGGGGGGGGAGTCGGTGGCAAGCGTCATGGGTTTGCAAAAATCAACAACCAGCCAAGTCAAAAGTGAAGGGGCGGGGGACGCAGAACAGCGGCAAAAAAGAATCCTTGGAAGCGCCTATAGCAGGAAAACAAACCAACCTTAGCCTGCAGGCAAAAGACAAAACCAATCAAAAACCAGGCGGCAATCACGACTCAAATCCGACCCCAACAAACCACTACTGAACGAACGCCCGTTCATTTACTGACAAAAAAAGGCCCTGGTGGAAAAAACAAGGCAACCTTCAAACACGGAAGAAATGTAAAAAGACGCTAACGAAAACTACCGTAAGGACGGGAATACCACTAGGAAGCCTAACCATGTGAAATGAAAAGGGGAAAACAGAAGCCTCAATAGCCATACCAGCCACCTACCTAACCCGGATACACCCATAAAAAATAAAGTTCTGTCAGCAACCTAAAGTATAACTCAGAGACAGAAGACGGACAAGGCGGCGAACTGCACGAATTCAATTACCGACAAAAAAGATGTCTGGAGCCTTACGACGGGGGGGGGGGAGCAAAAAAAACAACTGTTAAAACGATGGCCACATAAAAAAAGCGGGGGCATGCGTCTTACTAACTAGACAACGAAAAGTCAAAAAAGGTAAGGCGGTGTTTCTACTGTTAGCCCCGCGAATCTAACTGAACTAACATCGCGGGCAAAGCCCTGCAAAATGCAACACGCTCAGACAAGGAGAAGGAGCCTTCATCGAAACACGCCTCAACCGAACACGACATTCAACAAGCAGGACGAATCGTGGGGGGGAGGACAGAAACGTGAAAGTGTCAAAAAAAAAAGCACTTACCTTCACCGTTCTTGCAGCAAAAGTTTCAAAAAAAACGATCAAAACAGGGAGGGACAACTAAGGAGAAACATTACGCGGGCGTGGACGGGGCAGGGGCAAAGTTAATGAGCACGTACGGGACACACAAAAAAGAACACCACCAAACTGAACCCACGTTCAAAAAACTGGGAAACCCGAAATCAACACCAAGCCGAAAACTGGCATCGTCGAAAAAGTAAGACGGGACGTCGGGATTGCGTGAAGAAGTAGGAACCAGGGCTGTTGGGACAAACTTCAAAACCCTGTTTCAACAGACATCGTCGTAAAAAACAGGACACACACCAACACAAGAAACTATCAATGGCAAGGCGAGACTGAGACATGGGCTTCAAGGGGTGAAGCCGAACGAAGTCTTGGAGAAAACCTTAAGGGCGTTTCCAAACAACGCTTGAAGTCAACAAGAAAAACACGCGGCCGGAAAGGGACAGGTGTTCCCTGACTACGCGACCCTGCCAATAAAAAAGAGGTACCCTGGAAAAAAAGTGTCAAGGGGGAAGGGTCAATTTGCCGAGCGTCCTACTGAAAGGGTTACGGCGAGGGGGGGGGAAAGGCCCCGGCAAGCTTTAACAACACAAAAGTTCAGGGTGGGGACCCACCTGGTGATAGGGTGTCATTGGGGAAGGGTAAAAACTGTTAGAAACCATAACAAATGGGGAATGCAGTGGGGGGGAGTGAACTTGTTTCAGGTATGGGGGAGGGGGAAAAGGAGCCATGCATTAAAAACAGGAGTAAAACCCAAAGGTTTTTACCTAGAGAAAAAAACCACTCGTATAGGAAGACGAGACAAAGGTGTCAGTGGTTGCAAAAAGACAAAACAGGGCATTATGAGCCATAACGAAAAACCGTAGAAAGTTACTAAAAAAAACTTCTGCCGAATTCCCCGAGATCATACGGATTGACAAAAACCGGGAGTGATACGCAAGGAAATGCGAAAACGCCCCGTAGAACAAAACTGGCGTCCATATAGAGAAGACGCCAAAAGAAGGAGGATCCCATAGAAGGTAACGCAAGTAGGGAAAGCACGGATACGAGGGAAAAAAAACGACTACACTATGAATGCCTCTGAAAGCAACCAACTTAGTTATTGAGGGAAAAATGTAGGCCTTGAAAGGACTATCTAGGAAATCGGCGGGAAATGTTAGGGGGGGCGGAAAGGAGTCCTGGAAAAAAGAATACTTCGGAAGGGGCGTGAGAGCCGGGGAATCTGCGAAGCAATGGGAAGGACTACAGGGCGGGCTTCCGCAAATGTGGTCAGAACTAATTGGGTGGGTCGCGGGGTTTCCGGATTCCGGGGAAACGTAAACTTCTACGTGGGGTCTTTCAGGTACTCGAGGACAGAAAGATTTAAAAAGGGAAAAATCACAAAAACTTTTCCACGAAAAAACGCGGGGATACTGGGGTGTGGATCTTACAGTAATTCGTAAGGTCACCATGCGAATCCGTCAAATCGCCGGCCGCCCTTGTTTCATGGTGCACCAGTTCGTGCACCGCGTGAAGGGAGTACTTGGAAAAAAAAAGGAAAGACCGAAAATGGTTGAAGTTAAAAGACCTCCTCATCGAAGGGACCACGAAGTTTTAAGGCCAATTTTCTTATCTGAGGACTGGAAGTGCCAAAGGGGGAAACATTGTGTCTGTGCATTCACGGATAAAAAGGAAAACAAAAAACTGTTCAAAAGGGGGGAAAGACAGGGGGAAGGTGTTCCTTGCGTGGAAAGAGGCACAGAAATTGACAGTTTCCGAATTCAAGTTAGTCGGAAGAGGTATGGGGGTTTCAAAGGAGGAAACAACGCCCGCCCCTCGCGTTTACTTGTTGGTGGAGGGTCCGTGGGGGGGTAAGAAAGAGCCTCCGAAGAAGTCGGGGGGGGAGGGTTGGGGGGAGAAGAAAAACAGCAAGGGTGGAGGAATACACTCTCCCCGATTCGAGACTCATGTGAGGGGGGGGGATAGGGGAAAAAAGGCTGGAAGTGGTTGGTAGTCTTTGGTTGCACTGGAAAAGGGACCTCCCCTCATCACCACTGACGTCATTGCCTGACCAGGCATTAACAAACATTTTGATGCGGCGGGGCCCGGGGTAAAAGGAAAACGTTTTCTGAAACGGGGCATGAAACGATCGACGCGGACATACAGTCGGCTCCTTGGGGAAGGACCAAGGAGAGGATAGTCCGCAAAAAAAAGAAATAAGGGGAGAGACTGACAGATCAGGGAAAAAAAGCGGGAGGAAAAAAAAACCGGAGAAAGCTTTGCACGGCAAACGCCTTGGTGGGTCTTGGCGACTGATTGTTCGGCCTCAAAATTTAACAATGGCCAAAACGGAAAGGGAAAGGGAAGGGCGCGAGTTAGGCAAAAACGCCAAAGTGGGGCTGATTTTGTCAGGTGGGCAAACCAGCGGTACGGGGTTTGGGGGGGCAAACCGACAAAAGTGGGAAACGAAGAAAGAGGGGGTAGGGAAAAAGTCCAAAGGACCAGGGAGCGCTCTTCAAAAAATGAGCAGCCCGAGAAAAACTGATAGTTGCAAAACAAGTAGGTGAGGGGGGGGGTTCTATCATTGTGGTCGTCGTTAGGGAGAACCTGATCTTTTGGGCAAGTCGCAACGCTGTCTGTTGTTGGGCAAGGAGTAACGTGTGTCGAAAAAGAGGGTCTTCTTAACCGGTGGGCGGGTCTTTTGAAGGGGTGCAAAAGCGACAGGGGGGGACACCGTCGGACGGCTGTCGGACCCCGTAGAAAGTCCGATGGGGGTGGGGAGTGGGGGTAGCGTGAATGAAGTTTAAGAGGGGTGGGGTCTGGAAAAGCCATTCGAAAAAAGGGGAGGGGAAGATTTCTTGAAGACCTGACTAAGATTGGGTCCGCCCTCAGCATAGCTTAACAACGAACACAATGGACGGTGAAGGGGAAGATTGGCACTCCGAACGCGTACACACAAGAAAACCAATCTTAATGTGCTTCGAAAGTTCCACGACAAAAAAAAAAAGTTGAGCACAAAAAGGGACGAGTTTGCCACAAGTGGTGGGAAAACACAGCGTCGGAACGGCAGGGGCCAAAAGCGGCGTGCACTGGCTTGGCAAACGGACTGGTGCCGTAATGGGAGAGTTTGAAGTTGGTGAAAGGGGGGGGAGGGGAAGACAAAAACATATCCCTTGGAGGAGGTTGCTGGCTGCTCAGACGAATTTTTTAGGACTCAGAACCGAGGCAAACACGAAAAGGATCATCAATCCAAAAGGGCAACATAACGAGGGACGGGACGAAAATTACAATACAACTGAAAGGGCACTTTAACGGGAGACCTCGGGTCATCTTCCAGAAAAAGAATCGCGGAAGTTTGAAACAAACAGTCTAAAAAACTGTCGCAGGGGCTCGGTTGGTAAGGACTCTCAAGTCCCGGGGGGGGCCGAAACAATTGGTGTCCCATGGGGTCAAGTCGGGGGCGGGACTAGTTGCTAGACTGGGGCACGGCTTGAGGATTATCAAAGGGGGCTGGGGAGAAGTAGTCCCCGGAATCGTTGCGGAACGACATAGCGGGTGTGGCATGTCTTGAGACGTCCGGGGGGGAGTCTCATCAAAAACCAAAAACCTCGGCAACGCCCTGACAACAACGCAGCTGGTCAGGGCCTTGGGGGAGGGAGGGTAGGGCCAGGGGCCAAAAAGGGATAACCTTGCCGGGGGCAACGAACAGGAAGACCACTAAGCGGGTTGAGGTCACCGGGCCAGGAGCACGTGTCCCGGGAGTCGGTCGCGGTGTGGATTATGGAGGTGTGACGGCAGTGCCAACTCTGGCTGGGACCACTAAGCCCTTAGCTCTCGGATAAAAAATGGTTTGGGGCATCAGGGGGGGGGGGATGTAGCCTTGGTTTTTGGGGTGTGATGATTCCCAAGTCAGACGTAGACGCCCGTTAGGGGCACTGGAAGGAGAAAAACGAGAAACACCATAAGTACACTGGGCGGTGGCAGCTTTTTACTTTGGTCCACCGCAAATAACCGGAGGAGAACAGCAACGAAGAGCACAGGGTTCCCTCGGAGACAGACCGAAGAAACCGGTCAGGGCATGCTGGAACGAAAAAACCTCTGCGGGGCCGGGGAAACAGTGACCCAGGAGAAGACAGTCAAAAAAAGTGCAAGGGAAAGGTTAAGCGAGACAGACGATCGCAAACAAAACGGCCTTTGACAATCTTACTTTCTGGCAGGATAGGGAATTACCTGGACGAAAGGAGTTCATAAAAGAAACGTGGCGAAGAAAAGGGAGGGAAAGACACGGGAGGGGGGGGGGTAAGACGAAAACAGTTAAAAAAACTGTTGTTGAGACCGCTCGTCAATACGTGAAGCAACAGCAAAGAGGAGCAGGAAGGGTTGGAAAAAAGAAAAAAAAACGGCACGGGAAAGGAAAAAGCACGCCTTGCAGGGGGCGGAAACTACCGCCGATAAGTTGGTTCTTCCCGGTTGGGCTTCCTCAGAAGAAGAAGGGGGTATCCAAGAAGGGAGGATAAGAACGCCAATGAAGTCGGGAGAGTCAGCATTTTTAGGAGCCTGGGGGAAACTCGCGGAGCAGCAGGGTCGTCGCTTGGAAAAGGCGCATCCGGTTGAAAAACAAGAAAGCAAAAACTCGTTCCGATGGAGAAGGGAGGTCGAAAGACGCCTGGAAAAAGGGAAAAGAGGGGACTCAGTCAGGGAACAAAAAACGGAAGCCAAGAAGGTCACGATTGATTTAGGGCAGAGGTTGGTTCAATCTCAGGGGGGGGGGGGGGGAAACACCACAGGCGGGGACTCGACGAGGGGAGAGGGGCCCCCCGCAAAGAACGAAAAAGTGAGAGGGGGTTGACGTGATCTTCGTCGACAAATAACTCAGCCCAAGGAAGGCCAAAAAACTACACAGAAGAAGAAGGATTGTGGGGGGGAAGGGGCAGAGGAAGGAGTGTTGCAGGGAGAGCGCTAAAAACCCAAACGGAGAGGAGGAAAAAGAAAAAAAGAAGAAGAAAAACGAAAAACTGCAAATATACGACACACAGCGCAATAGACCAGGTTCGTTTGAAAACGGCAAGCAAAAAAGAAATCGGGAAAACACGCAGAAAAGAAGCACCTGCTGAAAAGAAGGGAAGAAAGTGGAAAAAAAAGGTGGACAAGGAGGGGAAATTTGGGGGCCATCTGAAAGAAAGGGGAAGGAAAGTCAGCCGGGAATCAATTACAGGGGGAGACAACAAAGGAGCGGGGGACATCAGGAAGTCTACGGCGTAGGCATCACTCCTCCAAGAATTCTTCTGACAGGAGGCTTGAAGGGAAGAAAGAAATAACAGCGAACAAAAAAGAAAAAATTCGGGGGGTTTAAGAAGGTCGAAAAACTTCAACCCGTCAAACGAAACAAAACCTCACCCATGTCTTCTAATCGTGACATCCGCGAAAACTCAAAAGAATCGAAGGTAGCGTGGGAGGGGAAAAAAAGGAAGAAAGGGGGGGGAGAAAAAGAGCTCGGTTCACCTCTGCCCGTCACCTCAGAACTGGGGGCCCGAAAAGAACGAAACACCCAAAATACAAAAAGTAGGTCGATAATACAAAGACTAGGAACTTAAAATCCGAAGAGAAGAGAGTACTTCAAGTCTTCTTTTGGGGGGGAGGTTGCCGTCTGAGAGAGTGGTTCTGACTAAAATTTTTTCAGCCCACGGCAAGAAATGTTTCGGCTACAATTAAGTAGTAAAGGGCCATCAACGCCCCTGCCGTTAAAAAACGTGATGAACCCATCCGCAATCTCAGACGCTTCGACCAACAAAAGAAGGAGGCCAATAGACCAGAAAAACTAGGGGACCCCCGGGCGAGGAAGGTGGAAAAAAATCCGAGACTGGTGGGGGGGTACAAGTGTCGTGCTGGGGGGTTGTCTTCAACTGTCCGAAAATTCCCCGGCATTGCGAAAGAACCCCCACTTGGGGAAAACACCCACAAGCGTTCACATTAAGAACGCGAATAGGAACTCCGTCGGGACTAACAGACGGGAGGGTATAACCCTCAAACACCGGGCAACGAAAAACCTCCCAAAATAGTTCGGAAGGCGCAACGTAGGGTCCAACGCCGGAAAAAAAACTCCGAGAAAAATCATACACTCTGAAGCCGGCAGAGGGCAAAACCTAAAAGGGAACACCCCACGCAACCAGACTCCTCAACGAGCCCCGGCAAGAAAAGGACTGCTCCAAAAAGTCTCCCAAAAAAAGCACGACCGAACAGTACCTGGTAAATAACGACCTGACACCACAAAGGGGAAGAAAAAGTCCAAAGGGCCGGCGACAACTGAAGGGAACCCGGCCAGTAGCCCAAGGCGGTCAGACCCCGAACAAAAGACCAGAAACTTGGCGACACAGCGGGAGGGGGGGGGGGGAAGGGGGGGGGGACCGGAAAAAAAAAGCTGGAACGAACAACCGCTCACTGAAGCAAAGGGCCGTCGCCAAGCCGACACAGGAAAGCACAACTGGGACAGAACCTGAAAAGACACGTGAAACGAGTCCGCGCCCCCGCAGGTGACAGGGCGAGAAAATCACAACTACCCAAAGTCCTGGCTGGATGGGAAAAATTGTCCATAATTTTACAAAAGGGAAAAAAGAAGCTTCCAGAAACAACCTGAGAAAGAAGGGACAAGGTTTTTAGTGCAGAGGGGAAAGTTTTGGGTACACGTCGAGAAATTGATGCATACGAATACGGGGGGGGGTACCGAAATACAAACGTCATTGGCCTGTGACCGCCAGTCTAAGGGACGAGGACGAGATTGGTAGGGGATTGAATAGTGGGGGGGTACGAAAGAGCTCAGGTTCGGCCACAGAAAGAAACCAAAACCTGACAAGGGAAGGTCCATGAGATCAAAATGGAAAAAACACCAGCTGGAACTCAAAAAAGGGTGCAGGGACCGAAAAGCTTCAACAACGGAACTGGAACTAATGTCGACATGGTGAAAGGAAGGGGAAGACAAGAAAAGGGAACACTATATTTACTTACTAAGATCTTGTTCAACGTGGGTGTCGAAAAAGAATCCACTTTTTTTGGCGTCGAGACTCAGGGGGGGTTTTCGTGAATGTAGAAATTAAACGCCGGAAAGAACTGGTCGGTTCGGCAAAGATTACATGGGGTGCACCGGGCTGCACCTCACGGCTTCCGTGGGGGACCTGGGGGGTTGGAAAACTGAGGAACCCCGGAAGGAAGACATTCGGGGGCAGAAAAGCGGTAAAATCATAAAAAAATCCCTATTAGCGGGAACCGATGGATCAAGGGGAACTCCCCACAACAAATCCTGGAAAAAAGACACGAAGATTCAAGGAAAACGACACCACTAACTAACAAGGGAAACTTCGAAGAACAAAAGGAATGTGGGGAAAAAACGTGGAACCTTAAAAACGACCCGACCAAAAGCGCTAACTGAACCGAAAACAAAATCCCTACCACAAAAGAACGACCTCTGACGAAAAACAATTACTATAATCCTACCTGAAGACGGGGACGGAAAAAAGAAAAAACGGGCCCTCAAACACAACGACAGGCTCGCAAACGATTCTCAAAAACCCGTTTATTCAGCCGAACGTCCTACAATCGCGCGACGGAGGGGACAGCGAAACGACAGACCCTGTTAAAGTTGACACAAGAGAGTGAGTAATGGGGACAGAGGTGTGACAGGGCTCAATCCGGGCACACAGGAGGGGCACATACTTCACAAACAGTCCACGGTGGGAAGAAGACCACGTGTTCAAACCTGGCCGGTGGAAGGGAAGTTTCTGTTAGTCACCCGCTACAGCGGCGAAACACGGACCCCCAAATAACAGGGTTACAAAAAGATTGGACAACAAACGAGGAACAGTCATGAATGGCGCCCGGCAAAAAAAGACTCTCTAATCCACTTATCTTAGCCTTCGGGACAGTCTAGCGGTGGGGGACAGGAAAATAAAGGTGAGCCCCGTCCTGAGCGACACCACGAAATGAGATGGCCGCCGGGGCGAAAAGAAGAAAGGCCCAACACAAAGAAAGTACGCACTGAAGACAGGGGGAAGGGCACGGGGGGAAATGACGTCAAGGAGTGTATCCCACGGAAGGAACGAACAACCACGGGAACGCCCTTACACGCGAATAATCCCCCTCAACCAGGTGGAAGGTAAGGGAAGAAAGAATCACGACGGCGGCGCGAGAATAGCCCAGGGGGAAGGGGGGTTTACAATCTGAACAACCGACCCCAAATTTGTGAGCGATTGTCTGCAAAAACAACGAAGAACCAAAAAACAGCCTGAAGAGACAAGGGAAAAGGACGACTAAAGCAAGGGGGGAAGCACCACCTTGTCCGAAAGGGAAAAGACACCTGGAAAAACGTGGAAAGTCGCGGGACCATGGTAGATCAGAACAAAGACCAAAAAAAACTGGACCAGGTTTGGTAATCAAAAAAGACAAAGACCGGAAAAAAAACTGGAACCGAAAACTCCCCAGACAGCAGTACATTCCTTAACAAGACAAGACGTTGCAAGTTAGGTGAACAACCCCTCTTTCCCAAGCAGGGGACATGGAAGGGGGGGGGGGGTTGTCAAAGAAACCAGGGAAAATCAGGGGGTTACATGGGTAAAAAAGACGTAACTCTAAAGCAGGGCGGGAAAAAGAGGGGGCGAAAGCACTGCAAAACCGGAACGTATTACGGAGGAAAATACACAACAGTATGGGGGAGAGGCACGGGGGCTGGCTCAAAACTACTCGGGGAACAGGGTTTCTTGTACCCTAAAAAGAAAGGAAGAAGCCGGGGGACAAAAAGAAAAAAAACGAAAGAGGCTTAAGGCCCCGATCAAGACCGTGAATTTGAACAAAAACCGAGGGCGACAGCAGCAAAAAAAAAAAAAGCGACCCACCTGAACATATAAAGAAAAACCCTTGGCCAGCCGGGGCACCCATCGCCAGGGGGGGAAAAAAGACCCTCGGAAAAACAAGCAGGACACAACTAATTCCGATAAAAGGATCATTACGCGAGTTGAAAAAGAAAGCAGAAAGGCTAAGTATGGAACGAGACGAACGAAAAAAGGAA
>Ga0179591_1232418_pt1 | contig 12095 bp, 17 predicted proteins | sample CZOMad2_1_08_16f_FD_182891 | JGI IMG/M metagenome (GOLD analysis project Ga0179591, IMG submission 182891) | Vadose zone soil fungal communities from Angelo Coast Range Reserve, California, USA - CZOMad2_1_08_16fungal (PacBio error correction) | ecosystem: Environmental > Terrestrial > Soil >...
GTCACAGTGTCATGGCAGACAAAAAAAAAAGCCAGAGCCGGGACTTCAAAAGAGGCACAAAGGAGTAATCTTGAAATCTTATTGCGTCTAAATTTTAGTAAACTGAGAAAATGAGGTCATTGGTTACTACCGCCTAAAGTTACCGTCGACAAAGGAAAAAGACTAGCCAAATTTTTTTTTGTCCGGTCATGATCAGTTTGGGTGATTCGCCTCTGTCAGCTACAAGGGGGGCAAAGAGGGTTGGGAAATCAACCGAGTTTTTACCAGACCCAACGAGAGAAACAAGTACCCCAAGGGTGGCGCATTGCGCGACTATTGAGACCTCCTTAAAACATGGGACAGATAATAACCAGGGTTACGGGTACTTATGAAAAAAAGAAAGGAATCGAGGCCAAGAGTTCGGCACGTTGAACTAAAACCAAACCTCCGAACTCTCAAATGCAACTGAATGCGGGACAGATCGAGCCCCTAGAAAACGGGAAATCCCAGCTTCTAACCTCAGGATTGGGGGGGGGGAACATTTGATTTCTTTTCAGGCATTGGGGCAATTCCTTTGGGCCCGACAGGCCCAGGGGTCAAACTCAAATAGTTCTACAAACGTCCGGTTTAAAAACGCCGAGAAAAACCAGAGGTCAAGAAAAGAAAGAAGGCTCGCCCGAAACTATCATCAAATATTAAGGTAATAATCACCGATCCTGGGATGAGATTACGGCTAATGGCTTTTTGGAGAATGCGCGGGAAACTTCCGACAGGGAAGGGGAAAAAAACGGGACAGGCCGGAGATTAAAGGAATCCGACCGGCAAATAGAATGAAAACATTACGCCGCGGAATTGAGCTGAGCGGCTTCGGTTTGGCATCAATCAGTTCGTCAATGCCAAGGGGATAAGGTCGGATTGCGGACAAGAAAGAACGGTTCACGCGGCCATACAAAAGCGAAGTTCTCATAAAGAAACCACACGCGCGTTGGTGGGCATCAACCAAACCAGTCAGACGAAAAAAACAAAATCGTGCAACCACATACCCTAAGGAGAAAACATCGCTCCAGAGTGGGATTGGGGCCAACACAACGCTGAAAAGCTGACTCTTAGAGACAGGAAAATATTTCAAGAGGAGGAGTGAGAAAAATTTTTGTACGGGGGGGGGGACGTGTTTGGGGGCGATTTCATGTGTCGAATCGTATGGGAACGGGCGGCAGCAGAGAGCATAGGACAAAGAAGGACAAATTTTGTCCCAATTAATAACTACTGACCCGAAAATTATGGGTGGGTGCCCGAGGCGAGGCGTGTGAGGACTAGGAGGGACAATATTGGGGGTCTACACATGGATGAGGGAAACGAAGAAGGGGACACAACAACCGGGGAAATATCCCCCCGTGGTTCACGCTAAACATCCTTCCGCGTGGGGAACAATAAAACTCATAATAAGCGGGAGTCGAGAAAGACGTTCGCGCAGGGTATCAGGGGGGTATAGCGAGAACGTTCGCGAGCATCTGTCTCTTGTCAGGGGATAAGAGGCCAGAAGTGGGAAGGAAAAGGAACAATGACGAAGGGAAATGCAAAAAAGGGGCCATCAAAACCATTCACATAAACAAGTACACCCCAAAAAAGAGAGCATTCCAGCGCCCCATGGCGAGGGGGCGGCAAGCAGGGGGTATCAACTGCATGCAAGCACTTTGGGGAAAAGAGTTCCAATTACATAAGGAAGAAAGAATGGTCTAGCAAGAAGTTATAAAAAAACGGAGGTCCAAAAATCAGACTATAGGGCCGGGAAAAGACCCATGCGCTGTACGCGGGTCGTCCGAGCTAATCTTCCAGGGACAGACTCGGTAGATTACTTGACGGCCGGTTAATGCAATAAAACAAGGGGGTTGCAAAAGAAGCTTTTTGCCTGGGCAAATCAAATCGTCAACCAGGGTAGGTACTATTTGTAAAAGGTGGGTAAGGACTCAGCATAGGAAAGGCTCTAAATGATTACAGACCATGACACGTTCAGTGCAGCTGACATCTAATGGGTCCAACTGCTCTATATTGGGTAGTCGTAATGGAAATCTCCAACTAGAAAGAAAACGCGCCTGATGGGGGGGGAGTCTGGGGTCCGAGGTCAGGCGACTCAGCAATAGACTCTCCAACCCATTACAGAATAACGGGGTGCGACTGAAACCCCGTTCTGTCAAATTGGAGAAAAAGTTGTGGGCTTCACGTGGGGGGGGTCGAACCGGGAGGGTACAACAAAAAAGCGAAAATTGGATTCTTGGAACAACATGCAAAAAGACAAAACATTTTCAAGAATTCAATCATGTAACAAAAGGGAGGGGGAAAGATATCAAAAAACAGGTCAAAATTAATGTCAATACTAAGTGCTAATCAAAGCCCTGGGGGTCCAAGGAAGGGCACTCGGCTAGTAACCTCGAAATATGCATCCCGAGGGAGGAATATAATTGGGCAGAGAATCTTAAGGGCATCCAGAACCCACCGCAACTCAATCAAACACGAATCATTCACCATAAGGGCGGGAAGGGTCCGAATCAGATCAGGAGGGGGAAAGATTGTGATGGTTAGTAGCACTGGTTGTCTGAATGTAGTAAAACCGCAGGGTCAAGATGGCTCTCAGAACGTAGATGAACCCTAAAGCTGGGGTACTACTGACAGGGGAAGGGGGGGGTCAGAGGCGAGGTAAGGTGGAAGGGATACTCCAAAAAATAAAAAAAAAGCTAGCCAGCCCCCTTCGAAATTCGAATAGGGGGAACTAGAGAAACTCCGGGGTTCTTCTTCAGGCGGAGATGAAAAGCATAAAACCGTAGGAAAGAGACATCTAAACCTCTTCCCAAAAGGGTCAAGAAGGCAAAGCCCTGGAGAGAAGGTACAGATGCAAAATCTTAGCCACAGAGCGTCTTAGAACCACCATAAGCAGATTCTAATTGGTCGACAGCTTTATCCCAGAAGCTGGATATTGTCGTGTCAAAAAAAAGGATGGAAGGGGGGGGAGGAATAAAATGGTTTGTACAGCACGGCTAATGAAGGGGAAAATGGGATCTCCAACAACAAAAAGTAGTGATAAGAAGAAAGAGGAAGGGTAAGGCTAAAAAGTAGAAGTGGGCAAAGGGAAGGGGGAGTTCTCCTAGAAAGATGAGAAAGTGCTAAGAAGAGATGCAGCTAAGAGGCAATGGTAATATTTTGCGGGTGGGGCGAATGTGGGGTGATTGTGGGGGGGCAGGGGGAGGAGGGGAGCTGAAAAAACACAGGTCAAAGGGGGGAGGGGGGGAAAATGGGGGGGAAGCGGTGGTGTAGTATGTCGGTAAAATGGAACAGAGTTTGATGATCAGAGAAAAAAAGGAAAGACCGAAAAAAGGAGGGAGGATTATAACCTTAATGGGGAGGACCTGGGGCTTTCTTCTATTATATGTTGGTGGGGAGGGAGAGGACACTATGCCTCCGAGGAAACAAGGGAAAGGAGTGATGGGGAATAGAAGAAGTTTGATGCCAGGCTGGCAAGAACTAACGGCTACCCCAGTGCTACGCAAATCACACAAAACTCCCATTGGAAGGAGATGAAAAAGGAAAATCCGTCTTATGAAAGGGGGAAATGAGGGGGAGGAGTGGGCGTTGCTTGGGGGGCCTGTCTTGCAGATGGAATTGCAAACATTAAAAGGATATATTGGTGGATAAGGAGTGGGGTGGAGGGCCGTACTTAACCTTCAATGGGCACAGGAGGGATGAAAGACGATTCTTGAAAAAAATGACGGAAGGGTATCAGAGAGAATTTGAACAAGAAGGCTGGAACAAATGATGAACAGTTGCTGGGGGGAAGGGGGGGGGGTTCAAAAGCACCGTTCGAGGTTCAGCTGGGGGGACCGGGGGAAATACTGAAAAAACGTTGACCAATCCTAATAACGGGGGTGGGGGAAACCATACTTGTGGGGGACCGACCAAGGTAGCATCTTTGTTAGGGGGATTTTAGAAGGGTATGTCGGAGGGGGGCAGGACCTACTACTCAACAAAGATGGTATTGGAGTTTTGTAAAAGCTTCCATAAAAAAAAAAAGAATGGCATTTGGGCCAAGTCGTGAATGGCATCAGGACCGTTATTATGGGAGAAAAAGCCATGCAGACGATGGGGCAACTAACGCCACGGGTGACAAAGGAAATAGTTACTAAGCGGACGCAAAATTAAACCAGGAGTGGTTTGCGAGAGTGCATGGGGGGGGGGAAGTGTAGAGAAATTAAAGGCATTCGCGAGTGAAACGTCGGAAAGGCGAATACCCTCGGGGGAGAACTTCTGAAGAGGCGATGAGCAGGGGTTAATTGCCCGGGCCTTAGAAGAAAATTTTTGGAGGCAAGGAGCGGGGAGGGGAGGAAAAGTCCGTGCACTGGACACCGCGGAAATGCTCCAGTCCATTTGGGGCGAAAGGAGGTTCAAACAAGATTTTGTGGGTAGGTGTCATCTGGACGGTTTGGAAGGGTGGAGGTAAATTGGAACTTGGCGGCGAAGGCCTAACTGGAATTGTCCGGCATAGGAAAAAGACAAACCAGAAGACCTAAGGAGAAAGGTACCTGCAAAAAAAACAAAAACGGTAAACGTAAAAAACACACAAAAAAAAAAAAAGGAAGAGGGTCCTACTCCATATTAGAGGAAAAGGGGCACAGAAGAGGGGGCGACGGTACCTTCTGATAGGGGGGAACGGTTTGGTTCTGTGGATTGAAATGGGTTGAAATAATAAGCTACTCAAAACAGCCTAGAAACCCAGAATAAGGGAAAAAGCGAAATAGCCTCGCTTCTCCTTCTAAGCAACATCACAGGCCAAGTCCTTAGGGAAAACCCTTTGGGGCACACTGTGGGTTAAATTTTACTAGATGGCGGCCAAGAGGGGAAAAAGTGAAGATGGAAGTAAAAAACCAGGGGCAAAAGGGAAAAAGGGGGACAATTCTAAGTAGAGTCGGGCCTAAACCAGAAAGCAATATGGGGGAAATGGGGAAATCACTCAAAAAAAGAATCGAGTCTAGGAGGAGAAGTTGTTAGTAACCAATATTGGATATAATGTGTTACGGGTCCAGGCGCATAGAAATGTCGTTTGGAGAACGTTATCGGGGTTTAATGGGAGCGGAGGTAACAGGCGAGAAAATCAAGGAGAAAAGTTACGTCTCCTAAGGATCAAACCGTCCGAGGCACGACTCGAATGGTGAAGTGGAGGTTTAGAGGGCGGAGGTACGATGGACCTCTTCTCAAGGTTTGAACAGAACGGGACGAAGGGTGGGAGAATGAAAAGGGAAATCACACAATACAAGAGGGAAAGACGCAGGGCGATAAGGAGACTTGGATGGGAAATTCAGTTTGGGGGAGAGGGCGGAGGTTGCGTGGAAAATTTGAACCTGGGGTTGGGGTACACCGGGTTTTTATCGAGGTGAAGAGGTAGTTGAGGGAAATGGGAGGTTGTAAAAGGCGTAAAAATGGGAAAAAGGATATTATTTAACGAAGGTTCAAGTGGCGGGAAAAAAGGATAGAATTTCTGAGGGAATAATGAATTAATTGTCTCGGCGGGACGGAGGTTGTTGGACAGGCGGAAGAAGGCAGGGATTGTGAATCAGCGTGGCCTTCTTATACCGGGGAGGAAAGGCGGGTCCATGTTTGATGTATAGTGTAAGATTTTGAACTAAAGAGGCTCAAGATAGCTGCAAATGCTACCAGTGTCTATCGCGGAGAGACGGGAGGACGCGTATCAACCTAAAAGGACAATGGTGAGCGAACAAAGAGAGAAAATGTAAAGTCGTGGACAGGGGGGGCACCCTAAGAAGGGAAAGAAGTAATCTTTGAAGAAAGGGGCATACTAACATGACAAGGAAGAAGGTCTAGAAAATACTCAACTGGCGCGAGAAAGAGATTCTTCAGGTGGAGAGAAAGGGACAAGTCAGATACAGGGTTAAAAAACGGAGGGGAAAAAGAAGGTTCCATTACACAATGAAAATCTAGAAAAAAGGGAGGGGGGGGGGGAGATATATATTGGAAATGTCAGAACCGTTCGGGAGAAAAAAAAAAAACACACTAATAGAGAAGACGCCCTATGCGAAAAACAGGCAAAGGTATCTTAAGTAGGATTTCTCGGAAAAGGGGGAGGAGAGGATCGAGGGAATTGGAGGGGACTAAAGGAGAGTACGGGGAGGAAAAGATTCAAACCGAAGAGCAAAGGGGGGGGGGGATCGGTCACTTAAGAAGTTTAGGACAAGAGGGTAAGGGCAAGGGGTAACGGGAGTGGTATATCCGCGTTGGGGTTTGAAAGAAAATATCTACAAAAGGAGAACCCCTTTCCATTAATAACGGGGGGAGAAGAAACCGAAGTTCGAAAAACAGATACCGTAAAGTAAATGTGAAATTACTACACTGATCATAAAAAAGATACCAGGGGGGAAAAGCGATTAAAAAAAAACTTCCTGAAAAAAGGTAGCAAAAAAACCAACAGCAAGACAGCGATGGACAAGGAAAATGTCGGAGGCACCGTAAAGTTAGGAAATCGCACGGGGAAAAGCACTCATTCGCACTCTCTATTTGTGGGGGAAAAACACCTTTTAGTTGAAAGGCAGGTCAAGGCCCAGGGACCACAAGCAATAAAAACTTAGTCCAAATAAAAAAAAGAAAGGGGGGTGTGTCAAGCACAGGGCGGGGTCACATGGAAAGCCAGGGCGAGAAAAGAAACGCCATATAAGGACTCGCCTCCAAAAATGGCATAATCAAGCCTGGTTCGAAAACTCGTAAGAGGGAGGAGACAAGACACGTAGGAAAAAGTCGGAAATCCAAAACGTGGAGGTTTGGGGAAACTTCGGCCCCGGGGCAAAAAAAAGAAACCCCAAAAAACCAACCACCCCCAAACACCCAACCACAAAAAACAACCAACCCCCGCCCCCCACCCAAAAACCCCCCAACACCCACCCCCAACCCCCCGCGCAGAACAATCCCCAAACCAACCCCCAACAAGACCCCACCACCCACCCCCCCCCCCCACCACAACCCCCCCATAAACCAAAAAGACCCACACAAACCCAACCCCCCCGGTTACCTGCCAGAGGAGAACACCTACAGGTAGACACATCTCTGGGTGGTTCGTCTCTCGGGAGAGGTTTGGGGACTCCATGAAGTAGTCCTTAAAGGTCAAGGGGGGAGGAGGCTCAAGACACCGGTTTCCCGAAGGAGCATCCATCTAAGGGGTCTCGACGCATCATCGTCAGAGGGAGGGGGGGTTTAAAGGCGCCAAATCTCGGGAAGACAATCGGGTCAACCACAAAAAAGTCGCAGGAGAGTGAGCGAACATCACGGGAGTGGGGGGTCACAACCCTCTCATGAATATTTCGTTGCGTGTGCGAAAATTCTTAAACGTGAAAGGATGGCATTTTTCCTTGGGGACCCCGGGAAATGTTTAGGGAGGGCATTCACCTGAAGGAAATTCGTCAATCCAGCTAGACAAGGTCAAGGGAACACGCAATGGTTTGGGTAAGAAGTGACTCCTGCGAGGAGGTTTGGTCGCCCTACTTCTTCCATTTAGTCATTGTGACAGGAGGATATTGTTGGGATAGAAGGGTGGGGATAAAAACTACTTATTAACAGTGAAATCAGTTAACGGCAAGGAAAGGAATCTCCATACCTGGGTTGGACAAGGCATCGGGGCAGAAACAATGATAGACTCGGCGTCGGCGACATCATCGTTCAAATACTCGCAGGGATCTTATTCCCGGCGGGGGTTCAGATCTGGCGGGAAGAAGGAATGAAGGAAGGTGGTACTGGCAAACGACGACTGCACGGGACTGGGAAACGCTCCACTAATAACGACAAAATTACAAAACCGACAAAATAGGAGTTCAATTGCTTAGGAGCGGGAGGGAGTCGTCAAAAAATCCGGGGGGAAGTTTAATCAGCTTGCACGCCATGGGGACAGAGCATTTCCGCAACGCTAACTAAAAAAAAAAGGGTCTAAAGGGGGGGGGTCTGACAAGCACGTCATTGGACAAAGATCTAGAGAGAAAAGGGCCCCATGATCTTGAGCAGGGGCCGGCGAGCATCATTCTCCAGGAGGGGGAGGAAGTTTTCGTTCCAAACCCATCATACAGAAACGAATGGGGGGGGGGTTTGAAAAAATATATATGTTTTCAGCCTGGAAATGGAAGGGTAAGTTGTAGGAAACGCGGGGGGAAAGGGGGGCGGACGCAGCCTCTTGCGATGAGTACAGAAGCTGGAGGGGAGGAACAAAAAGAGAATCACCTAGACGAGGGGTTCGGTGGGGAACGGATTGGGGAACTCCAAATCAATTCGAGGACCGGAGGAAATTGGGAAGAGGTAGGCAGAGCCGCAAGAACAGGAGGAAAAAAACCGACCAAGTAACCTCAAAGGAGAACTGTCTTCGCACCCAAGAGGGAAACAAAGCTATATTTTGGGAGTTTTAAGGGTGGCAAGGGAGACCAACTGGATGGATTGCCGAACCGAGAAGGTCTTGGAAAAGACTGAACCAATCTTTTAAGATTCCACGTCAAAAACTGCCGGGGAAGGGAAATTAACAGCGAGAAAAATGGTGAAAGGTGAAGGTCCAATACGGTAAGCAAACCAGATGGGTTTCCTGGAATTACGGAGAGTATCTACGAGCTGAACAAAACTGTAATATCAATGGGAGGCAGGACATACAAGTCCCAAAAAAGAGACACCCGCAGAGGTAACACTTTCATAATAAGGAGACGGTACCGATCTCCTGGAAAGGGATTTGTTTATGGGGATTAGAACGGGGGGGCGAAGGAACTCTCTTAGTGCGACAAGAAGGTCAAAGATCGGTATATCCTCTAAATTTAAAAACGGCGCCAGGGGAAGTCCGGGGAAACTCGTAAATCTGGAGAAGACCAAGAAAAGAGGAAAGAGAAGACCTTCTACCGAGATTCAAATCTTTCTGATCCCGATGGGGGGGGAGGAGGTCTTCCTTGAGAGAAAGAAATAACTGAGGCAAGGGAGAATCTAATAAACCCGGCAAAATTTAAAAAGAAGTCCGGAACCCTGGCGCGACAGCAAACTTGACTAAGGAGAAAAAATAGGAGGGGGGGGAAATTGTGCCACAACCTATTAGGATAGTAGTCGAACCCGAGGGGGCTCTTAGAGGAGGCTAAAAAGAAGAAGGAAGAGGAGCAAGAACGCTTTGGGGCTGAAAAACTTAGACTTGCCTGGGACAAGGGTAACTCAAACCAAAAAAAAAAGGATGATTAAATGAGAGGTCCACAGTGGGGTCAGCAAAAAAAGATAAGGGAAAAAGCCTTTTCTGGGATAAGAGAGAGAAGTCTTAATAAGGAAAGAAGGGGAGGAAAGGGGCAACTTATTACCTGTGAGGTTGGTAAAAATGGGGATATGTAATTTTTTGTTAAGAGGAGAAAGATGTCCGACAGGGCAGGCAAGGGAGGGGGGTGAAGTGTGAAAAGAGGGGGTTGGAGGGGACGGGGGTAGGGAAGGGGCTTTAATGAAGTACTAGAGACTACCCACCTTAGGAGGTAAAGAAAAAACCCTAGTTAGGGGAAAAGGGGTCTTTCTTCAGAGTTCGTTTTTGAGGTGGGGTTTTGCTTGACCTAAAGAAAGGGGGATATGCCATCACGGAGAACTGGTCAGGAAGTAGGAAAGGGGTCGTGGAGTACATCCGTGGCGATGGAAGGGAGGCTAAAATTGGACCAATTAACCAACCATGGGACTACCAGAAACTAAGGGAAGTAAGATGAATCGCTTGTAAATCATGGTCCATGGGATTTCTGCTTCTTGGTGATTTGTGAATTAACTATTCATTTCCCTATTTGAGGTCAAGAGTGGTTTGCGAGGGGTTGTGAATTTACAGCACCTTCAAAAGGAACTTGAGGGAAATGGAGGGGATTATAAACTTAGTTGTGGGGGGAACTAAGTTGAAAAAAGGGGGAGGGGCGCGAGTTCACGAAAAGTCTGGGAAGATTTAATTCACATGGGGTATGGCAAGGGGGGGAAAAATGTAAAGTTTTTCAAGAAAAGGGGGTATATTTTTCGGGGAAATGGGGGGGGGCAAGGGGTATTTACTCCAAATAAGAAGAAGCCGTTTGGGCCGAGGGGGGGGGGCGCCGACTTTTAAGCCAGTGCGGGGGGGAAAGGGGGAGGTTGCCTTCTAAAAGTGATTGAGGGAGTAGAAACATAAAATCCAAAAGATCAGGGATGCCGTGCGGTTTGCAGGGATGCTCAGACTGCCGAAAGATAGAGCTTTGCCAATTGACTGGTCTAGCGCATTCCTGGGCTTGAGGTGGGGGGGGGGAAAATTGTAGACAGGCGAGCTCAGTTAGGGAAAGACAGCCATTTCCCATAGAAGCCGAATAGGTGAGAGGGAAAAAAAGGCCTGCCACAAGTTTCAACCAATAGGGGTCTGCCTTGGGTTCAATGAAATCACCACCTCTCATTTAGAACCTTAATTTAATATCGCGTACCCAGCGAGTAAATTCGAGTAGGGGAACAGTGGGAACAGCAGGGAGGCCAATTCTCATGATGGAGGGTCCGGAGGTAAGATAATTTATCGTGGGGGAAAAGTCAGAAGAGGTATACACTTCGGTGGTGGGAAACGGAACACGAATCCAGATGTAATTTGGATGAAACAAATGGGCTTGGCTTGAGGGAGGGGAATGGTTGAGGGAGAAAGGGGGACGTGCCTAAATTACGAAAACGAAAAGTGACTTCCTACCTTAACACAATCATAATATAAAAGAGGTCTATGAAAAGAAAGGAAGCGGAAATATTAGGTAGAATGGAACCCTATATATTGATTGGATTTGGAAAGAAGGGTAGGGCCTTAAAAAAGGTCATTTTCCAGGGGGGGGGGGGGGGGTGGCGTGGCCGTCTTTCAAGTTACTTCATCAAATTTTACTACACACATCCGGGAACAGACTCACGTCAAGAAACGCCTGGAGAGTACCCATCAAAAAAGGGGGACAGGAGAATTTAAAAAAACCAAAGGGGTTAATGTCTGTACAGGCTTGAGGGTCGAAAGTACCATACTATTAAGAAAGAAATACACACAGTAAGAAAAAAGGAAAGGAGGAAATACGGGAACGGGGGAGGGGACAAGAAGGGGGGGGAGGTTGAACCATCCGGTGGAGAGGCTAGAACGGCCGTGGCTTGAAACGAGTGTTTGGTCGAGAATTGGGCAGGACCAAAAGTATACATGAGTTCTTATGTAAAGAACGGTGGATACAGGGAAAAAAAGGGTGTACGTTATCTCAAATCAACAGAAGGGGGAAAGGTCAGATCCAACCGGAGAAGGTCGGGGATGAACAAGACAAGGGTCTAGGGGGTCGTCATTTTTTTAGTCACGCGGAGGGTTCGACTAAAAAGGAGAAAGGCTCACTTTGGGGCTCCACACGAGGTACTTAGTTCAGACGGGGGGATTTCTAACACAGACACACAAAGAAAGCGAAAGCATTTCTTTTAGGATGGGAACAATTTGTGGTGATCACAAAAAAAAATAGCTATTATGGGGCGACTGTATAAGTGCCGGGCTGTGGGGGAGAACAGGTTGTTTTTGAAAAACAGGGCAGGGTTGTAAGGGGATGTTAAAAATAGTCATTTGCATTTGAGGGGAGGAAAGTTGTCAACTCGGGGGGGGTTCTAAGAAGATGGTAAGGCGGGACGGAAAAAAGAGGGGGAGTCCTCATGACAGGTTGGGGGGAAAAAAAGAAGGCAGGAGGGTTTACACGGGGGAAGGAAAAATGAGGGGAAGCGAGGTTTCAAAACATTTATGAGCCGAGTATGTGTCAATAGGGGAGTAAATAAATGGGGGGTGTCGGGTCTCAGCAAAAAGAGCTGCACTGTGTCCACGAAGTTGGATCCCGCGGGAGGAAGGGGGGGAAACAGAAGGGGACCAAACAGAAGAAAATTGCACAGAAAGAGAATCACGATCAGGACCGGCAAAAAAAGGGGAGTAAAGAGAATATTGAAGAAAAGAACGAGAGGGGGGAGACACAAGGAGCCGAATGAGAGCTACGACAAACCTGTTACTCTAGAATCGATTCTAAAGTGCCTGGTCGCTCCTATTGAGGGAAGGATAAGGATGAGTTTGTACAGACGTGTAGACAAAGTGA
>Ga0179591_1219827_pt1 | contig 12094 bp, 11 predicted proteins | sample CZOMad2_1_08_16f_FD_182891 | JGI IMG/M metagenome (GOLD analysis project Ga0179591, IMG submission 182891) | Vadose zone soil fungal communities from Angelo Coast Range Reserve, California, USA - CZOMad2_1_08_16fungal (PacBio error correction) | ecosystem: Environmental > Terrestrial > Soil >...
TAGTTAACCAAGGAGGGGAGAACAAAACGGGAAATTTGGCGGGGGGTATGGTGTCATTCGCGGGGGTCTGAAATTTAACGTGTGCCTACTAAACGTTTCAGAGCCGGAAATGGGGTAATGCTTTGAAAAGGAAAAAAATAGCTACTATTTGGGGGGTAAAAACCGCACCGCAAGGCGGAGAAAAGGCGGGGGGGGAGACGAAAGGAGCTGGGAAAAAATTATGGCGGGTCAAAATTGGGGGAAGGAACGCAAGAAACGGCACAGACAAAGACCCACCAGGTACCAAAGGGGAAAACACCAAAAACACAAACGGGTCAACACAGAAACAATCCTGGAAAGAACCCATTTGATTGGAATTTTCAGAGACTATGTGTGGGGAAAAGCAACGAGGAATTGTGCGGGGCAGTTATTTAGTCGCAAAGGCGACCGAATAGGAGAAGAGAGGTAAAAAAAAGGTGCCCGAGAAGCCGTTCGCGGAGGAAATCAAGTTGGCGGGCGTCAGGCCCCCACAAGCAGCATTTGATGATCACACCGGGATCACATGAGATGCGGGAAAAGGGCCGGAGAAGCGACGCCGGGAAAAACCGGGTGAGAGGAAGAAAAAGGGAAAAAACGCTCATGCATCCGACAAACAAAGGTGTGGCCCAATAACTCAAACGCCGAAGGGAAAAAAAGGGAGCGCGATGGAGGAGTTGGGAGGAGGTTTCCTGGACTGGTCCAAATAGGATTTGAAGAAAGGACAGAATGTGGAAGAAGGCGCATTCCATAAACGCGTGCAAAACCACGAGAGAACGCGCATGCCGGGGGGAATACAAAAACGTCATCCGTTCACCGTGGGCCACGCCACTGTCATAAAGGGGAAGGAGAAGAGGGTTGGGGGACGAGGGGAGAGCTACAAAAAACGGAGGCGGAGGAGGGAGAACGCAAAAAACGCGCAAAAAACAGAACCTCGAAGGGGAACTGGAAACGAGGTCTAAAGGCAGACAGCGGTGGTACCTCGCCCCGCCCAAACCAAGCGGTTGCTTGATTCGTCCTTGAGTACCCGAAGGGGTAATTCTCTTCTTCCGGTGGTTGGACCAGATCAAGGAAGAAGTCGCCAGACAGAAGAAAGGAGGGGGGGAAGCAAAAAGGGGGGGTGGGGGAAGGCCGTCGTCCGCGAGAATTGGTATGGCAAAAAACGTGGGGGGAAAAAAATTGGAGGACCCCAAAAAAAAAAAATCAATCTTCAGAAGAAGGAACCAAAAGCCGGCCGACCTTCGAAAGGGGAAGAATGAGAGGCCTCGAAGTGGTAAGGGGATCACGAAGGCCCACATTCGGCAGGGGGAAGCAATGAACGCAGCAAATTGAGCAATAAAAAGAAGCGATCAGGACCCTCGGCAACCGGAGTCTTAAGGAAAAAATGGGGACGAAGAAATAATTCCAACGCAAAAGGAGCGGTCTTTGAAGGGGGATAGAACCCTTACCAACGGACCCGGGGGTCAAATGCACATGGGGGATGAACCATTTGTGAAGGTTTAACTTGTAGGACTGGGTATGTGCGGACGTTTCCAGGATTTGGACTAAAAAAGGGGGGTACCAAAACATAGATTCACAGCACCTCAGCTCTCACCAAATACACATTGCTTTTTGGGTTGGACAGAAGCATGGCAAAAAAGCATGAAACTAAGTTGGATGGCGCGAATCAGTTGTAAGTGTTGGGTCAACAGGGGGAAAAAGTCGCAAAGCCGACTGACACCGCAAAATTGGGTGGGGAGGGTAAACGAGGACAGGATTGTAAACGTACTGATGATTGGGAGGCGGGGCGGAGGGGGCTGGGATAGTGGCCTAAGGTTAGGTGCGAACGAAAAATCAATATTGGGCTAAAGGGAAGGCAACGTCGGCAGCCGTTCATACCGGTCAAGGGAAGGGAGCCCAACAGAGAACGTGTATAGACGTCGAGAGAAAAAATATAAACGATGCCGGTGGTGTCGCCGCCTTCCTACAGGAAAATTGGGCAAAGGCACCATCTAAGAAAAGGGGAGTTAAAGAAATGTTCAAGAAGGGGCTGGGGGGGAGTAAAAAAAAGGTCGAATCATCGATGGTGAAGGTGAAAGGGGGACACTTTCAGGTTCTGAAAAGTTTCTGACTCATATAGGGGGATATTCAAGGGGACCAAGCAGACACGTATCTGGGGAGGGGAAAAAAGACAAACGGCGTGGTCTGGTTGAGAGCCGAAAGCTAAGGTTTGTCAAAAACCTCAACCAAGCAGTCAATAAAATATTAAGGCTATTGACGCACGAGAAATCTGGAGGAGGAAAAAAACAAAGCAAGACATTAGGACCCGAACTCGGGAGGTAGTCTTCGGGAAAAAAAAGATTTAAAAAAAATTGGTGAAAACAAGACCTTACATAGACAACATGCCCTTCGACCAGTCACCATGGGCAAAAATTAAGGGAAAAGGGAAAGTAATGAAACGAGAATTCTGGGGATTCAAAAAAAGAAGGAAAAAGAGGCGTGGGGAACGCTAACCTTCGGGAGGAGAAAGTAATGAGAGCGAACTAAAATAACGGAGGAATTCGCCAAACCAAAGGTAAGGCAATCAAAAGGAAGATTACTGGGCGAACAAGAGGATCAAATCCCGTATAAGGGCGACGCCCTTGGCCGACAGGTCCAAACATAAAAGCGCTTCGCTGCTGGACTCCGTAAGTAAAAGGCAGCAAAAGTGCAAACTTTGGATGGAATAATCGGGGAGGGGCGTGACACAACAGACACGGTGCGGTGAGAAAACCGAAGCCCTATGTAGGAAAGACGAGGGAATAGGCTGAGAGGGTGACGGGAAGTCCTCGATAGGGCGGGGGGTGCTGCCACAAACTCTAAGTGTCAGGAAGCCGAAGGATGACACCTTGACGGAAAACTGAATAAAACTTCCTCTTCGGGAGGATCCGGCATGAACCGTACAAGGACGGAGTGCCTGGCATGGACAAGAGAACCAGGGGCCATGGTCCTTGGAAGAAAAGGGCGAAGGTGAGAGGTCAGAGGAACATCCTGGGACAGCTCCATGCTTGAAGGAGGGAAAAGGGCCGAGGAAATCAGACAGTTGCCTGGAGGCATATGTATGACGACGTAAGCACATTCAGCTCAATGGGACTCCCGGCAATTGCATAAACATCGTGGAGGAGGTCTACATCGCCGAGAATCATCAAAAAACAACCAATAGAAAATATCGTCTCTGAGAGAATGCCGCCAAAAGAGGAAGAAAAACGTTCCAAAGGTGAGGGATGAAGGAAGATTTGCCAGTAGGGACCTTAGCAGAAGAGACTGACAATCACTGTCGGAGGAAGAAGAGCCCCGAGCTGGAGAAGGACAGCATGCTGGAGCAATATACTCTACCGCAGGAGTCCGCAAGAAGGGGAAGGTAGGAAAGAAAAAAGCAAAGAAGAAGCAGGGTTCCGGGGCCCTTAAGGAAAGGATAACCGGCGACTTGAATTGACTTCCAAATGTTGTCAATCATCGTATGAGAAAAGAGAGGAAGGAGGGGGCCAAGAAGATCGAGAGAATGTAAAAAAGAAAAGGAAGAAATAGGAGGAGAAGAACGAGTGTGCCCCGAACACCGGCGTGACGCGCTCAATATTCAAGGCATGGAAAAAAGAAATGCGTGCCCGAGGGGACGGGTGCCAGGGTATTACGAGGTAATACCAGCAGAAAACATGACTGAATGGCGTCAATGAGGAGGCTATGGTCGTTTCGGGAAGAGGGGGAGCAAATGAGGGAATGGCGAAGGGGAGCCGGGGGGGGGGGGAAGGCGAAGAACGTTAAAAGTGTATTGAGGAAAGTCAGGAACGAATATCAGTCATACAATAACTCTCCTCGTCTGATTTGGGGGCTAAAAGGATCAATTACGACGAAGGGGGGGAAAAAAAGGGTGAATCCATGGGGTGGGGGGAAAAGGTCATTGATGTCGAGGTGAAAAAGGAGGGTGTCATCACCAATCTGAGGTTGTAAACGACGTGTTGTCGCAGGGGGAAACTGTAAAAGTAAGTATTTCCGTGTTTGGGAAGGCCTAAAGAAGACAGGGCAAGGGACGACAATAAATGAGAGTTGGGAGGGCGGCCGGGGGGGAAAATCAACAATTTCGGCCTGCTCAAAGAAACAAGGGTCGTGGAAAAGAACTATCTTTTCGGCGGCGGGAAAACCGAGAAAATAACTTGGGAGAGAAACAGTAAGTACTTTGAAAGTTGCACCTAGAGAACAAAAAAAAGGAGAAAGGGTGGGGAAGAAACAACCCAGGGAGAGCGAATCCAGTTTCGGGAGAAGCGGGAGAAAAAGGAATAGGCAGAGGGGAGAAAGGGAATCGGACACGACTCAGAGTTTGCGGATCTTGCAGAGAAGAAAACAAGAAAAAGGGCTAGGAAAGGATAAATCAAAAGAGTGACCCGGAAGAAAACACTGAGAATTTGGGAAGAAATACTTCAAGGAAAATTTTCATTCCTCTCAACAATAAAAGAAATGCCACTAAGACGCAAAAACGAAGCGAGGAATAAGAGTAACCTAAAAAGACCTTGGAGTGATTAACAAAGGAGGCCCACGAAAAGGGGGAGGGTATTTGTCATCTTTGTAAACAACTTTTTGCACGTAACTAATACGGAGTCGAGCCATAAAATGAAGGGAAAAAAGGGAGTCAGAAATACGCGCGAAAAAAAGTGGGCGAAAAAAAAGAAACCTCAGGAGGCTTGGAGAGGGGGAGAACGAGAAGGGTAAACGCGCGGTCAACCTTTGATCTCGGGGACAAATGAAAAAACGGCGTACAAAAAAAATAACACACCCGAATGGAAAATAAGTTTTGCACCACCTGAAAAAAAACAGCAAAGACATCCTGAAGGCCCAAGGGGGGTGCGTGGTCAAGATAACATGTCCACCTTATTTGCAAGAGGGAGCGACATGGTAAAAGAGATAGGGGGGGGAGGGAAGAGCGGAAAAAATCGGGTGCCCGTAAGAAGAGCAATGCTCAATTGCGAGGACCTGCCAAAAGAAAGGTGGATCCGAAGCGCTCCTAACCGGTGAAGGAGGAGGCAACAACTCCGGGAAAATAAAGAATTGGGGGGATAAGTCGAGTACGCGGATGTCCTCAAAACCGGGGAAAGAAAAATTCGAGACTCCTGTCAGGGGGAAATAGGGAATTTCAGCTATGGTTCGCCAAGAGGAAGAGAAAGGAACGACAACTTAGGGAAGTTACGAAGGGCCCTCAAGCAAGATTCAGGCAAGGGCAGAGAAGAGATAAACGCGCAGGGGAAGAAAGGGGAGAAACTGACCGAAGAAGTCACACTCTTAAGAGAAAGGGATCAGAGATATCAGAACCGAGGGGTGGAAGCTGGGTACTAGTCTAAAAAACAAAAAACGGGGAAGGAGGGGAAAAAAGAAAAGAACCTCGGGAGGAAGGGAAAAAGTGAAAAGGGAGAGGAAAAGGATGATCTGGGACATGGAAAGACATAAAAATCTCTTGGGAAAACCCTCGCCCTTCCCCAAGCCTTCACGGTTGCGTTGGTCAAGTCGAAAGGAAAAGAGTGGCATCAAATTCTCATATCCTAATGGTACCAGATCAAAGAAAGAGGAAGACAAATCAAGGACATCGTCCGGAAACTTGTTTTGGGAACAAGGAATCGCTAATCTTCTTTGTCACAAACGGGGGGAGGACAGAAGAGGGACCAGGAGGGGGGGGGAGAAAATAGGAAAAAACGATAACCGAAGGGCCGACACCTTCATAAAGACAAGAAAGAATAAAAAAGGGATCTTTCTCATCGCGCGCGATGGGGCAGAACGGCCAGGGTATCAGCACGCCAGAGAAGTAACGGACGGGCACACACGGGAAAGGGAAGACTCGAGCGGTGCGAAGTCCAAGACCATTCCAAGAAGCCAGATGAAAAGTAGCCCCTGAAAACGAACCCTGGGGACGGAGGAAGGGGGGTTTAGGGTGCGGGACAGATTTGAGGGGGTGAAAGGGGATGGGAAAGCTGGGTTGTGGGGGGGGAAAACCGTGTCCAAGGGCCAGAAATGGGGACAGGAGAAATAGAAGTGGGGAAATCGCAGCAGAAAGAAACAGCGCAGAAGAAAATGGGTTGACGGGTGGGGATCGAAAGCAGGGGATGCCGGTCGAAGGGGAAACTATTAGAATCAGTTATTATTTGCACAAGGGTGAGTCAAAAGCAAGGGCAAATACAAATGGACGGGGGGGATCGGGGGGGGAATTGTTAAAACACGGAATTTTTGGCCATAAAGTATTCTTTGAATGCGGCGTCTTTTCGGGGAAGTGCATGGTGCCAGCGTGTGGAGGGGGCGAAAACCTAAATGCGATTGTGAGGAGGAAGGAAATGAGTAATTTTGGACGGGCAAGGGGGTATGGATGGGGGGGGACATGGGAGGACACGGGAGATAGATAATAGGAGCTAATGATGCAGATCGCAAATAACCGCGAAAGCGGGTGGGTCTCAATAATAACTAGGGCTATGGGCTGTGCTGATTCTCAGAAGGAGTGCGGATACTCAGGGTGGGCTGGGGGGGTGGAGAGGCCAAACTGTCTCCATCAGCGATGTGGAAAAGTGGGGAGAGAGACTGCAATAAACTTTTCCGAAAAAAAGACTCATTCAGGACCTCAAAAGAAGGAGGGGTATTGGGGGGGGACCACAGTTTTCTATGGGTGGAAGCAAGGACGAAAGCGACGGGGAGAACCAGGGAAAGGATAAAACTTTAAGGGGAATTGGTCAACTAACTGACTTGCGTCAAAAACAACGAAGACAGGATAGAGAAATGCTTTAAAAGCGGCCGAACCACTCTTTTACAAACAGAGAGGGGGGGGGGGAGGGAAAGAAAACAGAAAAGAAGACATACACATGAAATGGAGACATGAAAAGATACCAAGGGGGGGAATTTAAAATAATAGGTCAACCGGCAGTAATGAACTGGGAGAGAGGACTTAGAAAATTAAGCCCTCATAATATGGTGAAGCCGATACCTGTCGTTCTGGCCGGAGAAAAAATGTAAAAAGTGCGCCTGAAAAAACCCAACAAGCCAAGAACCTAACGCAATTCGCAAAAAAGGGGAAGAGAACCGCAGGAAATCGCGCCCTTGCAATCCTCGGAAGAACAGAGGGAATAAAGGGACTTTTCAGGGGACCCGTAAGTCAGGGTAAAAAGGGGCAACAGGGCGACGAAGTCGAGGAAGAGGCAGTATAGGAGAGTTCCTCTGTAAGGGAAACATAAAAGGAGCGATGACGAAAGAGTATGCGACGGAAGGGGAAGGGCCGTTCACTAAAAAAAATGTTCTGGAGGCCCCACTCGGAAAAAATAAGGGGACCAGAAGCCATGCTGATTATCAAATGGGGACGTCAACGTCATCCAACCAATTCCTCTGCGGGAATTCGGAAGGGGGACAGGCCAAATTATTTAAAGGGGCGGGGGGAAAGAAAAAAGACATACAGCGGTTCCGCGACCAAGGGATCTTTAGTGAGGAAAACATCCTTGGATAAACTCCAGAGGCTGGCATCGGGGAAAAGAGAAAGGGGCACTGAGTCAAGCGACAATGGTGTCCGTTAGATAATGCAAGGTGAAAAAAACGAAAGGGTCATGGGGACGCGACATGTCCTACCTCAAAAGGCCGGCCATCTTGGGAGACATTTCGAGAGAAGGCCGAAGGATCTCAAAACAACGAGGGGATGAAATATTGCGGACCAATAGAAGGACGACCAAGATTTCAACATGAAGGGAGGAACCGGGAGAAAGGTAAGCCGTCTACCTTAGCGAAAGAAGAAGGGGAAAAACGAAGCCTCTGAACCTATTAAGTGAGAGCCAGAAAAAGGGCTGATACAACAAGGGGAGAAACGAGGGGGACCGAGGGGACAGAAGAATGAGGGTGAGTGAAAAATCCCGCAAACTTCAACCACCTTGGGACCGGGCCTGAAGTTCTACAAAGAGGAATCCTTATGAAGTGGGGGGACGTAAAGGGGATGAAAGGAAAGCTCTGAATACGATACGATTTTGCGAGCGAATTGTTCTGGGGAAAGGTCAAGGCGAAGACTCGGCCTCGATCCGCGCGTCGACTTTAAAAAAAACGGAGCAAGCTCACTATATCTCCGGGGCCTCAGAAAAGGACTGGACAGGCGACTCTGTGAACTCCTGGAAAAATAAAAAGGGGACCGGAAACGTTCCAGAGACGACACGCGGGACTGAAGGGATGGAAAGGGAGAACTTCTACGTGCGGTCTAACTATGGAGGAAAGTTAGGCGATAAACCGTTGTTTGCACATTCCGATGGGTGGGGGGTAGGGGGACCTCATCAAAGTCACGAAGAGACAAAGAGGGGAACAGCAAATCGCCGACTGCTTGGTTGAAATCCATTGGCTTCAGACATTAAACTTTTTAATTGAAAAATGGGGGGCATTAATTCGACGGACATGGAAAAGTGGGAAGAATAAGTGAGATTGTCAATCCAAAGAAATTAGGGTTGTAAACGCGTTGGAGGCGACTAACCTATTATAGAAAAATGGGGGGGGAGGGGTTGGGAAAAAGAAATCAAAAGTGACTCGAAAAGTTAATGGTTGTGACTGGCATGGGAAACAAATCACGAATAGACGGAGAAACTGCTCAAAAAAAAGGAAGGGGTACCCAGATACTTTCACGGACGGGATGGACAGAAAGGAATGTAACGATCCTCCATATTTGAAGGTTAAAATCGCAAATAAAATCTCGGGGATGGAAAAAGTTTGGGGGACGAATAAAAAACAAAAAAAGTGAAGGATCCAGTTTCTGGAGAAGATTAACCAATGAACCAGGACGACGGAAGCCAAAAGAAACCCTCGAAAATCAGAAAGAAGCGAGACACGGGCGAACTAAATTGCCAGAAAATATTGGGCACGGAGAAAACATGACGAAAGGGTGAAAGTCAAAGACCAATCTTGAATGTCGTGAAGCAGGGGGGGGAACGGGAAGGAAACTGGTCACAGCCCACCCCAAAAAAATTAAGGGAGGTCTAACAGGACTTTATTTGAGTGTACCCAAGCAGAAACACAAAAAGGGGTTTGGGGCTGGTAATGGGTAAGTAAGCTTTTGAGACGGGGAACAACGGGCACTCAACAACGGGGAAGACATAAAAGTGTTTTAAAGGCTTGGAAGGAAGCGCGAGGAGGGGAAAACCAAACCACGTAGGCGGAAAGGCGAAACGCTGAAGAAAAACCAAATGCAGGGGAGGCAAAACCAAACCACCACAAAAAGGGCGGGAGAAAGGGGACGAGAAAACACATACCCACAGAGTCCAAGAACGTTCACAAACTTAGAAAACGGGCAACCTAAAAAAATCCGGACCCACAGGGGGGATGGGGCACGTTTATAGAAGATGGGCAAAGAAAGCTGCAAGGGGGCTTGGCAATGGGGGCGAGTGCGACCGAGGGGGGAGTAGTTCCCTAGGTGAAAAAGAAACAAGTCTCCTGGCAGAGATGACGAAAGGGGGGAGGAGTAAAGGAGAAAACGCGAAGGTAGGGACGCGATCGGGAAAAAAATGTCGACCAAACGAGCAAGTATTCCGTCCTGGGCAGGCCCTAGGTCATAGGCCGGAAGATTGAGACAAGGAGAGTACCGTTCTGCTGTCCGCCAAAGACAGTGGGGAAAGAGAACGACTTCGAGAGGAAAGGCAAAGCATAAAAAGGGAGGAGCATTCGTGGGATCGAAGTCTGGACTGGATCGGGAAACGAGGGAGAAATTACAGGGAATAAGTGAAGTGAAAAGAAAATCACGATATCCTGGGCCTTTCGAGGGGCGAGAAAAAGAAAGGGGGTGAGAAGGAGAGAAAGAAAAAAAAAAAGGGCAACGTGGCGCCACTGCTCATCAGATGGTAAGAGCCTGGGTGGGGCCGCGGGTGGGGGAACCTCTAAAACACACACGTAGTATTACACAAAACGCCAAAAAAGAAAAGAAAAAATGACCCGAGAATTAAGTTTCCTTCCAAGGGGGAAAGGGATGACGTAGTAGGGGAAGGGTAGGCCAAGGGAGAAGAGAGGGCTAGAACATCGCCCTACCCAGAACGAATCGGGCGGTGCACACTAAGTCAGTTGTCCCTATGTTTCTGTCATGAAGAGTGGGACCCTATCAAAAGGACAGATGCGGCCGGAAAGAAGAAAGAGAAGTCGATGGTGGAACTGAACGGGGACGTCTTGGGAGATTGGTCACGGGGAGGAAAATGAGGGACTATCACTTAGCCGAGAAAGTCGGCATCGCTTCTACTGGCAAGAGGGAGCAGGACTAGAGTATAAGTCACAGGATCCGCACATTAATCTTCAGTTCAGCAAACTGGGGTTAAAGCAAATGCATCGCAACAAGAATCTTATCTGGGCCAAAAGCTGGCCCGAGAGAGAGGCGGGGAGGGGTAAGGAAAAAAAGGTCGAAGGAAAAATGAAAAAATGAACGGCGTCATCACCTGAAAAGTACAAGTTTGTGTCAAATGGTATGTGGTTGGAACACTGGGGGGGGGAAGGTGTGGAAAAAGTGGAGGGAAAGTAGGTGTGTTATTGTGTTGGTCAAGGAACACTCAGAACCTGTACCTAGCAATCACCCAGGTAAAAAAAAGGAGGCAAAAACCCCGCAATAACGGAAAGCCTTGAGGGGAAGGGGGGGGGGTGTGAAAATCGAGCGATGGCCTGCAAGCAAAATGGGTTTTATAGGGTCGAAGGGCAGGTTTAGTTCCCAAAGTAAACGCAAAAGAAGAACAGAAAAGCAAAATTTTTAGTGGGGATAGGGGGAGGGGGGTTAAAAAAAAAAAGTGTTAGCCTTAATCAGGGGGGCTTGCAAGCGGGGGCAGGCAGTTTAAAATGATGACGAAAAAAATTCGGAAGTTCTTGAAGGGACACAGGAGGAAGATGGGGGAATGGCGAGGGGGGGGTGGATTATCCCGCTCATAGAAGTTTAGAGAGTATCTGCAGATCGAAGAGGCCGGAGAGGGGCGAAGCCTTCGCAAAAAAACATTGTTCTAGAAAGTCTCCCAGACTTTAGGAAAAAAAGGGAGTTTGGGAGGGGAGTAACCAACTTGTGATCAATCAAAGGGAAGGGTCAAAAGGGGGGGAGAGGCAATTCAAGCTTCCTTGGGACAAGTGAATCTCGGGAAATCCGCCGAAACATCTATGGGTCAAACAGAAAAAAGATTTTGGGAGAATTTGGAGCGAGAAGGCTACAGGGAACACCAGCGTCAAATAAAACTGGTTGGGGCAGTGCTGTATCTGGGACGGCGGAAAAAAAAAACAATAAAAGGAGACATACCTCAGCTTGATGACTCAGGGCGAAAACGTGGCCAGACTTTCAAAGAGGACATTACAGACCAATCAATGACCGGAAACTGGTATCACGTCACTGGACAAGCAACCGAAGCGAGATTCTTCTAAACGGACCAAAAAGGAAACAGAGGGAGATTTCTTGGTGTACAGGGGGGGCCTACAGGTCGGAGAGGTCGGAAAAGGAAGAGGAGAAAAAAAGGTAAGCGATCGCCCTCACCCAAGGCCATATAAAAAGGCCACCCGGAGAACCAAGTGGAGCCTCTTCAAAAAACCTGGGGTACTCCATTGACTTCAGCAAGGGAGGAGAGGGAAAGGGGATAGAAGGGAGCATTGCAACTTTCAAAAATGGGCACTGTGATTCCCAGTGAAGGTCGATAGGGAGAGCGGGGAAGGGGCCGGGTTAGTGTTCAATCCGAAGAAATGGACTATCCCCTCGGCTGATCTATAAAATGACGGATCAAGGAGTGCGGAGCAGGGAACCAACACTACATCGTTTGAGGAGAACCTGCGCATTGGAACCACAGGAAAGACAAATCAACAGGGGGCCTTCCGACGGCGGGAAAGAAGTATTCAGGAAAGAACAGAGGCTTTCTTGCCGTTGGTTCTGGCTAGAAAAGAAAAAACATTCACACGGGGCGAAAGAGGAGTCTTCGAAAAAAGAAGGGGGGGAAAGAAGACAGATGCAGGCATCGACAGACCGCGTCAGGGTCAGACGGACGTTGCATGGATTCTGGAGAAGGTAGAAGGAGGAAAATCTAGTCAGCGCCAATGACGAAAGGCAGAAGCAAGGGGAGGAAGAACGCGAAGC
>Ga0179591_1269194_pt1 | contig 12093 bp, 12 predicted proteins | sample CZOMad2_1_08_16f_FD_182891 | JGI IMG/M metagenome (GOLD analysis project Ga0179591, IMG submission 182891) | Vadose zone soil fungal communities from Angelo Coast Range Reserve, California, USA - CZOMad2_1_08_16fungal (PacBio error correction) | ecosystem: Environmental > Terrestrial > Soil >...
TGGGGGACCTGTTCTGGGGGGCGACAACCCCAAAACAGGCCAAGGGCTTTTCGCAGGTACACTTTCGGGCCGACGCGGCATCAGACCTCTGGGAAAGGACAGCTTAATCGGCTTGCCAAAAAAAAAGAACCCGCAGTTGGGGGTCAGAAATACCCAGCCGTCAAAGCGACCCCAGAGCTACACCGGTTCGGATTCCGCAAGAAAAAAAGGGATGAGCTGAAAGACATAATCCACCGCAAAAAGTGGAAAAAAATACCTTAAGCCAGGGCCCGCCGAAGAAGTGATGGGGGGGGAGGGACCCCGCCGAGGCAAAAGTCGCGTCCTCGGGACGCAATCCGGGATCAACAATCAAAGCTGGGGCAGGAAGCCACTCTTGGGGGGGAGGGAGGAGGGGTGACTTAAAAGAAAACCCGGAGCGCGAGGGGGCAAAGCATGCAAAAGGTGCATTGGGAAAAGAAAACTACCGGGCTCACCTGTCTCCTTGTAGGAGAAAGAGCCGACTTGTCCGTGAAGAAGGTGGAAAGAGAAAACAACTCAAACCGCAAGACTGGGGAAATTCACTATCTGTCCTTTGAAGGAAAGACCTCGGGGAAGGTGTGAAGAGGAGAAAAAGGCGTGGCCTTCGGAGCGCGAAATAAAAAAAAGACAGAGGCAATTTACAGAGCACCCTTCAGGCTAGAGGGGATTTGGCCGCCTCCAAAAAAGGAAAAAAAAAAAAACGGGACGGGGGAGGGGTGACGTGCTGGAAAAAAAAAGGCGGGAGGGGACCGGGAGGACGAGAACAAACATGCAAAGTTTGACAGGGACGATGGTGAAACGGACAACTAAACGCCACCCAAAAATAAAAAAAACATGGGAAAAGGGGGGGGGGAACACGCTGGGCCCATCACCGGACTAAAAGGACAGGGTAATCACGAATCAACAGGAGGAACACTTATTGTGAAAAAACGCGCAAGCCCGGAGCAAAGGAGAAACAAAAGGGGAAGAGTCGCGGCGAGGGGGAAGCTCCGCGAAAAAAAAAAAACAACAAAAGGACAGGGATAAACTTGTCAGACGGGGGAATGGGCAAGGGTAGGCGGAAAATACAAAAAAAGGACTCCCAAACAAAAAAAAAAAAAAGAAGGGAGTGGCGCTGGGGACGGGGTCCCTCCATTCCCTCTGCCGAGCTAGGACGGATTGGGAAAAAGGAACGAGAAGGAGGGGAAAGGGGGGCTGGGAGGGAGATAACTGGAGGGACGAGACGCGCCAAAAAAAAAACGGGACGCGGAGAGGGCGGGGCCAGCACGAGGGAGCAAGAGAAACGGGGGCAAGGAAGAGACAGCGACCGCCGTGGCCAGTGGTGATGGGCGGACAAGACAAAAAATGGAAGGGGGAGAGCCACCCGACCAAGAAAGACGGGTTCCCAGGAGGCGCAATGGGGAGAGTAAACCCTGTGACAAATCTGGACCAACACCCGAGGAGAAAGAAAAAAAAAACGCGGAAATACGCAAGGGTCCTCGCACGCAGGCACAGACACTATGGTACCGAACTTGAAGACAAGTTCACCTTTGGCGGAGGCGCGAAAAGGGAAGAAACACCCGCGAAAGGATAGAACAAAGTTTGGCCAGCCGGGAGGGGTGAACCTGAACTGGAGGGAAGGTCCACCGCCGCACGGGTAAAAGGGAAACCGCGTGCTTACATTGGAAGGAAGGGTACAAAAAAAAGGGAACGAAAACCTCGCGCCAACAAAGGGAAAGGGAAACGTGGACTATGCCCGGTTCGCTCGAACCAAGACCACGTACTTGGTGTGTACGTTCTGGAAACAGGGAAGAGGGGGATCACCAGAGATAATGCCACTCGCCCCAGAAAAACGGTGACCCAGACAAAAGCGGGAGGGCTGGCCAAAAAATGCATGCGGGGGGGAAATTCTCGGATAAAAAGAAAGCCATTGAAGACGCGATGGTCAGGTACGAAAAAAACCTCCAGTCAATTTACGGAACCCATTGACCATCCAAAGTCAAACGGGCTGAGCTGCCGCGCAAAGAAAAAGCGGAGAACTGAAAAGCGTAAGAACGCGAGACAAAAGGGGACGCCGCCGCCACTGCAACACGGACTACGACTGGGAAAAGAACGAGGAAGGAAACTACCGAAGCAGGGCCGCAAGGAACGCATCACCAAAACCCAAAGCGCATCTACGAATAGGGGGGGGGCAAAGGGCCATTTTTCTGTAAAACGGAGAGTGCATACGAAGGGCATAACTACCTACCATGGACGTTAAAGAAAAAAACGGGATGGGCCCGGGGAACTGGAAACAAAAGAGAACGGACTTCACAAAGGCGTACTGTCGGCAACATCCCGTCCACACATCTTGGTCGAAAGAAGACGGGAAAGGGGAACATTCTAGCTTACAAAACTCCCCCGCAGGGAAGGAGAAAAAGGACTTGGAAGACAGAAGCCAGTCTAGCGGTTGACAAAAAGGGGGAGGATAGCCACCAAAGCGCGCCCCCATCAGAGGGGGATATCTTATCTGGCGCTTAAAAAGAACGAACAGGGGAACTTTGGAAAAACGCTGAAAATCTAGGAAGGCGCTCTCCATCACCAGAAACCCGGGTTGTAGGTTGGGAGGGCTGGTGAACCACGCCTGGTAACTGGGGGGAGATGGTTTCGAGGACAAGCAGGTGCGATCAAGAGCGAAGGGGGAGGGGTCGTAAATCCAGAGGGAAAACAAGGATCACGAGCTTCAAACGTGGTCAGCAACGATGGAAAAGGGGGAACAGATAGATCACCGTTAAACCACAACTCCTGCAGTCTGAACAAGTCAACGCAAATAAAATCTCAAATTTAAAAAAAAAAAAACAAAGAGGAGGGGGGAGAAGGTGGGATTTCGTAGATGAGCGCGCTTGAAGTGTAAAGGGAGATGTAATCAATAAAAAAAAACCCCGCTTCGGGAAAGGGGGACGAAACCTGCTCGATCAAAATGTGGACGTGGGAGGAAGAACCATCGCCGCCCTGCACGGACAGAAAGAGGGTCACTCACCGCCCACCAACCACCGATAAATGTTGGGCGCCAAAAGTGGAGGGGGTGCACACCGCACGGCAACCTTCCACAACCAGGGTTGAATTGGGTGAGGGGGGAGGGCAAGAGCCTGGAGATCATTGCAGGGGAATAAGGGGGGGTCACAAACCGGCCAACGGAACTGAAGCCAGCTCAACGCGGGCAGGACAGGGCCAAGTCGAGGTCGATGGGGCCTCCGCCTAAACGCTGCACCTCTAAAACAAATATCACCGCTACCAGCGCGCCTTGTCCAACAAACCCAGGAGGGGACCCAAGAAGGTGCGGAAAAATTTTGAGAGAAGCCCATTCTCCCAGTGAAAAACCAAAAGAGGAACCAGCGCTTGTAAATGAAACGAAACTCATGTAAGCAAGAGAGAAACAAAAAAGCGCAAAAGGTACACCGAAAGCGGACATATGGGGGGAGAACCGTCGAAGGTATGCGGGACTTAGTTAAAGTAAGCACCCAGGATACCAAGGAAACCATTAACCGCAAAGGAGAATGCGCAGGGAGCGGGATAGGCTTTAAAACAAAACGGCAGACCGGAGGGTCGGGGTCAGTTTTCGTAGAGGAAGTGAGAAAGTGTCAGGAAGGGAACAGAAAGGACGAGGTCCGCCCGGGGCGCGCGATGGGGAAAAGGGAAAAAAAAAAAACGACGAAACGACCGGGGACAATTAGAGCACGCAAAACAAGCTCGTGGGCCGGGGGGCCGAGCCCAGAAACGGGAAGGGTCCAGCAAAGAAGAAGGAGGTGTTCACGAGGGGTAAAAGGGAAGAAGCGTCCCAGGGGACGTTGGCGGTGCAAGCGAGCCGCACCAGCAGGAAACTTAGAAAGCCAAATCGGGGAGGGGAGGGAAGAATTGGGAAAAAGCGGTAAGGGAGAGGTTGGAGACCACCATCGACCAAAGGAAATAAGACCCACACGTTACTGGTCATTTGGGTTGGGGTAACGACCCCAAGAAAGTCGGGGGGTCGTAGAAAAGGTCAAATTGGGACGGAAAGGGAACGGGTCAGAACCCGCCTTCGGGACTCCGACCAAGGAAGGAACAAATGTAAAATCCTGGACTCAAAGAAAACGGGGCGACACGCGCTGCGGGGGACCTCCCACAACGCCAGGGAAAAAAGCGGCGATCAACAGGAACCAGGTGTTACGAGGGGGGGGAAGCCAACGCCAAGAAAAGAGCTCCGCAAACGCCCCCTTGACTACAAAGAACAAGGTCAGAGGGAGCAATAAGACGGGCGCGTGGGGTCGAGGCTCCTCCTGGACTGGGTGAAACGGGGTACAGGGGGGGGGAGCGAAAGATCAAGAGGGAAAAGATGGGGGGCGGGCCGATGTGAAGGAAGGGTCCTAAACGGGGGAGGAAAAAGAGGATGCGGAGTCCTTCTGGGAAGATCTTCACGATCGAAAAAGAAAATGAACTAAGCGCCAAGAAACGGGTTTGTGTCCGCAATAACCAAAACAGTCGATAAAGAACCCCCCTAAAAAAATAATGACAAACCCTCCTTAAAAAGCAACCGCCAAATCGGGCAGGGGGGAAAAAAGGCCCTCTAAAGGGAAATCCCTCGGAGGGAACTGGGGAGGACAGAAAAGGTCACTAAAAAAACCGCCACAGCTCCTGCCAAACGCGTTTCGGCCGACACACAAGGGGGGGGGGGGAAGGACCGCAAAAGGAAGGAAGAAAACAGGCCCAACTGGTGAAAAACAAACAAAGAAAGTCGAGGAACTTGGGGGGGTCGCCGTTGAAGAGACACAAATCACACGAGGAAGCCGCCGAACCTCGGCCCTGAAAGAGAATGCCCCTACCGGAAGGGCTGTCTCAGACAACAGGGAATCCGCGTGTAGGGAGCCCCGACCTTTAGAATCACCCGGAAAGGGGGAAACTCCAGCGTGTGCGAAACATCAACGAAAAAGAAAAAATGTAGGAAATGAAGAGGGGCGGGTGGAAAGAAATGCGGCAGCAGTGGTTTAAGGAGGGAAAACCGCCACGCCAACAACATTGGTCAAAAAAAAAACCTCAAAACCCACTCCACCCTCGACCTCAAACAAGAACCGTTCAAGGAAAAATGGTTGAGAGGAGTCCTCACAAAAAAAATAAAAAGACAACTGACAGAAGAGGCGGGAATGGTGAAAACTTGTGAAAAGAGCCGGTTAGAATCTAACCCACATACACACAAAAAAAAACGATCTCATATGACTAGGGACCCCCTCCAACAAAAAGGAGCCGTTCACAGGGTTCCACCATGGAAGGGAAAAAAAAAAACTAGGGGGCGGGTAGTTGGTGAGATTAAACACCGTCAAAGCAGGAACCAACAGGCTGAAAGAGGAGTTGGGCTACGATGACAAAGGGGGAAACTTGCCGTGGTGTCCAAGAAAACTGGTGAAAACAAAGTGCGACTCTCCTTGTGGGGGAAAAAGGACGGACAAGGAAAAAAGAAAGCCTCCTCCACGAGCACTCCAGCGAAACTTGAGGGGGGGGGGGGAAAGAGGGGAGCAGGAAAACATTTCGTGAAGGACGGCCCGAGAAGGGGTTGTTCAAGCCATCAGCCCAAAGTGGACAAAATATTCCACGTCAATATCCCTTGCACGGGGGGGGGAAAGGGGTGAGGTCATCAGGACAAGTAGAAAGACATGAATCACCAGACCCAGCCCAAAGAAGGGGGTAGCTTCTGTGACTGGCCCGGTTGAAAAACGGGAAAATAAGCAAGCGGGGGAAAGGATAGGAAAAGTAAGCAGCAAAAAGGGGCACTTTCCCCTCGTTAAATACGGGGGGGAAGACCCATCAAAGGAAAACAAAAAAGGACGCCCCACTGAAGACTTTGTGTGGGGGGGGGGGGTAGCATCACCGAAAACCTTTACAGGAGCCTCTCCAAAAAAAAACCCGAGAGTATTAAGTAGTAACCCTTGGGGGGTGAATGCTCCAAAAAACCACACCAAACCCCGCTGGCCGGGGGAAATGCGTCCTGTACGTCAAGGGACTTGGCGAAAAAACCGGGGTCCATAAAAAAGCCCTGTAAGAAAACAACGCGAAAAAGGGGGCTTAAAGAACCGGCGTTAAAAAAAAAAAATCAACGTGAACAACCGAACGTAAAAAAGGAAAAGAAATAGAAAACAAAACGGAGGTCTGCCAGGAAAACCATGTCTAGGGAAATGTGCTCGAGCAACGTGAATATCCTCCACAATTGCCAAACATTTGAACAAACACGCAAGGAGAGAAGGGGCAAAACTTTGGGCAAAGCAGAAGGGACTTGATCAACTGCCGAGCACGCCTCCTCCCGGGGAGACTCCGGCTTCAAAAAGACCGAACACATCAAATCTGTGGGGAAAGGTAAATCCGGGGAGGAGGCGCATAGGAAAAAAAGGTCACCGAGGAGAATAGGAGAACACGCGGTGGTTAAAACGGCATTTTACAAAGGGCAGTTTCAAGACAAAAGGGACTCCTGTAAAGCAACGAGGCTTTATGGGGGGACGGGAAGGGTGTTACCTGAAAAGGAAACCAAAATACAAAACCTCAAAAAACTGACACTTTCAAGAACTATCAGGAATTACCAGGGTTAAACGCCCAAGGGAAAATCGGGGTACGGGGTTACAAGAGGGCATCTCGGGGGATGGAAGGGGGCAAAAGGGGGGGGGGGGGAGGACACTCAGGAAAAGCACCCTTCGGCGCTAACTAGCTGGGCACCAAAAAGGTTCCCGCCTCAAAAGGAAGAAAAAAAACTTCAGGACGTGGACAAAGGGAAAAAGAAAAAGAACCTTAGCACCGGGAGCGTGTAGGGGGATTGGGCTGAGTTGAAGGGGCAGGGATCCCTTACCAGAAAAAAACAAAAACTGCTGACTGCAGGACAAGCCCTCAACGGCAAACAGAGAAGTTACCGACCAAGAGTGTGCGGGAAAAAGGACAAGAAAAGCCCCAAAGGCGTGGATAGAAACGGAAAAGAAAGGAGGTCCCGTGCAAAAAAGTCCCTGCGCGCGAAGACAAGACAGGAGTCTGGGAAAAAGGGCCATATGGAAAGCGGCGGCGGGCGTGGGAGACAAAAAGGCAAGAAAGCTTCCATCCAGTATAAAGGAGAACTGTTAGAACTGGGGAATGGGGCCAACATCCAACCTGAGAGTAACCTTAAACAAAAAAAGAAAAAACCTGAAACCAGGGGTGGGGGGGGAAGGGGGGCGGTGGACCTGAGGACAGACAGGTCGAAACCTAAGGGGAGGGCAGTGCCGGAAGGAAAACCTCCTCGAACTGGCCGGGGGATGGGTAACACGGGTGTGGGAAGGGGAAAAAAAAATCGACAAAGGGAGGCTTCAAAAACCGACCGGAGGAGCAGGGGGGACACGGAAAAATCGAATGAAGCGCCCTCGACTAAATGCGCCTCCTCCAGAAAGAAGGGAGAAAAGGGTGGGGGCTGGAAGGACAAGGACCTTGGAATCTGACCCTGAAAGGATTTAACCGCGAGTGGGGCGCAAGGGCTGGGATACCCACCCTGTGCAAAATCTTAACCATCCAAGACCGCAAAGGAGGCCATACACCGTCCGAAACATGCGCCATCCACCGAAGGGAACGGACGTGGCCTTGGTAAAGGATGTCCGGGGAAACGGCAAAGCAAATGAAAGAGCCAAAGGGGGCCGACGACTGGTAAAGAAAAACAGAAGGAGGGTTGAACAACTCCTGGCGGAGGGACCTCTCTAAGGGTAGCCCGAGCAGGGAAGGGGAAATTGGGGCGCCAGGATGGCAAAAAAAAAAAAAGGGAAGGAACACGACCAGGTCTACGGCAAGTTAAGTCGGCTAGGGAGAGAAAAAAAAAAAAGGGGGCAAACAAAACGCTCTACAACAAAAAGGGAGGGGGGGTGGATACGTCGGAAAACCGGGGGTTCAGGGTGAACACCAGAAGTAACGCCTCCTAAAAAAAAAGAAGGCCCAGTTCCTGCATTCGCCTTTGGGTAGGAAAGGACTCTTGCTGCTGGGGGGGTTGAGGAGACACCGCCGAAGGGGAAAAGAGTAAAAAAAGGGTCAAGAAATCCTCTTATTTCAAAAGCGAAAACCAAAGTCAAGAAAAAAAAAAAAAAAAAAGATGCGCGGAACACGGCAAAAAGAAAACAGCTGGGGGGACGAAGAACAGCGGCACCTCCAAGTGGGACAGAGACCCCCCAGCGAAAAAAAGAAAGTAAATGACAGAGGGAAAGCGTAAGGACCCTGACCTACACTGCCCGTAACAAACGGTCGGGGAAAAAAAGGGAAGACATCCCCAGCCTCAAAGCTACTACGGGGGACGGGCACTCCAGTGGGCGGGGGAATCCTGTGCGAAAACGGCACCGGGGAAATACTACTAATTTGGGAAAGAGGGGAACACCACGGTCAGGGAAGGAACACGGGGGAACAGGTTTCCACCAATACTGCACCGGACAAGGACATGAAGGCGAAAAGACCTCCGTCAAAATGAAGAAGAAAATCCTCTTTGGGACCTGGGCTACGAAAAAAAGAAAAATCCGCCGCAGGAACAGGTCTATTTTCTGGGGGGGGGTAAGAGTGTGGATCCGCCGAAAATGGAGGGGGAAGGGGAGAAAGGTAGGAGATTCGAAAACACAAACATAAGGGAGCAACCTCGGCGGCGGCAGGAGGGAATGATCGGACCCGCGCCGGTGACCCAATTGGGGGGAACAATGGATCGATCAAAAGGCTAGAAAGAAAACCCAGACATGAACCCGGGGGTGAGGGAATTTTGCCTGACAGGGAAAACCGGGCCGAAAAAAATGAGACGGGGTTTGTGGAGGTATGCTCCAGATAAAAAAGACGATTTCTCGATGAGGAACGGAGCCCGAGGTGATCAACAGCATGAGGCACAAACCGCGGGATTCCAAAAAAAAGAAGAAGGGAGGGGGTCTGACACTATCGCCACCAGAAACACTTCAAGGGAAACTTGGATCCCGATCCGCATCATCATCTCACACACAACAGGAAAGAAGAGAGAAGGAAGGGGTTCCGCCGCATTTGGGAGATTAACAGGGTGCGATAGAAGACCATCCTTCCCAAGGTCAAGAGGGTCGCACGCTAAGAATCCCACCTGAAAAGGGAAAGACACGCTAGAAGGGGGGAACCAATCGCGGACACAGACAAATCCTTAGGCCCCCAAAAAAAAAGACAAATGGGGAGAAAGAAAAAGTTCAGGTTCACCCACAAAACCCGCAACCCGTCCCCAAAACGTTTCGGGGGAAAGGAAGACTTTTACATCAAGATCTGTTGAGCCAGGGTTTCGAAGCAGAAGGAAAGCGTCGGGAAAAGCCGCAGCAAGCAGCAAGAAGCGGAAGAAGAGGAAAACTCTCAAAAAAACGGGGGTGAATCCCTCAAAACAGCCATTGCTCACAAGGCCCTCGCCTCCACAGTCCACATCCCAAGAGTTCTCCACAAACTCCCTCGCAAAAAAGAAAAGTGGCAGGCGGGTAAAGGTTTTGAGCGAAAAAATGAGAAGATCAGGAAGAAAAGGAACCGGGGCATAAAAAAAAAAAAAATGTGAACGGAGGATAGGCAAAAGACCCGGGGGAAAGAAGGGGGTAAGCCTAGGGGTCAAGGCAGAACGTCTAGGGTTATAAAGCCAGGTAAACGCCTTTTATGACCGGAGGAGACTTGCCCCAGAACACGACCATAAAGAAACGCAAAGAGGGGAGAACTGGAAAACGGGGGGTGATAAAAAAAAATACACCAACAAACCAGGAGAAGGGTTCGGAGGAGGGATAGACTGTCCAATTTCCCATGAGTAGTCACGAAGGCCGACCGGGGGGGGAGAGGCAGAACGGTTTCTGAGCAGACTAACCAATAGCAGAAACGGCCTTAAAAGGAATTTGAAAGGTGGCAAAAGGAAACTAGCGTGTTGGGGGGAAGGGGACGAAAAGATGGGAGTTACGAACTCGCCGCTCTGGACCAAAGAGTGATTCGAGAAAAAGGACGGGGGCAACAAAAAAAATACAGCGTGCTTCAGCCACGAAACGGACGGGACGGGGAACCGACCGGGGGGAGGGAAAAAGAAGGCCGTTAGGGGAAGGAACCAAGAGACAACCACCGGGTCCTACTCGAAACAGATTCCAACCCATTCCCTTGGTTGGAAAGGGGGGGTAAGAGCAAAGAAAAAATTCAGAAACGTAGGCGAAAACTGAAAACGCGTGGGTAAAGGAGGAAGGAACGTGGAGACTCCAAAGAGGTGAGAAAACTAAAGGCACCTCCGCCCAATTGAATAAGATCAGAGGGGTCTACCCTCCAACTACAACACTCCCAACCCCTCAAGGAAAACGCGGCGAAGGAAACCCAAAAGGAGGGGCCCGGGGGTTACGAAAAGGGGGACGCCCTAACTGAAAAACAGAATCAAAAAAAAAATACAAGGTGGTACAATCTCAATCAAAAGAAGGTTCGCGCGGAAAATTTACGTATGTAAAGGGACCCCATAAATTTGGTCACTACCACTTTTCTGGGTGACTAGAGGACCAACAAGGGTGGATCGCACTCTGACAGCGCGGAAATGGTGAAGGTAAGAAATGAAGGTTCCCTGGTGTGGACGTCCCATCCAAAGATCCTAAGGGAAAAGAAGAAGGCAAGGAGGGGGACGATCGATGGAGACTTCATTAAAACGCACAAGAATACTTCCAAACCACCGAATGGTTGTTCACTCAGAACCGTGGGAAAAGAACCCCGCTATCTCAAGAAAAAACCTCCACAAAAAGGGGAGCAGTGCGGGGGATCTCAAGCCCTCGGATCATTCCGATTCTTTAGGATACCATTCCGACAACAAAAGAAAAGAAATCCAAAGAAAGAGCCGCAAAACCGCAAGCGTTTTAATGGAGAAGACAGGGTTTTGAGGTCACAGAGGACAAGAGAGTGAGAAAAACATTACAGTGTAAAGCTCGAATACGAGGACTTGTTTTTGTTGTTGGAAACATTATCTCCCAAACCACGGTAATCGATCAGCAAGAAGACATTCAAAACAAGGAGACGCGCCGGCCTGAGAGGCGAGAAACGGCAACGGGACCTCCCGGGAATTGGGCCCCCAAAGAAAGAAAGGCGATGGGGAATCCAGCAAGGTTGGACCAAAAAAACCACGCCACAGGGGGGTCGAAATGAGGATGGCCGTATGGGAGTTGAAAAAGAAAAACCGGGAATGGGGGAAAGAAAACCCGCAACAAAAACAAAGGGCCTCACCATCACCGCCAACCTCACAACCCGAAAGCCAAGGAAGTTTGTGCAAAAGGGCACAAAGGGAAAAAACAAAAGTCAAAAAAAGAGTTATCGGGAATAAGCCATCGGACAGGCGAACTCAGACGGGGTAGCAAGGAAAAATCCACACGGGAAAAGCCGGAATCCGCCGAGCACTCCCTTCAACATGGGGGACCGGTCACCCTTGAAGCGCATGATGTGTCAACCCAGAAAGGCAGGGGGGGGGGAGGTTGGTAGAAAGTGAAAAACACAACGGGGGGTGAAAAGCACCAAGAACAGCTCATCGGGGAGACCATGCAGTGTGGTATCCAGGGTCAGGTGTCTTACACAAGAAAAACTGAACCGCGGGCCAGCTAGTCTCCAGAAAGACCAGGATTGCCCCATTTTCCAAAATATTCCAGGGCCAAAACAGACTGAAGAAATCCCAACCAATCTGGATGGGGAGGTAGGGTATCGACCTGGAGTAAGGACTAAAAGGTTCACGGACTTTCACGGGGGGGCTCAATCCATCACAGCCGCTGAGGTGTGGGTTGGCCCCATGATTATTGCATAGAGGGAAAAGAAAGGAGTGGGGGGACTATGGGGGAGAGGAATCATCTCCAATAGAGCCAGTTTAGAAAGAAGAAATCACAGCGAACCAAGAGGGGGAGAATTCTCTGACAATCAGTCCAAGGGCCGATGGGTCCATGTGGATGATCACGCTGGGGGAACATAAGAAAAGATAAGGGGAAGGCAACGCCCGTGGGGGAAAATCAGGAAAGGAAAAAGAGGGGGTACGGATCACAGCCGGCTAAATTAAAAAAGGCAGAAAGGAAGGAAAACAGGGGGGGGGGTGTGTGGTGGTGGAGATCATAATCTAATGTTACAGGC
>Ga0179591_1279817_pt1 | contig 12093 bp, 14 predicted proteins | sample CZOMad2_1_08_16f_FD_182891 | JGI IMG/M metagenome (GOLD analysis project Ga0179591, IMG submission 182891) | Vadose zone soil fungal communities from Angelo Coast Range Reserve, California, USA - CZOMad2_1_08_16fungal (PacBio error correction) | ecosystem: Environmental > Terrestrial > Soil >...
TTCGAGAGGTTCAAAAGGGGGAGACTTGGGGAAACAATACAGGACTTTATAGCATGACCAAACAACAGCGGACCTGGGGCAATATTCTGTGTCCTTTCTTACAACGGCACGGTAGACATCTCTTAACCAAAAAGCCAAAAAAACCGCCAAAGGGTTACCTGGAAATAAACCCAAAGGTACAAGATTAACCGACAACCGCCAAGAACCCCAGAAATTCTACAAAGCAACCTCGAAGAATGAAATTCAGTGGCGCGCAAAGAGAGGAAGTACACATCAGGGGGGGGGGGGGGAGGAGACAATATTTGCCGCCTGAGTAACAACAACACCGATTCCTTGGTCGTCTGGGGTCACGAAAAGGCACATTCGAGGGATTAAGTGTCTCGGCATCGGAGGCAAAAAAAAATCATCTGCACGCAGGGAAAAACGAATTGCCGTACCGATCACCAGCAGCACCGTCCACGGGGTCTAATTATCTGCAGAAAGGACTTCAAGGCCGCAAAAAAACGGCGGCGGGCCAACACCCGATTCAACTTTTACTCCACGCAAAAAAAGGAAACACGGCATGAAGGCAGAAAACTGCGCTACTGGAAAAAGAAGGGGTAAAAACGAGAAAAAACAACACAGCAAAAGAAAGCAGCTCAATTCACCAAACACATCGCTCCGGTTTAAAAAAAATACCCAGGCAAAGTACGGACTTGGAAAGGGTGGAGAGAAGGGAAAGAGGGAAAACGGGGGGGAACACAAAAGAGACAGGGTGAGGCACATACATTCCCCCCGCTCGCACTTTCTTGGACTTCCGCGGACGCTTAAACGGTTGAAATCACTCGGGAGGGGACCACGAGGGGAAAGGTAAAGCTAAAAGAAGGGGAGTAAAGGGTGGGGGAAAGGTGGGAAACGAATCACTAGTTGCCCACAAGTTTTAAGATCATCCTCAGGCGGCGGAGTGGGAAGGACGGGTCCTAAGAGGGGGAGGAGGGCGGGCCGGATCTTGGCCCTTCGAGCCTACACGGAGCGGAGCGACAGGACTAAGCAGGAGGAAACGGAGACGGAGGGAAGTGGCAACTAGGAAAAAAAGGCTGGGTTGGAGAAAGAAAAAATCTCTGGTCGGGTGATAAAAGAAGGGACCTGAGGGATACTAGAAATAGTCCCGCACAGGAAAGGTGACTCAGACCAACAGAGAAGGAAAACGATAAAGGGCTTCACTTATGTGGGTTAAACAACTTCCGCTTAGTCAAGTGGGGAGCGAAAGCTGAAAAAAAAACATGACAAAAAGGGAAAAAAAGGATTGTTCAGGGGGGGGTCCACCGCATTGTAGGGCAGCACAAGCAAAAAAAACCAAACATGGTGGGTGAGGTGTCGGCTGTTAGGGTTGGAGATTTTGGGGAAGCCAGAAACTAAGAAGATGAAGAAGAAAAGGTCAGGAGTGGTGAAACCCGAACGATCGGCAAAACCACCGGCTGGCTGCTCACCAGCAGTCATTGGTTGAAATCTGCGGGAAGACCCGTGTTTCCAAGAGCAAGGGCAGAGGGGAGAAAAGGGATCAAAGGGGAATCACCGGTAACAAAACGGGAAGAAAAAAAAAAGGTTCGCGAACGTCAAAAGACACGGTCATATCCAATACCGGTTTACACCAAACAAGTGACAGGGGGCGCTTGGGAAAAGGACATTTCTTCGAGGGTTGATGCCGGAGGTGCTCGGGGGAGGAAAAATTGAATTGCTGCAACGCACCGCCAGCGGTCTAACTAGCGAAATTGTTTTCCTCAGGAAGGGGGGAAAAGGGGGGACCCTGTGGGACCGTCGGTGACTAGAAGAGAACGGGGGGGGGGGCCTCAGGGGGCGGGTTGAAGGGGTGTGTTACATTGAAGTCTCTTTAAATCCTTAGTCAAGAGGTGAAGTGCACATAAACCGTCCAGCCCAGAAAGAACGTCGGGGGTGTATAGACAGAAAACTTGATTGAGTGCCGTGGGGGGAAAAGGAAAGGTTAAATAAGGCGGAGGGGGAGCTAGTACAACAATTTCAAAATAATCGCGGAAAAGGGAAACAATTGAAAAGACCGGGGGAAGAGGAGACTAAACAGAGTCGAGGGCAGTTTTGACGCTTGGCTATGATGGCATCACAGGGGGCGCGGTCGGGGAAAAAAAGATAGAGGGCTTAGAGAAACCAGCCATTAAAAGAACTCCGGTGCTGGTATGGACAAAAAGGCGCGGCAAATAGGGTTGGCGAAGGGAATGCGTCGGCTTGCATTTGGGGGGGGTGGGGGCAGGACGGGGGTAAAACGGAATACGCCGGACCGTTTAATGGCAATTACCGCTGTGGCTGAGAATCTAGACTCTGGTGGAGACGCAGGGGGGAGTGCGCGGAGCGTAAAAGCCGTAGAAAGGTCCAAAGTATTTGCGCGTGCTGGGTGTGTTGATCGGTGAGGCTACGGAGCTTGCGGCGGAGTTGAATGAAAGGGGTCCATGAGACGTTAAGAGATGTGGCCGGTCTCGCTTCCATAAACACGCAATGGTATTTGGGCGGACCAAGGGGCGTGTAGGAGAGCCAAGAAACTGACTACTGGGAGGCAAACTGCACGAGAATCCATAATTGGAAGCAAAGGGGAAGAGAGGTAAACGGGTGAGTCTGGGGTCGCTTGTGGTCCTTGGGGTTCGACTGTGCTTGGGAAACATCGGTTGATTCTAGGGGAACGGTCTGCGGTGGATTGAAGTAAACGGCTGGAAAGGATTGTGCTTGGGGTTTGGGGGATAAATTATGAGGAACGGAAGGACCTGTCACAGAATAAGTGAAATAAAGTGAAAGAAAAAGTGCAGCTTCCAGTCTTGTGTGCTTGGACGTTGGGTTGGGAAGAAGTTGATGGCCGGCCGACGGTGGGTTCAATGTCTCGTCGTCACCTAGATGGATCCCATACTCCACACTATTGCAAAAAGGAAAGTGTGGGAATGAATGGGCCGTCCCGATCGCGTTACAGCGTATTTCAGCAAACGGCCCACCCCGTACCCAAGAGTATCCTCAATTCCGTTGGGCGATTTCTAGAGGAACCTCGGGGTCTAGAAGGGGGGGAACGTTGTGACAACATTGTCCGTGGAATTCGCCGCAGTCAAATCATTAGTCTCACGTCAGACCGGACGCTGACAGGGAAAGGGAAAAGAAAAAACGCGGGCTAGAAAGGCAGTTACACTTGAGGAACGTCTCCTGACTCGACCTGGTTTCGCAGAGGTTGGAAAGGCGGCGGCATGTCGGGGCAAGATGTTGCCGCATAAGAAAGCGTGGTCGCCGGCACCTGAAAGCGGGGGGGGAATGCCGGGAGGGGGGAAATGGACCAGGGAGAGAACGACGATCCTTGCCGTGTTTTTAAGCGACACTATTGCGAGTAAACTGAAGGTAAAGGGTTAAACCAACGAACCGCCGCCACCTATCTTTGAGAAAAAATCCATCCCTTACCTTGATTAGGGCGGATATGTGCTGATGACGTCTTCTGGCATTGCGGAGAGTTGTGGAAGAAAACGTCTTTTGGAGAACGTCGCTTGAACTGAACAAACCACACTCGTAACTTTCCATAACGTGAGAAAGATTCAGGAGGGGGGGGAAAGAAGCAGGTGGCCCCAAGAAGTTGCCGCCACAGAAATGTGATGGGTAAGAAAACGGTATGGTTAAAGTTTTTCGATACACTCATTGTTGCGGGGTTTTCCGGCCTGGTCGTGAGTCCCCAATGTAAAAGGGCCGCTGAGAATGAAGCCGTCATGTATGAGTAATCGGATTAGCACACCTGGAAAGGTTACTTGTTCGAGAGAGAACCGGAGAAGAAAAAAGAACCAGGACATTTCATGGAAAAAAAAACTTCTCGGGTGCAACTGTAGTTGAACAAAGATTCAAGGCTGACGAAGTTACGAGAGGAACGGAACTGTATCTAAGGGAGTGTTCCCCGGAAAACTCAGGATTCAAAAGCAGCCGCAAAGTCGATCTGGCCGCCGGGAAACAGGGGGGTCCGCAGGAAAAACAAAAATTAAAAAGGTTGCTATGTTGTAAGTTTTATTGGAAAAAAGAATGACCAAATGGCGCCCAATTTGGGGTCAATGACGGCGAACGTGGCCTTCCTAGATAAGGGGGAAAAAGGGAAGTGTTACGCTCTGATTAGGGATTGTATCCAATGGAGGAACTTCTTAATTGTTCCACGTCCTCCGGTTATGGATGGAATGCCTGAGTCACTGGAAGAAACGCCAGAAAACACCAGAAAAAAGAAGGGGGGTCAACCGTCGGACGGACTGGCGCGCTTCGGGAAATCCCCCGCACTCATTGAAGGTCATAGCCTTTCGAAAATGTCTTTGTGATTTTAGAAGCCTAAAAAAAAAAGGAAATCAATCGGGAACGGGGTTCGAGCAGTCTTCGATCCGAAAACTGGCCAAGGGTAAGAAATTTGTGGGTGGAAAGAACCAAAGCCGGTTGGGGGAGGGACTGCACCGCTAATGGATCAAAGAGTTGACGCACTTGGCAAACAGAGGGGGAAAGGATCGATGACCGGACAACTGGGGGGTCTTTTCTTTGCAAAATTGGTTGTTGTTAAGGAAAGATTTGGGGTAGTTTTCATGCATCACAAAGACGACCATGGTAGTCCAAGGAAAGGAGGGGAGTGGAATCGGGGGTGGGCCCAGAGGTCAACCTCACTGCACAAAAGAACAATCGATTGAACCTGGGCGTCAGAGAGGAGAACGGAATTTGGAAGACACTTATCGCAATCCTCTCACGAAAGTGGGGGCGGAGGAGAGGGAGGGAATAGTCTGGTAACCATTCCCGTTCGGGGGGCCAAAGTAAAGAACACAGGTTTTTTTAAGTCATTGCGGGGGGGGGGCAGGGGTAAAATCGTAGCAAAATACGATCCGGGAGAACCGGAGGGGGGCTTTGTAGCTATCAAATTTTCTTTGGGGGATGGGCCATAAAGAAAGAAAAACGCAGCGTCTACAAAGAGAAAAGACAATTAAAAAGGGCCAAGAGTGGTAATGCGGCGCAAAGAGGGGGAAAAGAATAGATCAGACCCATCGGCCGGAGGGGAATCAAATGTCACCAACGTCGTGTCTGGATAACCTGGACAAACCTGGTACTCTGCCAGTTTCTGGATAAGTAAACAGTGCAACCAACAATTGAACATTTGTTTGGGGGTGACGGGGGGGAGGAACAGAGGGGGACCCGCGCATGAGAAACGTAGATAGATGATTTCTTTTTGAGTCGAAGAAAAAAAACCCGAAAGCGAAGGTGAAAAATGTCTGAAACTGGTGGGCTGGGGAGGATTAAAGGATACTCAGGGGGGCTGGTCAGCAGGACGTAGAGGAGAAGATTCATTGCATCCTCATGACGCTTCGAAAAAGGAAACGTGGCCGCATAGGGCGGCAACAATAGAATAAAATGTGTGTCTAAGACATAGGAGGCAGGGGGGGAAGAATGCTATTCAAGGGGGGGGTCCAAATCTTACGGGACAGAACTGAGCCGTTGGATGAGAAGCGCCAACGTCAGATAAAATGCTTCTGGATTCGAAATACAGAAGAATCGCACTGAAGGTGCAGGGGCCCAAAGTTGGGAAAAGCGAGACGTAGCAAAAGGGAGCAAAAGACTATAATTTTGTGAAAACCGCGCGACGTTTGGGGGGCAAATTGAACGGTATTTTGGGAAGGAAAAAGGAGTCCCGAACGCCAGAGGGGAGGGGTCAAGAATGCAGGCTATCATTCGGTACTGAATAAGGTTGGTAAGCGGGGCCTACACTGAAGGGCTAAACAATGAAATACAGGACCACAAGAGTACTAGAAATGTGCCGATACCGGGGCGGGATAAGGTTGTCTTTTGAGATGGGGGGTGAATGTCAGGGATATATGCGGAGTCGCCACGCCCGCCTCTTACCGATGTCCGAACTCTGGTACCGGCCTCCTCGGTCGTGAAAGCATGGAAATGCGAAGGTATGAACGACAAGAACTGGGCCGATACCCTTCACACTGGGGGCCGAAAGGTAAAAAAAATTGCAGACAGCCAAAGACAAACCCTTGAACTCCAAACTAAATGCGGCTGTGCCCTCGAAAGACGGTTCAGGAGGGTCTTTAACCTTGGAAATGAAATGCGTTTGGGACTTGATCAAAGACCAATGATCGCCGGAGGACGAAGACAACCAGAAGGCGCGGTGAGACGCACATGGCATCATCACGAAGGCATCGCGGCAAAAAAGGATGTAGCAGTACAGGGTTAATATTGCGGCAAAAGAAAATCGGAACGTACACGATCGACAGTCAAAGGTCTCTCAGGTCTGATGGCTCTGCTCACGGGAGCGAACGACAACTTCGAAGGCAAAACGTTCAAGCACCTTGAAGGTTAGAAAAAAGGGGGTGGGAAAGGAGAAGTTTCGGTTTACCAAGGCTTCCGAATCATCCAAGCTTATGAGGGGACGACGAGGAAGGAACGGCCTATCCGACATGATTGGGCTACTAGGAAAATAATCTAACACCTTCAGAAGAGGAGAAAAACACGGAGGAAAACGGCGAGGAAAACGTGGGGGGAACGGAGGGTTGGGCTAAAACGGAGAAGAGTTGAACTTAATAGGACAAGAAAACACGGGGCAAAGTAAAGAAAGGAAAACGAGGGGCTTTCACTGGAGATTGACGGCAGGGGTTTGCAATTCTACTTTGAACAGTCCTCTTCGGGCATAACTGTCGAACTTAAAACCAAAAGACAGCATCAACTCAGGGGGAAGCACGAGATGCCACTGGTACTGGATTCCAGGTCGTTAGAGAAGGTAGATTAGTAAAAAAAAAGGAGCAAAAAAAAACCAACGACGGGGGTGATCAGAAAAAAAATGTAAGGGAAAAGACTTCACCGCTGACAAAGCAGCCTTGCCACAGGTAGACCATACTATCATCACCAGATCACCAGCCCAGGGGACTACCTCTCAGGGTGGAAACCTACGAAGAAAATATGAATGGTTGCCTACTCGAAAACCAAAGTTGGGAAGAAGTAGTATCATATGGTTGAAGGTGAAAAGAAGAAAAACGATAGGCGCCCTGAGTTAACGAAATCGAAAAAACGAAAAACGTGTCCGTTTATATAGAAGGAGATACGCCCGGGGAACGTGAAATCATAGGCGGCAGTGGGGAGACGGAAGCGGGGAATTGACCGAGTCATCGCAGAACAGCAACCTTCAAGTCCTTCCCTTTGAAAGCCAAACACCAGAGCAGACTAAAGACTTCAAGGAACAATGGGGTGTAGTCGCGCCGACGCGGAGACCAGAGTAAAGCAAAACGGCGCATCTCACAAGAGCCACCATAGAGAGAACTAAAATCGGGAGGGAAAAAGTGGTTGCCCATGGAACGATGTCGCAAGAAGTAAACTGCTTGCACAGGAAAAACAAATCAGACACTGACACGAATAAAGCCGAAAGGTGAAAGACACAATAGGAAAAAAATGAAGAGCTTCAATACCGCGCCGCCAGCAGTAGAGGGGATGTCGAAAGGGGGTCATAAATTTTCTAATCCGGAACTCGGTATTTTCAAACAGCGCTGATCCAAACCGGTAAGGGGGTAAAAGCTTCGGAGAAAAGGATCATGGCGCGTCCGCTGGGCCTTCATTGTTGTGCCAGTTCCAGCCACTCTGCGTGAAAAAAGGCTTGAGCCCACTGGGGGGTAACGAACAGACGCTCAACGTTTGGGAAAAAGGGGTGGAAACAAAAAAGAGCCGGGTGCCTCCACTGTGATACACTTGGACTGAGAGAAAAAGGTATTGGGGTGGGGGAGGGGGTCAAGTCGCCACGCGTAGGCTGGCGGAAAAAGAGGGAAAGTGGGAAGCTAGAGAAAGTACACCAAAACTGGGAAGAAAGTGAAACTCTCCGCGTCAGCCGCGAGAAAAAACCGGATGGAACTCCCAGGCTTAAACCCCCTTGGCACAAACGCTTGCCTGCCGGGACAGTCTTGAAGGGAGAAAAGAAGGGGGAAAAGAACTGGGAGGGGGGAGGGGGAGGTGGAAGTTCCATTGCCGCATTAAAGTCCCACATGGTCCCACGGAAAGACGCTGCCCCCTAGTTCAAAAGCTATAAACCCGTACCCCTGGGGGAGGAGAAGGGATTGGGTGGAGTCCCCTGAATTGAGTGGACGGAGGAGAGGAACTAGGCGGCCGATCTTGACTGAAAGGAGGGGAATCTTCAAAAAGGGGTGAAAAAAGGGGAAGGAGGCTCATTTTAACAGCCAGCCGGCCGCGATGGTGGACGCAACCACAAGGGTGGAACCATGAAGGGGAGGAAACAGGGGAAGCGGGCTGGTTTGCGACAGCAAGAGTTTTGCAGCAGCGTTCAGGGTTTGTGGAGGTAATCACGGAAATATGCTCTCACAAAGAGTAGGAAATCCTATATATATCGGCTGGATGAACTACAAAAAAAAGAAAACGCTGCGGGAAAAAAAGAACAAAAGGACTTACTCAAAACAAAGAATGGGGCAGCGCGTCTGTGGATGGTGTGGTTGTCAACAATCGCGCGGCTTATAAACCAAGACATCCATGGTTGCAGGGAGATCCGCTGGTCAGTCCCCGCTTGCCGAAACTTCAAGAAAGGGGGGGGGGACTGGAAGGAGTTAAGGAGAAAACAAAAAAAGGAAAACTTGCAAAGTGGGACGGACTAAACCAATCCGGAGCAGCAAGGCAGGTTTTGTATAGCTGTGCAGGACTTCCTGGTGTCTAGTAAACGAGAGAGGGAAAGCGGATGACGTTAGGCATGGGAGGGGGGGCAATGCCGAAGTAAACAAAAAAGCCCACCAAGATGCCGCGGCCACGTTTGGGTGAATCACACTGACGCGCACTGCCCCATGTGTAGTTTCCGTCCTTAATGATCCGAAAATTGGGATCCGAGCAGGGGGAGGAAAAGTGCGGGGAGGGGAGAGGACAGGGGGGGTGACATGGCCGATAGCTTCCATTTTTAACGCTGTCCCGAGTTAAGCCCATTCGACTTGTGCACAAAACCGTAAACCCATCCACGCTCCGGAATGGAGGTTAAGGACGCTCAAAGGAGAGTGATGGGAAGGGATAAGAGGACCGGGGGCTACGTGGAACTCAAAACAAAGTCAAAACTGAACGGACTTGATAGAAACGTGGACAGCTCTTGGCAGAGAGGGGCAGGGGAAAAAACTTGAAAAAAAAAAAAAGGACAAGAAAGCCGGGGTAAGCGATCACAAAACAATATATACTTCGAGGAGCCGACGAGGGGGGTAGAAAAGAACGCAGAATTTGATGAAAAAGCGTCTGGCTGTTGGACAAAAAACCCGCCGTTGCGTTTCGAAACAGTATGGGACAAACCACTTCTCTCTGCTTCTGGTTTGGTATTGCAATTCTTAAAGACGGCAAGAATGGGTGACGTATGCGAGGAGTTAGGACGTAAAAATGGCTTGGGGGTGTGGGATTTTGGCATTCCTTTTCAGCTATCCAACGGGGAAATTCCACCATGGACAGCCTATGGGGCTGGGAGGAAAAAGAAAGATGTGGGGGGGCGACGGGGGAAAGGGGCGCGCCTGCGTTGTCCTGCGCGCATCCTCGCAGGGCTAGAAGTAGACACATTTCTAGCGTCAGATGGGGCCCGGGAGGGGGTGTGGGGGAAAAAGGGGACCGGGCCTTACGGAGGTGCTGACGGTTCGCAATGACGATTTGGCCTATTCCTACATCTCTATGTGGCAAGTCTCAGGGAGTTCCTACTAAAAAAAAAAAACAAAAGAAACTGAGGGGGTGGGTCGCTGGAAAAGGCGGCCAAATCTTTCGTCTAAAATCAATTAGACGGGGGGAGTCAAGACACAAAATTCAGGGAAGGAAGAGGGCAAAGGTCATAATTTGGAGGAAGGTAACAGCCGTTATAAAAAAGGGGTCCTGTGGAGCTTTGTTATTTGAGAGTAGGGGGGAAGGTTGTGAAAGACTGACTGCGGAGGGGGAGGTTGGAAGGAATGGCGAACTGCTCGGGGGGGTAAAATTCGGTTATTTTGCTTTTGGGCGAGATGAGTAATTAATAAGGCAAGAACGGGGGAAAAGTTAACGAAAAGGGCACATTGACAGCCTCATCTTGCGCCAGCGTGGGTGTGACTTGGTGGTGGGATGTGCCAGGTGATGAAAAAGAGCCTGTATGGGGAAGAAAAAGAGAATGCCCTAAGCCTGCCTGGGGATCCAGGGAATGTCCCTTCCTTACGAGAAACAGAATGTGATGAATAAATTCCGTCCCCCACGAACGAGGGACCGGATGGAACCTCGAAAAAAGCCGGGAAAACCCACGTTTAGACACGGGTGTCGCCCCGACAGTGTCTATATCAGAAGGGTCAGATAAAAAATGGTTCCTTTGGGAAACCAGGGGAAGTGGTCCGGGCCCTGTCACGGCCGCAGTCAAATCAACGCTTTGGAAGATGAAAGTCGCCTGTCGGCAAACCGTAATGACCGTTGATCACCGTGACCTCAGGTCTGCCCCGTGGCTGGAAAAGTTTCTTCAATCGCGAAGGTGAGCAGATTCCGAAAAGGAGAGTGGAGTGACAACCATGTGGGGAAAGGAGGAGTCGTGTCAAGGGGGAGAATTGAAAACGGCAGCAGTCCACATCTCACGGAGCTAGTTCCCGCTGATGCCTTCCAGTGTGATGATTCCAGTGAGGAAAAAACAAACATTGAATGGGAAGGGGGGTAAGCCGACGGCGTAGGATTCGCAAAGAACAGGTATTTAGTGGAAAAACACTAACCCCACAAAACGTTCTGGGAGGAGGCAGCCGCAGGAAAAGGGGGGGCCAGAAGGTTCAGGGGGGAGGGGGGTGGGAGGGGGGCTGACGAGCGGCAGGACCCCCGCGGCCATCCGCCTGGTGCAAGGGGGATCTGCAAGTTTGGGTTGAACAGATGAAAAATCGCGGTATGCCCGCGGTAAAAGTCCATAAGTAGAAAGGCAAAGGGTCGGGGCCGACATACGAGAATTCCAACACCCTCCAAAACAGCCAAGCTCCCGCCACGCGAGTTCGAGGGCCAGGTAAAGAAAAAACGTTCGGGAGTTAGGGTGCATTGGAATCCCCGTGTCGAGGAAGCCTGTCGCCGCGCGATATCGAAGGAAGACAACTGGATCGTGCCGGTAAATCTGGAGGCCACCACCGCATAAAAGGCCGTCGTGGGTGGCGAGAGAACAGTCGTCCGACAAAAGAATCATTTGTAATCCGGAATCTTGAACGCGGGGGGGAAAAAAAAAAGAGAGAATTCATATGGACGGGGAAGGTCGAAGGGAATCGTCATTGGGGACTGCACGGTTGGCGCAACAGACGCAGTGCCGAGAAGGAAGGGACCAGAGGGAGAAGCCAAAGAAAATGAGATAGGAAAGGGAAGGTAGAGTGCACCCACCGGAAGTCTCTTAACTATTTTTAGATAAATAGCGGCCAGAAAGACGACAGTGTCCGGAAGCCGAACAAGGGAAGAAAGGGATTGGGGGACTCTAGGAAGAGGGAGTTTCCGCCTAGTTGCCGCCGGCTGAGGATGCCACGGCCCTGTCCTTTCCCGATCTTCCTTAGCAGCAACAAAACGAATCCCTGGGGTCAGACGCACGCAAAAAAATAAAGAGAAAAAAAGGGTCAAAACGCGCCCCGTAGGGAGACGGCTAAAGACCCACGCATTAGTTATCATGCCTGCAAGGGTAGTTGAATGGTGGAGAAGAAAGGAAAAAACCGAGGGGAATGAGAGGGGGAATTGGGGAAACGGGTATCCTTCCCTTCGATATCCGAAAACCTTCAGATGGTAGAAAAAAAAAGGGGTTGTGTCTTACTTCAAATAAAAAAATTGTGAGGGAAAGTGAGAGGAAAAAAGCCGCGGTTGCCGAGATCGCCAAATCTGGCAAAGCTTGGCCGCAGGTATCGAGGCCTTCAAAGGGACGGGGTGTAATTTAACAGGGGTGATGTAATTAGATACATCGTTTTGTGGAAGTCCAAATCGAAAAGAAACAAAAGAAAAGAAAATTGGGTAGTCACGGCCCGTCTGGGATTGAAAGGCGGAGGTCAACCGTCTGTAAACCTTGCACAATCAATGGAGCGGAACAAATGGGGGCGGAGGAACTGGGGGAACGGGACAGGAGAAACGATTCCC
>Ga0179591_1288552_pt1 | contig 12093 bp, 15 predicted proteins | sample CZOMad2_1_08_16f_FD_182891 | JGI IMG/M metagenome (GOLD analysis project Ga0179591, IMG submission 182891) | Vadose zone soil fungal communities from Angelo Coast Range Reserve, California, USA - CZOMad2_1_08_16fungal (PacBio error correction) | ecosystem: Environmental > Terrestrial > Soil >...
AAAGGGAGCGACGCAATCGAAGATGCCGTCCCGTTAGAAAATGTGGTCTCTGGAGTGAGAAAGGAAGGTGACTCCATTGTCGGTTTAAAAAAAGAACTAGCCTCCGTCGCCAAAGATTGTTCGAATCTGAGAAGTCGCGGGGGGAAAGGAGCCTCTTCCCAAGACGGAGGGTCCTACGGAGTGGTGCCACGAGGTGGGTCGCGGGCAGAAGAAAGCGTGCTACCTCCGCTTTGCGGGGGGGTGGCCCTCAGAGAGGAACCATTTCGGGCTACCGCAAAAGGGGGGGACCCGCCGAATGGTCTTCTGAAAGGTTGTGCCTGGCTCGCGCCGGTGGGCCTAGGCCGAGGCGGAAAAACACGGCGCAGGGAATCTTTTGTATTGAAGGGCGGGCAAAAAAGAAAGGAGGAGGAGGAAAAGAGAGAGGAGAACGCCCTTTCCTACAAATTGTCGGAGGGGGGAGATCGCCGGGGGAAGTTGTAACGAGGCCAGGGCAGGAGAAGCCTCGAAAAAAAAAAAAGGGACAAGAGGGGAAGAAGCCCATTTAAAAAAGTGGCTTCACGGGGAAACCCGATGCCAGAGATATCCGAAAATCAAACGCTTATGGGAGAATGTCTAAGGACGGTAGCCGCGGCATAGCAGAGGTACGTTAGGAGACACGACACGCTGTTGTAAGGGAATATGGGAACTCCATAAAAGGACCACGGCTGCCAGTGGAAAAAAACCCCCTTGGCGCTTGCCGAAAAAGGGTGGATTACGCAAGAAAAGGGTCAAAAGTCGACCATCGTGGCCGAGGGGGCGACGGCTGCTCGTGAAGGGAAAACGACAATGGGTCCACCTGGCAAAGGAGAGAGAGGACACGCTTGAATGACACCGGCGACCTGGACGAGAAGAGAACACGCACATTTTGCACTAGAAGATTCATCATCTGGGTAGGGCGTCGCGAAGAGTTTAGGATCGGAAGAACGGTGCCCTTCTTTTTAAAAGCGAGGGAAAAGTACCACCGTCGCTGTCGAAAAAGATAGTGCGGCGGGAAAAGGGAAGCCAAATACCACCAAGGCGTCGCCTCCTTCGGGACAAGACCACCACGTGGGGCGGCGGGAAAGGAAGCGACGAGACAGGGGGAAACGCTTTACCAATCGATAAGAGGAAGGGGAAAGTCGGCCTTGGAGCAGGGGCAGGGTATCGAGCACTTAGAGGAGGAAGAGAAAAAAGGTCGCGGTGGAGCTCGTCGGAGGAAAAGAGCTCGATTCGCAAAAAAAGTGTGGGACCTGGAAAGGAAGCTGAAGGGGAGAAGCGACGCCGGGGTCCGACAACTTTGGAGGAGAAGAGGGAGCGGGTGCCCTCGGGAAAAAACCTTTGCCGGAGAAAAAAAGCGGACAAACGTCCAAGAGAGGGGAGAATGATAGACCAGGAGAGCCGTCCTGAAGCGACAAGATCATGCTTGAAATTTCCCGATTCTTTCTAAGGGTCCGGTTACAGAGGAAAAGGGGGGGAAGAAGAAAGAAGGGTTTGGGTGGGCGGGTTAGAGGGCTTCTCTCTGTTGAAGGGGAAGGCGGATAACCGAGTCCACCATTTTTGCCTCAGAAGGACGAAGAGACGGCAAGGTTTAAACAGAAGTCAAAAGGGAAACCGAGACGCGCACTATGGGCGAAGGAAGGGTCCCAGAGGCGTCGACGAGAAAAGGGAAGGGATACTGTTCTAAAGAAGGAGAAAGCGCACTCAGGAAGGGAGATTCACTCTCCGGAGAAAATGAATCACAAGGGGGAGGGGACTCTATACACCTTCGAAACAAAAAAAAGCAGATCGGCACCCGAAAATGAGAACTAGGATTTGTGGGCGAGCTCTCCGGAGGGAAGGGGAAAGAGGCGCGCGCGAAAGGAGAAAGGAGGAACACTGCAGGTGTGCAAGGAAAGGCAAGCGCACGAGAGGAGGAGGAGTCCTCATCTGCGAGAAAAGGGACGGGCGGCCATATAACTAGGGAAAAAAAAAAAAGAGAAAAAAGGATTGACCGGCCCCATAGAGGGGCGGAAGTCTTGCAGCAGGGGGAAGGCGTCGTGCTCTACCAAAAAGACCAGAGACCTGTTTCGCTCCAGAGAAGGGGACAGGAAAAGAGAGAGAAGGGATGGGATGCATCCTATTTTTGGAAGTTTCTATCACGTAGAGAGAAGCTCTTTCAACCCCGAAGTGAGGGGAGGGGAAGATGATACGATGAGGGAAGTCTCTCCTTACAGAGGGAAAATGTCTCGAATAGGAGGTGTACGAATTCAAAGGGTGGAGAAAGTCGATAAGCAAAAGAAGGAACAATCTGCGCTTCCGCGAGAGAAGCGCCCTCAGAAAGGAAGGGAAAAACGACCCGGAACCTGTCTCAAAGAGACACCTCTAGACGGAGAGAGGGATCGGATACGAGATCCCAAAAGCCGCACTCCGAAGGAAAGAAGGGAGAAAGGATCCTCCTCAATATTAAAGGGAGGGGGGAGTCTCCTCCCTAAGAGAAAGGGGAGGGCGGGAAACCCGCACTAAAAGGGAATGCACCTTCGCAGAGAAGGAGCCAGACTTGTATTGAAGGGAGGAGAAAAAAAGAGGGATAAGAGAGTTACATCAGAAAGCAAGGGGGGGGGGGAAGTTCCGCTTTCTTTAGTAAGAGAGAGGAAAAAATCGACTTTCCCTCCTTGAGGAAAAAAAAGCACCTTGAAAGGAGAGCAAGCTCTACTATGGGAGAGAAACACAAAACAAAAAAAAACAACAAAAAAAAAAAAGCGAAGCGGGGAGAGGGGTCGCCGAACCGAGGGAAATCTAGGAAGCCTTGGTCTTGGAAAAAGGGGACGTCGGTGGAAACACCTTCCACCCCATCGTCTGGGGACATTCGCCGGAACGGAGAGGGGGGGGGGGGAAATTTGCGCGAAGCAGGGGCTCTAAGAAAAAAAAGAAAACCTGCAGAAAGCGTAAGCTCGTCGGGGGGGAAACGCTACTTCTCACGGGGGAGTGTGACTAGAGGAAAGTGGGGCACGCCCGAGGAAAGGGGAAAAGAAGCCGACGAAGGTTTAGGCGCAAAGAGGGGGGGGGTCTAAAATACCGGTTCTTGAAGACGTGCCCGCGTTGGTCTTTTCTCTAGGCGGCGAAGTAGGGCACTGCCATCTCGACTCGGGACTCCCTTCTTGTCGGAAATGTTGGTCCTTAACTTGCCTGCTGCTTTTGTGCGCTTAGAGGGAAAGGGGCTCTTTACCAGAAGAGGGGGGGGGGAAAGGCGAGCTTGAGACTGGACGAATCCGCGAGGGGCCCGTGGGAACAATCTGGAGCGTAAGTATCTCATGACAAGTAGAAGTCATTGTGATAGGGAGGCATTCTCTACTAAGAAGAGTCGTCTGCGGATGAGAAAATCTTGCTGGCTCCATCACAGGACCGAAAAGAAAAGAGCGCGCTCCGAGAGGCCATCGGAAAGTGCGAAAGTTGCTACGGAAGCGTTACGGGAGAGGGGGACATTAGCACCCTTCTTGGGGAAAGGGCAACTTTTCCTGATAACGACGAGGACACTCTTCTCAGGAGGAGGGAAGAAAGATCGGAGGGAGATCACAATGGAGCCGAGAGCACCATCTCCAGGAGGAGAAATGTTTCCCATGGGGGGGAAAGATATTAAGAGAAGAGGGGATGTATTCCTGCGCATAATTCTAAAGCACGAGCAGCGAGAAAGGAGGGATCTGGAGGGTTAAAAGCTCTTTCGAGAGGAAAAAGAGGGCGCCTCTCCTCCCGACAACAGAGGGACTGCCGTCTTTGGCACAGAGGAAAGGTCAGAGGAAAAATCTTAACCGTATTGACTAGGGTTATCTGGGGAATCGCGAGGAGGATATCACCCACACAAAGGAAGAAGGAAAAGATCTCAGATTTCCTACAAAAGCGATAAAACATTCTCAGAGGGGTCCTCTGGAAACTCTGGGAGAGGACGATCTTCCCCTTCTTTCGAAAAGAAAGAGGTGGTCGGGAGGCGAGGAAGGGAAGTCTCCCGCGGAGAGAGGTCAAAAAAGGGCTCAGTATGACTCTTTCTCGAAGACACCGTCCCGAAGGAAAAGGGGAGCAACTGGTAAAAAAAGACTCATTTCGCTTGTGAGAGAGGGGGGGAGACAGCGTGAGCGAAGGGGGAGAGAGAGAGGGGTCCTGCGCCTCCATGGACTTCTCGAGAAAGGGGAGGAGGCCGAAGGAGGTTTCCTTTGTCTAGGCCGACGGGGGGAGTAGTATCGCACGCGGGGGGTGGACGCGAACTGCAGAGAGGAAGGGCGGTGCGGGAGTTACTTTAGGCGATCACCGAGGGGAGGGAGGAGGAGCCAGAAGAGGAAGAAGGCAATTGTCGGAGAAAGGACAAGCTATCAATACTTCTTCGAATTTCCTAGAAGTCAGGAGGCAATCTGTGATTCTTTCACCGTAAAGAGAGCGGAATAGGGGCCCGCGGATCGCCTGAGGGGCTTCTCTTCTCCGGGGAGAAAGCTCCTGGTTTCGAGCCTCTCCACCCGTCACAGCGCCCTGAGCCAGACCTTCCCCGGAGGGAAAGCGATCTACACGTTTGCTTTCTTTCCTCCCGCCATCCAAAGCTACAACGAACGGAGGTGCCTTCTTCGGAATAGGGAAAGCGAAGTTTCACCGAGTGGCTCACTACATGCGGGGAGTTTCTCCAGAAGAAAAAAACAAACATGTCCGAAGGACCGGCCATCGAGGCGCAAAATCTTGTTACAGGAGGAGGCGAGCTTCGCGAGGGGGGGGAAAGAGGTGGAGCGTCGCCAGCCTTGGGTTCTCTCAAAGTAAAATAAAGATATTGAAAGGACTAGCCGAATTAAAATCCGAGGAGAACGCGGTGGTTACTTGCGTCCCTCGTCTGGAAGAAGGAAAAAACACTTGCTGGGGAAAAAAAAAAGAATCACGATCTGTTGAATAAGCTTTTTCGTTCGCCGGCTCGATCGCGGAGAGGGAGAGAGCTCTCGGCAAGGGGGGAGGGGGAAAAGAAGAGAAAGGATTGAAAGGAAGGGGGGGAAAGACTCTACTCTCATCACATCTTAAGGGACTTCTTCCATTGCTGGGAAGAGGTCCGAGGGGGGTGGGGGGGGGGGGGGGGGTGGGGGGGGGGGGGGGGGGGGGGGGGGGGGGTGGGGGGGGGGTGGGGGGGTGTGAGGGGGGGGGGGGGGGGGGGGGGGGGGGGGTTTTCTCCTTCAATAAAACAAGAAGGGAGGAGAGAGACTAAGGTGCATCTTCATAAGGGAGAAAGGGGGGGGGTGGAAGAGGAGAGACGCATCCACTTCTGAGGGGGTATCACATGCGGTTAGCCTGGTTCTCTCTTCTTTGTTCGGCTGGGGGGTGGGCTCGTATCAAAGAGGGATGGCTCTCCGTGGAACTGATGTGCTACAGTTCTTGGCAGTTAAGGGGAGGGGAGGCATAGGAGAAGATGGGTTATCTTCTGGAGAGTATCGACTTTCTCCAAAATTGGGCAAGATAGGTGAGTATAGCGCGAAGAAAACGCTTTACCAGGCGGATTAGGATTCTCCTCCTCTCCTGCGAGCTCAGGAGAGGGGGGGGAAAGGGGAAGGATACGTTCTCGACAGATCTGAGGGGGGGGAGGGGGGGGGAAGCTGAATCACTCTATACAAACGGCTGTCTTCGCAATATCGAAGAGGAAACAAGGTTCGACCAGGGGGTCGAGACCTACAGCAAGAAAGCAGGGACTGTTCCGTATACCTGTGGGGTCTGGGGGGGGGGAGGTGGGACGCTTTTTGAGGCCTCATCGTGGAAGAGGGGTCCGACCCTCGGGACTTTTCTCTCCTATGAGGGAACTCGCCGACAGAGGGAGACATTTCCTTACGGAGGTGAAAAAAGAGACGGGGGGGGGGGCCTCGTGGTGCTGGAGGCTCTACCTTTTTTGCATATCAAGAGAACACCATGGGGGGGGGGAAATCATGAGGGTGAGCAAAGTTACTGTTTGGTCGACGGGGTATCTAGCCTTCAATATCACGCCGGTGAGGGAATTTAGACAGCGCGAAGGAGGAGGCCTTGTGTAGAATAAAAGGGGGGGGGGGGGGATTTAGAAGAGCTCTCCGTTGCAGACTATCGCTCTCGCCATCGCGGGGAGGAACCATCGTTCGAAAAGAAGGAGGGGGAGGCCACCTTTTCTCGGGAATCTTTGTACTAAAATGAGGAGGAGGCAAAAGTCCCCGAGGAAGGAGAGGGTGTACTTCCGCCAACCCATTATAGAGGAAGAAAGGGGAGCATTTTTTACGCACTGGCAGACCTGCAGGGCCCTTCTTCCTCTTTCACGAAAAAGAAATGAGGGTTTGCCCCTACGTCGTCAAGAAAGAAAGGGGCTTCGGTGGCGTGAGAAAGGCCACCCAGGGATATTTTGATCCTCTGCATAGAAAAGGGGGGGATAGGAGTACTCGGCCCACGGTGTGGAAAAAGCTCATCGCTCGTGACGATCTCCACTTTGTTAGGGAAAGGCGAGAGGGGGAAAGGGGAAGATAGTTAAATGTTCAAAAGAGGGGGAGGGGGTCTAAGCGCAAAGCGAAGCAGCTAGCCTATCTCACACAAGACGTTAACGAAATTCACTCTATGTGCTCGAAAAAAGGGGAAGAGAAAATCCTACTTAAGGAGGCAGAAGGAAAGTGATGCTCTTTTCTACAGAGGCATAAGGTGTATCTTCTATCATCATCCATGGAGAGGTCAGCAGAAGAATGGTTTAGCTCGGGCCAAGAAAGAAAGAAGGGGGGAACGAGAGGAGAAAAAAGCATTTTGCGCGATTGAAGACAGCGGGACGTTGTCTCTAACTATTTCTTTTCCAAACAGGAGGGAAAAGGAAAAGGATTGAAGATCTCCTCCAGCACCCGGAGAAGAAAAAAGGAGGAAGGAAGGGAGGAAAATGTTGAGGGGGGGAGGGAGATGAGGAGGAGAGGGAAATCGTTATCGGTACCAATCCTTTGCCATTTGGACCAGGGAGGTGATTCGCCGAGAGGGGAAGAGAAGAAAAAAGGCCTCAGGAGAAGGATTGAAAACAGTTCAGATTTTCCTATCTGGAGGAAGGCGGATGGGAAAAAAAAGAGGGCGCTCCGCAGGACAAAAGAAAGGAGGAAAAAAAGGGGGTTTCCGAAGGGGCTTTAACATTGAATTGAACACTGACCAAAAGCCGGTGGAGGGGAGGGAGGAAAAGAAGGTCGCCAAGGAGAGCTCAAGGGGGAAGAAATAGGGGATCCCATAGAGTGGAAAATTGCCTCTCTGCAGGGAGGATAGAGCGAACTGAGGCAATTTCGGGGGAGGAAAAAAGAAAAGGAAAGACCTTCGCCGCAAGAGAATGGAGGGAACATAAAAAATTCCCAGAAGGGAGAGAAGAAGGGGGGGGAAGGGCTCTCTCTGTGGTTGAGGGAGGGGAGAAGAGGGAGGGCCTCGTTACAAGGAGAAGAAAAGGTGGAGTGTGTGGAGCACGAATCTAATTCTCGCTCTCCGAGCATGCAAAGCCGACCGAGGGGGGGGGTTAACTGGCGTGCCGAGAGAAGAAAAGAAAAACAAAGTATTATTCAATGAAAAGAGAAGAGATGTCGGAGAGGGAAATACAAAATATTTCGGATTGGACTCTCTAGGCGAGTTATATCGTCCCTTTCGCAAACTAAGGAGGAAACGGGAAGGGCCCATTTCAGGTATCAACCAGGCGCAATGAAAAAGAAGAGGCGCGAGCCATCACAAAAGCTACAGGGAGGAACCGTCGTATAATACATTCGCGGGCGGCGTAATGGGGAACACTTTTCACTCCCTGTTGAGTGACCCGCAATGGTTATGGGGGGGGAAGAGGATATCAACTCCTCGAGCGATTCATCAAAAACTCTTATGGGGAGGGGGAGAATTCCGCACCGGGAAAGGGAAGAAAGAAGCGGACCTTGGCGAGAGCAAGGATCCTGTACTTTAAAGGGTCGAACTCACAAAGGGGGGAAAGAGAAATAGGGATTTGTAACTCAACCTAGGAGGGAACGCCATTTACTCCTGACGGTGGCAGAGAACTATGTTTTGGATGACGCCAATCGAGCCGGCCTCAGGGAAAAGAGTGGGCAGGCCCCCCGTCCCCCCCAAATTTGAAGAAAATTAAGGGCTACTCTTCTCGTTATTGAGAGAAAAGAGGAGGGGTCCCCCTGGCAAGAGGGGGGGGGGGGGGAAGAAATGCTGGAAAGAAGAGAGAACTTTCGCCGGACAATCACACAATTGTCGCTAACGTTTACTGCAGAAAGGGGAGGAGACCGGGCGCGGGAGAGAAGAAAGGCGGGTGACGTGGCCCCTTACCAAGGGTTTTAAACGCCTTTTAGGAACGGTCAAAGGGAGGGTAAGGGAAGGGATCCACTTGCGAGGGAGGAAGGGAACCACGAAGCCAGGAAACCTTCTTTCTGCCTAGCTTGCGGAGAGACCAACCACGTGGGAAAAAGGAGGGATGATGAGAGACGACCATCTTATCGGCCAGGACCAAGTCTAAAGAGAGTAAAGGAGAGTTCCTTCGTATTGATGCATGGTCCCGTGAGGGATCCTATCAAGGAGAGGAAATCGTGCCTCCCAGTCGCGGGAGACGACGTCATTTACTTCTCTTCGCGGGCCCAAGACAATTTGTGGGGGAGAGGGACAGATCTTTAATACTAGCCGCCAATCCCCAACTTTCGAGAAAAGCCGATGCATCTGGGAGAAAACCGTTGCCGCGCACCGCTGCGGAGGGGGGAAAAAACGTCCCCCGATGGACCGCAAGAAGGAACGGGAGGGAGAAGGGGGGGGGCCTCTTCTAAGCGACGAGGTCAGGCTTCTCTGGAGTTATCTACTTCGGGCAAAAGGAATCTTGACAGAGGAAGAGGGTGCCCTTGAAGAACGGGGGGGAAGAAATGCGCGCGGGTTAATTAGAATCAGGGTGGGCGGGGGAATCGGGAGGGGGGAATCTGGAGCGCAGAGACGGCTGCATGCGGAGCCCAAAATAGAAAGGGGGGAAGGGAAGGGGAGCCTTAGTCGCCTATTTCGAAGGGGAGGAGAGATTGGAGCGGGTAACGAGCGATTCGTCTCCATCTCTTCTAAGCCGGGGGTAGAGGAAGTAGAAATCGCCACCAAAAGGAAGGGCGGCCCAGCTCATCGGAAAGTAAATTGCCGCACTCATGGTGTCTCTTAAGGAGCCATATTACAGGCACAACCGTCATCTGCCCGGGAACCCGCAGAGTCTCCTCCATGAGGGGGGTGGGGGGCTCGAGGAGATATAGGGCCGATTGCTCGCGCGGGAGCCCCTATTGAGGAAGCTGCCGTTCTTTTGACCCCCAGGAGGAGAGGAGAGAAGCTCTGCTTCGAGTCCCTCAGAGTCGATCAAAAGAGGGGGCAGGCAAAAGAGGCCATCAGGCGCCTCCACCGGGTTCTTCCAACCGAGCCCCCAGGAGAAACAGGGATTCGGCGGCAAATTTTTCTTCTGCGTGCGAAAACACAAAAAAAGGCAACAGATCCTTGAGAGTTTGCAAAGCTCTGTAATCTGGGACAGGCGGTCCGCTTGTGGGGGAAAAAAAGATAGAAGAGCGCCGGTCAAAACAGAACAAGAAGAGGCTGATACTCATGCATCTCTCCTCCTACAGAGGGGGAAAGGGCGGAGACTCTCTATGTGAGGACTATATTTAAATAGCCCCTTTTTTTGAAAGGCGGAGACGCCGGGGGAGGAAGCCAGCGGCTAGGAAGGAGGAGAAAGAATCTGGAAGGAGAAAGGGAAACCGACCCTGTCGCAAAGCGCTCCATATATCACAGACGAAGAGGGGGAAAAGAGATCCCAAAAAGCCGCAAAGAAGCGCAACCTGAGAGAAGAATCCTCCGCAAAAGAGTAGGGAAATTGCTCGTACTATAAAATCCATCACCGCGTGAGGGGGAAAACTAATCGGAGTCCTTCACCTTCTCAGCTCTCGCATGAAAAGGGGGGTGAAGGAGACCTCGCGATAGGGGAGGCGAAAAAGGATGGCATCCTTTGGGGGAAAGAAGAGGGGAAGAATCCTTCCCCCTCGCCTGGCCATCCGGCTCTTACTTTCACCGACCGGGGGAAAGAGGGAGGGGGACCCGCTCGAGAAGAGGCGGAGGAGGGGGGGGGGGGCGAACTAACCCGCGGTATGATCCAAATATCTATTGATGGGGAGAATAGTGGGCCATACTCTGGTCTTGGAAGGAGACAAAGGGCAACCCATCGTCTGGGGGATTTTTCATGCGCGCGGGAGGGGGAATGAAATCGATGTAGGGGGATTTTCTCGGAGGGAGAGGGAGAGAGCCGAAACGGCGTCCCTTTCATTCGGGGAGGAGGAGAGTCCAAGAGGATAGACGTCAGGTAAATAGGAGGTGTTCTCAAGGGAACATTGGTGCACGGGCTCCAAGGCCGCCGCAGTATGTCTCCAAAGAGGACCGGCGCGACCTTCTAGGTGAAAGGAAAAAAAAAGTCGTTCGTTGAGAAGGGAGGGGGGGGGAAGGGCACTCCCTCACGCGGTCGAACGTGAGGAGGGCAGGTGTCAGGGAATGGCGCGCGGGCAGGGAGAGGAGAAAACGGCGCGGGGCGACGAAGAGGGGGAATTCTAAGGCGACGTGCTATGGGGACCGCTATCTCTCGGGGCAAAGGGGAAAGAAAGCGGAAGGAGGAAGGAGGTCCCAGGAAACGTCGCGAAGTTGGCTCTCTGGCATTCTCTAAGAAAAGGAAGGGGTCGCTGGAGATAGAAGGAAGAACAAAGTCGGGGAGAAGGTCCAAGAAAAATCCTCGACAAGCTCTCTCCTTCGCGACAGGGAAGAGTTCTATCGAAGAGAAGCGTCATACCAAGGAGAAAACATTCGCCCCTCCGAGAGAGGGGAAAGAGGAGCGAGAAGGGGAAAAAAGGTCTCGAACGGTTGCACGGGGTCTCCCTCGCGCGAAGAAAAAAAATAGCGCTTTTACCATGGGAGGAAAAAAAAAAAAAAAGTAGGCCTTATGGAGGACGTTCGTTCTCTCGAGCTACGACACTCTCCCTTCTGATCTTCGTAAGGCGTCGTAGAGAGGTCGGCAGGAGCCTCTCCTACCTACCCCTGTTCTACTTTTGCTGACGAGGGGCATATCTCCTAGCCCGGGAGGAATGTCCGAGTGTCTCTACTTAGCGGGGCATGAGGGAAAATAGATCTCAACAACAACACTTAGGGGGGGGGGCTGAAAGGAGATATATCTTTCAAGAAGAAAAGAAGATTACAGCTCACTCTGGAAGGGAAGGAGAGGATGCTATCTGAAAAGCAGAACTCTCTCCAGTTGTCGTGTTGCTATTCGCACTTGTGAAGCTAAAAAGGAAAGATAACCGTAAGAGGAAGAGCGATGATCTTGGAGAGACGAGCACGGGAAATCCTCCGGAAGACTGGATTTTCACCTTGTCAAAGGCGCAGAAGGAGGGTGCGCTCTGGTCGCAAAAAAGGGGAAGAGGGAGAGAACGTATCTCGAAAGGAGGGAGCCGCCGATGGAATCTTCTATCTCAGGAAAAAAGGGGAGAGGAAGAGCTTTTGCTAATTGTGGAAAAGAAGTATGTCGAAAAAGGGGGGCTATGGCGCAGAAAGAATCCTCTCTTGGCGTTGGGGGATGGAAGAGAGCACCTAGTGGCGAGGGAGAGAAGAAAAGAGGAGAACTCCATTGGGAGGTGAATGAAACTAGCACAACCTGCGAGGACTTCAATCTCTCTTCCTCTCTGCAAGCGGGAGGAAAGGGGAAAGGGGGATCTTGCAAGATCAGCAGAAGGAGAGAAGACGGAAGATGCTCCTATGGAAAAGAGAAGGGGAGAGGAAAAGGCTCACCCCTTACGCGCGCAATAATAACCCTTCCCCTGCCCTACAGAACGTCGTGAGCGGAGGGAATACAATCCCAGAAAAAAACTAACTCCGTGCAAGGTAGCCAACTCTACGTTCGCGAAAAGAAAGAAGGGGCTCACTAAAGGGAGAGTTTCTCCATAGCTGGGGGACCCACTTTCGCGCGCTGCCGAACACGGGAAATCTCTTCGCATAGCTGGAAAGGGGGAGATATTCGCGCAGCGTGAGAGGGGGGGGCTTCGCGCACGCGTGAAGAGAAAAAGGGGAACCTACCTCGAG
>Ga0179591_1318265_pt1 | contig 12089 bp, 6 predicted proteins | sample CZOMad2_1_08_16f_FD_182891 | JGI IMG/M metagenome (GOLD analysis project Ga0179591, IMG submission 182891) | Vadose zone soil fungal communities from Angelo Coast Range Reserve, California, USA - CZOMad2_1_08_16fungal (PacBio error correction) | ecosystem: Environmental > Terrestrial > Soil >...
TTGACTATTTCACAACGTCATTCATGGTATTAGGAAGTAGAAGACATCAGGGTACTTCACAAGAGAAGGGTCGGAAGACATTTGTGGCAAGAAGGACAGCCCTACTTCAGCATTCTTGATCAAACCCCTCAACGGGGTGCAGTTCATTAAGGTAGAAAGGAACTCCGGAGTCTAAAACGTTCTACTGGGCGGAAAAGCTTGAACCATGAAAGAGTGCCGGACAAGAAAGACGGAGTAAGAAAGGAAAGACTTCCATTCTGTGCTCTAATTTAGACCCAAATGCGGCACTGAGGTAACCGCGTCAAACGATACGGAAAGCAACGAAGGAAAGACTGGGCAAGTACCTTGACTTTTCGGGTGCGAAAGTCGAAGTGGAATGTGGACACGTCCTCCATGCCGGCCTGGAAGGTGCATTCATTCTCTCAGGGCGGTGACCTGGCCTAGGAGGTCGAACGTGACCGAAGTGGCAAGGGAGAAAACGCAGCGCGCCAGCGGCCAGCACCATTTAGTTCTCCTCCAACGTGTTAGGGAAAGAAGGGTGAGGAACCAATGGGCGACTCTGATACCTGAGTCAACCATCTCCCCTTGCACGAAGACAAGGCATCGTGGGACCTCGTACGGGAATGCGCACGGGAGCGTTCCTTCGTGGTCGACATCTCCGCGGTTAATGGCCTTCCTCTAAGTAACGGGGAATAGACGCTACGAATCAAAACTTGTAGCGTTGTCTTAGTCGACGGATGACGGCAGGGTAGTAGGGGGGTTTTGAGTAACTCAGAAGCCTACCTTTCTTGAAAATCGGGGCCGGCGTCAATCGGACCACTTCCTTTACACCGCGATACTGAGATATGATTTCGAAGGGGAAAAAGGGCAGAAGGAATCCGCGCACTTTTAAGAATTCCATGGAAGAGACCTCTCGACGAGATAGAAGCAAGTATAGTCTATATTTCCCGTAGACGAGCGAGCATCTAAGGAGAGGGAAGATGCCCTGAGGGGAAAGAAGAAAAGGGATGATCACATCAAAAATGTTCTGCTGGAGAAGCATCGTGGGACCGTAAAGTCCGGCTGTTAGTAGTTTAAGAGAAGTCCCGAAGAAAAAGAAAGAGGGGAGGGGAAAAAGATGGGGAGGGAATAAAGGGTGGAACTGCGCGGTGGGTATATGTCACCTGCTCCCTTTATAAATCGCATCTTAAGAATTGGCATCTCGGCCTGCCCTACGTCAGAGGAAGGTTGAGGGGAAAATCAGGGGAAAAAGATGCCCACAGTACGAAAGGGCGGTCAGTTTGGCACCATCAGACAGTGAAGGAAGCAATTAGGAAACTTCATGTAGGGGAAAAAAATGAAGGAAAGGGGGGCAACGAAGCTCGTACTCTTTGTATCTTCGTATATCCGGGTCTTTCGTTACGAAAGATAGGGAAGTATCCAGAGCAGAGGCTGTGAAGAAAAAAAAAGAAAGCAAAGGCGAAAAAATAAAAGGCGTGAACCAGGTGCGCCGTACCATAATCCACCGCTGTGATTCACACTCCTTGGTGAACTGTTACCGGAAGTGGAGAAAAAAAGAACAGAATCCGGGGCCTGCCCCCACTTGGTCGCAAACCAGAGGAAAACAAAAACTATATTATATTTGGAGGGGGGCGGAACAAAGCCGCTTGAAAAGTAACCTTACATTTGCTGTCGTCGAGATCTATCTACCTTGATTGGTCTTATCATGCGGTAGTTTTTGACTCAGGAAAATACCTCTGCACATTCAGTGAATTGGAGGGGGGGGGGGGGGGGGGGGGGGGGGGGGTTGTTGGTGGGGTGGGGTCAAGAGGAGGGAACTGTGGGTGGGGGGGGTGGGGGGTTGCACAGCCTTATATCAAGATCTGGAAATACTTTTGGGCTACATAAGCCGGCAGTCCCGCTACACATCGACAAGTTGAAATCTTGAAAAAAACTAGTATGAAGGAACTCAATACGAGAAGCAACCAACTCCGAGCTCTTGTCCCCACACTAATCTTACCAATGGTAGAGTTCCGTCTAAGCTGAAAAATTTAAACGTGGCCATCTGGAGACTATATGCCTAAGTAAAGAGCCAAGTCTATATGATCAAGGGGAGAAAAGGGGCCCCGCAACTATGAGGGAACATGCTCATCGATAGTCCTTTATCTATGAAAGCTCCCCCACGGAGGTCCTCTGCTGGTCCGCACGCAACGTGAGTTGGATAAAGTTGACTACGCCACTTGGTGAGGTGCTTGCGCGGGTTTAAGACTACGGCTGAGGGTATACGAGATAGGACCGGAAAAATCCCAGGGGGGAACTGTCAGGGGGAGAGGCGCGGAGCTCCGAGAGAACAAGGACTTCATGGCCTCGAACCGCTGATCGCCCAGATTCGCTGGGGGATCACTCAAAAACCGATGATACCGTCGCGACGACAAAACGAGATGCCGGTAGGAGCGGAGCTCAGGGCCGAGCGGCAGGACATGAAAAAGCCGCTTAGGCCCTAGGACAACGACGCCCGATTTTATCAGCGCACAAATCTGTGTACCTTCCAACTCAAAAAAATGGGTCCCACGGCTGAACGACTCCAACTCAGAGGAGAAAAAAATACCTGAAAACGGGAGGCTCTGCGGTCGAGACAGGGATTAATACCGCAACGCAGGGCAGAAAGTACGGCTGGGTACGTGGGGGGGCACAAAGGACCCGCAAGTTGGGGGGGCGACAATGCCCTGGTACTGCAGCCGAGAATTGATTCGGCACAGTGGACCCTACCCAAGTGCGGAGAAGGATAAAAGCACGGGGGGCCGCGGAGGGGCTGCAAAATACTCTTCTACTACGGTCAGTCAGAGAGCCCCGGGGGAACGGGTCGGGCTCCCGGTTTTAAGGGATCAACCCAGGGACTCAAATTTCGTGGGAGGGGCGGCCTGAATTCAGGTCAAGGCTTTCGCGAACTTACGGTGTGCCGTCAAGCTCGGGATCGCCGACAGCATAAAGTGCACGGAGCTTGTAATCTGAAAAAAGACGACCAGTTTAGTCCAGCAGTGGAGGTACAGCAAAGGAAGAAAGAATTCCTCTATTGAACTGGAAATGGCTTTGGCGAGACGGTAGAGGTGTGGCAAGTTTCCAGGAAAACATCATCAAAATCGAATAGGGATAAAGGGGTGAGAAAGAATTACGTATTCACGTCCCTTAAAGCATGATCTCGGCCTCCGACGCAAACTCCTTAAGGCAAAAAAGTCGAGCACGGAGAGTCGGAGGGAGCACTATCATTGAAGTATTGTAACGCGATATTTACTTGACACCTGTACAACTCGCAAGTCGTCTCAAATAACGTCTTAAGGAGGAGGGTTCCAGAAAGGTAGGGCGGGACCTGCACTAAGTCAACGGGCTTCTAACCGCCGGAACTGTAAGCCAGCTTACTCTTCCTCTGCAGGGCCCTTCAGATCGCCTAATGGAAATGGGAAGGTACGAAAACTAAAGCCCTTGCGAATTGGAGAAACCAGGCTGTCACGCTCATTGACAGTAAACTTCACTTGGTTGTAACTGATATTCTCGAATTCGAAAACCAGAAGGCGACATTCTCGTGGAACGAGAGCCGGCTGACACGACCGCTCAGCAATTATGTCAGGGCTGTTCCATCCAATATTCCCTCGAAATGCCCGCAGAGGGGGAGCCGCCGTAAGGGGTCAAAAGAAGGAAAAATAGAGAACCCCATCATCTAGACAAATAGGGGGAAGAAGTTGATGAAAGCCGTCATAGGATCTGGCAAGACTTGCAATGGGGGAAAAAAGTATTGGGGCGCCACTCCTCTTAATGTTCGAAAGACCATCCATGGCCGAGACAGAAGTAGAAAAGGGGGGAGGATGCCCCCTTCCTGAAAGAGGAATCGCCGCCCGTCTCTCAAAGGAACGATTAGATCGGCTTGGAGAAATTAGTTTTCCGTCCCTAGGGCAGGATGGTAGAAGGCAAAAAAAGGGGACGTTGGACTCCAGGAGATCCAGTCGTGCGCCTCAATCAGAGAACATGCGATTACTTCGTCCTATCCTGGGGCTCTAGCCATCACTTCGCCGAACTCGGCCGGAAGCAACCCCAAAAGGGAGATGAGTCGCTTTATGGGAAGAGTTTCTGACAACATCGATTCTTTCTGGCACCCCTAGCGGGCGGAACTATGGAAGAATTTGGCGGGGAGTACCAGAATAGAGGAAAGATCCTCCTCCGCGGCGACCAAAACCGTTCATCAGGCTAGAGTCAGTGCCTTACCCAGGGACTAGCCATGGAAAAGAGGAAAACAACCGTGACGGGGGAAACCGAAGGGAGGATGGGGTGTCGCCTCCGGCAAGCAATGTGGGGCAGGTCCTGTCTTTCCGTCAAGTGAAGGGAAGGGATGAGAAGATACCGGGAAATCAATCTGACAGCATTAAAAAGAAGAAAAATTCATGCGGTAAAAAGCTGCCGGAGAGTTAAGAAAGGAGGGCTCTTTAAAAAATTAAGAATAGAATGGAACGAAGAATTCGAAGCGGAGAACTGTCTCTTTCTTGTAGAATTTAAAAGTCCGGTAGATAAAATGAGAGAGTAACGACTGGCTAAGGTTTACAATTTGAAGATCCGTTGCTACGAGGGTTGGACTTAGACTGCAAAGCAGGTCTTTCAGAGATTTTCCTAATTCCATATTGTTCATCTCTGAAGGGGTCAGCAAAAAGGTCCAGAGGGCAGAAAAGTGGTCGAGCCGTTCGTAGGGGGAACACGCTGCCATCTTGAGTTCTCTACCCCCAAGAAGCGGCCATCAGGGAAAAAAGTTATCAGTTGAGTCTTGGACGGGTCAACACGCTTTAAAGAGGCCCCTTAAGAGTTCCGCTCAAAAGGTCTAAACAAACTTTCCTTTCATGTGGAGGCGGGGGGAAGAGGAGAGAAACAGAACAGAGGGGACGTCACAGGGTCGAACTTGGACATGTCGTAAAAAGCAGACCTATTAAGGAAAAAGTTTCAGAAAACTCCAACGAGGGGGAGGGTAATTAAGTAGCAAGAACCTCCGGGAGGTCATAAAAAAGAAACTGCTTTCTGAGGCATGAAGCCAATTAAGATTGGAAAACAAGGAAGATTCCGTTATCAAAAAAGGGAAAGGAACTTTCTCAGCTTGCGTGAACTATGCAGGTCTCCTAAAAAAGTCTGGCCTAGATCAAGAGCCAAATCGGGGTCAGTAAATTTCACTGGGGATGGAGAATTCGGCCTGGGTGACCACCTCCTAAAGGGAAGAAAATTCCATTTGGGTTGCCCGTCTCTCGAAGCGGGTGTGCATGGGAACGGGCAAGGGGGGGGGGAAAAGTTAGAAGTTGTAGCCGTCGACGGATCGCAATTCGGGAAAAACATTTGGATCCTCCACACTTGTGGAGAGTAAACCTCCTTGGAGTACAATGGGTCGTGAGACTGATACCGGAGTAAAAGAAGACCAGTGTACAGAAGGGCAGCTGGGTGTCCTAGGGTACGGGGATGCGCACGTCAGTTCCGCAGTTAGCAGAGTAGGCTCAGGTCCTCTATGGTTCATTTCTGCCGCTCCTACTCCTTCAATCTTTAAGGTAGGTCGCGAAGGGGATGGGGTTGGAAAACGGCGGGGGGCCCGGTAAGGAAATTTGAGGGCTAAGGACATCTCTCAAAGGGACTCCTGACGAGTGGGGACCTTCTGACAAACAGTAAAGGGGAGGTCAAGAAGTAATCTTCTCGGTGTATCTGCCCAAGGGTTCCGCCAGGATCCCTCAAGTCCAGGAGGTCGGGAAGGGAATGGTACCTCGAAGACCGCTCTCCTACGGGGATAGGAGCAAACCCTTAGCGGGAGACAAAGAAGCGAGGAGAATGTTAGGCATCTTCTAGAGACAACTTTAATTAATCACAAGGGAACTGGTCAATCAGAGAACATCCGGGAAAATGGGTGGAAGGAGGTTACAACGAGAAAATCGTGATGAAACAGTTCGAAAGCAGACGGAGAAGTGGAGGTGGCAGAGTAACGGTTAGCCGCTCTAGAGGGGGGGTGCCGAGTCCGAGGGAATAGAGTGAACTAGACTCGGAAATTGGTGTCGGACAGTCAGTGTAAGCGGTTCCAGTACTGAGGGAACGGTAGATTCTTTCAGCAGTAGGTCTAAGAGGAGTCCTTGGAAGATGGATTCATCGTCTTTGATGGGAACTCGCCAATTCGAAGTGGCTGGAGGATTGTGCACGGCTCCCATGGGGTGTAATCGTCGGGGGTCAGACGGAGGAACAGGGGGTGGTATCAAAGTAGGCGAAAACCAGTAGGGTCCTAACAGCACTCAAAGAGTCAGATAGTCGTGCCAGAGTCGGTAGCCCAAGGCAAAAAGAAGGAAACAGATAAGTTCAACTTCAGAAGGGTCCTATTCACTCTAATAGAAGACGCCACAAGGCCGGGGGGGATGAGGATCATCGGAGATGTTTGGACCGACCCGAAACCCCTATATACGAAAGGGGATGAGGAAATATATATTTGGGGGATTCCACATAAGCCGCTTAGGAGGAAAGGAATGTCGGCAAGGTCTTCTAGAAAGAAGAGACGTAAAAGGGGGCATAAGGAAGGGGCTTAATAGGGCGTAGCAAAGCTACCGCCGAGGCACGCTGTAGATTAACTGTCTGGTATCGGAAAAATGGAGGAGGGCTAGATCTAGGGGTGTTTGCGACCATCCAGACTTACTACGCAAGATTAAACGCTGCGCGGAAAAAGCCAGAGGGAATAGCAATCCTACATTACTAGGTCCCAAGACGAGAAGAAGAAAAATAAAACCTGAAAAAAATTCGCTGCTCTGCACGCCGATCTCATGACCGGCCCGGGAGAAGGGCAGAAAAAGGGATGGTCAAGAACCAATTCCTCAGATATGGGGGTGCATCTTCCGGATGACGAAGGGAATATTAAAGATTATAAGGAGCCGGCACTATAAAAAATCTTCCAGTTGCCCCGATGAAGTCGCCTGATAGAAGAATCGGAAGGGAAGGAGCACCCTCAGTAACCTTCTCTGCCCTTTATTTTACCCTAGTTTTACACGGACGACTTCATAAAGTTTCAGACAAAAAAGAAAAAAAAAAAAAAAAAAAAAAAAAAAAAAAAAAAAAAAAAAAAAAAAGAAAAAAAAAAAAAAAAAAAAAAAAAAAAAAAAAAAAAAAAAAAAAAAAGAAGAGAGAAGAGAAAGAAGAAAAAAAAAAAAAAGAAAGAAGAAAAAAAAAAAAAGAGAAAAAAAAAAAGGGGAAAAAAAAAAAGAAAAAAAAGAAAAAGAAAAAAAAAAAAAAAGAAGAAAAAAAAAAAAAAAAAAAAAAAAAAAAAAAAGAAAAAAAAAAAAAAAAAAAAAAAGAAGAGAGAAAGAAAAAGAAAAAAAAAAAAAAAAAGACGAAAAATTATCCCTTCTCCTGCGAGGCGCAGGACGGAGCATACGGTTTCAAAGGAAAAAACGGCGGCTAGAAGAGAGGAAGGGCGTGGTCACTGCCTAAGAAGACCTTAATGTAATGGAGGGGATGCACGTTCTGCAAAGTGGCCGGAAAGAAGCGCGGACGAGGCGAGCAGGCCGTGGGACTCGCTGGAGTCCGGTCACGGGGCGAAAAAAGAACGGGAAAAAAAGGGGAAAAGCAAACGGTCCCGCCACTCCTACCGGACAAGAAGGAAACCGTCGAACCATAACGGATGCCTTCAGTAGGCGGTCACGAACTGGGGAACCTCGCGGCAGGCATTCGCCGAACGAGGCGGCCCTGCTCGAAATAAAACCCGGGGAAAAAAAGGGGCGCATCCAGTGATGGAAAAAAAGAGGGAACGGATTCTTTGGTAAAGGGGACTATTATCAGTTCTCCAGACCCAGACTGGGGGAGACCAAGGCGGAAAAGTAAGGGGGAAACTAACTGCGCTGGCAAGATGTGCAGATAGGAGAGAGGTCTACAAGGAAAGAAGTGATAAGAAAGGAAATTCACCGCCCTGCTATCATGGCTGCAATGTCGGCCTGGTACTGGAATGCACCGGTTCCCCCCGGCCCCGTAGAAGTCTCATAAACGTGCGCCGGGCCGGAAAACTGAGGGCAGGGGGAAGGAATTAAAATGTAAACCAAAGTGTGTAGGAGGATACAGAGAGCCCGGCTTCCGCCTGAACACGGAACTGCCGCGGGGTTCTTTAAAGGGGGGAACACTACGGATGAGGGGACGGGGCACTATCATGACGCACCCCTCCTTTCGAATAAAGCGTCCTTGACATGAAGGGGTCAAGCGGGGCTGTGGGCGGCGCAACGGTGAAGGTGGTCCATAAGGTAGAGAAAGAGTGGTCAATACCCGTTTTCCGCACTAGGTTCTGTGAAAAGGCAGGAAGGGGGGGCATAAAAAAATCAAGTTAGACTCCGAAACTGACAAAATGTCTGTCAAAAAAGGGGACTCCGCAACAGGGGGGGGGGAATAAAAGGGGGAGATAAAAAAAACTGCAAAGTAAAAAGGATAACGGGTTCCTATAGACTTGGAGGGGGTGGCAGAAAGCCAAGGGAGACGGGGCTCAGTGTTCCACCAGCATCACCTTCGGAACTGGGAGCGCACGGTGAAAGAAAAAATGAATCGAAAGGAAAGAGAGGGGAACGCTACGGCTGCTCCCTTAGCATTGGGTGTCCAGAAGGCCGCTCCGAAGGTCAACTCCAGAACAATGAGCAACGGATCTGCTAAGATTGTAACAGAAAGAGAGCAAAAAAAAAAAAAAAAAAATATTCTGGAAAGAAGAAGGGTAGGCTGGAACTTTTATGACATTAACCTGGACGCACGAACCGACGGGTGGGTGGGCGCAACGACCTAGGACGAGAAAAGTCTTCTGGGGGTTGCCGCTTGAAGCGTTCAAGCGAACCTGGGAAGGTCGGGCACAAGAAAATGGGCAGAAGGGATGAAGGACGAGTTAGGAGCCTCGGACATGTCCCGAAGCGCTGCCAACTTCATTGACGTACAGGGGGAAGCCTGAAAGAAGCTCCTTGAGATGACCTGGACTGCGTCATTTTCGTCACGATTCCATGGGTCCCGCCCTTTTTGGAGAATCATGCTCGCCTTATACCCGTTCGGAGAAGCGCGTGAAGAGAGGCCTGAAAAAGAAGGGGGGGGTTCCGTCAGGGGACTGACTGGATCTACTAAGGGGACTTTTAACTCACTACTCAACCAATCGTCCATCCGAATCCGCATCGGGGTGCAGAAAGCCGTCTCGGGGAAAAGCACGGAAGAAAAAGAGGGTATGACCGCGAAGAAAGCTCAGCGAAGAAGTTTTAATTATGTAGGAGCGTGCTGGAAGGACGAAACTCTTCCTTTCAGCACGAGCCGTTGTAGAGATGGCGAACGCACGGGAGAGCCTGTTAGGCACGACTCAAACCTGGGCCGTACCGGGAAACTGCGGTAAAACGGAAAAAAGAGACGAAGGCCACGCCTTCTCCTCCCTATCAATAAAAAAAACCGTATTGAGGATAAAAGAAGGGAGATGAGCGACTGGACGTCGAAGGGGAAGAGAAAATGGGGCGATCTTTTAAAGAGGCCCTTTGTTCTTGCGCACCGCGCGCAAAAGGAGAAGAGAGACCATTTCATCTAGGTATGGCCAGGCCACCAGGACAGAAAGTCCCTCCTTAACTAGGAGGACCCATCAGGGAGGTGAGATTGCTGGGGGGGGGGGAAAGAAGATATGAGAAGGGAGGGGAAAGCGACGTTGCTTGAACCCTAGGGGGTCGGCTATGTTCCGCCAGTTTGAGCTGTTCTTTGGAACATCTCCTCTTCTGCCATCTCCGAATAAGCTTCTACCAACAAGGGACGTTGGTAACGGCCCGGGAGCGATTGCAGGCGACTTACCTGGACATTATCGGGAAAAACATGGAAGGGTGACCGAGACGAGGTCTTTCCAGCGCCTGGCATCCGCATTTCACAAATATCAGGAGGCCGCCGGTGCAGTTCCAACGTCAAGTGCCAGTTACCTGTCGGCATACTCGTCCGAAGGAAGCGGCAGACGCAAAGCTTCTTAATCAATGGCGAATTCACTCTCTCTTATGCCCTTTCGGTGAACTCTTGAACGCTAAGGACTGTTAACCAGAAGAATCGAAAAGTGAAGTTTGAAAAAGGGGAGATTGCAGGAGTCTGTCATGTAACTCACCCCGGTCCGAGATACCGGAACTAGTTCCCAAAAAACTATCTAGATGTTGGTTACCAGAAAATCTCTTTTCTCGAAAGGGGGGGTCCCTTGCGAGGGAAAGGAGGGAGAGGCGGAGAAAGTTCTACGTTCGCCGGAAATTCGGCAGTGAGAGATGGGAAGCACTAGGAGGGGTAGGGCTTCACCGGGTAATCCAGTCGAAGGGTAGCTTGTTTAGAAAAGGAAGAAAGCGGACAAGAGGGGGAGTGAAGAACGAAAACGCCATCCAAAAAAAAAACAAACGTCCTAGCGGACGGGGGAGAAAAGTGAACTTCAGGCAAAAAGATGTACACTGAGGCGGCATTCAAATGGAAGAACGGGTAGTGAGAGAGTCGAAAAAAAGTAGTTCAGGGTATTCGGGGCGGGTCTCTCCGACATCTTTGACGGGCAGGTCGTGACCATGATGTAGGAAGCCGGAAACGAAGGAAAACATGCCGTTTCGCCCCTCAAAAGCAACGGAGGATGCCGACATTACTGCGAAAGAACACGCCGCGTAGAACGGACGCGGATGGCAGGGCTGCGGGGGGGGAAATGAAGAGGGTCACTTTCCACGCCAGGATCAGAAGACAAACTCTTCCAGGGCCTTGCTCATTCAGCCAGTGGGCTGAGAAGGGTATAAGCAAAAAAGAGTTCCGAAAGAAGAAAAAGAAGATCGGGCCTGTCCCGGAAAGTTGGGGGAATTCCTGGGAGGGGGCCGTACAATGCCTCAAGTCAAAGGCGAAAGTGCAGGGGAAATGAAGAGCAGGGAGGTTGCCCTTAGCACGTTCTGGTCTGAAACGGGGAAGTTTACATGCGAACAAGCGCTGAAAGTCGCCGAGGGAAAGGTGTGGAATAAGAGGGTGGATTCGTACCCAAGTGGGAGACAGGGTCTTGAGATTTACGCTTAGTAGAGGGGACCGTAAAAAGAGAACAGAGTGGTGTCCGCGTACTTGATGCTCCATGGAGCGAACAGGAGGGGAGAGCGACCGCCTCTTCTTCTAATGAACTTCCGAGATTAACCTCGGGAGGGAGCAGAGCCGACTCTATCGTTAGGGGACGCGACGGTATAAGGGCGGCTGAAGGGTTAGTTGGAGGGAAGAAAGAATCAAGAACATAAAAAGTCGCTTACTCTGTGAAGGCGCCACGCGTCAACGGAACGGGGGACCGGGAGCTACTATAGGGAGGGCGGCCCATTGGGCCAAAGGCATCATCATCCCCTTCAGATCATTTACGGCAGGGAAACCAGGACCCTCAGAAAGGAGCAAAACAGAAGTAGAGGGATCAATCCAGAAGGGGGGTCGCCTCTCTAATATGTGCTCATCGGACGTATAGACTTAAAAGGTAATGGTAAACGAGCGTCACCATCAGCGACCATAAGGGAAGTGGGTAATGTGAGAGCTGGGAAAGGATAAAAGAAGATCTTCGTAGGAATTGGTGCACCTCGCGGGGGACTGCAAGGTAAGTGCCAAGACTCCATTGGATCATGAGCTCTTTTCAATGTCACAGGAGGGGGTCAGTAGGAGAATAAGGCCAACCCTCTCCTCGGACCGTTTGTCACGAGGAGGGGGGGAATCGTCCCCTGAGGGGACCGTGGGCGGAATGCTGTGAAGAGGGGCGACCGTCGTCTTGACTGGGTAGACTCGTAGAGGATTGATGATAGAAAAGGGCTTGAAGGGATCAGTCTTGACCTCAGCTGGCTACGCTGTTTAAGAGGCGGAGTGGACAGGGCTTTAAATCAAGGAAGAAAAAGGACTAGGGATCTCGACAAGCGGACTCATGGTTTCCCATAATCAAAAATAGGATAGAAAGAGGGGCCTGGACTGGAAGGAAAGAGCAGGAAAGCAATAAATTGCAAAAGAAAAAGATGGGGATTTCCAAACTTCCGGTGGAAAGGGACGATCTAGGAAGACCACGACCGTGGAGGGGGGGGAAGGAAGAAGCGGAGGAAGGGTGGAAGAACCTCCCG
>Ga0179591_1379011_pt1 | contig 12089 bp, 8 predicted proteins | sample CZOMad2_1_08_16f_FD_182891 | JGI IMG/M metagenome (GOLD analysis project Ga0179591, IMG submission 182891) | Vadose zone soil fungal communities from Angelo Coast Range Reserve, California, USA - CZOMad2_1_08_16fungal (PacBio error correction) | ecosystem: Environmental > Terrestrial > Soil >...
GCAAACGACAAATAGCCCAAGCGTATTAAGAGATGGGGTATCCACTCAACTCTCCGAGTCGAAAGAGATCGAGACTAGCGTAACCACCTGACGGCTAGGGAGGAGCGAAATCCCGAACACTGATTAGAAACCCTTGCGCGACCGTAATGGGGTCTTTGAGCGCACCCCAGAAAGCAAATATTCCTGGTCAGGGAGGACTGCTAAAATATTCGCATGGGAGGGAATGTCAGGGGAAAGACCGTGTTATGGCGAGTCTGGTTGAAGTCGGTGGGTGACGGAGGGGGAGGGGGGGTCCCAAACAGATACGTTCTTTAGAGACCTCTTGGGAGGGTCGTATCACGGGGCGCTTGGGCGATGGATGTACATTTTCCATAGCGGGAGGGCAACGCTCCTCTGAGTGGGTAAAGGGGCGTTTTAAGCATGGGTCAGGTTATAAGTGGCAATCAACTCTTATTTTCTGCAATTGCGGTGAACACCTGGGGACGAAAGCCGGGCAAAGCCAGGGACTACAGATGGGGAAAAAACCAAATGATATGGGGGGTGCGTGCGAAGGCAGGGTGCTTACGTCAGGGTTTTTCCCGTCCCAGACTCAAAACTCTGGCCCAGGAATAGGGGCAACCACTGACGCGAACTGTTCTCTGGGGCTCTTTAGGGTTCCTCATTATTCCAATCCTAGCCCGAAGGTAGGGAGGGGGGGGATCCAAAGACTGCAATATTCAAGCAGGTATCATCGCGAAAAAGGTGCATGCAGTAGCCCGTGCTGGTGCTACGAATGTAGGGGAGTTACTCGGGCACAAGTCTATATCAAAAACAGACAACTGATTGAGATGGATTTTTGGTAAAAGTACAACTACATAGAACGCTACATGAAGTGCACGAGTGCTGAAGTCCCAATCCCTTCGTGAGTGCTCAGGGCAGCCTGGTGGAGGACTAGGAACCGACCTTATCATCTCGGGGGAAGCAGGGGAGCGGAGAGTCGCGATAAAGCCGACATGGGAAAGTCCATCGGGCGCATCATGTCAGCGACTTGAAACCAAGATTCTTGATGCCGTGGGTACACGGGGAAAACATTACGAATACGCGAAGGAAAAGAACTCCGCGGGACTTCCTTTTCTCGCAGTCAAAATGTGAAAGCAGGGTGATCGGGCGACGGACCGGGAAAAACGGAGCGATGTTCCGTGAAAAATATCCCCAGAAAAAAAGCCAGACCCAACGTCATTGGCCAATGGTTAATTCCCTAGGGGAAAAGTGGGGATATCGCCCCCCTGTGCCCACTAAGTGGGATCAAGGCCTTCACCCCAGCAGAGAGAAAGAATCGTCAGCATAACTTGGGGAACAGATCTGTCTCGGGGGGACCTGAAGGCATGAGCACCAGAAGATGGTACAGTTTGGGATCAGGTTCGATAAATTGCTACGAATCCGCTTGAGTGATTGATCTCCAAGGAGCTGATCACAAAGTATGAGTAGCATTCAATATTTTTTGTTAAAACTACTGGAATACTACGTGGAAATTTGATCATTTTTGTACGTTCTTCATTGAAGGCCTACCCGCTTGTGCAAACTCTGGTAATGGCAGAAATCTTAGAACTGTCAGTGTCACAAGGAGGGTCAGCAGGGGAGGGGAAGATGGAAAGGGGAACGGGGTGGACTTAGGGGGGGGTCTGAGAAGTCCCCTTCTGTGGTAGGTGTCGAAAGTCGGGGAGGGATGTGGATCCGTTCATGCTCCATATTCACAAAAGAGAGACTATAACAGGGTTGTGATATGATCCCCAAAGAAAAGTCTCCGAATAAAAGACAGGGTGGAAAGTCTATTCAAGTTTGATTTCCCAGGAATGCGGGGGAACAGTGATTGTTTGTTGCTGGCGTCGTGGAGAAAGAGCCACAGCAAGAAAACATAACTGCTAGATTCGACTAGACAATTTCCGACAAGGGGGGTGCCTTGTGCCTTTAGTAGTGATAGTGCGACACAGCGCGAGGGATGGACCAAGGGGGGGGACTGTTCGTCGACGTTCGTAAGTGGAAACTGGTATAACTTAGAACGGGTGTGCCCGCCTAAGTAAGTCACAGGTAAGGAAGGTTAAAGCGTGGCCTACAGGGGAAGAGGGTAGACCGCAACGGGGGGGTGGGGGGTGGAACGGGAAATGACTTGGAGTCTGCCTCAATCTCCACTAGCTGAAGGGACGTCAAGGCACGGGAGAGAAAGATCCGGAGGAAGACTACGATTGCAAAATTGTGTTTTAAAAAGGCTGAGGGGACTAATAACCTTCTTTTTTGGGTCGGGGTGTTAGCATCCTGAATAAGAAGAAAAAAAGGGAACATGGCGGAAGCATTAAGGAAGATGGGAACCGGAGAAAATTCATGAAGAAATCCTAATAGTCTCGTGACTGGGGTCCAGAAAGACGGACGCAACCCAGGAGACAGGGAAAGGAGTTGCAGATCTTCTAAACTAACCTACCAACAATCGTCCAAACAATTTCCTACCAGTGATTCAGAAAACACTGGTTCGAAGAGGTGAGGGTTTGAACGTGAATCAAAGGAGCTAAAAACCTGGTTTTCAGCCGCTTCAAGTCAGTGGAAAAGCTCCGCTCGTTTATTTGTGAAGGAGAGAGGAGAGAACAAAAAAGAGGGAGAGGACGGCGGCCGCAAGTTATTGGGGGGGACTGCAAAAGGAAAAAGAGACTACAAGGACGGTTCACGGTGAAATGGTTGGAACAAACAACAAAATAAGATGACATATAGAATCCAAAGCGTGGCAATCCGGGGGGAGAACTGGGTTCAAAGAAAAAGAGAGAAGAGTGAACGTGTCAGGGGGCTAAATACGCTGCCTCCTTCTCCAGTTCGATCCAGGGGGGAGAATTCAGAATTGCACGAAGCTCAAACTCCAGGAAATCAGGAAAACTTACTCAGAGGGACGAAGGGTAAAGCAAGGAATTTTAGTGCCTTCCTCTCCATTTTTCAGGGTCTCAAGGAATGGGAGCTGGGGTATGGAAAGGGGGTTGTGGGGGAGCCTAATTTTGGACTAAAATAATCTTGTTTGACAACTTTGTCCTTTTGAGGCTATGAGTGAGTGGCAAAAAAGTAATGGAAATATTCCGTGGATCTGATACCAGATCAGTAATCTATGGGGAAAACCACCGTTAAAAAGGCTTCCTGCCATCACAAAGTGGTTTATCGTAGCTACCAGGCTCATAAATTTTATCCTCCAACCAATTCCATGAAACACAAAAAGGGTGGTTTCGATTAGGGAATGGCGGAAAGGACTGCCTAAGGATTCGTGGCACTCAAGCTACGCGGAAAGTTTCTCAACTTCATTCCCGAAGAGCAAGAGCAAGCGGTCAGACATTTGGCTTTGAGGATGTCCCAATCAGACGGCACTCGAGTGGGGAAAAAGGTAAAGTCAATACAAAAGGATTATCCAGCAGGGCGGAAACCACCAGCTTAGCGAAGTGAAAAAGAAACCTTGCAGAGCCAGGGGAAGAGAGCTAGCATCACGACAGTGACCTAATCTCTTTGAAGCCTAGAAGACCTACCAATGTATCAACACGCTTGGGGGGAACATCCATGGTCTTGTCAAATGAGCTGGGGAGAAAAATTTCTGGGGTTTGATTGATCTTGGTTCAGGGGTACCATGCAGAACTTCCTAAACCACTTCCGAAATGTGAATTCCTTTGAACATACAAGAAGAAACCAGTGGCTGAAGGCGAAACCATTATGTGGGTGGGGAGTCGGACGTGTCTTTTTGTACTAAAGACTTTACCAACTGTCATAAGAGGAGATGGTGAAAGACTAGGGAAAAAGGCTAAAGAGTAGAGAAAAACACCCTACACTATCCGAAGAGCTCTCTATAGACGGAAAGTAGCGAAGATCTAATGGGACTAACTAATATCAAATCGGAGGTGGGGGGGGGGAGCGCTCACAAAAGAGAACTAAAGGGGCTTAAACCAAGAAATAGCAACGAACCGTGAAGATCAAATCGACCACTTCTCGAAAACTTAGAACGCTCAATCGGAGGTGCTCACCTGATCAAAAGCAGATAAGGTCAAGTCCCCTAAGTATCGGATAAAGTCGAAATGGAAAGACTCCGCCACAGAACATACGGAGGGAGACAAGAAGGCCGGCCGCGCAGCGCAGTGTCGTACAGGGAAAGAAGAGTAACGTGCTATTGGGGGAATGGGCAGCCATTTATCAGAAGGTGCTGTGAGGGACTAGGGGGCGATAGCCCAACTGGTCAAGTTAGCGGAGGGTAAAATTTTTTGGTCGAGGGGGTCAGAGTGACCTATATTGTCAAACATACTTTTTCCATGAAGTGGGAGAGGAAAAGCCCTGGAAGTGACGCGAGGACTAAAATGAAACCCAGGAGGGGAACTTGCTTTTTTAGGTTGCTCGCGGGCGTCTCAGGTTGCAAACGGACTAACCCCGAATCTGGGGGTCGGGAAAAAGAGGGCAACGCCCCCCACGTAAGCTTCGAAAAAGGCGAGGCCCGTCTCTTTATAAAGCTCCATTAGCCGCTAAGACTATGACAAGGCCGGGGGATACACAGGCATATTCTCAGATTCAGCATTCACTATTTCACTTCAGAGATACATCTCTTCCCGAATTTCTCTCGGGGACGAGTCGGGAGTTAAGAGGAACATCGGAAAAAACAAAAAAACATAGGTAGTTTGGGGAACCTCGTGAAGACATCTTAGCAAGCAGTGGGGCTATGGTCTACTCCGTACACATCGAGCCCTGATCCGGCGTGGGAGAAATGGCACCGGGGGTCTCTAGAAAGAATAGGCTTGTCTTTATCACTCACTCCGGTTCCTCCTACTCCTACTTTGAACTAGCAATCGGGAGCTGTAAGTGGTTTGCCTAGGAGGGGGAGTACTGGTGGGCTTAAAATGACTAACACACGCCACCTCAGCGTACCTTCCGGGTGGGTTGAGATGTAGCAAGGCGGCCGAAAAATCGGTGAAGGGGAGAGAATTAAGATTACGATGGTAGGAAAAAGTCATCGTCAATAGAAAACAGGACCACGTCTACCCAAAAAGAAATTTCGTGGGGGGGTGTATGGTCCGAACAGGGGGGTGGAAAAAACCCTATTGGCAAAACGTCGGCGGTGGTGAAGGAGGAGTACGGCGCCCCCAAATATCACTATCCACTTCTCCACTCACTTCTTCTTGATCTGCGCAGGGACAAGGAGCAGAAAAACCGAGGCTCGTGGGCGAAGGGGCTCCCGTAAAGACGCGACGAAGATGGGAGAAGGGAGTCCTTACCCCTAGCGTTGATCAAAAGGGAGGAAAAAACGAATTGAGCGTGGGAAGGTGACCTAATTGAGAGGGGACAAGGGCCTGGGTCCACGTTCGACATTGCTGCAGCCACAGGGGGAGCCCGTTTAATGAGAAAGCTCAAGGAGAGTTTGCACCACTTTGAGCCGCGCGTCGGAACGGGGGGAAGGACGGAGGCGCCGCAGGACCGCGAGGTATGCAAAAGGCAGAGTATGGAAAAACTCTGACGAGCAAGGAGCTCCTTAAGCCTTGTTCTAGTTGATATGGATACAAGCGACCGGACGAAGCAGGGGGCGAATGGGGGTAGATCTGGCCTCTGAACGGGCGGCAGTGGGGGTTTTTCAAAACGGAAGTATTAGGCAAGTTGGAGAAAAGGGGAACAGAGGACGAAGAAAACACAGAACTCTTTCTTCTCCCTCTCAACATGGCGCAGTAAAAAAAACGCGTGGGGTCCGTCTGGTGATGCGGAAAGTTTACCTTGTAAAACTTCCGGTCTCTTGCTGGATCTGAAGTTTTTTTGACGGGTTAAAACCTGGATCGGTGGGGAAGCGTTTAGTCATCCCTTCGACTCGTGTCCCAAAGGAGAAGCATACGCAATAGGTAGACGCCAAGAGGGAGGTGGTTTTTTACTCAGGGAACTTCTCTTGATGTTTCTGAGCTGCGAATTCCGAAGCACACGTACAGGATTTCAGACCTAACATACAACTGACGAAGAAAAACTGGTGTTCTTCTCTTTCGAGGAATGGTTTTCCAGAAAATTTCCGGCATCAGGAATAATACAATGGGGGAACAGGGACGGAATCATGGAAGATGGGGACAACAAGATCTGACGAAGAGAAGGAGGGCAGACTTAATTTGACCGTGTTTCGGCACAGATAGCTCAACCACGAATCACATGATGGAAAAAACTAAGGCGTCGGCGCAAGGGCAGAGGCTAGAAAAACCTCGGAAAGAATACGAAAAAGGAGATTGAGAAACACTGGTTTAGGTGAATTCGCTTCCACTCAAATTATAGAAAGGTGCTGTAGAAGAACGCATAGGCCACATAAGGTGTCGGGGTTCCCGGATCGGATTTGATGGGGGCAGGACTCGAGGCGAAACAATCTGGAGAAGGCACGTCCGAGGTATGTGAAAACCGCTGGAATATTAGAGGGGGGGGAATATTTGGAGGGGCAAGAGGGAGAGTCTCAACAACAAAACTGAAATAGAGGAAAACTTTGCACGCAGTTTTCGTTACAAAATAGCGTCCAGAGGGGGGAAAGAGGTCGGTCGAACCTAGGCCACGCGCCAGATTTCTTGTCCTCGATCAGAAAAAAGAAAAACGCTCAGGGGCGCGACATACACGTCAGAGGAGGGGGAGGGAGACGTCGAACATCCGTAAGCAGGATCATGGGTTGGGCACGCGCACAGGCAAATCTGAAGAACAAGGGTTGAGACCAAAATGGGGGACCTCGTACTTGTCAATGGGAAGGTGGGGTTCGTCCGGCCCCTTTATCAGGGCATGGATGTCGGGGGCGGAAACAGAGTGACCCAATGAAGAAATATCAGGCGAGAGAAATCATCATAGCCTCTTTTAAAATTTCCCTTCTTCTTCCTTAAAATTGAGGATTAGGTCAAGTGCAAGAAAAAAAAAGAGGGGACAGCCGAGGAAGGCCTAGACCAAAGGAAAAAACCATTGCTAGTAAATGTCTACGTAGCGTGTCCATTTATCGGGGGGGAAGTCCCTGAGATGGGTAAATGGGGAGGTGAGGGAGGGGAAAAGGATGCCGCAGAAGCTCTAGAGCTGAAAACCTGTCTTTAAACCATCTCATCACAGCTAACAAGGGGGGGAAGGACGGGTAGGACCGTTAGAAAAGGAGGATGGGAAAACCACTTCCTGTCTACAATCAGTAGTCCATGCCGTGTCGGATACAGGAAATCAGTGAAGGCCAAAAGGAAAGTCGACTATCACAAACCAATACTAAATTTTCCTCATTGTTTCCAATAAGACGAGAATGGAAAGGGTTCTTTAAATTGGAAATAGGGTCGGAATAGAAGCCCTACCGAAGGACTGGGGCCGTCGGATTTTGCGACAAGAAAGACACCTTTAGTAACCATTAGTTCTTGGGAGACGGGTTGGGGGGATAAAAAAAAAACAGTGAACACCGGGGCATAGGCTCCTTGGCATCGGGATCATACGGCGGCCCAAAGCTTATCGGCGAACAAAGGGGAACAAGAACGGAGGCGAGTCTTAATCACCCCTTTCATGCGACTCTTCGGAAGACCGACGAAAATAAGTGGTGGGAAGAAAGCAAAAGGTTGCCAGGCGAAGGAAAAGAAAACAACTGTGGATAGCACTACCTTGATGAACTACCCAATTAAATATGCCCCAGAGGTTCCAGTATGTCCAAACTGAAAAAGCAAGGGGGTGGAAGTAATCCTTAAGACCTATCGTCGAAAATCCCCTGACCGCCTACGAATATTCGGAACAAGGCTGAGGAACAGTCATGTAGTTAGGTCGGGAGAAGGGAACTCGTGGCGCTACTTCCAGCACGCTCCTGTCACTCCTTCTCAAGGCGGACATGACGATTGGAGGGCTGCTGCTGTGGGGAATGTAGGGAAAGGGGGGTCAGTCGACGTGCTTGAACACCAATCAACCAACATTAGGCACATCCCTTATTCTTTTTTGTCGCGGGGGAAAAGACAGAGGGGTGAAGGGGTATTGGCCAAAGACAGCTGTAGTTGGAAATTACGTTCGGAGAGGAAGGAACTGTCCCCGGCACCGCCCTAACAACCCGACGTACCAGTTTGGAGGGGGACGGCGAGGAGGGGGCACCAAATTCATACTAACTTAGCGTACTAAACTCAGTCCAACCTTGAGCCCGAGTGGGGGGGCAAACTTGCAAATGAGGGAAGGTAGCGCGAGAGATCTCAGTCTGATTGACCCAGCATCAGGGGAGGGTTACTACTTCAAAAAACGGTGCAATTTCGGAAACGGAAGGGAGCACGCCGGGGGTAAGAGTCAGCCCTCAACGTCCTTTATAAGTTTATTGTTGTCCGTATACCGGAAACAGCGAGATCAAAAACAACAAAGTAGGTGGGGGGGGAAAAAGGGATAGGGGTGTCGGAGTAAGATCCCAATCATCTCGAGACTTTTCTTTGAGACGTAGAAAAGCGGAGAAAGCTGAATGAAACGCAAGATAAGGGGATTGGGGGATTCACCCGTATGTCGCTCTTCTATTCTACTCGTTCTCGAGCTGAGACGAAGAATGGAAAACAAATCGAGCTCTGCAAGGGGGGAGAGAGGCAAGGGGGACTAGTAACCGCGTTTGCCTTTGTCCTTCCCCCCATGGACGCGAAGCAACGCCACAATCCCGGTAACAGTAGGGGGGGGGGTTTCTGGAGTAAAAGGCCCGAGAAGGGTGTTATATCACTACGGGAATTCCGAGGGTCACGGAAAGCCACGATGCTGACCAAAACCCATGGCGGTTAGGGGAAAGAGTACCAGTTGGGGGAAAGACCACGAGGGACTCAAAGTGGTTTATCCACCTCCCATTCCCAAAAGATCACGAAAGAGTGAATAGAACTGAACGTCAGAAATTCGTGGAAAAGGGACATCGGAAGATAAAGAATGCAAGTAGCATCTCTTGTAGCCCCTCCATACTTACTGGTCAGAGGGAATTGGGGGATAAGAAGCAAGGGAGGGGCTTGTCGGGGTAATCGGCTGGATGAAGTTTAGTTAAACTCCTTGATCTGGAAGTGGAGAATAAGGGTAATAAGAGTTGGGGGTAGGGCGGAGGGTTAGGGAAAACTAGCATGAGGGGTCATCCAAGTTTCGACTTTAAGAGCAAGCTGAGGAAAAACTTTCGGACAACATGTGCTTCGACGGAGCTGGAAGAGTCTCGACTTTATCCTTTTCCGCTCTCCAAATGGATTGTAGAGGTAGCCGGGGGTCGAGGAGGCGCAGGGAAAAGAGGCCCAGATCACCAGAGCGAGGAAAAAAAAGTCCCGGATTTCGTCTCACCGAACCTTCAGGGGGAAAAGACATCAAGGAAAGGTTAAAATAGCAAGGGGGGGGGATTAAGTGTTGGGAAAGGGATAACCGCGCGGTCTGCGAGTTCTCGCTAACTCGTCCCTTTTCCAGAAACTAAATTAGGAAGCGTCTTAGGGAATACCAAATTGCGAAGACAAAAGGTGAAGGGGTCGGAAAAGTTCTGCGCCGAAAAAAGATTATTCAATGTTATTGGAAGTATCCATATAGGCCATCTGCATGAAAGGGTGGGGGTTCAGGCGCCACGTGGGGCCAGGGAATCATCCCTTTATGACTACACAAACATCTTTCCTCGGAGGATGCGCGGGGGATACCGGCAAGAGGAGGTGGTTTTAAGCCGTGCGAGCAGTTACCTTGCGAACATCCTCAGCTTCCTGTGAGAACCGATCCCTTGGACCTCCGTAAAAAAGACAGAAACTAGGGAAAAAAGGGGTTTTTGTGGGGAACTTGGTCTAGTAGAAGGATTTGGGCGTTAGTCCTTAATAAGCCTCATTGACATTGCCGGCTAAGGTGAAGGGGGAACGGAGATCGGAGTCGAATGCCAGGAGAAAGAGGGGGACTGGAATTGGGCAGAGAGAGATAAACAAAGATCAGGCCTAGGGTCAAAAATTTCGTCGGCGCAATCTAGGGGGCCGACCAAAAAACAAAACTTCAAAAAAATACAAAAAAAGAAGATTACAGGTGCTGGGGTGGAAGAAGAGTTGAAGGTTTCGAGAAGCCAATTACTCAGATTACGGATTGAGGGAAGGGAAGATCACAAAGTCGAAGTGGAAGAAGGGGGGGGGGGCACGCGCCTGGAGAGGATTTGATGGGTCTGAAGTAAGGGGCCCGGTAGGGGCGCCTGCTTTACTTCACTCTTTCAATCTGTTTGGAGAATGGAGAAAAGGATTGACAGGGGATATCACAAAAAAATGAAAGATAAAGAATGCCACTCTGGAGCACCTTTCCCAAAGTATATTCCATATGATGCGTCTACACCGACCGTGAAAAAAAGGGCACAGGAGCAAGGGGTAAAGGGGGGAAAACCTGCGAGTTCATGAAACGCCGCTCAGGGCTCTTGACTACCTCGAAGAAAGAAGGACCTGGATCGGCGGGGAAGAATAGCAACACTTGATAGCATTGAAGGGGGAACGAGACTCAAAGGGGCACCATTTTTTACCCTGAATTGTCTTCGTGGTCGTTGGAGATGGGGTGTGGGGTCCGGACGAAAAGGGCGAAAGAAAAAAGAGTTGGTTGTCATCAGGGAGGGTGGATGGGGGAGAGGAACACCACCAACTTATCGCTTAGACTTCATCAATGATCGTCGCATTGGGGTAAAATATTCAAAAGGAGGAATGAAAGGGAGATTGATAAAGAAGGGCAAAACCAGTGTTTCAAAAAAATAGACCATTTCCAGGAAACCCTATTGTTGTCTTGAATTGCTGGCTCGGAGGTCCGAGGAATGGGAAGGGTTCTACAAAAAACTCGCGCTTCTTTTTCCTCTCAGCTGACTGAAATCCAGCACCCGCACGGAGGACAAAAAAGAATGTAGGTGCTGGTATCAGAATTGCGCATCCCGATCTCTATTTTTTCACTTAGAATTCCGGAAGGATAACCGCCAAGCGCACACAAGAGGAAGGGCGACAGTGAGGACGTGCAAGAGATGGAAGGATCGACACTCCAATGTTACCCGAGAGCTTCCAGTCACTACCGACAAAGAGGCAAGGGAAAAGGTTGCCCGGGCGAAAGGGGGTGATAGTGGAAGCAGGCGAATTGGGGGCTTTAAAAGGTCCTTGACGAAGGCAAGACGAAGGCCGTAAACACGAAAGGACCTCCGAGCTTCCTTGCAGAAGAACATGGGAGGTCTACCAGGTTCTACTTTTCGTTGGAAATTACAGTAAAACCTAAAGTTCATCATTAGAAGAAAGAAGGGATATGGAAAGAGGGAAATCTGCTAGCTCTACCACTATCTCCAATCTGGGGCAGAAGGAGGTCAAACCTTTCCGACCATAGGGCAGAAATAGAAGTGGTGGAATGGGAAACGTGATCAAGGAAAAGCGAGTCAGTGGACATCACTACCTTCAAACTAACAATTTAAAAAATCCGACGTATTAACAGTATTAGCAAAAGGTAAGCGAAGAGGAGGAATGAAGACACGCAAGAAGAGAAAGACTTGCGATCCTAAACCTCCTATCTATACCCTTTGCTCTCAAGAAAGTCAGGAGTGATGAGGGGGGGGGGCTACCACGAGACCCTCAGAGCGAAACTGTAACCGGCCGCACTCTAAAAGCCGTCATTTCCTCCAAGCAATTACTACGGCTTCTAGTTGCTGGGGGGGGGAAGTTCGAGGAAGGAGGGGGAGAAAAATGGACTGTGGAGATTGGGCGATATCCAAGGGTCCTTTCCTCTCCATTATTTGTTGGGGGTGTCGCGGGGGTCACATCGGGGGAAGGGGGGAGGAGAACCACGTTTTCAGGCAGTTGGAGAGGAAAAATGGCCGTCGAGGCGTCTACTACATCTAACAAAATGAAGGAAAAAGTAGTTTCTTTCGGGGGTCATTGTTGCCGGGAAATGCATGAAAACGAACTTCGGGGTGAAAAAAAGAGCGAGGAATCAAACAAACTGCGCCTCGGGGGAGAGGCCGGGAGGCGTAGAGCGGATCATAAGAAACGTGAGGCCTCAGGGACGCAAACGCCGGGAAGTTTTAAAAAAGGAAAACAGCTTGGCAAGGTGAGAAGGGGCAGTCTCTGGGAATAGCGATGGGAAGGGAGGTAGGAACTGGATCGGGGGCGCTATTAGTGAGTTTCTTCGAC
>Ga0179591_1298020_pt1 | contig 12088 bp, 5 predicted proteins | sample CZOMad2_1_08_16f_FD_182891 | JGI IMG/M metagenome (GOLD analysis project Ga0179591, IMG submission 182891) | Vadose zone soil fungal communities from Angelo Coast Range Reserve, California, USA - CZOMad2_1_08_16fungal (PacBio error correction) | ecosystem: Environmental > Terrestrial > Soil >...
AATACTCCAGAGACGGACGAACAAGAGTATATGCAGGAATTAAAAAGTCGGTGCGTAAGCAACCGCATCTGAGGCTGGGGGAAGCACCCCGGGGCTTCGAAGGCACCTCGCAGATGAATACGTTGGGGGGGGAAGTCAACCACAGAGACCAAAGGAGGGAGTAAAGGACCATTGGAAGACCCCCGAGGAAAACAAACCAAATACTTCGGGGGGGTAGACTGCTGCCTGTTCCCGCCTTCTTACGAAAAGAGAAAGAAAGGGAAAAAACAGAAACAAACCAAGGGGTGAGCATGGCCGGAGGATCCAATCAGTATTGGCGCAGAGTGAGAGTAAAAAAAAAAGTCACGTTTGCTTTCTCTTAGGGGGCGTGAAACTATGTGTATATTAAATTAGTCAAGTGTACAAGTGCGGGAAACGAAAGAGGCAATACTTCTGCACGTGAAGGAACCAACTCGTCAAAAAAGGTTTTCAACCACGTTACCTCATGTCTTCCGTCGATCAGGAAAACACTGGTGAAAACAACAAAAAACCTTACGAAACACAGCCAGACCGCAGGGTACGAGCCGTTCCCGATGTACAAAGCAGAAGAACGAAGGCAAATGCAGGGGTAGGGCGGGGCAGCGTAATGTGGAGAAGACTGCTAAGTATCCGGAAAGCTGGGCGCTCTTAACTTCCCAATACAATCTCGGCGAAATAAGACTTCCAGTCTATTTGCTCGAATACCAACATGGCAGCGTCGCGCCGCTAGCGGGCCGCCCGCGGGGAAGAGGAAGGAAACACCTCGGGAAGGTCACAAAAGGCGCGGAGCGCTAGCACTCGCTTCAATACCCCGAGCGAATGTCTTCATATACGTTTGAATTCCTGTTGCAGTAAGCGCGTGGAGGGTCTACTGGAAAGACTCGACGAAAAAGGTATGGTCTGATTGCCCAGGTAGACCATTTATGGAGAAAGGGAGAAAGAGACACTAAGCACATGGGCTTCTACATATTCGGCAAATCAAAAAAAACAAGGGGTCTGGCCAGGGGGTAGAAGGCCTCGTGGGGGCGGGAAGAATTCGGGGAGTCAGGGTCAGAAGATGTGATCCGTTTCTCGAGGGTCACTTGCTTGACAAGGATAAAAAGAAAGCAAAAGGAGGGGGAGGAAAAGGAGGCACGGGATAAAGTCCCGAAAGCGTAATATTGCATCCAAATTTTTCGTCCGCCACGGGGGGGGGAATTGAGGACATTGAAAGGGGAGGGGGAACATGAAAATCCATGGGATCTCGCTCAAACGGAGGGGGATGAATATATATATCCCTGGAGGTGGAATGTGTCCAAGGAAGGTGAACTTTATCGCACGAGTGCCCCGGGAGACCTGCGGGGGGAAAATCATTAGGTACTGACGGAGAAAAAGGTCTTCTACCGGGCAGGGAAGGGTCAGGATGCTCTATCGGTATAGCAAGCATGGGAAGGGCTAAAGATCCAGCTGATCACGTCTTCTAACTGGGGGAGCAAGGAAAAGGACGCAGATACGTTCTACAATGCCGACAAAGGGCTTTCGAAATGGTCCTTGCAATAGGCCGACGTCGGGACTCCCTCTCGTTCTGGCGATAGAGAGAAAGATAGGCGCATACTTGGAAAGAGAAATACCTGGGGTTCGAGTTCGAAAAAGAAGGCCAAAAATAAGAAAGAGAGGTTACTTCCACAAAAATCATTCGACTTCTCGACTGGGGTCCCCGGTTCGACGAGGGTGGGAATACGTCCGGAGAGCTGCCGGACGTCTCCGTCTTCGGGGAACGAAAGGTCCTCCTTCTAGCATTTAAACTGCAGGACACAGCTCTCGCGACGCTGGGAAAAAGCTCGGCGGGGGGGTGACCGTAAATATATGCTGATGACACTCTACTGGACGGTTCAAACCCCGCGGAGGTCCTCTATCGGCTGCGGTGGACGCACGAAGAGTACGTAAAACTCTAGCGATCTCCCTCTCGGAAAGACCGGCATTAAAGCAGAAAGGGGACTCTTAAACACGCCCTACCTGAAGGGCCAAAGGGGGGCCGGGGAAAATGATTCGTGCTCTCAGTTGAACGCAAGGAGGGAACCAAACTTCTGCTTGCAGGGTTGACATAGAAAGAATTCTTTTGCTCTTGACTGGTACAGCTCGTGGGGAAGAGAAAGGATAAAACTGGCCATATGACTGTACGCGGTGGGGGGTTTCCCAAAAAAATCGAAAAATTTTTGCCTCTTCAAAGGAAGGCGAAGGGAATGGCGAAGATCTCGGACGAGGGCCAGATAAGAAAGATATCCCACAGAGGACGGCAAGCCACATGGAAGAGAAAGACTTCGGGGCCTCAGGTGCAAACTGTATCGGGGAAACTCCGCTTGGATGACGCGCCGATCCACTCGTCTTCGGGTGGAGGGCGCCTTATGAGAGGTCTAAAGGAAAAAGGGGAACAAGAGAAAGCATTTCTCAACTACGTCTTTGTGGGGGAGCGGTTTTCAAGAATCCCGTGAGCTGTACTACCTACGATGGTAGATGGGAAAGGACCCAAAAAAGGAAGAATCAAGGGAAACCGCGAAGACCACACGGTGGGGGAGACAAAGAATCAAGATTTGGAGGCAGCGATTAGTGAAAGGTGCAAAGAGTCTGAATCGAACAGTAGTTGAAGCCCGAGATTGCAAGGGGGAGATACAAGGGTGGCGGGAGTAAGAGAACCTATAGAGAGTTGCCTTCTAAGATATCTATTTGCGACGGGCTTTCCAAAATTGAAGCGGTACACTCCTTGTTCTCGTTGGAGCGACAGGAAGGAGGCCTGAGGCTGCCGACCACTCTCTAAAGGCCTCCATGGGAACGTAGGCTTAATATTCAGGACTCGCTGGCTCCCTGACGACCTGAGGAGACTCGATGAAAAGGAGGGAGCTTAAAGGAATTCACGACGAAATTTACACATAAGTTGAATTCTGGAAAGTTTTAAAAATTAACCTGTTGCGGACCCGAGGAAAGATACCTCTTCAATGTCCACTTTTGGTGAAGGAAGAGTCATAGAGGTAGGTAGGGGCGGAGCTGTGGTTTTGAGGACCACTCTGTTTCGGGGTCCGTTCAAGGGGATGCGTTGGATTTGACTCCTCAGCTTGCGCTAAGAAAACGCTTAGGAGGGGCGAGGGGGCAGGCAATACCCCTGCCTCGATGGAGTCGTTAATCGTCCAGGGAAGAAAAACTTCAAATCCATGCTGGCGACCGATTAAGGCAATATTAGACTGCAACAATACGACAGCCGAATCTCGTTATGAATTCCTGGGTTACTTGAACTCGATAGGAGGGGTGACGGGCAGTGACTCTTCGAATTCTTCTCAAAATTCAGGGGAGGCGAACGCAAGCGGCAATCCTGCGTGCGTTTGTTAAAAAAGGGAAAAGTCGTCAAGGGAGTCGGAGGGACCAGAGGGGCACATAACAGTCACAGAGAGAAGTACTGAGAAATCGAACTAGAAAAGGCAGGGTCCGTCGCCCAAAGAACTCGACCATCAGAAAGTTCTAGGCCTAAGAAGAGGCAAACCATTATTTTCGACCACGTGAAGCACGGCAAGGCTCACATCGCCACCTTCAACGAGACGGAAAGAGGCCACCGGTGTGCGCCGGCACCAGGGCAAGCCGGCAAAGGGGGGGCCGTTCTGGGGGGCCAAACAAGGCTCGATAATGCACAAACCTCGCGTACCACCACTTTAAGAGGACCTAAGAGGGGGGAAAAAGAAAAGACCTAAAGGAGTCTCAAAGCCCAGGGAAAAGGGAACTGAACTAGTTCATTCACAGGACCGTACGGTTTCTCCTCAGGGAATCGCCGGGGGAAAGCGTGGGAGGGGGGCGAAGGGGAAGTAAGGGAAAAGGTCACAGGACGAGGAGAAATAAAACCCTCGGTTAATTCAAGGAAAGGGCAAAACAATACCTGTCCTGCACGGCATGGTCCAGTGAGACCTCGAATATAAGGAGGATCGAAAAGATTAACAAGAAGGGGCGCAAAGAGAAAACACGGGATGAAAGGAAAATGGAGCGGAAAAAAAGGACGGGCTATAACAGGCGGAAGGGGGATCTGTAATCGGAAAGCTACCATTACTTCAAAGACAATCGTAGCTCAGAATGACAATAATTGGAACATCTATATCGGATAGATCGAAATCTTCAAAACGCCATGAATATCTGAAAAGGAAGGGAAACTAGCCGGGAATCGCGGCTGACCGGTCGGGCGTTTTATTCAAACAAAGACGAGAAGGAAAATTGCCGAACCTGGAGGAAGCTAATCCAAGGAAAATGCAGGCCTCATATCGATACCTAAAAAAAAAAAAAATGAATAGATAATATGTAAATATCCGGAGGGGGGAAAAGAGAACTAAAGAAATCTGGCCATCACATCTGGTCGCGGCAAGGGGAACTAAAAGTCCTTTGTGTAACACTCCAACCAAAGAAAACAAAACGCTTGGGGGCGTCCTTGGGAGAAAGACACAGGGATGGAAAAGGGTTTCTTTGAAACGGAGATAGGAGTCAGGAAAGAAGGGGACATTCCTTTTATGCGATCCGGTAGCTATTCCGGGGGAGCGATTGAAAGAGACGCAGAAATGCATCTTAGAACAACAGGGAAGGACTGGACTCCAAAGGTGGGGAAGGGCAGCCGAAGGGAAAAGGGCAAGCTTCCAATTCGTCTGGAGCATCTCCTAGGAGAGTGAAAATGAACCGACTGTGAAGGCCGGCAGCCCTCAGGGGTCAGTGGTCGTTGACAATCAGGGGAGGAAAAGTGGGTGAGACTAAATTCCTTTCCTGGACCCCCAAGGCGACGACTTCTGAGAAGATCTCCGACAAAGAAGGCATGAGGAGAAAAAGAACTTGGATGAAGAAGGCCCCTGGTGGATGGAAACTGGCTTTTTTATAACCCGGTTTTGGGTACCGCCGGGACTTAAGACTTGCCCAGGTTGGTAATCGTTTAGTTTATCGAGCAGGATTGGGGGGAAAAAAAGGGATCGGGGAAACTCCGGAAGTCTTAATTTGAAGACCAGACGGGGCATCCGGCGCTTTCGTTGGGACTTTGTGTGGGGTACTGCGGAGGGTGGCGAATCAACTACGAAGGGGGAATCCAGATTAGTCTACGAACATTTAGGCTGAGGAGGTTTGGCTACTGAACTGATGAATAGAAAAAGCCAGGGGGGTCGTTGCCGATCCTCTATGTAGTCCTAGTCACATCTTTTAGCCGAAATTGGTCCCTGTAAAAAAATGGGAAGGGTACACACCTCAAATCAAGTCTCAAAGATCTCCTGCGAGGAAAGAATCCCCTGTGAGAAGAAGAAAAACGAGAGCAGCCCCTTTTGAAGATAAAAAGCATACCTCCTCCCCTATTCGTGGGCATGACTGAGGGTTTTTAACCAGGGAGAAGAGGACTCATCCTCATCTCCATCGCAGTCTTCTAGTCTTTCCCATCAGGAATATCTAATTCTTTCTGGTAAAAACCAACCCACGCAGAAACTCGGCTCCGCGCCCTAGATATATAAAAGGCCAACAAAAAAAAGAATAACCCTTCCCGAGGAACGTGCCCAGCCAAAACCCTCGAAGAAAAGAACAGGCAGAGAGTGATCTTGGTCAACCCCGAGGAAAGTGCAAGGGGGAGTTCTTAGTCGAGGGTTAGAGAAAAGGGAAAGAGAAAGCAAGTCAATTGGGTTTGGGGAGCTGCTGGGGTACCTTCTTTTGCCGCTTTCCAACCGTTCCAGAGGGCGAAGTGAATAGAAACCAGAGTCCAAGCGATTCGAAGCCTCACTGGATCTCCAGTTACTTGAGAGACTGGGAGGGGGAAACGAATAGGCAAGAATGGATACCAGCATAAAGGCGGCCATCTCCTCAACAAATGAGCAGAGCACACATCGGAGACTGCAGCGCACTTAAAACTGAGGAGAAACCTAACCGCCACCGAAAAGAGGCAAAGTGGCTTCCACGAGGAAACACATGGAGGATGCAATTCAAAACGAGCACAATCGCTAAACCGCTCTGAGGAAAAGGGGGTAAGACCAACGTTGAGGGAACGAGTGCAACTCGGAGGATGAGGGGGGAGTCCCTCTAAGATGGGGACATACAGAGGTGGAAAACCACAGGACCAAGACTGATGGGAAGGACGCGCTTGGGTCAAGCGGTTCATCCTAATTTCTCCACACAGACCGTTGCTGCAACTCCGAGTACAATCTGATTTTCTCAGTGTCGACATGAGGTACGTTTGACTGAATCTGACCAAAAAGCGTCAAGAGATGAGTACCGACCTGCCCGCGGCCGAGGGTAGGGAGGCCATTAAACTGAAACAATTAATGAAAATAACGAAAAATTTTTACAAAGCGTTTAAAAAAGTCATGCTTGCAAGGTTATAGACGCGAGCGTAAACCTAGAAGGTGAAAAAAACGGGAAAAAAAAAAAATCTGCCACAAGCGAAAACTTAACGGCCACCTCCCTAATTGGTAAAGGGCACGGCGATGTTCCAACTACCTCGGAAAAGGAAACGGCCGCCCGGCGGCGTAATTGGGCCTTTTAAGAATGGTCGTTCTCCTAAGTATTCTCTAAGTGGACTAATTCCGGTCAACCGAGAAAGGGATAGAGAGGAAAATAGCAGGGGGTTGGAGAGTGAAGGATCGGCCAAAACGGGGAGGATTTCGTAAACATCTGCTTGCTCAACGGAAGGAAACGCGCGAAGGAAAGCGCCTTTGCTCACAATAAAAAAGACTGCGCCTTGACTCGTCGAACTGGTAATGAAAGAGGTGGAGAAGTGGAACAATCGTAGTATGGGCAATCTGAATTACGTACACCGATCCAACAGGTGGAATTTAAGGCAAGGGCTTGATAGTTCGAGAGCTAAGGCGCGACACGCGGGCATTGCCTTCAAAAGGAAAAAAAAAAAAAAGAATCCTAGGAGAATCCTTATCTGGAAGGAATTTTATACTCTTGATCCGGTGCGACGTCACGCAGGACGGTCTCGCGAGCGATGCGAAATGCTGCACGGTCACACATAGAGTACCGTCAAGGCTTGCAAAAACTACAGCGAAGTGATCCGGTCACGGTGAGGAAAGACAGGGAAACCACGGGGAAAACACATCAAGGTTATCCCCAAAACCAAACGGGAGAAGAGAGATAAAGGATGGGATTGAACCCCGGCGGCTTTGAGACATAAGGTCATTGACCCAAAGCAACTGCTAACGGGAAGCTACCTGGTCGCGACAGGGGTCAAAAATGGGGGGGAAAAGAAAAAAAAAAGTCGAGAGCTAGGCCTTCCTTCTGGAGCGAAGAATTGGAGTACTACCCGACACTTCAACGAGATTACAAGACGGAAAAACTGACTGTCAGCCTAAGAACATGCGCAATCCTCACGAGCTGGGAAAAAAAAACCCGGCTCGGACGAATAACTGGGAGAAATACCTGTGCGTCAGAGGTTACAGGAACAAAGACGCGAGCGGTTGAGAAACATAAATCTCCAATCCGGACCGGAACCTTCGAAACAGCAGCAAATTGGATCGCGCCGCGCAGGCGTCGTGAGCACCGGCGAGTAAGGGGACTGGAGCGAGGGTCAACGGGGCCACAAGGCAGCCGCTGCTTCGTGGGTACCTCCAAGGACAGTTGACTTTCCCCCTATCTGGAAAGAGATCTTCTAGGGTTAATCAAGGACACCGGCGACGTCGACTGCGTAAAAATGCCCACAGACCAACTGACCCTGAGACCCGACCTTAGGGGCCAAGGTGGCCGTGAAAAAGGTGAAAAGACCTGGAAGGGACACCCATAAATCTGGCTAATGCGACGAGCGGGGAGATTGGGCGGTAAGAATAGGGTTGACGGAGAGTAATAACACTTTCCAGAGATAACTATTTCCACAGTCGCTCGACGTAGTTGGTTTCCTTCCGGCGGGAAGGTCAAGGTCGACAGGAAAAAAACCTCTTAGAAAAGAAAAAGGCGAATCCCATCTTATAAAGTCCCGACTCCACGTAATCATGTAAAACTTCGATACAGCCGCTTTTACATCGTCCAACGGGAACTGTCGGCGACCTGCTCTAAGAAGAGGGGGACAAACAAGAGAAAACCCATAATGTGTTAAATGGGGTGACCCAAGCTCCCTTAGCTACTATACGATGGGGGGAAACCGCATGTACATAGAAGACCCCGGGGGGGACAAAAACAAAGAAGGAGGGCGGTGACCGAGGTTAAGGCCGAATACGATGAGGGGGGTCAGAATGGATGGAACTGAATGCACTTCGCCTGTGGCGTCGAACGGAGCCGGGAAGAGAAGGCCGAACAGGGGGTGAGGTCAAAGTGGAGCGCTAATGGAACGAACAGTGTGACTGCTGGGGAACCAAAGGAAAAAGGCGGAAAAAGTCTAAATTCGGCGCGATCGTCGCGGCTCGCCGGGAGAACGAGGAGCTAAAAGGCGCAAGGTGGAACGAATGAATAGAACGGGGACACTCGGACCCAAGGTTCGTCTCAATTGTAAAAACTAAACCACCTCGACCGACTCCTCGGGGGTGCCAGGGAAGCGGCCGATCATGATTGGGGAGGCTTGTTTGGCGGGACCATTCGTGTCGTCAGGGGGCGAGTGACGGCGGTGGCGGACTCGCGGGCGAAGAGGAAGAAAACTAGGCGCAAAAACCTACTTCGAGGCAGGAACGGGACGCAAAAGCCGGACGGCGCGGCGAAGGAAGCTTCCGCATCGCAAAGGGGAGGAAGGCCTGGGGGGAAGGGAGACGGTGGCCACGGAAACCGATTCGAAACTCATTGAGCGCTCTATCGTGCAAGCTTGGCAGGCTTTTTTTGGAAAAAATACATCTAAACTTGCGAAGTCGTAGGCTACCCTGTAATCCGGCCGGGACCGAATGGAAAACTAATATAGAGAGGAGAAGCTGGTACGTCCGTACCCCGGGGAAAAGACACTGCTGCAGGGGTACATACTCGCAACTACGATTGAGAGCCACATCTCATCCATGCCCAAGCATCTACACCACTTCACCTGAAAACAGATTCTGGGGGGCCCCAGCACCTGGTTGAAAAGAGCGTTTTGGCAAACGCGGACCATTAACTCTCTGGAAAACAAAAGGAATTCAGTCTGCGGTCCAGAACAACACGTCTCAAAATCGGTAAACGGTCCAGTGCATTCAATCCCCTAGGGGGGGAGAACAGCCTCCAGTTGATCGGGCCTAATTTCGTGACGGACCGTACGGGAACGATAAAAAGGGGAGGACTGAACTTGGACAAATCCTTGTCAAGTTCAACTGTGGGAAATTTCTAAAAAAAACATCTTCGATGAAGAAAGAACTCAAGAATCTTGCACGAACAAACGGAGGGCCGAAACCTGAGACGGGGGGGAGAGGGGGGAGAAAGAACGACGCCATTGGCGACAGTATTCACGAGGAATACGCACATCGACTAAAGGATGTGCCCAATTGAATATTAAGAGGGAGCGCCCCCATGTCGCTGGTCTACCATGAGGCCGAATCAATCTCGGGCGGAAGTGTCTGGAGGGGACAACTGGACTGATCTTGCCAAAAAACCTCCGAGGGCCGTAGTCCCTTCACTAGGGAACAGAAACTGATCTCCAGATGAATCGAACCAAATATTGGAAAAAGGGTAGGTATGGGTGTTCCATCTCAGGACGAGGCCAGCCAGCGGTCGATCCCGGAGAGAGGCAGGAAGAAAATCCCTAAGAGCCCCTAGCTGGGTGAGGCGTCACCGAAGGGAGAACTCCAATCTGGCGGGGGGGGGAGAAGCTGGAGAAAAGGGTAAAAAGAATTCATCTTGTAGTCGATTCATAGATCGTTCGCGTAATTCAGGGGGAGAGGCAGACAGGGGACTGAAGCCGGGCTACGCTCCAGTTGGCAAGAAAAAAAAAATGCAATCACTGGGAACTCTAGGCAGCCGCGAGGCGCGGGTCGAACCTGACCCCGGCCAGCCGCGCAGTCAGTAAAGGGGAACAGGAGGGAAGGGATCGTGCCGCCGGCCGGTCTGACGGACTGCCAAGCTCCATCCAACGCCGCATGAGGAAACGTACGGATGCAACATGCTGGTTGGGGAAGTGGGCAATCAGTACATGGGGGGGGAAGGGGGATGACCTCGTCTGAATCGACTTGGAACTTGTTGGTTGGGGAATCCGAGGGGAAAGGTCTGGAGACATGGGGGACGATTAAAAGAAGGAACTTGCCCTGACCTGTCCCAGCCAGTTTCGCCTCGTTTTCCTTGTCGCTGGGGGAGAGTTCAGACTGGCTATGCAAACAACAAAGGAAGTAAGAAGTAGATAGGGAAAAGTGTGCAGGGGACTTTAAAGTTTCCTTGGCGGACCTCCTGATCTGCGCCATTCGGCAGAACGACAGGAGTCCGGAGGGCAAAACAGTTGCCCGAAGGAAAGGCGGGAAGAAACATTAAAAAAAACGCCGGCAGTACCGGCCGAGCGCGAATCATAACCGACGGGCGCCCGATCTACGCGAAAAAGGCTCCGCACAGAAAAGATATCGGGTCCCCCCTTAACGCCCCTCGATGCGCTGTGAGGGTGGTGGACCCGGACTCTCAGACGGGGGCGCCGGGTCAAGGAGGCGTAGAGAGGGAAAAAGTACCTCAAATGCGGGTGGATGCACCTCCACGCACGGGCTCCTAGGCCCGTATGAGATCAAGGGGTTCACTCAGTAGCAAGCTGGGAAAAAAACCCCCTCTCCCACCCCTCGAATAGTGTCGGCACCCCCGAAATGCCGAGAGAGTCGGGGAGGGGGGCGGAGAAAAGGGTGTGACAAAAGAAAAGGTGAGGGGTACATGTTCTTAACGGTCTGGTGGGGCCGCTCGGCGTTCATCGAGACGACCGCCTGGAGACGGGGGTAAAGGCGCATAAAAACCGCGCTCCGCCTCGGCCTCCTGGGAGAACTGATCGGGGGGCAAGGGAATATCCTCGTCCGGGACTCCTCACTAGCCCAGCCTCTCCATGGTTCATCCCCATAGGCCGGCAGTCGCCCTCTGCGATCGCTCTGAGACGATCTCTACCCGACAAACTAGGAAAAGGAAACTGGCAAAATACCAAAAAATCGGGGTGAAAAGGTTTGGCACTTCAGCACAGAAAAATCAGCTGTCAAACAGCTTCTTCTGCAGCCCCCGTGTGGTCTTCAAAGTAAGATGGAGTGCTTTCCCCCAAAAAAAAGGGTAAGACTCGGTAGGTTTAACGAAAAACTACTGTCGAAACAATCTCTTCCCTCTTCGTAAAGAGCGAAGGGGGAGGAAAATAGAACTTGGAGATGGAAGGTCAGAGAGGGGGGAGGGGAAAGGGGTTCCTTATCTTACGGGGGACTCGGCCGAGTTGGATTCAAAGGAAAAGGGCAACGGCGAAGGGAGGTAATTATCCTCCGTGAGGGCAAACTATGGAAACACTTTTTGCCATACGGTCCCAAATGCGGCGATCGTCCACCGAGAGAAAACGTCTCCAAAACTAATCTCTCGCCGGCCAAGAAGGCTGTGACGATCCGGTTCCCGGCGAAAAACGCCTTTCAAAAGTCAATGAAGGGTCCGTCCTTTTTCAAGACGGGGAGGGGGAGATGGGCAGGCGCTGGGGGGGGACTATCTTAAAAAGACGGGCGAAGCGGAGGGGAACGTCCAGTCAAGTGTAAGAACGTACCCCTCCGAACGGGCTTCCCGTGGCGAACACTCTTTAAAAAAGTCCCTAGCTTCGCCTGACCTCTCCGTGCTAAACAACTAGAGGGATACGGACGAAAACTCAGAGCAAATTCTAACCAAATAAACCGGGCCCGCTAGGACGGATAGTTTGATGGTTTTGACAGAGAGTTCTCTGGGAAAAGGTCAGCTGTGGACCTAACCATGTATTCTTCTGTCCCAGGGCAGGGAGACGAAGATGAGCGAAGAAGGACCATGAGGTGTTCGAGAATTGCAGTTGCATTCGGCTCCGTGTCGGTAAGCCTCGTTGCGGAAGATGTAGGGCGACCAAACTTGGAAATCTGATGCTAAGCAAGCCCGCTGCTCTCACTCGAGCCGGCCAGGGCAAGGGCCCAATCTAAAACCCCTGGATCTTAAAGGCGAGTGAAAAACCTGCACGGTATAAAGAGGGAAACGGCCCCATCCCTGT
>Ga0179591_1224459_pt1 | contig 12087 bp, 13 predicted proteins | sample CZOMad2_1_08_16f_FD_182891 | JGI IMG/M metagenome (GOLD analysis project Ga0179591, IMG submission 182891) | Vadose zone soil fungal communities from Angelo Coast Range Reserve, California, USA - CZOMad2_1_08_16fungal (PacBio error correction) | ecosystem: Environmental > Terrestrial > Soil >...
TTTCGCAACGAGATCAGCTGCGGTTGCAAAAACCTTCTTCAAAAGGAACCAAGCCGGAGCAACAAGTTCTCGCAACGCATGGTAGGAAAGCAAAGCATAGGAAGGGGAGAGTTGAAATAGCGATCGCGTGACAAAGGGCCAACGCGTGCTAATGTGAGTCGCGAACTGGTGATTAAGGGGGAGGATCCACAATGGAACGCGGAAAGAAGAGGAAGTGCGATGGGGAACGCAGAAGCGAAAAGAGACGCTTTCACGAAGAGTCAGTCAGGGAGTTTATTTAAGTCGTCAGTGAAAGACTAGTTTAATACCATCTCCTGGAGCCCGGAACCCCAGGGGGAGGGGGGGGGTAGAACGGAAGCTTGACTCCGAGATCTTAAAAACAAAACCTCTAATATGTATGCTGGGGACGAAACTGGGAAGTGGGGAAATCGTAAGCTGGAGCGGCCCATTCGGACTGATAAGGGAAACTGGCTGGGATTCAAAAGGAAGTTAAGGGTTCAGGTTTTTGAACCGGGGGGGGTTATCAGGGGGCGTCGGGTTGCGATTTGGGGGGAAGGGGCCCTGCCCATTCTGGAGTTTGTAGCAAATTACGGGGGCATCTAGGGGGGGAGTGAACGGTCAAGCCTCTTGGCAAGGGGAGGTGGGCCTTATGGACCGTTACTGTTCTTATTGCACGCAAACGGGCAGGTTCCGGCGGGTAAGCATTGGGGGGAAGACGAGGATATCTAGCGGATTAGCTCCATCTCTTGCGGGTTTGTAATTGATACGCAAGAAGACGCGGGAGACCGTTTATTGGAGGAGAAGGGAGTAAAGGGTGCCGCAAAGAAAGACCGCTTAGACGCACTGTCTTGTGCTGTAAGAGAAAGGGAAAACAAGAACCTGAGGGGGGTATGTTGGAACGCAAGGTGGGGGCCATTCGGGGTGCTGAAAAAAAGCAACTAGATAATTGCCGGGGGTGAACTCCTGGAGGCAATGGAGCAAAAAAAAAACACTTATTAGGTAAAAAGAAGAGAGATGCCGCGCGTCAAAGGAAGACTCACTTGGACTAAAAAGAAGGGATGGACAAGTGGAAAATAAAACAAGGCAAAAAAGAAAACAAGTCCAGTGCTTGTTTTGGAGTGCTCGTCAAGTGAAAAAAAGGGGGAAAAAAAAAAAAAAAAAAAAAAGGGTTTCTCAAGTCGGGAAGCTTTCCCGGCAGGCAGGGCAAAAAGGGTAACTGAAGAAACCGTACTTTAGATTAGGAGACGTTCCGAATTAAAGACAAAGCGCTACATAATCAGAGAGATAGACTTGAAAACACAAGCCCCCGGAAGGGGAACCGGGCGGAAGCAAAGCAAAGTCCAAGGGGCCCACTCGGGCAACCGAAAAGGCAAAGCGTTGCCCGTTCCGAGACCCCAACCCGCCTCTGCCCGAACATCTAGAAACGCTGTAACTTGTGGGGACAGGGGGACATCCCAGGAATGAGCAACCGATACGCCAAATAGACCGAAGAAAGGTAAAAAAAACAGCACTGCCACAGCACGGCAGGTGGGGGGAAAAAACTAAGGGCAAGCTAAGGACCCTCCGGGCCGCTGCCTGATACGATCAAATGACCCAGGAGTCATATAAAACCCTCATCGGTGGGTGAGGAAAGAGAATCTAAAGTACCGCGCAAGTTCTGAAACTTACAAAAAAACGAAGGAACCAACGAGAGTCTCACGCCTCACAGGGCTGGAAACGCCCTTTGAACACTAGCAGAGAAGAACGACAGGCAAGCTGAGGGAGAATGAAGTCATCTTTCCTAACGTACACTGGTTCTCCAAGCAAAGGGCAGCGGAAAAGGTCAGCAGGCCATGAGTTATGCACTGAAAGAATCAGCGAAATCATACTTTGTCAAGAGGGGAAAGGAAACTGCAGAGCGATCGAGGGGCCAGATCTTGGATCTGAAATGTGGAGGGGGAGACAGGGCTTAAGGGGAGGGGTAATATGATTCTTCTGGTAATTGGGGGTAACTGAAATGGGCCAACCCGGCAAGGACTAGAGTATGTCGGAAAGGGGGGTTCTAAGCTCTGGAACAACTCAGAGGGACAACCGGGCGCATCAGTGATAAAGGGGCGCTCAAAGATCGTAATCCAGACTCTGGCCACAATCTGTTATTTCCGTCCCAATTCACTGCCATGAAAAAGCAGGTTGACAACACGCAGGCGTGGTCGTAGCCGACAGCCGCGCAAAACGGAAAAAAAAACAAGGAAAAAGGACGCAAGGCAAAAAAAAAACGAGCTTGATAACCGTTCAATCAGAGATGATCAAAAAACATGGCCCATGAACGGGGGAGAGGCCTTCGAAAAGAAATCCGTAAATAAAGGGTGGCAACTCCCGCTCAGAGGTCACAGTGACCAAGGTGAGAGCAGCCGTTCTACCGTTAGGGGTAAACGGCACGGACGGACGTGGGGTCTCTGGTGCTCGTGTACAGGTGGGTTACAGGAAATGGATAACCGAGGCGGTGCATAAGAAGGAAAGCCAGACTTTTTGCCGATTCAAACGTTCGAAGGGTGCAATAACGACTGAAAAGAACAAGGGGGGGACCAACCGTGAGGTTCGTAACTCCAGCAACCAAGGAAAAACGCATGGGAGTGGGGGTTGGACGCTCACTATGGCGGGCGCCCAGGAATCCATCACGAATGAGAAAATTTTAGCGCGAGGCGAGAAGGTGCAGTGCCAAGTCAGAAGAGAAGAGGAATCAGAAAGCACATGATAGGCAGCGACATGGGACTCTCGCAAATGGATCGCTTGAAAATTTTTCAGGTAAAAATTTGACGGCAATAAAAGCTGCCGCGGACTGGGAGACAGTCGAATAGTACCATAAAGTTCTTCCGTGAGAATTCGAGGGTGGAAAAGGGTTGTCGAGGGAGCCGCGTGCGGGCTAAAACGTTCATGGAAGGAGATTAGAGGAGAGATTACGAGGGGTTAACGGACCCACTACACGGACTATTAAAACTGAATGCTCTGGCTTCAAAAGGAGAATCATCAAGGGACCCTCGGCCAGCAATCGCTTTGTAAGCAATCCGGGGGGGTGAGTGCTAGAATAAAGAATTAAAATTACATCCTGTCGCCCCCATTAACAGAGGTCCGAAAAGCGAACAAGGGTCAGATGTATACATCTAAAAAAAGCAGCATAACGAAAGTGGTAACCTGCTGTTTTAAGAGGCAAGGGCAACGGAGGAACTCATCGAAAAAAAGAAAATCAAACCGCCCTCGATGCGTTAGGAAGAGGGATGGATGCCGGGCTTGAGACAATGAAGGGGACGAAAATGAGCGCAGCGAAAGAGGGTGGGACCATTCAGGGAGTTCCCAGAGGTAAGGGTTCCCATGAGGGGGAGTAGGAAGGTTGCAAGCCGAAACGAGCCTCATGAACAAGAGAAAACGCGCACAGTTCAAAGAAGGGGGGCGGAACGCGGTAATGGATAAGAAGAAGAAAAACGAGCCCGATCATAGAATCTCTGCGCGGGTGCTGACAGTAGGAAACTCCTTAATTGCGCCTAAATGACCTCCTCGAAACTAAGCTGAAAAAACCCTAAACCCAGACGGCGGACGAGTAGTACTGGGGCAGCGCTCCGTCACGACATCAGGGAGAAAAACGCAGGGATAAAAGACAGGCGTCTCCGGAAGGTTCCTAACCGGGAAAAAAGGGATCGCGACAAAGGCAATCTTACAGGGACGTTATTCGGAGGGAAAGCCGGGGCGAAAGAATGCCGAGTGAAAGAAAACTTTTCGATAAAACGCTTAGTTAGGCGGTCTAACACCAAAATCGTCGATCCAGTACAAGCAATGCGACCTGGTTAGAGGAGCTGGGAGGGGGAGCATCAAGAATATCTAAATAAAAAGCACCTAGAAAAGGCCTGCTTCAAAGTCGGCAGAGGAGATCATAGATGAAAGTGTCGTTACGTAAGAGTTGGCTGAGCCAGGGCCCGCCTGGGGGAGTAAAACCTCGACAAGTACCATCGGTAAGCCGGGAGTATCTTTGATATGAAATAAAATCTAAAGTTTTTCGGAGCGGAAATTTCTCTCACGAAAATGCGTTCGGGACGGGCTCGACGTGGCGGATTGGGGAAGACCGTCGCGCAGGTAGTGGAAAAACAGTACGAACTAACTAATGCTGAGGGGTTTCAGGTGGTCAAAAACAAAAAAAACAATAAAAAAAAAAAAATAAAAGTGGCCAAAAACACAAAACACAAAAAAAAAACAACACCAATAGGAACAACAAAAAAAAAAAAAAAAAACAAAAAAGAAAAAAACATACAAAACCACGGGCGCGTGGTTGGACGGTCGTCGTTGGATTCAAGCTCGAGCAGACGGAACTGCTTAACTGACTATCCTAGGAGTACGAGTTGTGGTTCAAACCAGGACGGAGTTCGCCGACGGAAGGGGAGCTCAACGGCCAGAAAGAAGCGGGACAGAGTGACTCGCCCGGGCGCGCTGTCGAGGAGAGCGGAGGAGAAAAGCCGACGCGCTGGCGGCGGGTATCGCGCTGGATGAGGGTGTGTTGAATTTCATTTCCCTCGCCGCGAAGGTGCGAAGCAAGACTTCGAGAGTGAAAAATGGGATGGCGAGCGGAGACCATCCCGCTGGTGGCTTCGGACTGTGCCGAAGCGGGAGAAGAGACTCAAAAGTCGTTCAAGAGAGAGCTACCCAACAACAAACACTAGGAAAGAGAGAATCCCACATCTTGCAATTTGGTGGCCGGCTCTCTCAGATGAGACTAGGAAGAGCGGATAAACATGCTACAGGAAGGAAAAACCAATCGGGTGAGCCCGATTCGCACGCCTTCTAGTGCTTGAAGAAACCCTCTCAGGCAAAAGGGTTCCGGTAACCCCCAAAGATCAACCTAATGACAGCCAGCGATCGGACCCTCGACACGATGATCAGACGAAAGCGGACGAAAGCAGATGTTTAATTAGAATGACTTTAGAACGTGAACGAGAGAGAACTTACGGTCGCAGCGCAGGCGGCCGTGAAGGGCTGGGCCGTAGGAAGAAGTGGAGAGGATCGAGGGTACGCGTCTAATGATCGAGGAAAAAAAAAACGTAGCCGGGACCGGGGATGAAAGAAGATAAACAAGCGAAAAAGCAACGGAAACCCGGAAAAGAGGGGATGAAGGAAAAAGCTAATGGAAAATAAGAGGACCAACTATAAGGAGAAGAAGTTTCTCCTCGCGACATCGGAGGAAAGGTCTCAAACAGTAGGATTCATCTCAAAAAACCGCAGCGGGGAAAGACGATCGGTGCCGTCGGTCAAGAGGCGCTGGGGGTCTTCCTGGCGACCCTTGGCGACAATAAAGCAGGAACGCACAGCGGAAGGCTCCCGAGAGGCGCTGAATAAGTTACAGAGTCTTTAATCGAGCGCTCTGAGTATCGAACACGCTCAAAACAAAACTAAGCCAAAGCCAGGGCTCATTCAATAGAGGGCCGAAAAAAGGGAGGGAGATCCATAAATCCTGGGAAAACCACTCTTGGAAATGAAGCGTAGAGCATGTCTTGTCGGTGAAGCAGGGATCGAAGAAAGGCACCTGGAAGATCATGTCTTACGAGAAGTGGTTCGCTTGAACTTCTCAAGACAGGGAGAGCGAGGCGATTGTCCGAGTGATGAACTACCCCCAAAAGGGGTTAGCAGAGGTCTTGATGAGGGACCGTAATATAAATGACGGAGAGTGGTAAAAAGGGGCTCTCGGTCGGCAAAGAGTGAGAGAGTGGGTTAACAATAAGAACCGGAACAAAGAAACATTCCGGAGCTAACCATCGGAGGACAACGCTCTTTTAGAAGCAATGAGATGATAGTGGAGTTGAGATAGACTCCAATCCAGATACCCAAAAATTCAGAAGCATCCGAGCTGGGGGAGGTAAAAGGAATAGTTAAAAAAAGGAGGGGACTACAGGACTGCCGGAGGGCTATACATCCTTCTACCGAACAACAAAAGAATCCTAGTTCACTGTTAACGGCCAAGCGCCGCACCATCGGGCAAGCCCGAGGAGAACCACTCAGGAGAGGCGGGAGAAGCCAGCATACTGAAGAAGGATGAGCGTCTCAATACCGGAAGAAGGCCAGAAGGTACTCCAGACAAACGTCGGCGTGAGGGGATCGTTGAGCATTTTGGGAGTAAGTGACGCACGATAGACACGCCGAGGCAAAAAAAAAAGAGTTAAATCATTGGAAAGGTATCCATCTTGCCAGTGAAAGAAGGCCGATGGATTCTGGGCGATAGAAAAGTAGAAAACGGAGTGCATACCGCGGTCTCTCGGGATGGGGGGATCCAAAAAAAAAAACGAACAAGGGGGGATGAAGAGTCAAAGCTAGGATACGAGGCGGAGAGTGTCCTCCACACAAATGCTGCAGAGGGGGACATCGGAAGAAGGTGTGTGCTTTTCTTATCAAAACGAAGTCGAGTCGGTAGAAAGTCAAGCTACTTCATAAAAGGTGAAAGCGCTGGTAGACATTAAAAAATTAGGGCCAGCGGACTAGAAAAAGGTAAAAAGGGGGGGGGAGCCGCTCCATGTTAAAACAAAAAACGCGGGCCAGGGATGCGCTAGGAAAAAACCCTTACAGCGATTTAAAACCAGGTCTAGAGATCCATAGAGAAATAAATTTAAAGTTAAGACTACTAGCTCGGAGGTAAACCCCACATTCACCCGCTAGATCTTGAAGATAAAATAGCTAACGGAGTGAGTTACTTGGAGGAAAGCAAGTAACCAGAAAACCAGAAAAGGGATGTTGAATGGGAGGTAGCATGGACTAAATCTCACCAAACCTTCTGAGGAAAATTGATGAGAATGGGAGGAAAGGTTCAAATAACCGTAGAACGGGTTTGTGAACCAAAAGGTCCGTTTAGAACCTTATTAGTAATCCTCTATCAAAGACAGACAAAACCCTGTAACGGAGAAAGATGAAACCTGACTTACTTGCAGAAAAGAGGAAGAAATGCAACTGACAAAAGGTGTGGGAAAAAGGGTACAACGTACAATTTGGGTTTTTGTGGGGGACAGTGCAATAGGTCTAAGGGTAATATGAGAAAAAATTGAAGCGCTCAATTGAATTGGGGAAAGTGGAGACCTATAGAAAAAGCGCTCTTCCCTTGCAATGCTCAGAATGATGTAGGGAAGTGTTGAGAAAAACGGTACGCTACTACCCGCTCAATTGGGTGACTTTGGGGGAAAAGGGGCCTTTCATAGGAGGCAGCCATAACCCTAATGGGGACAGAAGAATTTAGGCTCTAGCGGTCGGGGGGGGGAAACCAACAAGTGAAAGGTCTGTGGTTCCACAACGAAGGAAGCAGGAGGAAACAGTTTCGTAACGGCGAGCATGCATGGGGTGGAAAGGGGAACAAACCTGAACCAGAAAAAGAACAAGGGGGGGAAAAGGAAAAAAAAGACAGTCATTGGAGCTATCCAAAATGCCATTGACGATAAATTTGGAAAAGAATACGATCTGAATATTCCAAAAGGGTAAAGCTCGGGCAACAAATATTGCTGGAGTCGCTTCTTAAAAAGAAAATGGACTCTCAGATCAGCATCTATGCTGAAAGGGATAAAAGAAAGTGCAAAAGGCAAGAGGGAGTAAATGGAAATAGCTTAAAGGGGATTCCTAGTCATAAAGGTTCAATCCAGGATGGAAAAGAAGAGATTCTATAAGGTCCTTCCCACGGTAGCAGGGTTGGGGGGTGGGTCATAGAACCCAAAAGGAGTAAGAACGAAACTTGAATGAAACGTATTTCTGGAGGCAGAGGCATACTGGAATTGGATCGAGAAGGAAGCTTCCCTATTGCGCCTTAGACGGCCCTTCAAAAAAACACCTCAATTTGCATAGTGGGGGTGCCGTATCGACAGGTAGGCAGGATTGGCGGGGCCTGCAAAGGAAGGGGGGTCAGTTTTACGGTATATTTGGGCGAAAGTCAGGAGCTTGTGGGAATTATGTTTCAAAATGGGGACGGAACCGGAAAGGACGCAGTACGGAAATCATTGTTGTCCAAGAGGAAGGGGATCAATCTGGTCTTTTCTTCTCGCAGCGGGCGTTTGGTAAGGAGGGGGGAAAAAAGAGGAGAAACCGCGCGGCTACAGGGGGGGAGGGGACAGGAGACAACCCAATGGGCAAGGAAAAGCACAAGAAAAAAAGACTTCATTGGGAGGGGAAGAACCAAAACATACTGACGATGTTGATTGGTCAAGTTGGGAATGCCTTGAACAGGAGGGGTGATCTTAGCAAGTCTAACGCGGGAAGAAGGGTTAGAATGCAGGGACTATCTCAGTCAAAAACAACCTGAGATGTCACGGGCAGGACCTTTCTCCGAGGGTAGAACGGCTAAACACCTAATGAAAAGGGGAGATGCCTAACCAGAAGAACCGCGTCCAGTTTTCTTGTGTAAAAGGAGATCCAAGGGAAACAGGAGCGGTTCTCGGTCCGAGCAGAGGGCGAAGGGCAAGGGCTGACACCTGATCCTGAACTCCAACGTAGCGAGGAAGGATTCGCTACTTGGCCATAATGACAAAACAGGCAACAGCGCGCGACAGGGACGAAGATGAGGGCAATCTGTAAAAGGAAAAGAAAGGCTGCAAGAAGGGGACATTTGCGGCCCCTCAAGTCCCGGAACCAGCCTGTCAAATAAAACAAGCGTTGAAATTCGCGGAACCAAAAAGCCACAAAAAAGCCGAGAAAAGAGCAGCTGGTACCGGTACCAGCCCCATACCCAAAAATCCGATGCAGGAGCCGACCGTTCCCAACCCCCAGCAAGGGGGCAATTCCAGTTGGGACGAAAGAAGGGACGGCTCTGCTCCTTCAGGGAAGCTGCATGCTCCGGACCCAGTAGGCACCAAACAGAAAAGCACTGGGGGGGAGGGAACCATCTTTGAACTCAAGGTCCAGTTCGGCAGGTGCGACCACCCAAAAACCTCACAGGGCGTCGTCAGTAGAAGAAGGCTGGTTGACCCCGTACTGGTTGAACAAGCGACCCGGAAATCAAATAAAAACATTCCTTGTCATAAGATCTGGCGAAGGAATAACTTTGTACCATAGCCGAATGGCAGGAAAAATGCGTTTACATGGAAACGCGAACTAGACACAAGACAGGCGGGACGATTCCCGGGGCAGGCAGACGAGTTGGAAGAGAAAGCAGGATTGGCTTTTTCCAGTAATGGCGTGGGGGGAGCATTAGGGGAGGTCCATTGGGGTGAAGGTTGCGGTTTACTTAAGGATGTACCAACGAAAAGAGAAATGCAGAAAAACAGGGTTGGAGAAAACTCTTTCTAACCACAGAATCAGAGTGAACACTTCCAGAGAAAAAAAAGGGATACGACGGCGACGACATAAAACTCGGTATGAAAATTGCGGGTAGGGGGGGATCGAAATGCCTGACAGGAAAGTCAAACTGGTCCCAACACCGATGGTCGTAAGACGGACATCCTAGAAAAGGCAGAATATGAGTCTGAGAAATAACTTGAAGCGAAAAACGGGGGGGGAACGTTTTTGAAAGGGTCTAGTCCCCTAAACCAGGAAACGGTGGCATTCGACTATTACCGGAGAATGGGAAAGTATCTAGTGCAAAGGGGAAACATGAAAAGGTCCAAGGGTTAAAAAAAAGTGAAGAAAGAGAAACGTTACGGTAACAAAAAAAGGCGGGAGCATAAAAACGGTGGGGTTGTATGTTGGGATGGATAAAAGGTCGTAAGGATCGGGGGTCGGGGTGGGGGGGGGGCCGTGTGAGGCAGGACCCAATGCGAGTTTGAGGGGAAGCAGCCCAATTACATCAGCAGGGTAGCAGAAAGAGGGTCTTAGAAGAAAACCAGGAAACATGAGGGCTTGACTTGTGTCTGACGCACGCAAGGGAAGATGGGGGTCATCCGCGGATGCTAAGCCATAATGAGAGAAGTTGAGGAAGGTATCCGGGTGCAAGTTATGTCCGAGCGCAAAAAGTCCGGCCGAAAAAAAGTTTCAAAGGGAAAGGGTCAGATCAGGTCACGAAAAAGTGAGCGCGCAAATTGTGTCACGAGGGAAATGGGGTCGTCTCTTTAATCGGACGCAGCGGCGCGAAACGGGTCATTCGACTAAGGGGAAAGCGAACTTCAAAGGGGGACTGGACGTTTAGAAACTCAGGAACATGATTTTTTATCTACAAGGAGGGGACCACTTCTCAGATGAGGAGAGGAAGCGAAAGTTAAGTTGGGATAGCAAAAAACGCAAAAAAGGGGGAAGATGAAGCAGAAGAAATGGCGGGCTGAGGAAAGAGCACAAATCATCTCAAGAGAGGGAGAAGACGTGATCACCGGTGAGGGGTGGTAGTCATCCAGAAAAAGGGGGCACTCCTGGAACACGCTCATTCACAGAAAGACAAATCCTTCCTATAAAGGGGTCCAAAGATGGATGCAACAGACCAAAAGCAGGGACCATCGTTCACGATAAGGCGGAGACAACGGCCGGGCAGAAAGGAAAGGACCGGGGGCGGCTTGAAAAAAAAAACACGATTCACCAAAAAAGAAGACTTTATGGGGGGGGGGGGGGGGTGGGGGGGGGGGGGGTGTTGGGGGGGGGGGGGTGGGGGGTGTGGGGTGGGTGGGGGGTGGGTGGGGGGGGGGGGGGGGGGGGGGGGTGGGGGGGGGGGGGGGAGGGGGGGGGGTGGGGGGGGGGGGGGGGGGGTGGGGGGGGGGGGTGGGGTGGGGGGGGGGGGGGGGGGGGGGGGGGGGGGGGGGGGGGGGGGGGGGGGGGGGGGGGGGGGGGGGGGGGGGGGGGGAGTCATAGGGAGGGAAGTAGGCTTGGAAAAAAAAAGGAACAGAGCGCCGTATCAACAGCGAGCAAAGGGTGGATCGTTGTCGCGATGGGCGAGGGGAAGGGTCTTGGAAATAGGAGGAGGGTCTGACTAGGAGGGGCCTCAATGAGAAAAGAGCATGGAGTCAGGAAACAAGGGAGGTTCGCCGGGTCTGGATTGACAGATAGCCGCAAAGATCCCCATAATAAAAAATAGAAGAATCTCATTACGCAAGGGCAAAATCATGCAAGGGCATGAAGAGAGAGTGGACCGAAAGAAGGGGAACTCGAACATACAGAGAAGCCTCTACCAAGACTTGCCTCTACTAGGGAGGCACGTTGGTTCTCAGCACACTAGAGGCACAAGATCGAAAAAAATGGGACTACGTCTAAAAGCTAGCCTGAACGGCGGAAAAAGCGGAATCCCCTCACTTTATAGTAGAAAAGACTCTTCATGTCAAGTTATTCAGAGGGAAATCCCTGGGGGGAAGAACCAAGAATGCGCAGGAGCGGAGAAAAGAACGGTTACACGCTGGTCAAAGGAGGGGAGTTCCTGGCACTAGGCAAAGGAGAGGGGGGTAGGACCTGCGTATCGAGGTCAATGACCAGAGGGAGTTAGCTCGCTGGTGGGGGTAGAGCGGGGAGAAAAGAAAATAAACGCCCGAAGGGGAAGCGTCTGCCGAAGCAGGAAGTGCAAGTCGGAAGAAAAGGGTTTCCTGAGTGTCCAGTGACGAACCACCTAGGACACCGCAGAAACGCCGGCACGGGCAAGTCAGGAGAGGGAGGACCAAAGGAGATTACCCCGTGGGGGGCGCTGCTCTCTTCTAGCGGAGTAGAACTGATAAAAACTGAGTTTCTATCGCAACAGCTCCCGTGAGGGCAGAAGAGGAGCCAAAAACTTCGTGGGAGCGGTGGTCGGCTTGGGACGGCGGCGGTCGCCTTTCGGGGGAGGACGTCGGATCTCAAGAACGAGTGCGCCGGCTGTCTGATCAAGACCTGCATATGGGCTCGGTGGGGCAGGCTTGACGGGAGGCAGGTCACGGCAAAGCGGAAAGCTTCAAGACCATTTTAGGGCGAGAGAGAGACGACAGGTGAGGAGCTGAGCATCAGCAGCTTAAGAGAAAAGCGGGGAGGACGGACTCTATAACGGGAGTGGGGGTACACTGTCTACAGGGGTTGCCTTCCTAGCCGTTCAAAGTAACACTACGGCTCTTGAAAGGGGTGCTATCTGCAGATAATCTTACAAATTTGGTAGACTAGGGGAGGCGCGAGAAGGAAAATACGAAAGGAATACTCGCCTGAGCGCGGAAACCAAAGGCGCGG